>ERZ1669248.133-NODE-133-length-44828-cov-5.362719_pt1 | contig 44828 bp, 47 predicted proteins | sample MGYA00579296_ERZ1669248 | MGnify/ENA primary metagenome ERZ1669248 (study PRJEB41166, sample SAMN08046057) | hot springs metagenome | biome: hot spring; feature: neutral hot spring; material: thermophilic sediment; isolation source: thermophilic sediment from...
ATGAATATAAGACCAGAAATTAAAACTGCTTTTATAGTTCTCCTTACAGCATCATCGGTAATTTCTACCCCTTCTGTCTTTTGGCATTGCAATGTTACTCTTATACCGCCCCTTATATCCAGCCCATATCTAAAGGGAAAGGTAAGTAGTATCCATATGGCAATGCCCAAAATAATCACTATAAAAGCAGTTTTAATTTCTGGTCTTATATTCATAAATCCTTTATCTCCCCTTTCTTTATTAATCTTTTAAGGGATAAGCTACACCTTCAAGAAGCATTTCAAAAACTATTCCCTTTGCAAAAGAAACCTGAATAATCTTTTTTTGTTTATTAATTGCTACTATTTGTCCTATCAATCCCCCCTTTGTAACTATTCTATCTCCCACCTTTAGAGAATCAAGCATTTCCTGTCTTCTTTTTGCTTCTCTTTTTTGGGGAATCACAAGAATAAAATAAAAAATAGCTAAAAAAGCACCCCAAACTAAGAGTATACTTATTAAATTAACAGCTTGCTCCATAGCTCCTCCTTCTCCAATCTATTTTCTCGATCATCTCTTAGATACTCAGTTAAAAATTCTTTCTTAAACTCTTCCAACCTCCCTTCCCTAATGCTTTTCCTAATATTTTCCATTAATCTAAAAAGGAATCTTAGGTTATGAATAGTTAAAAGTCTATAGGAAAAAGTTTCATGCTGTAAAAATAAATGCCTAATATAGGCTTTGGTAAACTTTCTACAAGTATAACAATCACAATCTTCTTCAAGAGGTGAAAAGTCCTCTTTATATTGTGCATTCTTTATATTTTTCCTTCCTTTTGAAGTATAAAAAACCCCATGTCTTGCAAGCCTTGTGGGTAAAACACAATCAAACATATCTATTCCCATAGAAACTCCCACTACTAAATCTTCAGGTGCTCCTACTCCCATAAGATATCTTGGTTTCTCCTCAGGAAGTAAACTTACTGTATAATCTATTATCTCATACATTTTATCCTTAGGTTCTCCTACACTTATTCCACCAAGAGCCAATCCCGGAAGATCTATATTAAGCATTCTTTCTACTGCTTCTTTCCTTAACTCTTTATAAAAACCCCCTTGCACAATTCCAAAAAGAAGTTGATGATCCATATTGCTATTATTTTTGTAATCTATACTCCTTTTAAGCCACCTCAAAGTAATTTCAAGGGCTTCTTTCGTTTCCCAGTAAGATGCTCCATATCCAAGACATATATCCAAGGGCATTATAATATCGGAACCAAGAGACTTTTGTATCTCCATAACAAGTTCAGGAGTATAAAAATACCGAGTTCCATCAATATGAGAATTAAAATATATCCCATCTTCGTCAATCCTTCTTAATCTTGCCAAGCTAAATACTTGATATCCTCCACTATCAGTAAGAATTGGTTTCTCCCATCCCATAAACTTATGAAGTCCACCACCTTTTCTAACAATCTCATGTCCTGGTCTTAAAAAAAGATGGTATGTATTAGAAAGAATTATTTCTGCTCCGACCTTCTCCACTTCTTCTGGAGAAAGAGTTTTTACTGCACCCTGAGTTCCTACGGGCATAAAAACAGGAGTATTAATCTCCCCATGAAAAGTCTTAAGTTTTCCCAGTCTTGCTCTCGTTTTTTTATCTCTTACAATAATTTCAAAAATCATACATCTTTTCACCTTAATAAATAAACATGGCATCCCCAAAGCTGTAAAATCTCATTCTTTCTTCAATAGCTCTATTATAAGCCTTTTTCATAAGATCATATCCCATAAAGGCAGCCACCAGCATAAGTAAGGTAGATTTTGGCAAATGAAAATTAGTTATTAGACCATCTAATATTTTGAACTCAAAACCAGGATATATAAAAAGATCTACAAGCCCAGCTCCAGGTTCAACCCTTCCAGATCTTCCCTGAGCTTCTAATACCCTTGTGACTGTAGTCCCTACCGCTATAACTCTTCTCCCCTCTTCCTTTGCTCTATTTATTCTCTCTGCCACATCCTCTCTCACTTCAAAATACTCTGGATCCAGTTTATGCTTAGTAATATCCTCCACCACTACTGGTCTAAAGGTTCCAAGTCCAACATGTAGAGTAATGTATAAAATTTCAATACCCATCTTTTGTAAAGTATGTAGAAGCTCTTCAGTAAAATGTAAACCAGCAGTTGGAGCTGCTACAGCCCCCTCCTTTTGTGCATAAACTGTCTGATATTTATTAGGATCATTAAGAGGCTTCTTAATATAAGGAGGAAGAGGGATATTACCAATTTCAGGAAGAATTTCTTCTAAATCTTCCTGAGAAAACCTCAGTACAAATATTCCTTCTTCCTTCCTTTCCAGCACTTCAGCATAAATATCCCCAGAGAAATATATTTTTGTTCCAATCTTTGCTCTTTTACCAGGTTTTACCAAAGCTTCATATACTCCTTCTTCCACTTTTTTAAGAAGTAATACCTCTATTTTTGCTCCTGTATCTTTTTTACCGTAAAGTCTTGCGGGTATAACTTTTGTATTATTTAGTACTAATACGTCTCCACTTTTTAAGTAATTTTTGATTTCCCTAAATATGGTTATATCAATCTCACCAGTTCTTCTATTCACCAACATTAAACGAGAAGAATCCCTAGGCTCTGCAGGTTCCTGAGCAATTAATTCTTCTGGCAGATAATAATCATAATCTGATAACTTTAATACCATTTTACTATCTCTACTCCCTGGTAATAATACTTCAAAATTTCTCTATAATTATAACCTTTTTCTGCTAAAAATCTTGCCCCCTTTTGAGAAAGGCCTACCCCGTGACCATTCCCTCGTCCTGATAAAAACAGGTAATAACTACCTAACTCCATATCAAATAAAGTACTGGGAAGATTAAACAAACTCCTAAAAGTGGTTCCTTTCAAAGAATAAATTCCTTGGTCGCTTTTAAAGTATACAGTGTACACTCTACCAGAATTTGTCTTTTCCAGCTCTATAGAAAAACTGTCACTTAAATTTATTCCTACAGAATTCAACTTGTTAGTAAGTTCATTAATGCTTATTACCCTACTCCAAGTATCATTTATTAACTCATCTACATCCCTTACACTTTTTAAATAGGGAAGATCTTCTCCCCATACATATTTACAATCTTCTGTATATCCTCCTGAAGAGGAGTGAAAAAACGCTTTTATAAGTTGACCATTATAGGTAATCACCTCGCCTAAGGTCTCCATAACCGCTCTTGTGCTTCTTTCATTCTCTACACTCATACCTTTGTATACTTGGCAATGTGTAGTATTACAAAGATCAAATTCCCCATGTTTTCCTCTATTTACTAATGCATAAGTACGGGATGCTATTGCTTGTGCTTTTAAAGCTTCTAAAGGATAAGAGACAGGCATCTCGGAAGGCACCACTGAGAGGAGATATTCTTCCATATTTAGTACATTAATAAGCCATCCTGAGGGAAGAATTTCCAAGTATCCTCTATAATAATTAGAATTATAATTCACATAGTAGCCATCAGGATAAATCCTCAAAGGTAAAGTTACACTCAAAATTCCAGTATTACTCTCTATGAAGCCAGACCCATTTTTTACTCTTACTTTCACATATCCTTTACCTTCCACTTTTATGTCAAGAAAATCTGTAGACATCCTTCCCACATTTGAAAAATATGCATCACTATCAATTTTAGTAATACCTATTCTTACCAAAGGAATATTCTGAGAGTAAGAACCATTTAAAAAAACAAAAATGAAAATCAAAAAGAAAGCAATAACTAATCGCCTTAGCATGTTATTTTCTTAATCTAAGAATTATATTTATGATAATTGTTAGAATAAGACTTAAAAGTATAGATGTGGTCAAAGGAAAATAGAATACAAAATTTTTTCTCTCTATTCTTATATCTCCTGGAAGCTTACCCAAAAAAGGTATTTTGTCCATAAAAACAAAAATCAAACCAAGAAGTATTAATATAAATCCAAAAAGAATTAACCATTTTCCTAAAAAAGACATAATATCTACCCCCTAATAACCTTTTGAAATTTTGGAACATTGGTAAATTTAATTTCTTTACTTACTATCATCTCTCCATCAAAACTTATTATAAGATCCTGATCCGAGGCAATTCTAACTTCCCTTCCTCTATATATTTTAATATGGGGGTTTATAGTATGTTTTCCTAAATAAACCAGAGGAAAAGTCAAAATCAATTCTATAGGGTGTATTTTCTGAGCAATCCCCACATCAAAATAACCATCTTCAGGATCTGAAGTAGGAAGCAATTTCATGCCACCCCCATAGTAAGATGTATTCCCGAGAGCAATAAGGGTAATTCTTCCCTTCCAAGATATTCCATCAAAGGAAACCTCACATTCTGGGTATTTAAACTCTTTCAAAGTAGTAAAGACTGAAATTAAATAGCCTTTAAATCCTGTTAAGTTTAACTTATTAGAATTGTAATTAACGTCTCCTACAAAACCTGTCCCCGCAATACCTACAAAGTATCTCCCATCAAGAAGTCCAATGTCAACTTCCTTTATAATTCCATTTTTTAACAATTTTACTGCTTTTCTAATGTCTCTCGGAATCCTATAAGATATAGCAATATCATTACCTCTTCCTAAGGGAATAATGCCTAAAATTCCTCTTCCTTTAAGCCCATTTACAACCTCATTTATAGTTCCATCCCCACCAGCTGCAACTACAACATCTACTCCCCTTCTTAAAGCCTCCTCAACCTGTTTAATAGTTCCTTCCTTTCCTAAGGTAAATTCAATAGTATAATCTAAATTTTCTTCTTCAAGAACATTAACAAGCTCATGATATCTTTTTCCTGCTCTCCCACGATTTGAAGTTGGATTAAAAAGAATGTGGTATTTCACTTTTTACCTCCTTTATAATATCTGTCTTTCTCACTATATATACATCCACAATATTTTTGCCTATAGAGACCATACTCCTTAGATAAATTAACCCCCTCTCTATAACCCACTCTAAAATCCTCATAATAAAATTCTATTTTATACTCATTTGCAAGGTAATTTGCAATCTCCTTAATTAGGTCATGCTTTTGATAAGGACTTACAAGCAAGGTTGTAGAGAAAAGATAAAATCCAAGTTCTTTTGCCTTTTCCACTGTTTTCTTTAAACGCATGTAATAACACACAGGGCATCTATCCTTTTCCCTGTAAACTACCTGTCTTATAAATTCTTCAAGAGCATAATCATCCTCATAAACTACAGGCAAACTTTGTTTCTCAGCAAAATCCTTTAAAGTATTTAAACGCATCAAATATTCAGTATAGGGATGAATATTAGGATTATACCAAAAACCTGTAATATCAAAACCTTCCTCTCTCAATCTCTTGAGAGGATAGGTTAAACAAGGGGCACAACAGATGTGAAGAAACAACCTTTTATCCGTCATTCTTACACCCCATTATATGAGCTAAACCAAGAGGGGTTATAATCCTTCCTCTTGATGTCCTTTGAATAAAGCCAATTCTTAAAAGATAAGGTTCATATATGGATTCAATAGTATCTGGAGATTCGTTGAGTACTGCTGCAAGGGCTTTTAATCCCACAGGACCACCAGAAAATTTATCCCTAAGGGCAAAAAGAATCTTCCTATCCAACTCATCAAGCCCCTTTTCATCGATACCAATTAATTCAAGTACCCTCTTAGTTTCTTCTAAGTTAATATTTTTTTCTTCTTTCAGATCTATATAATCTTTTATTCTTTTCAAAATTCTGTTAGCAATTCGAGGAACACCTCTTGATCTTTTAGCAATCTCAATTATGGATTCATAGGGAAGATTTAAACCAAGAATTTTTTGAGACCTTTCAATAATCTTCACCATTTCTTCATGGGTATAAAAATCTAAATTTGCTATAAATCCAAAGCGATCTCTCAAAGGACTGCTAAGCAAGGCAGGTCTTGTAGTCGCACCTACTAAGGTGAAGGGGGGAAGTTTTATGCTTAAAACTTTACCTCCAGGACCCTTTCCAGTTACAATACTAACACTCCTATCCTCTAAAGCAGAATAAAGTATCTCTTCCAAGGAGGGATTCAACCTATGAATCTCGTCTATAAAAATAATGCCCCTCTCTTCTACACTTGTAAGCAAAGCTATTAAATCGCCACTCTTTTGTAAAGATGGTGCAGATACCATTTTTATGGGGGCATTTTGTTCTTCTGCTATGATCAAAGCAAGGGTCGTCTTTCCTACTCCAGGAGGACCTACAAAAAGAATGTGATCTACAGCCTCTTCCCTTTTTTTAGCAGCATTAATTATTAAAGCTAATCTATCTTTTATCCTTTCTTGTCCTATAAAATCTGATAGATTCTTTGGTCTTAATACATTATCAAGGGCTGGTTCTCTTTGAACAAGAGAAAAGTAGGGAAATCTTTTCACTTTCATATCTCCTGAGATAGCTTCCTTAGTGCAAACCTTATAATTTCCTCAAGATTATCAAGGTCTTTAAATTCCTTTCTTATCTCTTTCATAACTACTTCTATTTCCTCTTTCTTATATCCCAAATTTAAGAGAGTGTCTTTTATTATATCTTCTTCTTTATGTTCTCTCTTTGGGATAACTCCTTTTATCTCAAGAAAGATTTTTTGAGTAATCTTTTTCCCAACGCCAGGAACCATTAAAAGAGCATTTAAGTCTTCTTTTTCAATCACCTCATAAAACTCTTTAGGAGACATCGCAGAAACAATTCTTAGAGCAATCTTTATCCCAACTCCAGTAATATTTTTAAGCCTCTCAAACAAATCTCTTTCTTCTTCCGACAAAAATCCAAAAAACTTTATTCCGTCCTTTTCTATGACTTCTGCAATGTAAAGCAATATTTTATTGTTTAATTCTTCACTAAGCTTTGAAGTTAAATTTTTGCTAACATAAATTTTAAAACCAAAATTTCCTGTATCAATTATAAGAGAGTCCCCATGTATTTTTAAAAGTTTTCCATAAATATGATTCAAAAATGCCAAGATTAACAACCTTCCTGTTTATAAATGTAAGAAATACACAAAGCTAAAGCATCTGCCACATCATCAGGTTTAGGAATATCCTTTAACTTCAATATCTCCTTAACCATATATTGAATTTGATTTTTTGTGGCTCTACCATAGCCAACTACAGAAAGTTTTACCTCAAGAGGAGTCAATATAGATATTTCTTTTTGATGCTGTTCTGCTGCAAGGATTATAACCCCCTGAGCTTGCCCTATATTAATAGCAGTCTTAATGTTTTTATTAAAGAAAATATTCTCCATGACTACTACATCAGGATTGTATAAATCCAAAAGAGAGGAAACTTGATCAAATAGATAATTTAACCTCCTTCCAATACCCCAACCAGAAGGAGTAGTTAAAGCACCATACTCAATTATTGATATTCCATCTTCACCCTTATTTAAAATACCATAACCTGTTATTGCAGTTCCAGGATCAAACCCTATGACAACCATTTATGAAAGTGACTGTAAAATTTCATCAGGTATATCAAAATTTGCGTAAGTCTTTTGTACATCATCATGGTCTTCAAGTTCTTCCATAAGCTTCAATACTTTTTCAGCATCAGGTCCATCCACAGGAACCAAATTCTTAGGAACCTTTGTTACTTCCGCCTGAGAAATCTTATATCCCTTTTCCTTTAATATATCCCTTACCTCAGAAAAACTTTCAGGACTCGTGATAACCTCAACAGTATCATCACTTATTTGTACATCTTCAGCTCCCGCTTCAAGAGCATCAGATATTAGTTGATCTTCATCCTTTACACTCTCTTTTTCAATGATTATGCTTCCTTTCTCTTCAAAAATCCAAGCAACACAGCCTGCCTCCCCAAGATTTCCCCCATGCTTGGTAAATATCCTTCTTATTTCAGCTGCTGTTCTATTCTTGTTATCTGTGACTACCTCTACCATTATCGCAACACCACCTGGTCCATATCCTTCATAAGTTACTTCTTCATAAGCAACTCCAGGAATCTCTCCCGTTCCTCTCATTATGGCCTTTTCTATATTCTCCTTAGGCATATTTGCCTCTCTTGCTCGTTCAATGGCAGCTCTTAGGCGAGGATTAGTTTCAGGATTTCCCCCACCATGCTTTGCTGCTATTATAATTTCTTTACTCAATTGAGAGAAAAGTTTTCCCTTCTTAGCATCTGCTGCTGCCTTCCTATGTTTAATATTTGCCCACTTGGAGTGTCCTGACATTATTCCGCCTCCTTTTAAATCAAAGATTTGCTATGTTTCATAAGCATTCTACAACATTTTATTAAGTTTGACAAGAATACCACTTTTAATTAAACTATCTTACTATGAATATAAGATTGATCTTGACAGACATAGAAGGCTGTATCACAAAGAACAAAGGATATCCTCTGGATCTTTTATCTCTTCAATGGATACGAGAGAATTTAAAAAAACTTCCTCCTATTTCTCTTAATACAGGTAGATCAAAACCATACATTGAAGCAATCCTTCAAGCTTTAGGAGATTTTCAAGACTCCATAGGAGAGAATGGTTGCACCATATACTTAGTTGAAAAAGACGATATTGTTTTACATCCTATCATAAATGACAACATTCTAAAAGAAAAAGAAGAACTCAAAAAGTTTTTAAAAGAGAAGATCAAGAATCTAGGCCATATAGAGCCAGGAAAAGAAGTATGTGTTTCTCTATTTCCAGAAGAGGGTATTCTTGTAAAGGATCTCGCTGAATATACGCAAGAACTAATTAAAGAGGAATTTCCAGAATTTCAATTAGTATATTCATCGGTAGCGGTTGATATTACCCCCAAAGGAATTGATAAAGGTTCAGGAATGGACATACTCTTAGAAATGAAAAATTTATCCTACGATGAGGTATTAGGAATTGGAGATAGCCTTGGAGACTTTCCTTTTCTAAGCAAACTAAAATATAAAGCTACCCCTGCCAATGGCCATCCGAAGATAAAAGAGATAGCAACTTATGTAGCTAAAGAAGAAGACATCAAAGGACTTATTGAGATCTTTAAACATTTCTTCTTCTAATTACCTCATCTATAGCCAAAGGAAGTATTTTAATTATATCTGAAGCTGTAAGTCCAACACTACCTTTATACTTTTTCCATATAACTGAACTATAACCATGAACAAAATTACCAAGAATACAGGCTTCCTTTAACGAGTATCCTTGTGCTGAAAACCCCGCAATTATTCCTGTAAGAACATCCCCTGAACCCGCTGTTGCTAGTAGAAAATCTGCAAAAGGATTCACATACACATGGTTTTTGGGATCAAAAAATAAAGAATTGGGACCTTTAATTATCAGATTCAATTTATACCTTTCTACAAAATTCCTACCTATTTCAACTCTCTTTTTCGAAATTGTCTCTACACTTTCTTCTACAATTCTTGACATCTCCCCATAGTGAGGCGTAAAGACCACATCTTTGCCTGAAATATCTCCAAGAATATCCTTAACAAAAGAAAGTGCATCTGCATCTACCACCACTTTCTTATCAACTTTTCTCAAAAAATCTTGAACCAGCTTTCTTACATCTTCGTTTATGCCTATCCCTGGACCAATAGCTACAGCTTCAATTCCGTAAGTTTCTATTATTTCTAGAATATACCCTAAATTGTCATAAGAAATATAACCATCTTTATCTTTTAATGGAATATAAATAATCTCGGGATAGTTTCCTCTATATACCATGCTAATTTTTTCTGGAACCGCAAGGTAAACCATTCCAGCTCCTGTCCTTAAAGCAGAGAGAGCAGAAAGAATAGGAGCGCCGGTATACCTAAAAGATCCCCCAATAATTAATACTTTTCCCTTTTTCCCCTTATGTACCCCTTTGGAAGGGATACGAACAATATCCTTCAAAAGTTCCCAGTCCACAAGGTGTATATTTGACTCCACAATATCATTAACAATCTCTATAGGAATACCCAACCTACCAACAATAACCTCTCCCACATAATCCACAGCTCCAGTTTCAAAAAGTCCCACTTTAGGAAGAAACATCGTTAAAACATAATCTGCTCTTAACGCTTCGCCCATTATCTCCCCAGTATCAGAATTTATTCCTGAAGGTATATCAATAGAAATTATTTTTTTGCCCAAATTATTAATATATCTGAAGATCTTTTTTAAATCATCATCAATTTCTCTTTTTAGACCTATACCAAAAATCCCATCTACTATTAATTCATATTCCTTAAGTTCTGTATAATCTTGCAAAATATCTTTTATCTCAACCAGGTTCTTTAAAAGACCCAATTGAATCTTCAAAAGATCCGATATTTTCTTACCCCACAAATAGGAGAAAATGGTAATTTTTCTAATGCCATTTGAATACAGATATCTTGCCAAAGCAACACCATCACCACCATTATTTCCTGGGCCACAAAGAATAGCTATTTTTCTATTCTCTATATCTTCAAATTTCTCTTTCAAAAAACTAAATAAAAAAGATGCAGCATTTTCCATTAGTAGTATTGGTGGAATAGAGTACTCTCTCTCTAACCTTTCTTCAAGCCTTTTTATCTCTTCAGAAGTTACCAATTTCATTTTCTTCCCTCCCAAGTGATAACTACTCTATTGGGAAGACAAACAATACTTTCCCCTACTTTATTTATAAAACCTTGTTTAATGCAAAGTTTATCAGGACAAGGAGAAGAAATCATACGAACCCCTTTTCCCTCTACGTATTCAAAAACACTCTTACCTAAAAGACCTTGAACTTCAAATCTTTCTCTGCTTTTTAACTCTCCTAAGGATTTGGAAAAAACTTCTCTATTGTTTACATATACCTTTAAGACAACCCCTTCATTTCTAATATAATTGAAGTAAAACAGACCTAATGCCAATAAAAGAAAGAATATTATTAACAATATGTCATATCTTCTAAACATGTTTTAAGTATATCACAAAATTTGATATAATAAGATGCACTATGGAATATGTAATAAGCTTTATTATAGGGGTAATTTCATTAATAAAGTTTACTTATGCCCAGAATGGTAAAGTAATAAAACTTCCGACTCCCTCCTTTAAAAGTTCCATCTCCATTGAAGAAGCCTTGCTTTATAGAAGATCAAAGAGATTTTATAAAGACCTACCCCTTACTACTCAGGAATTATCACAAATCCTTTGGGCTTCTCAGGGAATATCAGATTCTGACTATAAGTTTAGGACTTGTCCCTCAGCTGGAGCATTATATCCTTTAGAAGTCTATATATCAATCTTAAAGGTTGAGGGAATAGAATCAGGTATATATAAATACACTCCAGAAAAACATGAGATAATCCAGTTATATAAAAATCATAAAAGGGATGAACTTTATGAGGCATCTTTAAAGCAGGAATGGGTAAAGTGGGCTCCTGTTGTACTCATAATTTGTGCCTCTTTTTATAAAACCAAAGCTCGTTATGGGGAAAGGGGAATAAGATATATATACATAGAAACAGGACATTGCGCTCAGAATATTTACCTACAATGTGTTTCTTTAGGTTTAGGTACAGTAGCGGTAGGTGCCTTTGATGATGACGAAATAAGTAAAATCCTAAATTTACCTAAATTTGAAATTCCCACATATTTGATGCCAATTGGAAAAATTTAGTCATCTTTGTTGACAAATTATGCTCCCTGATGCTAAACTTTCCTTAACTCCAATATAAAGAGGTGATTACTAATGTCCGAAAAGTTTATGATTAAGGAAATAAGAGAGGGCTTTTCCATAATAAAAAGTTATAAAGATCGATGGGAAGAATTTGTAGAAGTTTCAAAAAGAATAAAATCCCTTGATTTTCAAAACATTGTTTTTGTAGCAAGAGGATCATCAGATAACGCAGCCACATGGGGAAAATACTATATGGAGTCTCATTTAAGAGTTCCTGTATCTCTATGTGCCCCATCTTTATTTACCATATATAAACTTCCTCCTAATCTTAAATCATCCTTGGTTATTGCCATCTCTCAATCAGGGGAAAGTGATGATATATGTGAAGTTGTAAATAATGCCAACAAACAAGGAGCCTTGACAATTGGCATAACTAATAATCCTCAAGGGAAATTAGCCCAAATAGCTAAAATAAATATTTTCCTAAACTCAGGCATTGAAAAAAGTGTTGCAGCCACTAAAACTTACTTATCTCAATTAGTGTCCATTTATTTTCTAACAAACACATTAATAGGTAGAAATATACTACCTGAATTTGATAAAATATTAAACGCTATGGAAGATATTCTAAAAAGAGAGGAAGAGATAAAAGAAAAGGTAAAACCTTATAAATACATGGAGCATTGTGCTGTCCTTGGAAGAGGCTTTAATTTATCCACAGCTTTAGAAACTGCCTTAAAATTAAAAGAAACCTCTTATATTATTGCTCAGCCTTATTCTTCAGCAGACTTTATGCATGGGCCCCTTGCCCTTGCTTCTGAAGGATTTCCTGTGTTCTTTTTTGTTCCAAAAGGAGAAAGTATGGAGCATTCCTTAGAGGTTTTAAAAACTCTAAAAGAAAAAGGAAGCGATATTTTTATCTTCACCAACGAAATTGATCTCTTAAAAGAATATGATGGAATTTACATAAACTGTGATATTCCAGAATATATAACTCCTATACCTTTCATTTATCCTGCTCAATTTTTTGCTTATTATCTTGCTGAGATTAAGGGAAGAGATCCTGACAACCCCAGAAATATAAGGAAGGTTACCATAACAAGATGACAAATATAATACAGATAATAGAAGACTTACTTCAAAATCCTGTATTTATTATTCCTATGATGGTGGCAATGATTACTCAAGGAATTAAGGGATTAATAAGGAGTATTCAAGAGAAAAAATTTTTATGGAGAGCCTTCTTTGAATGGGGTGGAATGCCAAGTTCCCATTCTGCTCTTGTAGTATCTTTATCCCTGATAATTGGCATAAAGGAGGGTTTTAATTCCACCATCTATATTCTTTCTATGTTCTTTGCAGGAATAGTAATAGCAGACGCCATTGGAGTAAGACTTGCTACAGAAGAACAAGCAAAGGTTATAAACAAAATTATACAAAAGGAAATAAAAAATCCTGAATTGAAAGAAATCTACTTAAAAGAATCTATAGGTCATACACCTATAGAAGCCATAACTGGAGGAATCATTGGACTTATTTTAACCCACTTTATATACTATGGATTTTTTGTAAAATGAAGATAGCCTTTTTCAGCGATACTTACATTCCCCATAAAAATGGTGTAGCCACATCATTAAGCTTTCTCAAGAAAACCTTAGAGGAAGAATCCCATTCTGTTTACCTTTTTATTCCCTTTATTCCCAACATTCCTAAAGAGAGAAATACCTTTACTCTTCCTTCTATAACCTTTCCTTTTCAAAAAGAACACCGTATTGCTCTACCCTATTCTATAAAATATGATCTTATGTTAAGGAACATGGAACCCAATATTATACATACCCATACTCCTTTTTCTTTGGGAATCTTTGGATTATATATGGGAAAAAGAATTAAAATCCCTATAGTTCATACCTATCACACTCTTCTCCCTGACTACGCCTACTACATCTGGGATCATTTTCCCCATTTTGTGAAGAAAAACATCATAGACGAAGAAAGAGCAAAAAGAATAGCCATTTGGATAAGTAGGGAATATTGTAATCACTCTGATCTAATTATTGCTCCATCAACAAAAATAAAAAGGCTCCTTAAAAATTTTGGGATCCAAAAGCCAATAGAAATTTTACCTAATGGAATAGATCTTGATAGGTTTAAAAAGATTCCAAAACCTGAAGCAAGAAAAAGTTTAGGTCTTCCTACTGATGTTATTTTACTCCTCTTTGTAGGAAGGTTAGGTAAGGAAAAAAATATTGAATTTCTCATAGAAGTAATGAAATACATAAAGGAAAATAATGAAAAATTGATTTATCTTGTAATCGTAGGGGATAATCCCGATAAAAGAGTTATGGAAGAACTAAAAAACAAAGCTAAAACTTTAAATGTCTATGATAGAACAATTTTTACGGGATATTTAGAGTATGAAAGGGTCATTGAAGCCTATTATGCTTCTGATATATTTGTGTTTTCCTCAATCACAGAAACTCAAGGATTAGTAATCCTTGAAGCAATGGCATCGGGACTTCCAGTAGTTGCTATAGATGATGACGCTATTTCAGATTTTGTTAAAGATGGAATAAATGGTTTTTTAGTACCTAACAATCAGGAAAACAAGAGACTATTTTCTGAAAAGATAAAAAACCTTATTGAAGACAAAGATCTGTACACAAAAATGTCTCTCCATGCCTTAGAGACCTCAAGATCATTTCATATAAAGAACCTTAACAAGAAACTCTTAGCCTTGTATGAAGACCTTATAAGAGAATATAATAATAGTAATGCCTGATTTTATATCTTTATTTATATCGGAAATAAAAAAGAAAAAACCTCTCCTTGAAGAACTTCTCATTAAAAGGGGTCTTAGTGAAAGACCTTACATAGCAGAATTTATTGAGAAGATTTGGAATAATCTCTCAGACACTTATGATTTCACTAAAAAACCTACCTTTGCGGTGGATGCCTCTCAAAGAACCTTATCCTTTTCCTTAGGACCCTATCTAATAATAACTCAAGCTCTCGCTATAGGTTCAAATGGATATGAAAAAGCCTTGGTATCCATTGAGCCAGTCGTAGGTTCCATACCAGAAAATCAACTAGGACTCTTAAGAGATCTTTTAATGCAGGATTTGGAGATTAAACTTGCTCTTCAAATTGTTAAAGAGAATCATCCTCCTTTCATTCTGCTAATTGATGGCTCTTTATTATCACGAATCTCCTATCTTTTAAGGTATCTACATAGTTTTGAAGATGAAAACTATATAAATCTTGCCTACAATGTATTGATGAATACCTTAGACCTTATAAATGCCTCTAAAAATGGTATAGATCTTATTTCAATCTCTAAATCTTCAAGGAATACCTTCTTCTTTCAGATCCTATCCATTGATAATCCTGATATAGAAAAAAACATATCTTACAAACCTACAGATAGCGAAATTTTAAGCATTTTTACCTGGGAACCTGGCTATACCACTCCCCTTTTAATAGGAGCAGAAATGGGTCTTGGACATAAACAATTAGAAATTATAGAAAAAAATTCGGATCTTCAAAAAGTTCTTAGCAATACTCAAGCCTTTTATACCTTCTATATAAGACTTATGCCAAGAGATCAGCTTTTGAGAATAGATTTTCCTGCAAATATAGTGGGAGAAAAAGCAAATATTCTGTCGGTAAACTATTTTTGGGGCAAGGATATAAATATGGCCCAAATTTTAGGAATATTAAAAAAAAATTGTGTAAACTCTAAAATATACCAAACTCCTTTGTATTTTGTAGATCAAATTGTTAGAATAAAAAGAGAACCTGATTTAGAAAGATATCTAATGATTTTAAAAAAAGAATTTCCAGGGTTTATTGAACTTGATAGAAGTCAGGGGAGGTTCTATTAATAAATGGAATTAAAATGCGTGGGATATTTAGTAGGAGAAAGTTTTTGTGATAGCTTTCAATTTATTACTAATGAAGAGTTAGCCCCCAAAAGGCTTGAATATGTAATAATAAAGGGAATTGCGTCCTCAGACGAAGAAGTAGAAGTGTTAGCTCAAGTGGAAAGTTTAAAAGCATTCTCTGATGTACTTTCGGAAGATCAGGAATATGATGCCACTACAAAACTTTTGGAGTTAAACTATAAAATCCCCCTAAAATTAATAGCCTCTGCAAGAGTTCTTGGATACTTAGATAAAGATGGTAACATTCTCCTTCCAAGATCAGTATCCCTTCCTGGATCTCCTGTATACCTTGCTCCTGATGAGCTTCTTCAAAAATTTTTTACCCATAATAAAAAAACAGCCATTGAGATAGGAACTCTTTTATATAGACCCAATGTTAAAGTCACCCTTGATCCCAATGGACTTAGAAGACACCTCGCTATAATAGCTCAAACAGGAGCTGGAAAATCATACCTTACAGGACTACTTTTGGAAAAACTTGTAAAATTAGGGGCAACTATACTGGTCTTTGATCCCAATAGCGATTATGTACTCTTAAGAAGAAAAAGAAATAATTTAAGAGAATTTTCATCTATTGCTCATAATGTAACCATATACCGAATACCCAAGGTGCAAGGAAGATTTAGCGATGATATGATAGGTGGAGTTGAGCCTTACTCTATAAGATTTAGCGAATTGGAAAATGAGCAAATAGCAGAAATTCTTGGAATATCAGAATACAGCAATATAAGAGATGCAGTTGAAAGAGCTATTGAAGAATTGCGAAGTTCAAAAATAGATTTTACTCCCAATGAGTTGTATGAAAAACTCGAAAATATGGCAGGAATAGAAGAAAAAGAGGAAGAAGAAATTTCTAATTTTGAGGACTACGAAAAAAGACTTCTAAAAGAAATGGAAAAAAAGAATAAGAAAAAATATCCCGAAGAAACCACAATTGGAGCAAGGAAGGCATTAAAATATGTAAAGTGGATAAAAGATTATCCTATCTGGGGATTTAAAGATATTTCTCCTGAAAAAATATTGAAACCTGCTCATATCTCGGTAATAGATCTTGCAGGAATAGAAAAGAACCTTCAAGATCTCGTAGTTAGCAAACTATTAAACGACATATGGACAAAAGCAAAATCTGAAGGACTTCCTTATCCCCTCTTTATAGTGCTTGAAGAAGCCCATAATTTAGTACCTAAGGAAAAAGGGGAAAAATTAAAAAGTTCAAGGATAATAAACTCCATTGCAGCAGAAGGTAGAAAATTCAAAGTATTCCTTATTGTGGTTACCCAAAGACCTTATAAAATAAGTAGCAATACCCTTTCCCAATGTGGAAGCCAAATAATTATGAGACTGACTAATCCTACAGACCAAACCGCAGTAAAAGAAGCATCCGAAGCTCTCTCGGAAAACTTATTCCACGATCTTCCCGGCCTAAACATAGGTGAAGCCATAATTCTTGGAAGACTAACTAAAATTCCCGTAATGGTAAAAATAGGAGAAAGAGAAACTGCAGAAGGCGGTTTTGATATTGACTTAGATGAAGAGTTTCAAAAAGCCTTAAACCACGTGGATAGTATCATAGAAAATGACATAGAGATCCTCCCTGATTTTGGGAGTGAGATATAAGAATGGTAAAAATCGTAATTACTGCTGACAATCACTTAGGTAAATATTATAAGAAATTATTACCAGAAAAATTACAAGAGAGAAGAAAAAGACTGAGAGATGCCTTTGAAGAGGTAGTAAATTTTGCCATAGAAGAAAAGGTAGATATATTCGTTCAGGCAGGAGATCTATTCGACTCTCCAAATCCAAGAAATCAAGATCTAACTTTTGTGGCCCGAGAATTTTCCAAGATGACAAAAAACCACATAAAAATATATGCCATTGGAGGAAACCATGATGCTCCCAACATGTTAGAATCCGATTCTTACCCTATAAGAATCTTTGAGGAGGCAGGATTAATAAAAACCTTCTCCTCCCAATCTACAATAAATTATGAAATCTTTGAAAAAGATGGATTAAATATACTCATTTCTGGACTTTCTCATGATCCCAGAAGAAAGGGAAGAATAGATCCTATAGAAAAGGCTATAATTCCTTCTGATTTTCCAAAAGAGAATAATTTAATTAAATTGTTAATTCTCCACTATTCCTTTGAAAAATTTGCTCATCCCAAAGCTCAAGAGCCGCAAGTCTCTATTGGAACTTTAGATCTTTTACCTTTTGATATTTATATCATAGGACATCTACATGAACAAAATACCTATCGCTTTGCTAATAAACATGTAATAATTCCTGGAAGCACAGAAAGATTTGAGTTTGGGGAAGAAAATCTCACTCCTGGATTTTACCTTCTTACCATTGAAAACAAAAAGATTAATTACGAGCATATAAAGGTAAAAGCTCAACCCATGAGAAATATGGAGATCAGGTTAACGGAAATAATTTCGGAAAATCCTACAAATTCCATAATAGAAAGAATAATAAATAATTCTCACAAAGATCTACTTTTAAAATGCAAGCTTATAGGTGAGATATCCTTATCTTTATACCGTTCTATTAACTTTAATAAAATTCTTGAAGCAGGAATAAACTCCAACTTTCTATTTGATCTTGATACCCAAAATCTAAGGATAAAAGGCGAAGAGATCCACACTCTTCCCGCTCCTGAAACCAGTGTTGACAAGAACCTTGAAATGATTACAAAAAAATATATGGAAGAAAGCCCCGAAGATAAGGATATAATAATAGAAGCTTTAAACTGGTTAAAAGAAGAGTTAAAAAATAGAGAGATAATGCTATGATAAAATTAGTGAGCCTTAAACTCAGCAATTTTAAACAATACCAAAATGCCCGAATAGAATTCCCAGAGCAAGGCAAAATACTTATTAAGGGCAAAAATGAAGCGGGAAAAAGTACTATATTTGAAGCCATAGCTTTTGCCCTATTTGGTAAACCAGTATATGTAGGCTCTAAGCCTAATTTAATAAGATTTAATGCAGAAAAAGCCCAAATTGAACTCGTAGTAAAAACAGAGGACAAAATCCTAACCATAAGAAGAGTCCTCTCAAAAAATGCCTCTCAAAATGCAGAACTTCACATAAAGAAAAATGACAGCTCTACCCCCATTATCATAACCGGAGTTAAGAACGTAGATCCCAGAATTATAAAAGAAATAGGAATAGATCAGGATATATTCATAAATACGTGTTTTATAGGACAAAAAAGATTAGAAACCTTAGAAAATCTAACAGCCCAAGAAAGACAAGAACTTATATCTAAACTTTTTAACTTAGACTACTTTGTAAACCTTATAGGAAAAGCAAAAGACATAAAGAAAGAATTTACCAATCAAAAAGAACAATATGAGATTATAAAAAAAGCAGGAGAGGCAAAAAGAGACCTCCCTGAAATCAAAAAGAAAATAGAGGAAGTAGAAGAGCAATTAAATAAGATTAGAAAAATAGAGCTTTCCCACGAAATTATGAAAAAGGAAAAACTTTTAAAGACATTAATAGAAGAAATTACTAAGTTAGAAGAAGAAATTGAGAAGGTAAGAAAAGACGTAGCGTTATTAGAAAGGTATAAAGAGGAAGAAAAACTCATAAATGAGATAAGAAGTATGGAAGAAAAAATTAACATTTTGGAAAAACAAAAAAACCAAACCTTAGAAAAGATCCAAGAATTAGAGGGAAAAATAAAAGAGGAAGAAAAAATAAAAGAGAGAATAGACTTCTTAAACAAGGGAATAAAAATAAAGAGTAGAGTCGAAGAGCTTACAAGGATTTTGAGTGAGGAAAAACTAAAAATCTCAAAAACTGAAGAGACAATTCCAAATCTTTTAGAAAAAGTAGAAAATTATAAAGAAATAGTTAAAAAAATAAATACCGAAAAAATCCTTTTAAACAAACTCTCCTACTTGGAGGAGAGCCTTCAAAAACTTGAAATAAGAAAAAGAAACCTTGAAAAAAGAGAAGAAAAATTAAGAAATGCATTAAACGAAATAAATAAAGTAAAAGAAAACCTAAAAATCCATCAAAAAGCCTTAGATTATAAAGAAAAGGAAGAGAAGGTCCTTTTCCTAGAGAAATCCCTCTCAAAGATTAAAAATAGTTTAATTCTTTCCTTTATTTCAACCCTTCTTTTTCTACTTTTATCTTTTTTGTTAAATCAACTTTTCCTTATTCCTTCAATTATCCTTATAACTACGACTATTTTTATTTATAAAAATTATTCCCAAATAAATAGCAATCTCAGCAAAGAGTTAACTATAACAGAGTTTATAAAAAGAGATATACCTGAACATCTCATAAAAAAGGGTAAAGAAGAATTGAGAAAAGAACTCATTGAAATTGAAAAAAGAAGTGAAATCAAAAAAAACAAAGCTGAAAGAGTAATAGAAGCGATAAAAACCCAAATTTCGAACATAGATCCCTCCTCTCTAATAGAAGAAAAGGCAAAAATAAATAAAGAAATTTCCGACATAAATCTTCTAAAGGATGAGGCTCAAAGGCTAATCTTTGATCTTTCCTCAAGGCTTAAATGTGACAACCACATCACTGCAATAGAGGAGAAAATATTGAAAGTGCAAGAAGTTTTAGAAAAGAAAAGAAGAGAAATCGACGACAGAGAAAAAGAGATAGAATATCTTAAAAAGGAAGATCCAATTCCAGATAGAGAGCTCTCCAACTTAATCTCTGAAAAAGGTTCTTTGGAAAACGAGCTAAGAAACATAGATCACTATAAGAAAGAATTAGATAAACAAAAGATCCTTCTTTTGAACCTTGAAAAGAATATTAAAGAAGAGAAAGAAAAAATTGAGTTTTTATCTAAAAAAATACCATCTACAGACAATGAATATGTAAAAAGGCTAAAAGAGATTATAAAAGATTTAGAAGAGAGAAAAGTAAAAGAGAATTATGAAAATATTTTATCCCAGCTTAGTAATAAAAAGGGACAAAAAAGCTCTGTAGAAGAAGAGTATAAAAAACTTATAGAAGAGTTCAAAAGTAATTTTCAGGAAGAAACTTGGGAAATTTACTCCTCTACTGATGTGGATCCAAAGGAAAAAGAAGTATTAATAAATCAAAAAGAAGAGCTCATTAAAATTCTCGGAGAAAAAGAAGCTATACTGAAAGAATATGAAAAGAGAACAGGCAAAAAAGTAGAAGATTTAATTCCCGAAAAAATAGAGGAAGATTACAAAAACTTGGAAAAGAATATCCAAAAAATGGAATATGCCATTAAGATTGCTGAAAGTACAAGAGAGAGCATCCTAAAATCAATCCTTCCAAGAACCATGGCTTTTATGCAAAAAATTCTACCTATATTAACCTCAGATAGATATCATTATGCTGAAATTGATGAGAGTTATAAGTTGAGAGTATACACCAGCGATACAAAAGACCCTTTAGAAAAAAATATATTCAGCGGTGGAACCCAAGATCAGCTTTCTTTAGCCTTAAGACTTGCTTTTGCTATGGCAACTCTTCCTCAAGATAAAGGAGTACAACCTAAATTTATTTTCTTAGATGAACCCTTAGGTTCCTTTGACGAAGATAGAGCAAGAGGTCTTCTCTACCTTCTAACTCAAGGCGAAGTGGCAGAGTTCTTTGATCAAATATTTGTAGTAACCCATGTTCCCATAGAAGAAGAACTTTTTGATGAAATCTACTATGTAAATAACGGACAAATTATTAAAATTGACAAAAACTCTAATCTAACCTTAGACTTTTGAGATATTCCCTAAATTGTTCTCCAAGCCCTTCTCTTTTAAGGGCAAGTTCTACAGAAGCTATCAAAAAACCAAGTTTACTTCCCGTATCATATCTTTTCCCTTTAAACTCATAAGCATATATAGCTTCCTTTTCCAATAACAACTTTAGACCATCAGTAAGCTGTATCTCTCCTCCTCTTCCTGGCTTAACCTTTTCTAACATGTAAAATATTCCTGGAGTTAATATATACCTTCCTACAATAGCAAGATCCGATGGTGCTTCTTCTATTAATGGCTTCTCAACAAGATCGGTAACCTGATAAATTCCATCATCAATCTCTTTTCCTGCTATTACCCCATAATTCTTAACCTCTTCTCTTGGAACTTTTTCTACTGCTATGACGGAACATTTATACCTTTCATATATCTCTATCATCTGCTTTATACAAGGTACATCGCTCACAATAAGATCATCACTTAATATTACAGCAAAAGGTTCATTCTTAACAAGCTCCTTAGTAACCAAGACTGCATGGCCAAGACCAAGAGGCTCTTTCTGCCTAATATAGTAAACGGTAGCAAGCTCTGAAATCTCTCTTACTTGTTTCAATAAGTCCAGTTCTCCTTTTTTCTGCAAAAAATACTCCAATTCAAAGGATATATCAAAATGATCTTCAATTGCTCTTTTATTTCTCCCTGTAACAATAATTATCTCGTCAATTCCAGAGTTAACAGCTTCTTCTACAGCATACTGAATTATTGGTTTATCTACTACAGGAAGCATTTCCTTAGGCTGAGCTTTTGTAGCTGGAAGAAACCTTGTACCAAGGCCCGCTGCAGGAAAAATAGCCTTTTTTATCATATACTTATCCCCCTATTCCTCTGGAATTTTTACAATAATAATATTTAAGGATCCTTCTTCCACTATAAGCTGATGAGGAGTATTAGCGGAAATAAGAAGAACATCTCCACTTTGCATCTCCACATTTTCAGGATTCAAGATATTACACCCTCTAATTTCATAAGGTTCAATTTCTTTTCCTCCTTCATATTTATCACTTAATAAAACTTTCGCTTTTCCAGAATATATGATGTATATATCGTTTACCTTTTTATGTACCTCTGTATCGCTCTTAAAGGGGGCTTGAAATTTTAAAAATCTAATTAAAAAATTTCCCTTTTTAAAATCTTCTAATTTCTCATCCCTTACTGAGAATTTGCAATACATATAATAACCTCCTAAAAAATTAAGAAGTCTTAATTATTTTATCCTCTAAAGGTCATTTAAGCAACTTTAAGAATTAACATTACTTTAAATATTTACTCCCTTCTTTTTTAAGCAATTATATGCTAAAATTTATAATGTAACTAAAAAATACTAAAAATGCGAAGGCGCTTTGGAGGTCATTCCGAAGCGCCTTTTTAGTTTTATAGACAAAATTTACATTAAATGGGAGGCGCAAAGTTATGAAAAATACTGAGATAAAAATTGTAGACACCACATTAAGAGATGGTGAGCAAACTGCTGGTGTAGTATTCTCAAAAGCTGAAAAACTTCAGATTGCAAGAATGCTTGATGAGATAGGAGTACATCAGATTGAGGCGGGAATTCCGGTGATGGGAGGAGACGAGGAAGAAGCAATAAAAGCTATAGTCAAAGCAGGATTAAAGGCAAGTATTATGGGATGGAATAGAGCTGTAATAAGTGATATTGAGGCATCTTTAAGATGTGGTGTAGATGCGGTGGCTATTTCTATTTCCACATCAGATATTCATATTAAATATAAGCTTAAGAAAACCAGAGAGTGGGTCTTAGAAAGTATGGTAAAAGCAACAGAATTTGCAAAAAAACACGGAGTTTACATATCAGTAAATGCCGAGGATGCTTCCAGAACTGATATGGACTTCCTATTACAGTTTGCAAAAGCTGCAAAAGAAGCGGGAGCAGATCGTCTAAGATATTGTGACACTGTAGGAATAATGGAACCCTTCACCATGTACGAGGTGATAAAGACCATCATTGAAAAAGTAGGAATACCTGTGGAAATGCACACCCATAATGATTTTGGAATGGCTACTGCTAATGCTCTTGCAGGGGTGAGAGCAGGTGCAACCTATGTGGGGGTAACTGTAAATGGACTTGGAGAAAGAGCAGGAAATGCTGCATTAGAAGAAGTAGTTATGGCACTTAAATATATCTATAACATTGATGTGGGCATCAAAACCTATAAACTCAGAGAGCTTAGCGAATATGTAGCAAAAGCCTCTCAAAGGGAGCTTCCTGTAAATAAAGCAATTGTAGGTAAAAATATTTTTGCCCATGAATCAGGAATCCATGCTGATGGTGTAATTAAATATCCAAAAACCTACGAGGTTTTCTCTCCTGAAGAAGTGGGAGGAGAGAGACAGATAGTTATTGGAAAACATTCAGGAACCCATGCTCTTATAAGAAAATTCCAAGAGTATGGTATTACCCTTTCGGAAGAAGATGCCCAAGAATTACTTAAGAAAGTAAGAGCCCTTGCAGTAGAGCTTAAAAGACCATTATTTGATAAAGAGTTAATGTATCTCTATCAAGATTATCTGAAAGAGAAGGCTGAAAAAGAAGGAGTGTAAGAAAAAGATGGGAAAAACAATAGCTGAAAAGATCTTTTCAGCTCATGTGGGAAGAGATGTGAAAGCTGGAGATTTAGTTATTGCAAAGCTCGATGCCTTAATGGGACAAGATGGGACTTCTCCTCTTGCAATCAAAGTTTTTGAGGAATTAGGAGGAGAGAAGGTTGTAAATGCAGATAGAGTTCTTTTAGTAATGGATCATTCTGTCCCTCCTCCAAATGAAGGTGTAGCAAATCTTCATAAACTAATGAGAGATTTTGCAGAAAAGTATGGTACTCAAATAACAGAGTTTGGAGAAGGAGTATGCCACCAGGTATTTATGGAAAGAGGGCTTGCAACCCCTGGAAGTCTTGTAATTGGTGCCGATTCTCATACTTGTACCTATGGGGTTTTAAATTGTTTTTCCACAGGAGTAGGTTCCAGTGAACTTGCAGCAGCTATGTATACAGGTAAACTGTGGTTTAAAGTTCCAAGTACTGTAAAAATTATTTTAAATGGAAAACTTTCCAAGGGTGTAGTATCTAAGGATGTGATATTATTCCTTGCAGGATATTTCAAGGCTGATGGTTTAACTTACAAAGCCATAGAATTTGATGGAGAAGTAATCAATAACCTTTCTATTGATGGAAGAGCAACCATAACCAATATGGTAGTTGAAATGGGAGCTAAAGCAGGTATTATGCCTTTTGATGAAAAAACCAAGGAATTTTTTAAAAGCATAGGCCTTCCTCAAGAAAAAGGAGTAGAAGCAGATCCTGATGCAGAATACGAAGCAGTTTATGAATTTAACCTTTCTAATTTAGAGCCTCAGGTAGCACTACCACATACTGTAGACAATGTGTATCCTATATCCCAAATAGAGAATATAAAAATACATGAAGCATTTATTGGTACATGTACTAATGGTAGATTAGAAGACTTGAGACTTGCAGCATCAATCCTTAAAGGAAGAAAAGTTGCAAAAAATGTGAAAATGATTGTAACCCCTGCCTCTAAACGAATCTTCATGCAAGCCATGAAGGAAGGACTTGTTGATATATTCTTAGAAGCAGGAGCTATAGTAACAAATCCAGGTTGTGGTCCCTGTGTAGGAACCCATCAAGGTGTACCTGCAGATGGAGAAAACATTATATCCACTGCTAACAGAAACTTCAAAGGGAGAATGGGAAACAATAAAGCCTTTATATATTTAGCTTCTCCTCTTACTGTAGCTGCTTCAGCTGTCTTAGGTAAGATTACTGATCCCAGAGAACTGCTTAGTTAGGAGGATGGCTCTCATGTTAATTAGAGGAAAAGCTCATAAATTTGGAGATGACATAAACACTGATTACATAATTTCAGGAAAGTACAAGTTTAAAAGCTTAGACTTTAACGAGATGTCAAAACATCTTTTTGAAGATTTGGATCCTGATTTTTATAAAAAGATAACTCCAGGAGATATAATCGTAGCTGGTAAAAACTTTGGATGCGGTTCATCCAGAGAACAAGCACCTTTGGTAATTAAGCATGCAGGAATAAGCTTAGTAATAGCCAAAAGCTTTGCAAGAATTTTCTATAGAAACTCCATAAATGTAGGACTGCCCCTTCTTGAAGCTGATACAAATCAGATAGATCAAGGAGATGAATTGGAAGTGGACCTCTTTAATGGTAAAATCTTTAATAAGACAAAAAATGTAGTAATAAATTCAAAAAGTACCTTTCCAGATATAATGGTAAAAATATTACAGGCAGGAGGACTTGTAGAGTATCTGAAAAAAGAGGGAGATTTTAAAATTTAGATGCAGTACTTTAATTTTTATATCCCAGTAAGGATAAAATTTGGAGTAGGACTCTGGGAAAAAATTCCTGAAGAGTCCTACTCCTTAGGGGCTAAAAAGATCTTAATTGTAACAGGAAAGAAACATTTAAAAAGTACAGGAATCCTTGCTAGACTTATAAATATATATAACAATTATCCTATTGATGTTTACATTTTTGACGAAGTGCCCCCTGAGCCTCCTTATTATGTGGTAGACCAAGGAGCAGAAATTGTTAAAACTAAAAATATAGATCTTATAGTAGGTATTGGGGGTGGAAGTGCCCTTGATGTAGCAAAAGCAATTGCAGTTAAAGTAAATTTACCGGGGACTATATGGGACTATGTGGGAGAAAATAGCAATAAAATAACCATGAAAGGAATACCTACTATTCTTGCTCCTACGACAGCAGGAACAGCAAGCGAGGTTACAAGAGTATCTGTCCTAATTAATCCAGAGACAAAGGAAAAGCTAAGTATAAGACATGATTTTTTATATGCAACTCTTGCCATTATAGATCCTTATCTTACTCTCTCCTTGCCCAAGGAAAATACTGCTTATAGTGGTCTTGATGCTTTTATTCATTCTTTAGAATCCTTTCTCTCCATAAATAGCAATATGGTTACAGAACCCCTTGCCCTTACAGCGTTAAGAACCATATATAAATATCTTCCCCGGGTATATAATAACCTTGAAAGAATTGATCTAAGAGAAAAAGTATTGTATGCCAGTACTATTAGTGGAATAGCCTTTACCCAAACAGGACTTGGGGGAATCCACGCTCTTGCTCATCCCATTGGAGCTTATGCAAATATTCCTCACGGACTTGCTTGTGCCCTCATAACTATTCCTGTTTTAGAATATAACTTAGAGATACTTACAAAAGAGAAAATCTCAGCCTTAGGAAGAGCATTAGGCGTTTACTCTTTAAGATCAGCAAAAGAAAGAATCTTGAAAAAAATAGCTGAGCTCTTTTCCGTGCTAAATATTAGGCTTGGACTTCACAATTATGGAATTAAATGGCAGGACCTTCCTAATATAGCAAAAGAAGCTCCTAAGACAGGCTCTTATAAGACAAATCCAAGAACCTTGACCTATGAAGTTGTCCTTGAAATATTGAAAAAGGCTTTTTAAATCTATTTTACGTCTGTAATATCTAAATTAGGTTTAAATTTTACAATACTGTTTTCTGGAATAAAACCTCTTACACTGGCATTAGGATAAATTAGCACTCTTTTTCCTATAATAGTTCCTGGATTGAGAACAGAGTTGCATCCTGTTTCACTATCATCCCCAATAATGGCTCCTAATTTCCTAAGTCCAGTATCATATACTTCTTCCTTTACCTTTATCTTCACAGTACCTGAAAGCCCTATTTTTAAATTTGATATCTTAGTACCTGCTCCCAAATTTACATTGTGGCCAAGAATGCTATCTCCTACATAATTAAAATGAGGAGCCTTTGCCCCAGAGAGTAAAACACTATTTTTAACTTCTGTGGTATGCCCCACCACACAATTGTCTCCAATAAAAACATTACCTCTTATATAAGCACCTTGCCTTATTTCACAGTTTTTCCCTATATAAGCAGGACCCTTTATATATACAAAAGGCTCAATCACTGTTCCTTCATCTATAAATACATTTCCCTCTATAAACACTCCACCTTTTATTACTCCTCTAATTTCAGGTCTTGCATATTCCTTTAAAAACTTCTCAAGTTTTCTTAGCACTTCCCAAACTAAATTAACATTTTCAAAAAGTTCTTTCTCAATACCCGACAAATCGAAAAACTCTTCAGGTTCAAACACTTCACTGTGCCTCCCTTCACCATTTTAATAGATCCAACACTTTAATTATATCTGAAGGTCTTGAAGCAAGAAAATGTATACCATCGAGAAGTTTACTCTCTTTCAGCTTAGAACAAAACTCAACACAAAATTCAATACTTAAAGCTTTTATATCCTTAGTGTTTTTAAACATTTCTATGACTCTCTCAGGAATTTTTATACCAGGAACATTATCCATCATATACTCTAACATTTCCAAAGATTTAAAAATAGTAACCCCAGCTATGATTTTTACATCATCTCCAACCCTCTCCCTTACCCTCTCCATAAGGGAAAGCTCAAAAAAAAGTTGGGTCTGAAAAAACTCAGCTCCAGCCTTTTTCTTTTTTAATAGTTTTAAGATTTCTATCTCTAAAGGAACAAGATTAGGATTGAATACTGCTCCCAAGAAAAAATCAGGACTCTTATTTAACTTCTTGCCTGAAAAATCCTCTCCTTCTTCTAACTTTTTGGCAATCACTAATATATTGGTAGCATCAAGATCAAATACAGGCTTTGCAGATTTTACTATTCCCGTAGTAGTATAATCACCAGTGAGCACCAACACATTTCTAATCCCAAGAGCATAAGCACTCAAGAGCTCCCCTGATATAGCTACCCTATTTCTATCCCTTGCAGTTATCTGAAAAATAGGCTCAAATCCTTCTCTTAGAAGAAGATAACTTCCCACAAGAGATGTAATTCTTACTCCCACATTTTGAAAATCAGTAACATTAACCGCATCAATTCTATTCTTTAAAAGAAGAGTCTTCTCAATAAAAGAACTAACATCCACCCCTCTTGGTGGACTTACCTCTGCAGTTATAACAAACTTTCCAGACTTCAACTTTTGCTCAAAGTTCATTCTTGAAAAAGGATCTTACTAAAGTCTTTGGGTGGGATAATCTTTAAAAACTCCTCTTCGGTAATTCTCTTATTTTTAAAAAGAATAACCCATGGACATAATCTATTAAATACTTCACACATACCCTCTTCGGAACCCCCACAAGGGCCATTTCTCATTTTTTTAGGGCACAATTTCTCCATACATAAATTTCCAGTATAATATATCCAGCATTCTCCACAAGCAGAACACAATCTTGCAAAGCTTCCAAGACTTCTACCAGGCTCTATCTTCAAAGTGTTTGTAGCTGGAAAAACCTGTTTTTTAACATAATTGGGAATAATCTGAGGAAGGCCTCCACACGTAAAAGTTAAAATTGCCTCTGCTTCATTTACCCCCTTTAAATCCTTAACAATTTTCAAAAACGAACCCACATTACACTCTTCCTTTTTTAAAGTGTACATACCTACCAATTCATAACCCAAAGCACTAATATAATCTAAAACTTGTTGATTCTTCTCTTCCACCTTTGCAAAACCACAATTATCACAAGAAAAGACAAAAACTTTATTACCTTTTACAAAACCTTTAATCTCTTCTATAGGTTTAAACTCAAGCCTCAACTTTTTTCACCGCCTTAAGAAGGTTCATAGCAAGAACTCGAGTGGTTATTACTCCTATACCCCCAGGAACAGGAGTTATATACTCTACTTTATCTTTTACCTCTTCAAAATTTACATCTCCTACAAGCTTTCCATCTACCACATTAGTGCCCACATCAATTATTACTTGTCCTTCTCCTACCATATCCTTACCCACAAAATAAGGTTTTCCAATAGCTACTATGAGAATTTCTGCTTTTTTAGTAAACTCTACTAAATTTTTAGTCTTTGAATGGCATACAGTAATTGTCGCATTCCTATTCAAGAGCAACAAAGAGAGGGGTTTCCCTACCGATATACTTCTTCCTACAACCACCACATTTTTCCCTTCCACAGGAATTTGATAAAAATCTAAAAGCTCAAGAACTGCCTGTGGCGTACAAGGATGAAAAGAGTCCTCTCCCACCAAAAGTCTACCTAAATTTTCATAGGTTACTCCTTCCACATCCTTCTTAGTGGGTAAAAATTGAAAAGCCTTACCTCTTTCAAGCTCTTCAGGAAGAGGTCTTAAAATCAATACTCCATGGATAGCGCTGTCTTCTTCTAATTCCTTCATAATTTTTTTGAAATCTACTAAGGAGATCTCTTCATTAAAATTTTTTCTTTCTATATTAATACCTATTTTTGAAAAAAATTTTTCTATACTCTTTGCGTAAGCTTCTGCCTCAGCATTTTTGCCAACCTTAACTATACATAAAGTAGGAATAACACCTTGTGATTTATAAAATTGAATTTTTTCTTTAATCTCCTTCTCTAATTTCTCAGCAACAGGCTTTCCTTCAAGGATAACCCCCATAAATACCTCCTACAAAAGACCTATTATATTTCCATTTTCATCCAAATCCATATTGTAAGCAGAGGGAACCTTGGGAAGTCCTGGCATGGTCATTATATTACCCGTATAAACTACCAGAAAACCAGCCCCGCCTGAGATTTTCACTCCTTGAACATTTATTACGAAGTCTTCAGGTCTTCCTAAAAGCTTGGGATTGTCCGATAAAGAATATTGAGTTTTTGCCATACAAACTGGTAAGTTTACAAAACCCCAACTTTCAATTCTTTTTAAATCTTCTTTTGCACTCTCAGAAAATATTACTTCCCTTGCCCCATATACTCTCTTACATATTTTGTCTATTTTATCTTTATAGCTTTCATTTAAATCATATAGATAGGAAAATTCATTTTTATCTTCCTCTATAGCTTTAATCACTTCTTGAGCAAGTTGAATTCCACCTAAGCCCCCTTTTTCATAAACTTCCGAAATAGCTACCCTTATGTTTCTATCCCTAAGCTCCGAAAGTACATATTCTATTTCCCTTTCACTATCCTTAGGAAATCTATTTAAAGCTACCACCACAGGTAATTTAAAAACATCTCTTATCACGTCCACATGATGTAAAAGGTTAGGAAGACCCTTTTTTATAGCCTCTATATTTTCTCCTTCAAAATCTTTCTTTATTCCACCATGAAACTTTAATGCCCTTACAGATACCACGATTACTACAGCACTTGGTTTTATATTTCCTAATCTACATTTAATATTAAAAAACTTCTCTGCTCCAAGATCCACACCAAAACCAGCCTCTGTTATCACATAGTCAGAAAGTTTTAGTGCCATCTCGGTAGCAATAAGAGAATTAGCACCATGGGCAATATTAGCAAAAGGACCACCATGCACAAAAGCAGGAGTACCCTCAAGAGTTTGAACCAAATTAGGAGATATAGCATCCTTTAAAACTACACTCATAGATCCTTGAGCTCCTATATCTTTACATAAAACGGGCATACCATTTTTATTAATCCCAATTACAATATTACCTAATCTTTCTTTTAACTCAGAAATATTCCTTGATAGCGATATTATTGCCATAACCTCCGAAGCTGCAGTTATATCAAAACCGTCCTCTCGAGGTACACCATTTGCTCTTCCTCCAAGCCCACTCACAATAAATCTCAATTGTCTATCATTCATGTCTAAACATCTCTTCCAAAAAATCTGCCTTACATCAATGCTCAATTCATTCCCATGATAGATATGATTGTCTATCAAAGCTGATAAAAGATTATGAGCCGAAGTAACAGCATGAATATCTCCCGTAAAGTGAAGATTAATGATGTCCTCAGGAACTACCTTTGCCTTACCCCCTCCCACAGCTCCCCCTTTTATACCAAACACAGGACCCATAGATGGCTCACGAATACATACAAAAGAACGATAAGAAAGTCTTCTAATGGCATCACCTAATCCAATAGTCGTAGTAGTTTTTCCCTCTCCATATGGTGTAGGATTCATGGCACTTACTAGGATTAACTTACCTGAGGGATTATTTTGTATTTCTTTATAATAATTCCATTTAACTTTTCCAACATACCAACCATAAGGGATAAAAAATTCCTCGGGAATTCCCAACTCCAAAACAACCTCCAAAATCCTTTTCAACTTCCTTCCTCCCAATCAGATCTCAATTGGTACTATCTCTCCCCAAATTTTATCCTTGTCCACATATAGATAGCCTATGGTATTTTTGTCGGTAAAAAATTTATCTGTGGGAGAGCCTGGATTAAAAAAGAGTATATTATTTTCCCATTCTATCACTGCTTTATGAGTATGTCCAAAAACTATAGCATTCAAAGTTTCTCCTTCAAAAACATTCCTAACCCTTTCCTTAATACCCCATGGAGCACCACTACCATGAGTAATCCCTATCTTAACATTCTCAACAGTTATGATCCTTTTTGCTGGAAGAACTCTTTTTACCTCAAAATTATCCATATTTCCATGTACTCCTACAACTTCTGCGATCCTCTGAAGTTCTGGTAAAAAGAAAATATCTTCCCAATCTCCAGCATGAATTATTAAATTCACTCCTTGAAGCTTTTCAACAATAACTTGAGGAAGATAAGGAAAACGAGAAGGAAGATGAGTATCCGAAATTACCCCAATTTTTACCATAAGTCCTCCTTCTCTGTTACTACTATGTATTAAAAAATTGGCGGGGAGGGTGGGACTCGAACCCACATGGCCACGAAGGCCTTACCGGTTTTCAAGACCGGCCCCTTAGCCAATTCGGACACCTCCCCGATGTCCAAAAAAATTATACCATAAATTTTTTAATTTTAAGTTAAAATTTTGTGGTATAATCTTATTCACAAAAAAAGAAGGTGAATTTTATGGAAGTAAAAAGAATAATTCAGGAGAGAAGATCTCTAAGATCCCTTGAGCCTTTTGAAGTAACTCAAGAGTTAATATATGATCTTGCTGAATCAGCCTCTCTTGCCCCTTCATGCTTTAACAATCAACCTTGGCGCTTTATTTTTACCTATGATCAAAATATCCTTAAAGAGTTGTATACCGCTTTAACCCCAAGAAATAATTGGGCTTATAAATCCCCTCTAATAGTTACAGTCTTTACAAAGGATGAGTTAGATTGTCAAATAAAAGGAAGAAATTATGCCCTTCTTGATACTGGGATGGCTGTGGGATTCATGCTTTTAAGGGCCACAGAGTTAGGATTAATAGCTCATCCTATAGCAGGTTATGATGAGGAAAAGGTAAAAAAGATCTTAAATATACCTGAAGATATGACGGCAATTCTATTAATCGTATTTGGAAAACAAGCAAAAGAGATAAATCCAAATCTTTCTGAGGAACAAAAAGAAAGAGAACTGAAAAGGCCAGAAAGACTTCCAATAAAAGATTTTGTGTATTTTAACAAATACAGGTAAAAGATGTTAATTTCTTGTTCAACTGCAGCCTTTATAAATCCAGAAATGACCATAGATGAAAAATTAAAAAATTCTATTGAGGCTTTAACCACTATTTTAGAAAACAACTTCGATGGAATTGAACTCTTTCTTCCTAAGGACTTTGATGAGGAAAAAAGAGAAACCCTCTTTAATGAAGCAAAAAAAATCAGAGGAAAAATATTAACTTTACATGCCCCTAAAAACATTCTTCATAAACCTATAAAGTCTGTACTCCCTGATCTAGTAAAACTAATTAAGGAATGCTATGAGTTGGAAATAAAAATTATTGTTATGCATCCTCCCTTTCAAAAATCCATGGATTCTTTGTTAAAAAATGTATTCTCCATATTCGACAATGTAATCCACTTTGCTTCAAGACATAATGTAATATTAACCATAGAAAATGTACCTTATCTTCTTGATCCACCTCAATTTTACTCTGCTCTTGTGAAGAGATACAGAAATTCTATTGGCATAACCATTGATGTAGAGTATCTTCACTCCACAAAGTATTCCTTGGACAAATATCCTAAAGAATTATTAAAAAACTATCTCCGAAATATACATATAAGGGATTATGATGGACAAAGCTTTGATGAAGAAGGAAAAAGGAGATATTTAAAGTTAGGAGAAGGATTAATCAATTTTAAAGAACTATTTGAAAAGATATTTGAAATTGGATATGATGGTCCTTTAACTGTGGAAACTGTTTTTGATAATAAAATCGAAGACCTAAAATATAGTAGAGACTTTATTATAAAAAACCTTCCTCAAAAATCATTAGCCTCTGGATAAGAGCCTAATATCTTAAAGTCTATACATTCTTCCTTTACCCTCTCAAGGGCTTGAGAGACCTTTTCATCCCATATATGTCCTTGAAAATCTACAAAGAACCTATACTCAAAGGGTTTAGCAGGAACAGGTCTTGATTGAATTAAAGTCATATTTAAACCAAAATCATGTAGTGGTCTCAAAGCCCTGTATAAAGCTCCTGCTTGGTGCTTAACCGAGAAAATTATAGAGGTTTTATCCTTACCCGTTGGTTTTGGAATGTCTTTTCCAAGTACTAAAAATCTTGTCTTATTGTTCCAAGAATCCTGAATATTCTCAGCAAGAATATTTAATCCAAAGACCTCTGCTGCAAAATTACTTGCGATAGCCGCACTTTCTTTTTCTTCCTTTACTATTTTAGCAGCAAAACTTGTGCTTGAGGTTGGTATCTCTTGTACGTTAGGTAAATTTTGCCTCAACCACCTTTTGCACTGGGCAAGAGCTTGGGGATGAGAGTATACCCTTTTGACCTTATTCATGGAATCTTCAGAAGATATTAAAGAATGTCTTACATCTAAATAAACCTCCCCAATAACTTTTTTAGTAGTAATAGCAAGAAGATCCATGGTACTTCCTACCGTACCTTCTAAAGAATTTTCTATGGGAACTACAGCATATTCAGATCCTTCCTCTAAGGACTTAAAAATGTCCTCCACCAAAAGTAAAGGTTTAAACTTTACACCCTCTCCAAAAAACTTTACCGCAGCCTGATGAGTAAAACTGCCTTCAGGACCTAAATATAAAACCTCAATATCTTTCTCAAGAGCCCTTAAGTAGCTCATGATAGTCTTAAAGATTCCTATTATTGCCTTCTCATCTAAAGGTCCCTGGTTTTCTTTAACTAATCTTTCCAAAAGTTCTTTCTCCCTTGAAGGATCAAAAATAGGATAATTATTTTTAATCTTCCAATTTCTTATTTGAAGTACTATTTGGGCTCTTTTATTTATAATCTCAAGCAATTTCCTATCTAATTCATCTATCTCTCTTCTAAGTTCCTCGAGTTCTCTCACAGATAATCTCTCCCTTGAATATATTTTTATAAATTCTATAGAAATATTCTTTTGTGGTCAATATTGCATTTTTTTCAAAATAAAACTATACTATCATGGGAAACCGATAACGTAAACTTTTCTAAGAGAGGGGTTGATGAAGATAAAGTCCAACAAGCAAAACTTAAGATTTTATTTTCGTGAATTAAATATTCTTCTTGCTCTTGCCGTGTTATGTGTCTTCATTACAATAATGAATCCTAAGTTTATTACCCCCTTTAACCTTCAGGTGGTTGCAAGACAAATAGCAATTTATGGGCTTCTTGCTATTGGGGAAACGTTAATAATTATTGGTGGTGGTATAGATCTTTCCGTGGGATCTCTTGTGGCTCTAACAGGTGTCCTTGTAGCTCTTTTCATGAAAAATAGTATAGATATGGTAGTAGCAATTCTTTTGGTGCTAATTATATCTTGTCTTATAGGATTTTGGCATGGGTTCTTTGTCACCAAACTAAATGTTCCCCCCTTTATAATAACCTTAGGAACCCTCACTGCTGCAAGAGGACTTGCCTCAGTTATTACAAAAGGATGGCCCATTATTGGTCTCCCCGAAAAATTCTTCTTTATAGGCCAAGGAGATCTTTGGGGAATTCCTTTCCCTACTGTGATATTAATTGTCTTTGCAATTTTAGCCTTCTTTATTACAAAGTACACAGTGCTTGGAAGGGATTTATATGCAGTAGGAGGAAATATTGAGGCTGCAAGACTTTCTGGAATAGATGTGGATAAAGTAAGAATGTTTACCTACGTTTTTGGATCCTTCCTTGCAGGAATCACAGGGATAATCATTGCCTCAAGACTAAGCCAAGGACAAGCAGGAGTCGGAGGGGGCTATGAATTGAGTGCTATCGCAGCTGCAGTAATAGGAGGTACCTCTCTTTCGGGTGGCGAGGGTACGATTTTAGGTACCATAATTGGAGCAAGTATTATGTCAGTGATTTATAATGGACTCATACTTCTTGAAATATCTTCATATTGGCATGATGTAGTAATGGGACTTGTGATAGTTACAGCAGTCACAATAGACATTTGGAGAAAGAGAAAAAGATAAATCCTAATTTAGGGGGGTGAGAAAATATTTTAATTCCTATCTCTTTTCCAATTTTAAAGAAATTCAACTAGTGGGAGGTGTTCTTTATGCGTAAAGTTTTGGTTGCTATTTTAATTATTCTTTTCCCTATTATATTCTCTATAGGGTATTCTAAAGAAATACATGTAGCAGTTATTGGAAAATCAGTACATCCTTACTGGGCAGAGGTAGAACTCGGAGTAAAACAGGCAGCTAAAGATTTGGGAGTAAAAGCTACCTTCTTCGTACCTCAAAAAGAAGATATCCCTGCACAAATATCCCAGATGGAGTCCTTTATTGCTATGGGTGTTGATGGTATTGCTATTGCTCCTTCTGACCCAACCGCTATAGCTCCAACCATTGAAAAAGCAATGGCAAAAGGTATTCCAGTAATTACCCTTGATACCGATGCCCCTCAAAGCAAGAGATTAGTATACATCGGAACTGACAACTACTCAGCAGGAAAAATTGCTGGCATGGTAATGAATGATCTACTTGGAATAAAAGGAGGAAAGGTAGCTATAGGAACAGGATCTCTTACTGCAATGAACTCCTTAGAGAGAATCCGTGGTTTCATGGATGGCATAGCTTCTAACAAAAGAATTGTTGTAGTAACTAAACCAGCTCTTTGCGATTTTGAAGACACAGGAAGAGCTGTTACCCTTGCAGAACAAGCACTCTTGACCTATCCAGACCTTAGAGGATTCTTTGGAGTCTATGCTTTCAATGGACCCGCTGCAGCAAAAGCAGTAAAATCTGCTGGAAAAGTAGGTCAAGTGTTAATAGTATGTTTTGACACCACTGCAGAACATATGCAACTTATAAAAGAAGGAGTAATATCCGCTACTGTAGGTCAAAGGCCATATATGATGGGATACAAGAGCGTAGAAGTTCTAACCAAAATGGCACAAAAGGGCGTTGACGCAACTCTTAAAGAATTACCAGCAAACAGAATTATTGACACTGGTGTAGATGTGGTAGCGGGAGATAAATACGTAAAGAGCATAAAGAGTGTACAAGCACTAACAGTAGAGCAATATAGAAAGAAATTACAAGAACTTGGTATACCTGTTCAGGGATGGTAGCAAAGAAATAGGGGGAGGAGCTCTCCTCCCCCAAAACATACATAGGAGGCTTGAAAAATGAATCAGGATCTCCTATTAAAAATGGAGAAAATTTCAAAAAGCTTTCCTGGAGTAAAAGCTTTGGACCAAGTAGATTTAGAAGTCTACAAGGGTGAAATTCTTGCCCTTGTGGGAGAAAACGGAGCTGGAAAATCTACCCTTATGAAAATTCTAACAGGAGTTTACCAAAAAGACGAAGGAAGAATCCTATTTAAAGGAAAGGAAATAAGCCCTCAAAATCCTCATGAAGCCCAAAAATTAGGTATTTCTATTATTTATCAAGAATTTAATTTGGCCCCAAACCTTGATATTGCTACAAACATATTTTTAGGTAATGAGCCCAGAAAGGGTAAATTTATAAAAATTTTTGATTATAAGAAAGCCTACGAAGAATCATTAAAACTCTTAGATTTACTTGGCTTAAATTTATCACCAGACACCTTAGTAAAAGATCTTACTGTAGCCGAACAACAAATGGTAGAAATTGCGAAGGCTCTTGCTCAAAAAGCAGAACTTATCATAATGGATGAACCTACCTCGGCTCTTGCCGGAAGAGAGGTTAAAAAACTATTTGAGATAATGAGAAGGCTTAAAAGTGAGAATATTTCAATAATATTTATTACTCATAGGCTTGAAGAGGTATTTGAAATTGCTGACAGAATTGTAGTATTAAGAGATGGGAAAAGAGTTGGAGAATTACCTGCTCAAAGGGATAAGTATGATGATGTAATAAGAATGATGGTAGGAAGAGAGATAAGAGTAATACCAAAACCTTCTACAAAAACAGAAGAACCTATCTTTGAGGTAAGAAATCTATCTTCTAAAAAGATCAAAAATATATCTTTCCAACTTAGAAAAGGAGAAGTCTTAGGGATTGCAGGTCTCGTAGGAGCAGGAAGAACAGAGATTATTAGAGCCATATTTGGAGCTGATCCTATAATTTCTGGAGAAATATATCTCGAAGGAAAAAGGATTGAAATTAAATCACCGAAGGATGCGGTACAACAAAAAATAGGCTTAGTACCTGAAGATAGAAAGCTTCAAGGACTTATTCTGGATATGGCGGTTTATGAGAATATTTCTTTACCTTCTTTAAGATATTTATTCCCTAATGGAATTATAAAAAGAAAAACAGAGTATGATCTTGCTGAGTATTTTGTTAAAAAACTACAAATAAAAACGCCAAGTATTTTCCAAAAAGTTATAAACCTCTCTGGAGGAAATCAGCAAAAAGTTGTGCTTGCAAAATGGCTTGCTTTAAAACCTAAGATTCTTATTCTTGATGAACCTACAAGGGGAATAGATGTGGGAGCAAAAGCAGAAATACATAGACTTATTGGAGAAATGGCTCAAGAAGGAATTGGAATTATCCTTATCTCTTCAGAACTTCCTGAAATTCTCGCCCTTTCTGATAGAATTCTTGTAGTATCAAAGGGAAGAATCACAGCAGAAATAAGCAAAGAAGAAGCAACACAGGAGAAAATAATGCAATATGCAATAATTTAATCTATAATTATAATACCATAAGTCTTTCACAAAAGAAGGAGGATTCTAACATGTCAAATTATACCGTATTTATAACAGGAGCCTCTAAAGGGTTAGGTTTTTCTCTGACAAAACTCTACCTTGAAAAAGGACATAAAGTAATAGCAACCTATCGAAAGAATCTTGAAAAATTAGAAGAAATAAAAAATCATCCAAACTTAATCCTTTATACGATGGATGTATCCGATGAAAACTCAGTCAAAAATGCCTTTGATTTTTTAAAAGACAAAATTAGTCACATTGACATTCTTATAAACAATGCAGCTGTATATTTAGAAGACAAAACTAAAACCATAGAGAATGTAGATATTGAAGAAGCCATTACAACTTTAAATATAAACTCCATAGGTCCCTTAAGAGTCTTAAAATACTTTTATTCCTTTGTGGAAAGGGGAAATAAGAAATTAATAATAAATGTATCATCAGAAGCTGGAAGTATTTCCAACTGTTGGAGAGATAGGGAATATGCCTATTGTATGTCAAAATCAGCTTTAAATATGCTCTCTGCCATATTGCAAAATTATAGCATACCTAAAGGTATAAAAGTTTTAGCCATTCATCCTGGCTGGATGAGAACTGACATGGGGGGTCCCAATGCAGATATAGCTCCTGAGGAAGCAGCTGAAGGTATATACAATCTCTCTATGAAAGATTGGGATATAAGCGATAAAAATATATACATGGATTATAAAGGAAATTTAATGACTTGGTAAAAATATGGGGGCGGTTTTGCTATTCGCCCCCTATATTTTAAAGTATCTCAAAAGTACTTAAACTCTTCTCAAAAGCAGGTAAATACTTCTCAAAATTATCTTTTAAAGAAGTAAAAGTAAAAATGTAAAATCTTCCTTCATAGATAATATAAACTTGTTTTTGTTCGAAAGACAAACCTTTATCCACGTTTAGAGTATAAACAATCTCATAACCTTTATATTTTGATACATCCCTTACTCCTTCGGAAATAAACTCTAAAGAACCATAATATTCTCCTACAGCTTCTAATTGGACTTTTATTTCACTTATAAGATCTTCATTTATCTCTGTAACCTCACCAGGAAGATTTACCACATTTATATTGAAATTGGGCATAAATCCTTCATCAGCAGGACCTACAAACATCACCGCTAAATTATAAGGTTTTCCGTCTTTTACCTCCCATCCTTCGGGAGGCACAATAGAAAAACCTAACTTTTCATCCACGTATTTATTAGTATCTGCTAAAAGAATATTAAAGGAAAAACATAAAATTAAACTAATAAAAAGTAACAATTTTAAAAGCTTTCTCATTTAACAATCCCTCCTATATTTATATATTTCTTTAAAACTTCACAATTTCCCAAAAAGCCTTTTTAGGGTTATGATTCTTATCAAAGAGTAATGGATAGTCTTCTCTTCCCCTTACAGGCCAGAAGTAAAGCCAAGTATAATCATCAGCTACACCCCAAAAAGTAACCCCAGTGACCACCCCTCTATATTTCCTTAAGATCTCAAAGGCTTGTTTATAAAGTTGAGCCTGCTTCTCAATCCTATCATCGGGTGGAACTTTAAAATTATTATTTTCATTTCTGTCATAGTAAATAGATATATCAAATTCAGTAATCTGAACCTCAACACCAAGCTCTGAAAATCTCTTTATAGAGTCTTCAAGCATCTTAGGTGTAGGCCATGCTAATGTCCAGTGGCCCTGTATTCCAACACCATGAATTGGGATCCCTTTCTCTTTAAGCCTTTTTACCAATTGATAAGCCTTTTCCCTCTTTATGGGATCCTCTAAGTTATAATCATTATAAAATAATTTAGCATTAGGATCTGCTTCATTAGCCCAAATAAATGCTTTTTCAATAACTTCCTCCCCACAAATATCATACCAGGGAGCCTTTCTCAAAAACTCATTAGGGTTATCTGATAGGGCCTCATTAACCACATCCCAAGCGTAAACCTTACCTTTATAGTGTCCTACCACCTCATAAATATGCTCTTTCAATCTTGCAAGAATCTCATCTTTAGTTCCTGCATAAACCCATCCTGGAGTCTGATTATGCCAAACTAAGGTATGTCCCCTTACCTTCATACCATTTTTCATGGCAAAATCTACAATCTCATCGGCAGGACCAAAATCATAAACATAGGGTTTAGGATGAATAACTTCCCATTTCATTTGATTTTCAGGTGTTAGACTATTAAAGTGTTTCTTAAGAAGATCCTCATAAGTATAGATGTTTAAATGGCTAACCGCTGCACCAATGGGAAAGTAATCTTTATATACTTCTTTCAGGGATGGAATCTCCATACCTACTGCCTCCTTCCTTAAATCGCTTATGGAAAAAATTAAAAGGAATAATAAGAGTGCAAAGATGGAAAACCTTTGCTTAATCATTTTACCAACAACTCCTTTCTATCAAAAAATTTTACTGCCTAAAAACCCCTCACTTTCTAATAATTTTATCACATTATTTTCACCTATTAAATGTCCAGCCCCAACTACTATAAATAAGGATTTATATTCTCCTAATAATTTCTTTATTCTCTCTGCAAACTTAAAGTTCCTCCTATATAATATATGCTCATAAAATATTTTATATTCTTTTTTCTCTCTATCTTTCATTAAAAAATTCAACAATTTTTCTTCATCCCCATTTTTGTATGCATCAAGCAATAATGATAAATCATTCTTACTGCGCTCTTCTTGCTTTAATTCTTGTAAAATAGTTTTCAAAATATTCAATTGATCCTCTTCCGGTATTTCAGAAAATGCATCAAGTTGCTCCTCTACAGTCTCTAAGGGTATTATTTTTTTATTTAATTCCTTGGCTCTATTCAAAAAATAGAAATCAATCCCATATCTCATATCCAAAGCAGAATTTAAAACAGAAGAGTTAATTTGAAACAATAATACCCAAGGCTTAAAGATCTTTATTTGCTCAAAATTCTCCTCGCCCAAAAGCTTCTTTAAATACCCTACCGATTCAGAATCCAAATAATTCTCAATACTATCTCCTTTTTTATATATTCCTCTCCTAAATAGATAACTTTGAGTTTTAAATATATTTTGGGAATCAGTTATATCCAGTTCAACAACTAATGCCTCTGTCTCAATAAAAACCTTCTCAATCAATGGATCAAGAGGGTATAAGTCGGGAGTTCCATAATGGATAGATCCCAAAATATACGCCTTACCATAATCAGATCTTACCTCATAGAAAATCCCCTTAGTTCCACAAAAAACAAAGTTGAGTAACAAAATAGAAATGATTACAAAAGAAATAAGTCTTTTTAAATACTTCATTATCCCTTCCCCCCTACTACTAATTAATTCTTTGTTATCCTCAGATCAACGACCATATATGGAATAGAAATATTATTTTCATCAAAAACCTTCTTAATTCTAGTACTTAAAGCATTGATAGCATCAAAATAACTATCTCTATTCACCCAAAAATATACAGTATAGGTTATTCCCGAATTTCCATACTCTTTAAAAACCACCATATTATTTACACTCTCATCCTTTACTACGAGTTCTTCCTCTTCTAAAGCTCTTTTTAATAAACTTATAACCTTCTCAAGATCAGAAGAATAATCCACACTAACATCAAAACTTACTCTCCTATAAGGACCTGGCCAAAATTTTGTCACTGTTCCAGACCATACTTTTCTATTGGGTATTAATACCATCTTCCCATCAAAAGTCTTTATCCTTGTATGGTTCATCTCCACCATATCCACTATTCCACTAATTCCATCTACATCTAAAGCTTCTCCCTCAAAGACTTTTCTTGTCACCAAAACCAATATTCCAGAAAGAAAATTTGTAAGCGGTTCCTGAAAAGCAAGACCTAAAACCACACCCGAAATTCCAAGTCCTGTAAGATAGGGCATTAGATTTACATTCCAAATGGACAAAATAATAGCTACACCAAAGCCAAATATTAAGAAGCCAATAAGCATGGAAACAGTTTTTGGAGCCTTTATCTCTCTTCCTGCTCTTGAAGCGACATTATTTATAGCTTTCATAATGATTTTATGAATAAAAAAGGATACAAAGAGAATAAATAAAGACCATATAATATTCATATACATTATAAATCACCCCTTATATATATCTTTCAAAAAATACGCATATCACAAATATCTGTAGCATAAACTTCAAGTCCATTTTTTGCAAAAAAATATATAATATCTTCTTTCGCACCCAAGATCTAAAATCTTAATCAAAGACATTATATCATTAAAATCTTATGCCTCACAATTTTTTAGTAAGCTTTTTTTGAATTTATAAGAAGTTTATAAAAATACGAAAGAGGATAAACCTTGATGTGGTAAGAATAGAACCAAATGAAACATATAATATTATAAATCCTCTTCAGAAGATTTTTAAGTAATAAAAGGTATAGGTTCAAAAAATCATCCTAAAGAAAAGACTATGAGGATCTAAATTTAACATTAGGAAGTTAAAGGAAATTAAAAAGAGAAGGGCTTCATTATAATGCCCTTCCCATTTATGTATAGAAATTTCGCTTTGTTTTCAATCTTCTCTCCCTTTAGAGTAACCTCTAATATCTCTTTAATATCCTTAGCCCTATAGGTTCCTGCAAGTAATAAGCTCTGTATGTTCTAAAGGCTGAATCTTTACAGAGTGTTCTAATTCTAATACTCTATTAAGCATATCACCTCCATATAATTATATTGAGAACTCTTTATAAGAACTCTTTGGTGCACCACATACAGGACACTTCTCAGGAGGCTCGCCTTCTATCGTATGTCCACAGACCGGGCATATATAAATCTTAGTTGCAGTATAATCTTCGTTTTTACTCACCAATTCTTTAGCCTTTTTATACATTTCTGCATGAATTTTTTCTGCTTCCCAAGCAAATCTTGTGCTCCTTTCTGCTCCTTTTTCGTTTTGAAATACAGCAGTATTGTTATATACGGGGTACATTTCTTCAATTTCGTAAGTTTCTCCATCTATGCACTGTTGAACATTGTCTGGCATATCCTGCTTTAAAAGTCCAAGTTCCCTAAAATGATTCCTAGCATGTACAAATTCTGCATAAGCAATAGCTCTAAACAAATTAGCAAGCTTGACTAAACCTTTTCTTTCCGCTTCTTCAGCAAAAATTAGGTACTTCATATGTGCCATACTTTCTCCTGCAAAAGCATTATGGAGAAATTCTTCGGTCATTTTTCTCATAAATTCACCCCCATTATTGAATTTTTATAATTATAACCCTTAAAAACTTTTTAAGCAATTAGAAAATTATTCTTAATATAAATTTAATGTTAAAAAAAATTAAAACATAGTATAATTTAAATTGTGAAAAATATATCAAAAGGGGGCTAAACTATGAAAGGAATTTTAAAAATTTTAATACTATCTCTAATTCTTCTTTTAACTTTTACTTTCGCCCAAACTCAAAAGCCTAATATTGATGGAAAACTTCCCCCTAATGAATATCCAAATTATGCTTCCTTTTCTAATGGAGAATTTCAAATATATTGGAAAATTGTGGGAGACGAAGTTTACATACTCATGATTGGAAAAACAAAAGGGTATGTAGCTTTGGGAATTGATCCCAAAGTAAAAGCAGGTGACGCAGATTATATTATAGGATATGTAACTGAAAAAGGAACTCAGGTACTTGACTATTATGCACCTGAAAAACATTTTGGGCATACTCAAGATGAAAAACTTGGTGGAAAGAATGATATTCCTGAATTTTCAGGCAGAGAAGATAAAGAATATACATATATTGAGTTTAGAAGAAAATTAGACACAAAAGACAAATATGACAAAGTTTTTCCAAAAACAGGAACACTAAAAATAGTGTGGGCATTAGGAAGCTCTGATGATCCAGTATCTATACATTCTAAGAGAGGTTATGGGGAATTAAAAATAAACTAAAACATCAAAAAGGGAGGGCTTAAGCCCTCTCTTTATTCTACCTTGCTAAATTGAAAACTCTTCTCCCAAAGATGCTTATATTTCCCATTTCTTAACAAAAGCTCTTGATGAGTTCCCTCCTCTACTATATTTCCTTCTTCTATAACCATAATATTATCAGCATCCTTCACAGTAGATAGTCTATGAGCAATAATTAAAGCGGTTTTATCTCTTATTAAATTATTCAATGCTTGAAGAACCAAACTTTCTGACTCAGAATCAAGAGAAGACGTTGGCTCATCAAGAAGGAGAATTGGAGAATTCTTCAATATGGCTCGGGCAATACTCAGTCTCTGCCTTTGTCCACCTGAAAGAAATACTCCCCTCTCTCCAACCCTTGTATTTAAACCATTAGGAAATCTTATTACAAAATCATAAGCAAGGACCTTCTTTGCAGAATTTATAATTCTCTCATCATCAGCATTATAATTTCCATATTTTATATTTTCTTTTACTGACTCAGGAAAAAGATAAACATCCTGATTTGCCACAGAGATGATATTTCTAAGA
>ERZ1669248.135-NODE-135-length-44456-cov-9.410892_pt1 | contig 44456 bp, 48 predicted proteins | sample MGYA00579296_ERZ1669248 | MGnify/ENA primary metagenome ERZ1669248 (study PRJEB41166, sample SAMN08046057) | hot springs metagenome | biome: hot spring; feature: neutral hot spring; material: thermophilic sediment; isolation source: thermophilic sediment from...
TTTATATGAGGCATCGATAAAATTTCCTTTAGATTTTTAATGAGGCAATTCGTAATATTGCAAATTTAAAATCAGGACTTAAAATATTAATGAAGAGCTAATTTCGGAGGAGTGCCCGAGTGGACGAAGGGGTGCGACTGGAAATCGCATGTACGGGCTAAAACCCGTACCGCGGGTTCGAATCCCGCCTCCTCCGCCATAAAAGTTGTTGTTCTTTAATGTCTAATATAACTCTAAAAGTTGAAAACCTTGTAAAAAAATATTCTTCTGTTTTTGCTTTGAAAAGAATTTCTTTTGAAATAAAAGAAAAAGAACTTTTCGCTCCCTTGGGACCAAATGGTGCTGGAAAAACAACAACTATAAAAATAATTTCTGGATTGACTTCTCCAACTTCAGGGAAAATATATGTGTGTGGAAAAAAATCTTTATGAAGACCCGATCTGGGCTAAATCTAAAATATGTATTGTTCCTCAGTATATAAATCTTGATGTGGAATTAACTGTGGAAGAAAATCTTTTAATACATGAGCTTCTTTACAAAATGTCTTCATCTTTAATCAAGAAAAGAATAGCTGAGCTTTTGGAGATAGCCGATTTAAAAGAAAAAACTCTAAAATTAAAGAGCTTTCTGAAGGACTTAAAAGAAGAGTTCTAATTATAAGGACCTTATGCATCAACCAAAATTATTACTTTTAGATGAACCTACAGGAAGAATTTTCTTCCCCACAGAAAAATTTCCCTCTTTTATAAAACCCGTTATAGAAATTTTACTTCTTACTATAACTTCTCATACTTTAAGAAATATAGCTGTATATAAAACTTTTAGAATTTCTTATCTTATAATTTTGTTTTTTATAGCCTTGGTTTCTTTTTTTAACGGCTCTTTATTCTATAAAAGGGGGTAAGGACTGATGCATGAACATTCTTTTATACCAGATTCTAAAGCTAAAACACTAACCCTTTTAAGTGTTTTAGTAAGTATTTTAATTTTTATAGCTAAATTACTTGCTTATTTTATTACTAAATCTGTAGCTATCTATTCTGATGCTATGGAATCAATAGTAAATATTATTTCTGCCACTATAGCATTTTTAGGAACTAAAATAGCTTTAAGACCGCCTGATAAAATGTATCCTTATGGATATACTAAATTTGAATACTTTGTTTCTATGGTTGAAGCTTTTTTTATTATTGGTGCTGCTATGGCTATATTATGGAAAGCTTATCAACACCTTTTAAACCCTGAAATTTTAAAAAACTTAGATGTTGGTTTTTCATTGATCTTTATTACCATGATTTCAAATACCGCTCTTTCTTATTACGTATACAAAAGAGGTAAAAAAGAAAATTCACCCATTCTGATTTCTCATGCTTCTCATCTATTCACTGATGTTATAACCTCAGCTGGAATAATAATAGGAGTTTATATAGCCCATATAACTGGTTTTTTAATATTAGATCCTATAATTGCTTTAATTGTAAGTATAAATGTTTTGTACTTGGGATATAAAATTATTAAAGCATCTATAATTTCTTTGCTTGATGTAAGTTTGCCTCAGGATAAGATAGATTCTATACAGGAAATAATAAAAAATACTATAAAAACTTTTCCTCACCAAAATTATGATATATATGATGTTCACGATTTCAAAACAAGAAGATCTGGAAGAAAAGGTTTTGTAGAATTTCATCTTACGGTTTCAGGTAATATGCCTGTAAGAGAAGCTCATAATTTATGTGACGAGCTTGAGAAAAAGATTACAGACAAATTTCCTGAGCTCTCGGTAACTATTCATATAGAACCAGAAGAGGAAAAGAAATAAAAAGGTTTATGAGGTTAAATAAATTTTTGTCCTTTTGTGGAATTGCCTCTCGTAGAAAAGCTGAAAAGTTGATATTATCAGGAAAAGTTTCTGTAAATGGTCAAGTAATAAGGGATTTAAGTTATAAGATTAATCCAGAAAAAGATAAAGTTTACATAAACGGTAAACTTATCATACCACCTCCAAAAGTCTATTATCTTTTTTATAAACCTAAAGGTGTTCTCACTTCTTTATATGATCCTCACCACAAAGAGACCCTTAGACCCTTTTTGGAGAAATTACCTTTTAAGGTATTTCCTGTAGGAAGACTCGATAAATATAGCGAAGGATTAATTTTACTTACTAATGATGGTGAACTTGCTAACCTTCTTTTACATCCTCGCTATGAAGTAAAAAGAGTTTATAGAGTTTGGGTAGCCCCTAAAATTGAGGAAGAAAAGATCAAAACTCTATTTAAATCCGGAATCATTATAGAAAATAAATTGATTAAACCTTTGAACTTCAATTTTTTGAAAAAAGATAAAGATAAATGGATCTACGAAATAACTGTAAAAGAGGGAGTAAAGAGGGAAGTAAGAAGAATAATAGATTATTTAGGAGGAAAAGTGCATAGGTTGATAAGAATTAAATTTGGACCCTTATCTTTGGTAAATCTAAAGCCGGGAGAAATAAGACCACTTTCTAAAAAAGAATATAAAGAATTACTTCTTTTCGTCTCTCAGCTTAAAAATTCTAAAATTTTAGATAACACTTCCTCAGCGGAGTTAACATAATGTATCCCTGGAATATTTTCCCAAGTTTTAAGTCCTACAACTGGTTTCCACATCTTTAAAGCTAAGGCAATTTCAGATAAAGTTCCATATCCCCCAGCAATTGCAACTACTATTTCTACAGATCTTATTAATATTACATTTCTGGCATGTCCCATATCAGTTAAAATGGGAATCTTTACATAGGGATTAGCATCCTCAGGTTTATTACCAGGCAAAATTCCTACTGTAATTCCTCCTGCCTCGAAGGCACCCTTTGAAGCAGCCTCCATAACTCCTCCCAATCCACCTGTATAAATAATTGCTCCCTTTTCTGCAAGTAATTTACCTACTTTATACGCAATCTCATAAATTTCTTTTTCCGCTATTCCTGCACCTATTATTCCTATCCTTCTATTCCTTAAATCCATAGGTACCTACAAGCTTTACAAATCTGACAGGTTCTAAAGTTATAGTATGCAATTTACCGTCTTTCTTTATCCCCTTTACTAATACTTGAGAATAGGCATCTCCTACAGGTATTACTATTCTACCCCCTTCTAATAATTGTTCTATAAGAGGTGGAGGAATTTGAGGTGCAGCTGCAGTGACTATTATTGCATCAAATGGTGCCACTTCCTTCCATCCCAAGCTTCCATCTCCTAATTTAAAAGAAATATTTTTATAGCCAAGTTTTAAAAGTATTTTTTTTGCTTTCTCAAGTAAAGTAGGGTATTTTTCTATGGTATAAACCCAAAGAGCAAGTTCTGCCAAAATAGCAGTTTGGTATCCTGATCCTGTACCTATTTCTAAAACCCTTTCATTTCCTTTTAACTCTAAAGCCTCTGTCATCACAGCTACTATATAGGGTTGAGAAATAGTTTGTCCTTCTCCTATAGGAAGCGGAAAATCTCCATAGGCTTGATCTCTTAATGCCTCATCTACAAATAAATGGCGAGGAACCTTAAGCATAGCAGACAATACCCTTTCATCTTTTATACCTCTGGCTTTAATTTGGTTTTCTATCATCTTTTCTCTTGCAATTCTGTATAAATCTTTTTCAGTTTCTAAAAAAGATTTTTTATTGTTATTTTTATTCATAATTATTTCTTTTTAGGCGATGAAACAGTATAATATGTACAATCTATTATTTCTTCACCCTTTAAAGTTATTTTTAAAACCTCTGTATAATCTTCTCCCTTATAATTTTTAACAAATGGAACTTTTTCCCAAAAATTTTTAACTCTGTAATAATAATACCATTCTTCTTTTCCATCAGGAAAGGTAAATATCTGCACAGGAGGACCTAAAAATTGCAAAACCTCTGCTTTTGTAGTTTGTTGAGGATGAATTAGAGCTGCTTTAGAAGCTAAATTAGGACCAGGTTTTGTTGCACATCCATAAATTAAAAACACTAATCCTAATATAAAAATTAATTTTTTTAGAATTTTTTTGTTTTTATCCATCGTAAATTAGTTATATTTTACTCTTAAATCACGATAAGTACAAGTTTAAAATGGCTCTTCTTTTCACATAAAATATTTAGGTTAAAATAAAGATTATGATGTATCATAGGTACAAAGAAGACTTTAAACTAGAAATTAAGGAATATCCTTTTTTATGTAAGCTTTGTAAAAAAGAAAAGGCTTTAATAGAAATTCCCTCTCAAAAAATAAAGGTTTGTAAAAATTGTTATAATAACTTTTTTGAAAATAGAATTAAAAAAACTATAGAAAAATATAAGATGATACTTCCTCAAGATCGGATTGGAATTTTTCTCTCAGGTGGAAAAGATAGTTCCACCTTACTTTTTGTATTAAAAAAGCTCTATCCAGACATAAATTTACAAGCTATTTTTCTTAATCTAGGAATTAAGTATTACTCTGAAAAAGTAGAGATCTTAGTAAAAACATTCTGTGAAAATTTAAAGGTACCACTTTTTATATATAATCTGCCGGAGAGGGAGGGATATAGAATAGATGACTTTATTTTTACCTATTTTAAAAATAAAGTTTGTTCAGCCTGTGGAGCTATAAAAAGATATCTTTTTTCTAAAATTGCAAAAGAATTGGGATTAACTGTAATAGCAACAGGACATCACTTAGATGATATAGTTTCTACCATGCTAAGTCTATTTTTCCAAGGAGATTTTTTAGGAATCGCAAAACTTAAACCTGTATTACTCCCTCTTTCCCCTAATCAAGTTAAAAAGAGCAAACCTTTATATACCACTCCTGAAAAAGAGATATTTTATTATGCTGTCTTAAATGAAATACCTATAGAAAATTTTATTTGTCCCCATGCAGATAAATCTCCACCTAAAACGATTAAAAAATTTTTAACAGAATTAGAAGAAAAAAATAGACAAATTAAATATCAACTTCTCTCAGTTTTTACAAAAAAGTTAATACCTCTTATAAAATCAAATTATAAAGAAGAAACTTTTAATTTATGTATAAAATGTGGAGAAATAACTACTGCTGGGGATAAAATCTGTAGTAGATGTAAAAGAATTGAGTTACTTAAAAAAGTAGATAATAAAATTTTAGAATTAACTAAAGAAGAATTTGAAAATTATATCCAAAATTTAAATTCCGATTGGGTTTTGATAGATTTAAAGGGTAAAGAAAATTTATTGAATGAGTCTACCAAAAAATTAAAAAAGTTTTTTAATCCCTATAAAACTCGACATATATTTTTAACTTCTTCTCAACCTGAAATAGGATATTTGCTAGCTTTAAAATTAAGAAAAAAAGGATTTAAAGCCTATAATGTTAAAGAGATCTAAAATTTAGATATTTGGGAGGGTTTTTAAATGGCAAGAATTGCATTAGAAAAGGAACTTCAAATTCTTAAAAATCTTCTATTGGATATGGCAAAAATAGTAGATGAGATGGTTAATGGTGCTATATTAGCTATTGATAAATTAAATCCAGAGTTAGCAAAAAGAGTAATAGAATTTGATGATCAAGTGGATTATTACGAAAATATGGTATCCCAGACTGCTCTTGAGATTATTGCTTTACAACAACCAGTTGCAAAGGATTTAAGATTTATAATTACTGCTATAGATATAGCAAAAAATTTAGAAAGAATAGCAGATCAATCTGTAAATATTGCCTTTAGAGTTCTTGATATATATAACATAAGGGAAAAAAGTATTCCTCAGTGTAAAGTTACTATTATAGAAATGGCTAACGAAGCTCTTTATATGTTACAATCTGCTATAAATGCCTTTGTTACAGAAAGTGTTCAGAAAGCTTATTCTGTAATAGAATATGATGATATAGTAGATAGATTTCAAAGAGATAATATTGAACAAATAAAAGATTGTATGAAAGGTAATGCTGAGCTTATAGAAATCGGTATAGATTATATAATAGTAGTTCAAAACTTAGAAAGGGTTGGAGATCTTGCAACTAACATTGCTGAAGGTGTGATTTTTACTGTTGAAGGGAAAATACCTAAATTAGAAAGTGAAAAGATAAAGGAATTAAAAGAAATGGTTTTAAAAGAACTGCCTGTATTTGACCTTCTTAAAAAGCATGCCCATCTTGTTCTTGAATGTGTGGAAAGACTCTCACTTGCTTTGGAAGCCTACAATACAAAAAATTTTACAAGGCTTGAAGAGATTGCTAAACACATTATTGAAATAGAAAAAGAAGCAGATCAAATGAAAAGAAATATAAGAGGGCATCTTCCTAAGGGGATTATACTTCCTGTTGAAAGATTCGAACTCTTTTTATATTTAAAAGAACAAGATGCTATAGCTGATGTAGCTGAAGAAATTCTTAATTGGCTTTCTTTTAAATATTTAGAAATACCAAAATCACTCTTTAAAGAAATAGAAACACTTTTAAATAAAAGCATTGAATCTTTGAAATATTTGGAAGCTTTAATTGATTATTCTGCAGATTTTCTAATTACCAAAAATGAAAATAGTAGAAACCAAGCAAAGGAGATTGTAAGAACTATAAGATACTCACAATATTTAGCTGAAGAATTTGGTAATAAAGTTAAAAAAGAAATCTTTTCAAAAATTGAAGATCCCTTAACTCTTTTTTACATATTAAAATTAGTAGATTTAATATTGAGCATTCCTCATCATGCAGAAAATACAGCAGATTTAATGAGAGCTATGATAGCAAAGTAAATTAACTCTTAAGGGTTTTACATATATCCACAACTAAAATATTAGCGGCTATTGCTCCCAAAATTGCAGGAATAATGTAAATTTTTTGATAAGCTAATCCTTCAAACCAATATCCAAATACAGGACTCCCAAGCCAAGCTCCTATCCATCCTACTATAACTTTAGAGATAAAAGACCACCAACCTGGAATTACATAATATTTAAAACCAAAATGAAGAATTGCTGTAACAACTACTGAAATAATTAATAGAATTATAAATCCAATAAAATCTATTCCTATCATTTCTACCCCCCTTTTTTTTGTTTTACTATTTAAATTTTATTTGTGATAAAAAATTAGTCAATAAAATAATTAGTTAAAATTATAATTAAGTAAAAAAATATTAAATTAAAACTAAAAATTTTTTATAGGGTTTTTACTGGATCAATCTACCTATTCGATTAAACCTGATTTTGAAATCTTTGGAATCCCAAGAGAAATAAATTATTAGAGCTTTTCCTTTAAGATACTTAATAGGTACAAATCCCCAAAATCTGCTGTCATAGCTCTGATCCCTATTGTCTCCCAATACAAAAATATGTTTAGGTGGAACCTTTACGGGTCCATAATTATCTCTGGGACTTATTTCTTGAGGATAAATTTCTGGATCAGTAAACTGAACATAAGGCTCTTTTAATAATTTACCATTTACATAAACCTTTTTATTTAAAATCTGCACAGTGTCTCCTGGAAGACCTATAACTCTTTTGATAAAATCGAGTTTTTTATTTTGAGGATAAGTAAAAACTACAATTTCTTGTCTTTCAGGAAGTCTTCTAAAATAAATAAAATCATTTTTAATAGGATTTCTTATACCATAAGCCAATTTATTAACCAATAAATAGTCTCCTATTAGTAATGTGGGGATCATGGAACCAGAAGGTATTTTATAAGCTTGAACTATAAAGGTTCTAATAAAAAGAGCTAAAATTAAGGCTATAAGTATACTTTTAGTCCAATCCCAGAGTTTGTTCTGAAAATTTTTCATTGAAATAACCTCCTCTTTTGGAATTAAATTTTCAGAACCGCTAAAAATGCTTCTTGAGGAATCTCTACATGTCCTATAGCTTTAAGTCTTTTTTTACCCTCTTTTTGTTTTTCAAGAAGCTTTTTCTTTCTTGTTACATCCCCGCCGTAACATTTTGCAAGAACATCCTTTCTCAAGGGTGGAATTCTTTCACGAGCTATAACTTTGCTTCCTATAGTTGCCTGAATGATTACTTCAAAAAGCTGTCTCGGTATTACTTCTTTTAATTTAGAAGTAAGTTCTCTTCCCCTATAATAAGCCTTATCTCTATGAACAATTAAAGATAAAGTATCCACAGGTTGTTTGTTTATTAATATATCCATCTTAACTAAATCTCCGGGTCTGTAACCTATAAATTGATAATCTAAAGAGGCATAACCCCTCGAATAACTTTTTAATTTATCATAAAAATCAAGCACAATCTCACTAAAGGGAATTTCATAAATAAGAACACATCTATCAGGGGTTAAAAATTTGATTTCCTTCTGTATTCCCCTTTTTTCTTCACAAAGTTTAATAAGGGCTCCTATATATTCTTTTGGAGTGTAAATTTCTGCTCTTATATAGGGTTCTAAGACTTCCTCAATTAAAGTAGGATCAGGCCAATGAGCAGGATTTTCTATCTCAATTTCTTTTTTGTTTTTAAGTCTAATTTTATATCTAACTGAAGGGGCGGTAGAAATTAAATTTAGTTTAAATTCTCTTTCTAATCTTTCTTGAACTATTTCCATATGAAGAAGTCCCTGAAAACCGCATCTAAACCCAAATCCTAAAGCAGATGAAATTTCCATTTCATAAGAAAAGGCTGGATCATTAAGCCACAACTTTTCTATTGCCTCCCTTAAATTTTCAAAATCATCATTATCAACTGGGAAAATACCTGCAAAAACAACTGGTTTTATTTCTTTAAATCCTGGTAAAGGATCTACTTGTGCATGGGCTTCTGTTATAGTATCTCCAATTTTTGCTTCTCTAACCTCTTTTATCCCTGCAGCAATAAATCCTACCTCTCCTGCAAAAAGACAGTCTAAGGTTGCTGCCTCTGGAGCAAAAACTCCCACTTTAGTGATTTCATAGATTTTTCCTGTGGAAAGAAATTTAATTTTTTGTCCTGGATAAAGTTTTCCATCAACTACTCTTACAAGAACTACCACTCCCAAATATGGGTCATACCAAGAATCAAAAACCAAAGCTCTCAAAGGTGCTTCTCTTTTCCCTTTTGGAGAAGGTATTTTATTAACCACTGCCTCTAAAACTTCTTTTATGCCGATTCCAAATTTTGCACTAACTAACAAAGCATCCTTAGCAGGAAGTCCTATTATTTCTTCAATTTCCTTTTTTGTTTTTTCTATATCAGCCTGAGGTAAATCTATTTTATTTATAATTGGTATTATTTCGAGATTATTCTCTAAAGCTAAGTATACATTTGCAAGGGTTTGAGCTTCAACTCCTTGAGAAGCATCAACTACAAGAAGTGCACCCTCACAGGCTGAAAGAGCTCTTGAAACTTCATAAGTAAAATCTACATGTCCAGGTGTATCAATAAGATTTAGTTGATAAATCTCTCCATTTTCTCTTTGATAATAAAGCCTTACTGCTTGAGATTTTATAGTAATTCCTCTTTCTCTTTCAAGATCAAGACGATCTAAGTACTGTTCTCTCATTTCTCTTGCAGAAACAGCTCCCGTAAATTCAAGAAGGCGGTCTGCAAGCGTAGATTTACCATGATCAATATGGGCAATTATACTAAAATTTCTGATTCTCTCTATAGGTATAGGTTTCATAGCAATTTAAAAAATAACAAATCTATTTTAAAAAACAAGGTCTATTATTCCCCTATTTTAGTAATTTTTCCTGTTTTTTTAGCAAAATTAAAAGCAATTAAAAATATTCCTACACTTAGAAGAAAATACCAAAAAACTAAGAAATAAGCTTTTCCAATAAAAATATAAGGAGTATATCCCTCTAAAAGAATTTTTCTGAAGGTTTCAAAAATATAGGATGTAGGAACAATTTTAGCAATAGATTGAAAACTTTCTGGCAGTACCTCAACTGGATAAAATACAGCTGAAAAAGGTAAAAATAAAAGAGCTAAAGCCCAAGCTAAAATTTCTGCCTCCTGCCCAAAAATTAAAACAAAAGCCATGGTTAAAAGCCCTATACTCCAAGCAAAAATTATAAGACAGAGAGTTAAAAGAAAGACATCCATTCCTTGTATCCAGATTTTGAAATTAAATACAAAGAAAGCAAGAAAAGCCATCAATATTGAAGCCACAAAAGCTTTAAATAAACTGTAGATAAAAAGTCCTGCAATGTATTCAAAAATTGTTAGAGGGGAAATGAAAATATGAAGCAGATTCCTTGCCCATATGTCTTCCAAAAAACCTACTGCCAGACCCTGTTGAGCACGAATAAGAATATTCCAAAAAATAAGGGCTCCTAAAAATTGATATATCCATTTGCCTTCTTGATAAAACCCTCTCTGCAAATAAAGTGTTATAAATCCCCACAAAAGTAAATCAACTGTAGGCCAATATAAAAGATCAATCCATCTGCTAATACTGTGTTTTAATAAATATAAATGTCTTAAAACTATTCCCCAAATCCTTTTAGGTCTAAAAATGCTTAATCTCATAAACTTAAACGAATACTTTAAAATAAAGTTCTTCTAAAGTGGACACTCTAAATTTTTGAAAAAGTTCTGTAAGGTCTCCATAGGCAAGAGTTTTTCCTTCTTTTAACAATAGAACTTTAGTAATTATTTTTTCTAATTCCCCTAACTGATGAGAAGTAAGAATTATAGAAAGTTTTCTTTTTTGAGAAAATTCTTTAAATAAATCTCTTATATATTTTATATATTCTGGATCCAAACCTGCTGTAGGTTCATCTAAAAGTAAAATAGCTGGATCATTTAAAAAGGCTCTAGCTAAATTAAGCCTCATCATTTCTCCTGATGATAAAGTTCTGGTAAGAGTTTTCTTTTTATTAAAAAGTCTAAAAAGATTGAGAAGTTCATCTATTTTTTTATCTACTTCTAAAATCTCATATAAATGAGCAAAAACCTTTAAATTTTCTTCTATAGTAAGAGAGTAAGGTAAACTTATGTATTGAGATGCAAAACTTACCTTATAAAGAATCTGGTTTCTATTTTTTAAAAAATCCTCTCCAAAATAATATATTTTCCCTGAATCGGGAGAAACCACACCCAAAAGAACATAAAGCAGGGTACTTTTTCCTGCTCCATTAGGACCTATTATGCCAAGAATGTCTGAAGGATATAATTCAAAGGATATTCCACTTAATACTATCTTATTCCCGTATTTTTTTATTAAATTTTCTACCTTTAGAATGGGATACATTAAACAAGAATATTATTATATTAAAGAATCTTTTGAAGAAGTTTTTTGAATTGTTTTTAAAAAATTTTTGCCTTTTCTAATCTTGCTAATGCTTCCTCTAAACTCATAATACCCTTTGCTACAGCATAAGCTACATAGGAATATACCCTTGGATCATAGCCTTCTGGTCTTGGAAAAAGTCCCTTAGCACGAAGCTTAGCAAGTTTGGCTCTTCTTCTCCTTCTTCTTTCAATTTCTCTTTCTCTTTCTCTTTTCTTATGCCTTGCCATTCCAACCTCCAAAAATGATTAAAGTCTTTTCAAATATAAAAATTTTTAAATGTTTGTCAAGGGTTCTTTTGATTTACAAACTTTTGATTTTATTTGCTATATCTTCCAGTTTTAATTTTAAAGTGTCTCTGTCTCTTTTAGCCTGAGCTCCTATATTTAAAATTACTTTCTCCTTTTCTGAAGTTATAAATATCCAAAAAGTTTGGGGTTCAAAAAAGTAAACTCCTAATAGTCCTAATATAATTAAAATAAATCCTGCATAAACAACAGGTACACCCGGGTCTTTCTTAACTTGAAGCCCTGAAATATAAGTAATTTTTTCCACATCCTCCAAAAATATTTGTAATCTATCTTTATCTACAGGGATGTTAAAATGAGGAAATCCTTTTATTATAATACCAGGGATTTGTTTATTAGTTTCTAAATCAAAAAGTGTAATTTTAGCATAAATTAATCCGTGAACCTCTCCAAAACCATTTAAAGTAATTGTATATCTGTCATTAAGAGCTACTGGGGAAAAGGAACTTAAAATATAAAATTTCTCTTCGCCTTTATATTTTACTTTAATCTTAAATTCAGGAAGAATATCGTAATTTGCTTGATAAAAGGATAAGCCCTTATATTTAAGAGGAGAATTAACTTTTATGAGGGCATCTAAGGTGTGATTGCCATCTATTATAGTAACATTTGAAATGTATTCTTTAGGAGTTCCATCAGGATAAAATTCTATATTGAATTTATTAAGTTTTACAAAAAAATTTAAAAATATAGGCTCTTTATCTTTAAATGGTAAAACTGAATTAGAGGTTTGTCCTTCAACTATCCACATATTTCCTCTGTATCCTAAAAGAGCTCCTATTAGAGCACCTATTATTACTATTATTATAGAAAAATGAACCAGATAAACTGATAGATATGCCCACCTGTTAAGATCTTTATAAAATAAAGTCTTCCCGTTAAAATCCTTTTCTGCCTTTTTAAATTTTAATTTCTCAAAAAGAATGTTTTCAATTTCAGAAAAATTACCCTTTAAAATAATTTCCTGTGTATAAGGTAGATTTTCAGGATTTATCTCTGTAGGATCTTTTTTATAAAGTTTCCAGCTAATAGGAAACCTTTTTATAGAACAAGCAATTAAATTAGCTAAGAAGAGAAACAGGGTTCCAATATACCACCAGGAATGATATGCATCATCAAGTTTTAAAAAGAGAATAATTTTTCCTAAAGAGGAGCCATATTTCATTAAATAAAATTGCGAGGATTCTCCTTGAGGAACAATTGTTCCAAAAATAGAAATAAAAGCTAAAATTAAAAATAATGTGATAGCAAGTTTTGCTGAACTTAGAAAATTCCAAATTTTACCCATCCTTGTATCCTTTAAGAAATTTCACATATTATACACACTTTACTCAAAATAGCAAGTATCATTTAAATCAAATTTTAAAATTATTTTGAAGTTCTTAGTTTTTGAAGTAAAATTTTAAATACTTAGTACAAAATTTAAAAATAGAGGGGGATAAGGATGTCTGAAGAAGTGAAAGAAAAAAGAGAAATTCCTCCAGAAATAATAGAAAGAGTTAAAAAGTTAAGAGAAGAAATTGAATATCACAATTATAGATATTATGTTCTTGATTCTCCGGTAATTTCTGATGCTGAATATGATGCCTTAATGAGAGAATTAAGGCAACTTGAAGAAATGTATCCGGAATTGATTACTCCTGATTCTCCTACTCAAAGAGTAGGTTTTAAACCTGCAGAAGGATTTAAAGAAGTACCTCATGCTGAACCTATGCTATCCTTAGATGATGCTATGAATGAGGATGAAGTCATTGAATTTGATAAAAGAATTAAAAGATTTTTAGGATTACCAGAAGAAACACCCATAGAATACACAGTTGAACCAAAAATAGATGGTCTTGCAGTAGAGCTTGTTTATGAAAATGGAAGTCTAATAATAGGGGCTACGAGAGGGGATGGTTATGTGGGAGAAGACGTAACTAATAATATTAAAACTATTCCTACTATACCTCTTAGACTTAGAAAATTTACTGAAGATGCTCCAGACATCCCTCCTCGAATTGATGTAAGAGGAGAAGTTTATATGAATAAAGATGAATTTAAGAGAATAAATGAAGAAAGGATTCACAAAGGAGAGCTTCCTTTTGCCAATCCCCGTAATGCTGCAGCTGGATCTTTGAGACAGCTTGATCCCTCAGTTACAGCCAAAAGAAAACTTGATATTTTCTGTTACGGAGTAGGAAAAGTTGAAGGATATACTTTTAGAACTCAATGGGAGATATTACAAATACTTCCCAAATGGGGTTTAAAGGTTAATCCCTATGTGAAATTAGTGAAAAATATAAGAGAAGTTATAGAATATCATCATTACATAGAAAGAATAAGAGAAACACTTCCTTATGAAATAGATGGAATAGTGATAAAGGTTAATGATCTTTCTCTTTGGGAAAAACTCGGTACAAAAGCCCGTTCTCCAAGATATGCTCTTGCTTACAAATTTCAACCAACTCAAGTAACTACTCAGCTTATAGATGTGGTTTTTCAGGTAGGGAGAACAGGTGCAGTTACTCCTGTTGCTGTATTAAAACCAGTTCAAATAGGTGGTGTTGTTGTTGAAAGAGCAACCCTTCATAATGAGGATTTTATTAAAAATTTAGATATAAGAATAGGTGACTGGGTGCTTGTACAAAGGGCAGGAGAAGTAATACCAGAAATTGTAATGCCTATAAAGGAAAGAAGAACTGGACAGGAAAAAGAAATAGTTTTTCCTACCCATTGTCCCATTTGCGGAACAAAATTGGTCAAAAAACCAGGAGAAGCTATTTGGAGATGCCCTAACAAGGGTTGTTATGCTCAAGCAGTAAGAAAACTTCTTCATTTTGCAAGCAGAAATGCAATGAATATAGAGGGTCTCGGAGAAAAGGTAGCAAGAGATCTTGTAGATAGAGGATTTGTTCAGAATGTAGCAGATCTTTATTATTTAAAATGGGAAGATTTTATGAAACTTCCAGGATTTGCCTATAAAAAGGCAAAAAATCTTTACGAGGCTATACAAAAAAGCAAAAAAACAACCCTTGGAAGATTTATTTATGCTCTCGGAATAAGACATGTTGGAGAGGCTATGGCACAAATGCTTGCTGAAAAATTTAAAAGCCTTGATAAATTAATGAATGCTTCTATGGCTGATTTATTAAGTATTCCTGGAGTGGGTTATGAAGTTGCTAAATCGATAGTTGAATTTTTTAAAAATGAAGAAAATCGCAAAATGATTCAAAGAATGCTTTCTGCAGGGATTACCTTTGTTGAAGAAGAAAAGGAAGAAAAACCTAAAATCCTTGAGGGTCTCACTTTTGTATTTACTGGTACTTTAAAATCTATGACCAGAGACGAAGCTAAAGAAAAAGTAAAAGAACTTGGAGGAAAAACTACTGATTCAGTTTCTAAAAATGTTGATTATGTGGTAGTAGGAGAAAATCCTGGATCTAAATACCAGAAAGCTTTACAATTAGGAGTAAAAACAATTAACGAAGAGGAGTTCTTAAAACTAATTGGTGAAGCAAAATAAAACCTTATAGTATTTTTTTTCTAAAAATAATAACATTAACTTCTTCTATAGTTTGATGAGCTATCTCTCTTGCAGTCTCCACTCCTTTATATAACATTTCTCTCCAATCTTCTTTTTCTATTTCCCTTCTTTTTTCCCAAATTTTTTCAAGCTCAAATATTATTTTATCTGCTAACCTTTTTTTACATTCTACACATCCAAGAATTGCCCTCTTACAATCTTTAACAATTTGTTCTCTTTCTTCATCAGAGAAATAAATTTTTATCAAATTAAAGGCAACACATCTATTTTCGGGATCACCTGGATCGCTTTTCTTAGGCCTCAATGTATCCGTGATATAACTCATTACTTTTTCCCTAACCTCATCAGGGGGATCATTTAAAAATATAGCATTACCATAACTTTTACTCATCTTTCTTCCATCTATTCCAGGTATTTTAGGAACTTCAGATAAAATAGGCTCTGGTTCAGGAAAATAATCCACTTTGTAAAGATAGTTAAACCTTCTTGCAATTTCTCTGGTTAGCTCTAAATGAGGTACCTGATCAAGCCCTACCGGAACTTTCTGAGCTTTATAAATAAGAATATCTGAAGCTTGAAGAACAGGATATCCTAAAAATCCGTAAGTATTTAAATCTCTATTTTGGATATTTTGAAGCATTTCTTTATAAGAAGGATTTCTCTCAAGCCAAGGAACTGGAACAATCATACTAAATAGTAAATGAAGTTCTGCATGCTCTTTTATAGCTGACTGAATAAAAAGAGTACTTTTTTGGGGACAAAGACCCACTGATAACCATTCTAAAAATAATTCTTTAGAAAATTCGGAAATATTTCCAGGATTTTCATATTCAGTAGTTAGGGCATGCCAATCTGCAATAAAATAGAAACATTCATATTTTTCTTGTAATTCTAACCAATTTTTTAAAACTCCATGAAGATGCCCGAGATGTAAAGGACCGGTTGGTCTCATTCCACTTAAAACTCTTATTTTGGGCATTTTTAAAATTCACCTCTTTAATTTATTGCAATTTTTTTAAAATTTTATAAAATACCACAAATTTTAAATTTTTAAACTTGATATTTATTTGGATTAAAAAATGCAATGTAAAAGATTGAAAACTTTAATTAGAAACTGGTATCAAGAGGTTAGAAATTTTACCCTTTCTCCTATTAAAATGATGGAATTGATAAATAAGCATATCAAAGCTTGTGAAATCTGTCAGAAAGATGAAGATCTTCCTTTGGAACTTGACCAATTAAGAGAAATTATAAGGGTCCCTTATACTTTTCCTATAACTGAAGAATCTAAATTAGAAATGGAAGAAGAATATATATATGAAGAGGAACCAACAGAGGAATCGGAAGAGGAATATTAAACTAAAAAGGGGGCTTTTGCCCCCTCAAAAATTTATTTCTTATGACACTCATTACATTTGGTTGGTGCAGCTTTTCCTTGTTCTGCATTTACTTTTTGATGACAGTCAATACAATTTTTATGATAAGCTAACATATTCTTGGGTGCATTTGGAGCTTTCTCAGTTCCTCCTGTCAATCCGTGACAGGTTGAACATTTTTGTACGCCTTTGGTAGGATCTTCTTCTTTATGGTGGCAAACTTTACAATCTACTTTATACTCTTCAATGTGTTTTTGATGAGAAAATTTAACAGATGCCATTTTTGCACCTTCTACAAATATTTCACACTCTGTAGGAGGTGTTACCTGTTGAGCCAAAATGTATCCTCCTCCCATTAAAAACATTCCACTAAAAATTCCAATCAAAACTTTTTTAAGCCTCATAAAATCACCTCCTTAAAAAAATTTTATTTGTTTTTTAATGTTCCTCTGGTTCTTCTTCATATCCTGTAATCATGGCAATAAAATGAGCCCAAAAGGTGTGCCCTAAACTTGCCAAATAAAAATGAACAATAATAAAAGCCGAAAAGAATATCCATAAAGCAACATGAATTAAAGAAACTATCTGAATTCCTCCTAAAATATCTCCTAAAAACTTAAATTTTATAGGATCCCAAAGTACAAGACCTGTTAAAATTTGAAGAGGAATTAAAACTACCATAATCAAAAAATAAGCCACCTGCTGTAAAGGATTAAATTTATTTTCTGGTGTAGGATGATGAGGATTTTTATCTCCTATCATAATTCCAAATCCATAATATATAGCTTGACGAATAGCTCTTTTTGTAAAATCAATAGGTCTCCAGAAAGGAGGCAAATAAATTTTAAAAAATTTAAGGGTAGCAAAATAATAAATAAACCAGATAAAATAATTAGCAATTAGGATAAAACCTGTCCAACTATGAATTTTAACAGCTGTTTGAAAGGACATTAAACCTATTTTATCTATCCACCTTATCTGAAGACCTGTAATTATAAGAATAATAAAACAAATAGCATTTATCCAATGCCAAATTCTTACAGGTATAGGATGTAAGTAGATTTTTTTCATTTCTTAGCCTCCTCTTCTTCTTCTAATAGGTATGGTAATTATTCTCAAGAAAACATGTCCTATTGCTACACCAGCTCCCGCAATTAGAGCAATTATAAAAAGTGTATCCAGAATATTTATCTTAGTCAATCCCAAAACATAGAAATCTTTAATATTAGGTATTGTATAAGCTGAATTCACTGCACTTCTTTCTAATTCAAATTTTTCCGGTTTTTCTCCTAATTTATTTATCTCTAATCTTCCTTTAAAAATTGCTTCAGGATTATGACAAAAGGCACAATCTTTTACAGATTCTTTCTTAGAAACTATTTTATGAGCATCATCACTATTAACCATCACCAATTTACCCATCAATTCTACCTTAGTCTTTTCTTTAAGCATATTCATAAATTTCCATAATTCATCTTTTTGTATTATTCCATCATTGTTATAATCAAGTAAAGTCTTCATTTCTGCAGGTTCTCTACCAATAACTTTAGAAATTTCTTCTAAAGTTACGGCATTTTTACCTGATGCTAAAATCAATCTGATAGCCTTTTCACCTTTAGTATGACAAACTTCACAAGAAACTGAACTAAAATGAACATCAACAAAACTTTCTAATTTAAAAGGAGGATTGTATAACCATTTGTTATGAATTTTTTTGAGATTTTTATCATGACAAACTATACAATTATTATTAATTTGAGCTATGTTAGTAGGTAATACTTTATGTGCGTTATGACAACTTGAACATACAGGGGCATCTTTTTTACCTTCTTCAAGAGCTTTATAGTGAATACTTTCTTTAAGGCTCTTATCTTCTTTATCATGACATCTCATACAGGTTTGATATCTTAGTTTTAAATCAGAAGTGATTTTAGGAGTATTATGATATCCGTGACACTTCAAACAATCTGGAGCTTCTTTATTTCCTTTTAAAATCGCCTTAGCATGAATACTTTCATTATATTCTAAAGACTCCTTTTTATGACAATTGGCACATATTTCTTGAGCTTTACTTCTGTACTCAGCAAGGGATTTAAAACTTCTTATGGGGTGAGTTCTGGTAGAAAAACCAATATGGCACTGGGAACATTTTAGATCCTTATGAGCTGAAGTTAAAATTTCCCTTTCATCCACTTTTACTGACAAAATTTCTCCATTTTCCATCTTCTTTACTAAACTCATAGAGTGACAATTCATACAATATTTATTTTCTGGAACTCCTGCAGGAACTTTTAGTGATTTTACATTATGATATCCGTGACAATCTATACAGGAAGCTGTTTTAGCAATGGCATAATGTGCGGGATTCTTCTTAAGTTCTTCATCAGTATGACAGGTTTGACATATGTTTTTGGAAAGATTTATTGCATATTCCTTCTTGTTTTTAAAATCATAACTTGGATGTTCTTTCTTAGAAAAACCTTTATGACAAACTATACATTCAAAATTCTTATGAACTGATGCTTTAATTTGAGCCACATCCACTTTTACACTGATTTTTTCTCCACTAGATAATTTTTTATATAAATCTAATTTATGACAGCTCATGCAATAATCTTCATACTTAACCTTTTCTTTCCATTCTTTAATTGATTGATTTTTATGGTATCCATGACAATCAATACAGAGAAAATCTTTCATTTCTATTATTTTAGCATGACCTTTATGTCTTGAAAGTACATCCTTAGGATGACATCTATAACATCCAGCACTTACCTTTTCTGCATAAGCCCTTTTACTCTCTATACGCATAGGACGAGGATGATTGGAAAAGTCTATACCCTGATGACAAACCCAACAACCCACATCTCCGTGAACGGTTTTCTTAAATGCTTCCTTATCTACATAAAGATCCATCTCCTCACCGCTGGGAAGTACTTTTGGAAGTCTTCTTACAGAATGACATTTTAAGCATTTATCAGTTTCTTTAAGCCATTGAGCTCTTGACTTTACATAATGATTACCATGACATCCAAAACAAACCATTCTATCCTCTTTAAGAAATTCCTTATGAATGGGAGATAAACTATTAAATGGATGACAATTTAAACAATTTTTATAGACTTTTTTTGCGTATTCCTGTTTAGAAGATATTTGTACAGGTCTGGGATGGGTAGCAGGATCTATATCTTTATGACAGAAAAGGCAACCTAACTTTCCATGGATAGAATTTAAAAACTTTTCTTTTTCCACATAAAGATACATTTCCTCTCCATTTGGGAGAACCTTAGGAAGTCTTTTCACAGTATGGCATTCCAAACATTTTTCCCCATCCTTAGTCAATTCTTTTATGGGTTTAATATAATGAGAACCGTGACACTCTGCGCAAGATATTTTCCCTTCCTTAAGAATATTTTTATGAATTGGAGACAAGCCGTCTTCTGGATGGCAGTTGGCACAATTTTGAGAAACCTTTTTGGTGTATTCCAATTTACTTGCTATTTTTAAAGGTCTTGGATGGGTAGCAAGATCTATATCTGCATGACAGTCGGTACAACTAAGACTCCCATGGACAGAATTTAAAAATTTTTCTTTGTCTATATAAAGATCCATTGCTTCTCCGCTGGAAAGCATTTTAGGCAATCTTTTTACTGAATGACACTTTAAACAACTGTTTTCACTTTTTGCAAAAGTAAGATTTCCAGAAAATATGTAAAGACAAACAAAAACTGACAAAAATACTAATGCCCCCAAAATATAAAATAATCTATGACTTAATTTCATTCTCGCCCCCTATTAAAAATTAATAAATTAAATAAATTTACTATTATGTTAACCAGATTAAAATAAAATCTTATAAAAACTCAAATATTTGTCAAGAATAATAAAATTAAAATTTCACTATTTTTTATAAATAAAGCTCTAATTTTAGCAATTTTTTTCTTTTTTTTTCTAATTTATCCAAATTCCTATTATTTTTGAACTTTTAACTCTGTATAAATTTTCAATATATTTTTACAACCTTCACATAATTGTTTATCTTTTCTATCTGTATCTAAAATAGAATTAGAAAAAGCCATCACGCATTTAGGATTTTCACAATGGGGTAGATAAAAAAGATGTCCCAATTCATGAGTAGCCTCTTTTAAAATTCTTTCTAAAAAAAGTTTTTCATTTGGTTTTTGTCCGTAAAACTCAGGTTTAAGTCTTGTTAAAGAAATTATTCCTATACCCGATCTTATGTCTGCTTGACCAAAAATAAAATTCAACCCTGAAGCATAAAGATCAACATCTACAACGAGTAACCACTTTTCTTTAGGATCTTTTTTTAGTTTTTTTGCCTCTCCCATTATAATATCTGCCAAATATTGATTTTTTCTAAAATCATAAGCTTTAGAAATGTCCAAGTAAAGGTAAGCTATATCAAGTTGTGAAGAATAGATATTTTTAAGATGTTCTTTTAAATTCTCAAGTTCTTTCTCTTTTAAAGTACAAAAAAGAAATTTAATGGAGATTTTGTTCATTTTTTAAAAATTTTTATTTAAGTTTCTTTAAAAAATTATTCAAATCATGACCTTTGTCAAGATAAATAAATTTGTTATTTTATTAAATTTTATTATATTAAAATTATGAGCTTAAAAAAATTCTTTTCCTTGTTTTTTATTTTTATTTTCTCCTTTTTATTAATTTCCTATATTTTCATCTATAAGTTTTTAGAATTTGGATTTTTATCCTTAAAGAAAGAAGAAGCTAAAAAAGTTATAAGTAAAGTTGAATTTTATTTCCAAAAAGAACTTGATAAATTACACAATTTAACAAAAGATTGGGCTGCTTGGGATGAAGCATATCTTTTTATGCAAAATAAACAGCCATATTTTATAAAATCTAATATTATTCCAGAAACCTATTTAAACCTTAAAATAGATCTACTTCTCTACACATATTTAAATGGGGGTATCAAAGCAGGAGGTCTTTTTAATAAAGAAAATAAAAAAATTTATATTAACAAAGAAATTTTGCATCTTGTTAAATCTACACTTGAAAAATTTTCTAAAAAAAATCAATATAATTATAAAAAACTAATTATTTTCATAAATAAGCCTTTTATATTAGCTGTTTATCCTGTTTTAAGATCTGATTTCACAGGTGTTCCTAAAGGATACCTTTTTATGGGAAAATTCTTAACTTCTGAAGAATTAGATGCTGTAGCCAATCTATTTAATATAAAGGAATTAAAAATTCTTAAGTCTGATAAACCTTCACCAGAAATTAATTTTATAAAAGTCGACCTTAAAGAAGTTATTTTGGAAAAAACCTGGTTTTTAAATGATCAAGCCTTAAAATTAAGGATGGGTTATATTGTTGTTGGAGAATCCTTAATAAGATCTTTTATTTTTTATGTAGTAATTACACAGATATCTTTACTTTTGATATTTGCTATAATGGTATCATTCTTAATAGATAAACACATTTTAAAACCTCTATTAAAACTTCTTAAAGAAATTGATCAAGTAAAAAATAAAGAAAAAACAAGACTTTCCTTAGAATATAATACCAAGGAATATGAAAATTTAGCTAAAGTTATAAATAAATTTTTAGAGGATATTTCTATAAGAGAAAATATTTACAAGACAGTGGCAGAAAAAACTGAGAATCTGATCATACTCTTTGACAAGGAAAGAAATATAATTTTCCAAAACACAAATACAAAAAGATACTTCAACTCAGAAGAGCTTAAATCTTTTATAAATAAACTTTTAGAAGAAGCAAAGGGTTTAAATTTCTCCGAAGGGAAGTTGAAGATTAATGAAATTTCTTTCAAAAATTACTGGTTCAATTTTCAAGTAATTAAGGTTTTTAAGGATTTATATTTATTAATTGGACAAAATATTACTGAATTAAAATTAAAGGAAGATGCTCTTTTCAGAATGGCTACTCATGATTTCTTAACGGATCTTTATAATCGCAGATACTTAGAGGATGTCTTACAAAGAATCGCGGCAGCCTCAAAGAGGGGGGAAAAATTTGTATTGTTATTTATAGACTGTAACGACCTTAAAAAAATAAATGATCTTTATGGCCATTTAGTAGGAGATGAAGTTTTAAAGAGTGTTGCTAAAGCTATAAAAGAAAATATTAGAAAGGAGGATTTAGCATCTCGCTGGGGAGGAGATGAGTTTGTAGTAATTTTAAATCACTGTGATAAAAATACAGGAATAAAAATTGCTGAAAGAATAATTAGCAATTTAGAATCCTCAGAAATCAAAACAGATTTTGCAAAAATTAAACCTAGTGTAAGTATAGGGCTTGTGGAAATTGATGAAACTAAAGAAATAAATGAAATATTAAATTTAGCAGATAAACTTTCTTACAAATCTAAAGAAACAGGAAAAATAGAATATGATTAAAAAATCGGGGCGAGAGGATTTGAACCTCCGACCCCCTGCTCCCAAGGCAGGTGCGCTTCCAGGCTGCGCCACGCCCCGCAAAATTTATTAGAATTAATTATAAATTATTTTCAGCAAAATACAAGTTTTGTATGTGCCCATACCATTTGAGATGGAGATTAATTTTTTTATCCTCTATTCCATTATGCGGTCTCTCCGTATTATATCATAATAAATATTCCAATTAAATTCCTGTTAAATCCATCTAAATCTTCTTCTAATTGCCACTTGATAAATTACTTGCATAATAACTTAACTTTGATCTTTCCTCCCATCGAAGTAACCCCTTTCCTTCAAATACTTTTATAATTCTTCCTATAGTTGAAACTGATATACATTTAATCCCCTTCTCCTTACAATATCTATCAACTACAGGCTTTAACTTCTCTTTACCTATCTTTGGATGCTCTCTTCTATAATTCAAAATAAATTTTTCTTTTAGCAATTCTTGGCTTTGATATGAGACTCTCAAGCTTGCCTCCGCTCTCCCTAAACTGCTTCTTCCAACGATATATAGTTGCTCGAGAAATACCATATGCAGAAACTTCCGCAGATGTCTCATATTTGTGATGATACTCAATTACCTTAAGTCTAAAATCACTTCCTACCTTTTTAGAAGCATCTCCAATTGATGAAAGCCTTTCAGCCATTTTTGCATCCCATTTTACTACCTTTTTATTTTCTTGAAAGCTTCTGAGCTTATGCAGATGGAGTTTAAATTTTTTCTTTTTTTAGTATTTTTAAATTATGATTATTTCCACCTTTCAGGATAAATGTTACGATTCTAAAGGAAAAGAAATTCCCTGTTTTAATACTGGGTAGGATGAAGAAATTAAAAGTGGTATTCCTTTTTCCGGAACCGAGGTTTGAAGTAATTGGAGAAATAATTTTTGATAATTTAACAGGGCTTTTCTGGACCAAAAAGGCAGACCTTGGCCCTGGTTTAGTTACTTGGAATGAGGCCTTTGAAATTATAATGAGCTTAATAGAAAAGAATTTTTAGGTTTTTCTGATTGGAGACTTCCTAATATAAATGAACTTGAAAGTCTTGTAGATACTGAATATCATTTCCCTGCCCTACCCCTTTATATCCCTTTGAGGATGTCAAAGAGTTTTACTAGTCCTCAACTACAAGCTTTTATGATCCTCATAAAAACTAACTCTCTATAAATTTTAAAGCTTTCTCCAACCTTTTTTTTACCCTTTCTTTTCCCAAAACTTTCATTATCTCAAAAAGCCCTGGACTCACCATTTTTCCTGTTAAGGCAATCCTTACAGCCTGAGCAATATTTTTTAATTTTATACCTGACTTTTCTGCAAGGTTTCTGAAATATTCTTCAAGTTTTTTCTCATCAAAAGGTAAATCTTTTAAATCTTCAATAATTTTTTGGAGTAAAGGTTTGATTTCTGGAACTAAAAATTTCTTAGCAGAATCTAAATCATATTTAACCTCCTCCACCAAATAAAATTCCATCATTTCAGCCATTTCAAGCAGGGTTTTACTCCTTGTCTTTACAGTTTCTATAGCAGAAAGAAGATATTCTTCAGAAAAGTTTCTCAAATCATAAGCTTTGAAAAAAGATTTAAGATTTTCTAAAAGGTATTTATTATCGCTATTTCTTATCCAATAGGCATTTATGGCTAAAAGTTTGTCTTGATCAAATCGTGCAGGAGAAAGATTAACATCTCTTAAATCAAATTTTTCTATTAATTCCTCAACAGTAAAATATTCTTGATCTCCATATCCCCATCCAAGACGGGCAAGATAATTGATAAGCGCCTTAGGTAAAAATCCAGCCTCTCTATATTCCGAAATTGATTTTGCTCCATGTCTTTTTGATAGTCTTGCTCCATCAGGTCCAAGAACCATAGGAATATGAGCAAATTCAGGGGGATAGGCTCCAAGAGCTTCATAAATAAGAAGTTGTTTAGGGGTATTTGAAATATGATCATCTCCTCTTATAACATGAGTTATTCCCATAGTTATATCATCTATCACTACCGCAAAATGATAGGTAGGCGTTCCATCTGAACGCACAATTATAAAATCATCTATTTCCTCTGCTGGAAAAACAATTTTTCCTCTCAAAAGATCTTCAAAAACTATTTCTTTAATTTCCGGAACTTTAATTCTTAAAGCCCTACCCTCACCTGGACCCAAATTTTTATTTCTACAAGTTCCGTCATATTTTGGTTTAAGTCCCTTTTCTAACATTTCTTTTTTCTTTTTTTCTAAAACTTCTTTACAACATTCACAATAGTATGCCTTCCCTTCTTCAAAAAGCTTTTTAGCGTAACTATTGTATATTTCTAATCTTTCACTCTGGAAATAGGGACCTTCATCCCAATCAAGCCCGAGCCATTTTAAAGCTTCTATAATAGAATCTACATATTCTTTTTTAGATCTTTCTTTGTCCGTATCTTCAAAGCGTAATATAAACTTTCCTTTATTATGCCTTGCAAAAAGCCAGTTAAAAAGTGCTGTTCTTGCTCCTCCAAGATGCAAATGCCCTGTAGGACTGGGAGGAAATCTGGTAACAACCATGTTAAGCTCCTTTTTAATAAATAATTATTCCTGCATAACCAACCACAGAGGAATAATCTTTTATTACATCTCCTGAAGTCATATAGTCTATAAGTTCAGCTTTATTTGCTCCAAGATTTTTACAAGCATTAATAGTAACTGCTATAGGAATGTAGCCACAAGCACTTACTCTTTCTTCAAAAATCACTTTAAGAAAACTTTCTTCCGAAAGTTTTAAAATTTCTTTTATAGCCATCATATCTTTTTCCTTAGCCACCTCATGAGGTACATAATGACTAAAGTCACTACTTCCAATTATTAAAACATATTTATCAGGATATCTTTTTATCACTTCTGAAATACCCCTTCCCAATTCTATTACCTCCTCTAATTTTAATCTACCTAAACAAAGAGAAACTATTTTTACTTCAGGATTTATGTATTGCAAAAATGGAACCTGAACTTCTATAGAATGTTCATGCAAATGAGCCATAACATCCTTAGCTATAATAGGAACCAATTTTACTAAATCTTCTGTAAGTTCTTTATCAATTAGAGTTTCACCTAAGGGAGTAATAAAGGATTCTCCAGGAAAAATGGATATTCTTTCACCCAATCCTGTGTGATTTGTACCTATTATCATAGCAGTATCAGGAGGTAGTATACTTCCATAAACCTTTCCTGCTACCCATCCAGAATACATATAACCTGCATGAGGAACAATTATTCCTTTAGCTTTTATTTTATTTTTCTTAAATTTAATAAGGGTAGACAAATGAAATTTTAACTCTCTTGGATTTTCACTATAAAAATATCCTGCCACTGCTGGCTCTCTTTTCATTTTTTACACCTCTTTTAAAGTTTTTATATATTCCAAATCTTCAGGAGTATCAACCTCTGGAACATCCTTAGGAACTACAGTCACAGCTATTTTATAACCATATTCCAAAGCCCTCAATTGCTCAAGTTTTTCAGAAGCTTCCAGATCTCCAGGTGGAAGACTTATAAATTTATCTAAAAATTCTTTAGTATAAGCGTAAACTCCTATGTGTTTTAAGTAAAGTGGCTCTTTACCGGTGGGTACAAAATAAGGAATAGGAGATCTTGAAAAATAAAGAGCCTTTCCTTCCTTATCTAATACTACTTTCACCTTATTAGGGTTTTCAAGATCTTTTAAATTTTTTATTGGGGTTGCTAAAGTGCTTATATGAACATGGGAAGAAAAAAGCAAAGGTTTTATTAATAAAGAAAAATATTCAGGTGGAAATAGTGGTTGATCACCCTGTAAATTTATAATTATATCTTCTTCATTGAGACCTAAAATGTTAGAAGCTTCAGCAACTCTTTCAGTGCCGCAAGTATGTTCTTTTCCTGTTAAAATTGCTTTTCCTCCAAAATTTTTTACTTCATTAAAAATTCTCTCATCATCAGTTGCAACATATACTTCTGAAATTTCTGAAGATAAAGCCCTCTCATAAACATGATGGATTATTGTTTTCCCCCAAAGTAAGGCTAAAGGTTTACCAGGAAATCTTGTGGATCCATACCTTGCAGGAATAATAATTACTTTTCTCATTTAATTTTAATTTAATCTAACTTTTTCAAAATAAAAGCCACTCTTGAATTTTATTGCTTTAAGATTAAACTTATTTAAACTTTATTTTAAAACTTTTTAAAAAAACTTAAAAATTTCTAAACTTAGGTGTCTAATGGGAAAAATAAAGGTTGTAGAATTAGCTAAGGAGTTAAACTTAGACCCTAAAGAACTTCTTAAAAATCTTCAGGAAAAGGGATATACTGTAAAAACAATAGCTTCTTCTATAAACGAGGAGGAAGCTCAGAAAATACGAGAGTTTTATAATGTAAAATCCGGTTTCATTGTGATAAAAAGAGAAGAATTTGAAAAACATCAGATTGATCTTTCTGAAAGTACGCTTTCAGAAATTTTAGGACCTGAAGCTTTAGAAAAGCCAAAAAAGAAAAAATTAGTTATTAAAAAGGCAAAAAAAGAAGAAGCTGAGATTATAAAACCTGAAATTACTGAAACACCAGTTGTTCTGGAAAAGGAATTTCCAGAAGAAAGATTTAAGCTTGAAGAAATAACAAAAGAAGAAAAGCCTCTAGAGGAACCTGAAAAAGAATTAAAGGTTTTTCCTGAAAAACGAATAGTTACTGATTTCAGACCAAGAAAAGAAAGACCTTTTAAACCAAAAGAAGTACCCTCTATATCAATACCTAAGGAAGAGCCTGAAACTTTACCTATACCAGAAAAGGAAGAGATAAAAAGAAAGAAAAAAGAAAAAGAACTTGAGTTAAGAGAAAAGAAAAAGGGCAAGAAAAAACCTGGATTATTTAAAAAACCAAGAAAAGAATTGGAAGAACTTGAAGAACTCTTTATAGAAGAACCAGAGGTACTTTTCGAGGAAAAAGTAATTGTAGAGGAAAAACCTAAAAAAGTAAAAGAAAAGGTAGAAAAAGTTCCGGAAAGACCTCCTACCCTTCCTCCCAAGGAAAAGAAAATTAAAGTTTATGAAACTATCCAAGTTAGTGAGCTTGCTAAATTAATGGGGGTAAAAGTTGGTGAATTAATTAAAAAATCTTTACAAATGGGTATGCCTGTAACTGCCAATCAATCAATAGATGCTGATACTGCAGCAATTTTAGCTGATGAATTTGGATATCAGGTGGAAAAAGCACCTATTGAAGAAGAAATTCTTCTACAATATACTCCTCCTTCTCCAGAAGAATTAAAGCCCAGACCTCCTGTGGTTACAGTTATGGGACATGTTGATCACGGAAAAACAACTCTTCTTGATGCTATAAGGAAAACTGATGTAGCAAACAAAGAAGCAGGAGGAATTACTCAACATATAGGTGCCTACACTGTGAAATTAGAGGATGGGAGAATTATAACTTTTATTGACACACCAGGACATGAAGCTTTTACATCTATGAGGGCAAGAGGAGCCCAAGTCACAGACATAGTAATTCTTGTTGTAGCAGCTGATGATGGAGTAATGGAACAAACTAAAGAAGCTATTGAACATGCAAAAGCTGCTAAGGTTCCCATTGTGGTTGCCATAAACAAAATAGACAAACCTGATGCTAACCCTGAAAGAGTTAAATCTCAACTTGCAGAATTGGGACTTGTTCCTGAAGAATGGGGAGGAGATACCTTAGTGGCTAACATTTCTGCCAAAAAAAGGATAGGAATAGAAGAACTTCTGGAGCTTGTTCTTTTACAAGCAGAAATGCTTGAACTTAAAGCAGCCTATGATAGACCTGCCAGGGGAAGAATTATTGAAAGTAAACTTGATAAAGGTAGAGGACCTGTAGCAACAATCATTGTCCAAGAGGGGACTTTAAAAGAAGGAGATATCTTTGTAGCAGGGCTTACCTATGGAAGAGTAAGAGCTATGTTTGACAGTTATGGAAATAGAATTAAAGTTGCTACCCCTTCCATTCCTGTAGAAATTCTTGGATTTGAAGATTTACCGCAGGCTGGAGATGATTTTATTGTAGTTGATGAAGAAGAAAAAGCAAGAAAAATTGCAGAATACCGACAAAGAAAAGCTCGTGAAGCTGAAACTGCAAAAGAGGTTAAAATATCTTTGGAAAAACTTTTTGAAAAACTAAAAGAAGGAGAAATAAAAGAACTAAATATAGTATTGAAAGCAGATACTCAAGGAACTTTAGAAGCATTAAAAACTTCTTTATCAAAACTTTCTACTGATAAGGTAAAAATCAATATTATACGTGCAGGAATTGGAGCAATTTCAGAAAGTGATGTAATGCTTGCTTCTGCTTCTAATGCTATAGTAGTTGGTTTCAATGTAAAGCCAACTCCAAATGCCAAAAATGTTGCTAAAGACGAAAGAGTGGAAATCAAATTTTACGATGTAATTTATCAACTTATTGATGATATTAAAAAAGCTATGACCGGTCTTCTTGAACCCAAACTTGAAGAACATATTACAGGTATTGCTGAAGTGAGAGCTACTTTTAAAATACCTAAAATAGGTATTGTTGCTGGTTGTTATGTAAAAGAGGGAACCATACATAGAAATAACAAAGTAAGAGTTATTAGAGATGGTGTAGTAATTTTTACAGGAAATATTGCATCCTTAAAACGTTTTAAGGAAGATGTAAGAGAAGTTTCAGCAGGATACGAATGTGGATTGAGGATAGAAAATTTTCAGGATATAAAAGAAGGAGATATAATTGAAGCCTTTGAAATAAAAGAAGTTACTCCAGAGCTTTAAAATGGTAGTGGGAATAGCAAAAATAGAAATCTTTTTTCCTGAACCTAATTCCCTAAAGTCAAAAAGAAGAAGACTGAAAGCTCTTATCCATAAATTGGAATCCCAATTTAAAAAAATTTCCTTAGCTGAAGTTGATGGACATGATCTGTGGCAAAGGACAATTCTTGGTATAAGTATAGTGGGGAAGAATCAAAAATTTGTAGATAGCAAACTTACTTCCATTCTAAATTTTATCCAAAATGACGGGAGTATTGAAATTATTAAAGCTGAAATAGATTTTATTTCTTATTAAAAATTTCAATGTCCTATAGATCTAAAAAAGTAGCCAGCTTATTACAAGAAGTTATCTCAGAAATAATCATGCATGAATTAAACGACCCTATATTTAAACAATTTATTACTATAACTGAAGTAAAAATTGGAGAAGATTTAAAAAAAGCAATTATTTATTTTACCGTTTATGAGGGTAATAAAGAAGAGGTAGAAAAAGCTTTAAATAAAGCTAAGGGCTATATCAAAAAACTTTTGGGAGAAAAAATAACCATTAAATACCTGCCAGATATTGAGTTTCGTCCAGATGATAGAATGGAAAAAGAAAAAAGAATTGATGAATTACTGGCTAAAATTTCCAAAGAATCCTAAAAATGAATCAGACTTTAGAAAATATTTTAAACATCTTTAAATCCTTAGAAAATTTTATATTAATTACTCATTTAAATCCAGATATAGATGGTATATCCTCTATGCTTGCCTTACACATCTTTTTAAAGACAAATAAAAAAAACTCTTTTCCTATTTTAGAAATTATTCCAGAAAATATAAACTTTTTACCCTATTCAGAAGACCTTATTTTAATAGATAATTTCAATTTAAACTTTGAAAAATTTGCTACCATTGTTTTAGATACTCATACTCCAGAAAGAATTTTTGAAAAAATTTATCTAAAAATTGCTTCTTCCGAAATTTTTATTATTATAGACCACCATCATGTTGAAAAAAATAGAATACGATTTTCTGAAAATGAAATTACCTTAATTGATTCTTCAGCTCCTTCTACCACATATTTAATATATGAAATACTAAGAGATGGAAACTTTATTATCACCCCAGAAATGGCACAAAACTTACTTTCTGGTCTTTATTTTGACACAGGATCTTTCAAATATGAAAATGTAAATGAAAAAACATTTTTGGTAGCAGGTGAACTCTGCAAATTGGGTGCAAACCCTCATTTAATAGCTTCTCATCTTTTTGAAAATATCTCCGTTAAGGAGATAGAAATTTTAAAAAAGATTTTAGATAGACTTGAATTTCTTGAAAACGGTATTATAGCAATTTCTTATTTAACCTTTGAGGATATTAAAGAAATAGGGATTAAAAATTTAAATGATTTTTCTAACTTTTTGAGAAGCATAAAAGAAGTTAAAATTTCTGTCTTAATAAAGGAAGTTGAAAAAAATATAGTTAGTGTGAGTCTTAGAAGCAGAGCACCTATTGAAATACTACATTTAGCAAAAACTTTTGGTGGTGGAGGACATAAATATGCCTGCGGTTTTAAAATGAAAGTTAATAATTTTTATGAATTTTTAGAAAATTTTAAAGAAATTTTAAGGGATTATTATGGAAGCTAAATCCTTTTTATTAAATGGGATTTTGGTAATAGATAAACCTCAAGGTCTTACTTCTACACAAACCTTAGAACAGGTTAAAAAATTTTTAAAAGTTAAAAAAGCTGGGCACGGAGGAACGCTTGATCCAATTGCAACAGGAGTTTTACCTATTTTTTTAAATAACACCACTAAACTTGCAGAAATATTTTTAGAAGGTGATAAAGTCTATGAAGGTGAATTTCAACTCGGTATATCTACTGAAACTTATGATATAACAGGTGAAATTATAGCAAAAAAGAAAGTTCCAGATATAGGTATAGATGAAATCCAAAAAATAGCTGATTCTTTCTTAGGTGAAATTGAACAAGTTCCTCCTCCCTTTTCAGCTACTAAATACAGGGGGAGACCTCTTTATAAATATGCAAGAAATGGAGTATATATTCCTAAAAGCCCCAGAAAGATTAAAATTAATGAATTTAAAATTCTTGAAAAGAATAATTCAAAGGTACGTTTTTATCTTCATTGTTCCAAAGGAACTTATGTAAGATCTTTGATTCACGATCTTGGAGAAAAACTGAATTGTGGAGCAGTTCTTGTAAATTTGAGAAGATTAAAGAAAAGTGTTTTTACCTTAGATAAAGCTATAACTTTAGAAAAATTAAAAGAACTTTCCTTTCAGGGATTAGATAAAATCTTACCATTTATTATTCCTCCAGAAGAAGCTTTAGAATTTTTACCTAAGGTTATTGTGAGCGAGGATCTTTCACAAAGAATAAGGGATGGACAACAAATCTATACTTCTTCTTTCCTTTCTTTTATAAAATTTCAAAAACTTGTAATTTCACCTACAGAGAAATGGATAAGAATTGTTACTACAAGAGGGAAATTGGTTGCTATTATTGAAAACCCACTCCTTAATCCATCTGCAACTCATATCAAATACTTTAAGGTATTTAAAGACTAAAAATGAAAAAATTCAAATCCTATCTTTTCCTTTTTCTTAGAATTTTTATTACAATTTCCATTCTTTATATACTTTTCAAAAAAAGCGATTTTGAAAAATTAAAAAATATCTTTAAAAAGATTTCTTTCCCCTATTATATTTTAGCTTTGCTAAGTTTCAACACTTTTCAAGTATTAGTAGCTCTCAGATGGAAATTTATATGCGAAAGTTGGGGATTTAGAACTAAATATTTCTTTTATTTAAAAACCTATTTAATGGGTTATTCCTTAAATACTGTTTTTCCAGGAATTATAGGCAGTGACATTTTAAGAACATTTTTTCTTACTAAGGAGGGTTTAAACTGGAAAAAAGCAAGTTTAAGTGTATTTTTTGATAGGATGTTTGGTCTATTAGGTATTTTTTTAATTCTTCTATGGTCTCTACCACTTTTTGGAAATTTTTTACCCTATAAATTTTACTCCTTTCTCTTATATTTAGTTTATGGAACTCTATTAGCAGCAATTTTAGCCAATATAATAATTTTAATAATTTTAAAATTTTATTCTCCAGAATATTTACAACCCATCCTCTTTCCACATAACATAAAACCTTTATTTTTAGGTTTTATTATTCAGACTCTTTTTGTTTTACAATTTATTTTCTTAGGTAAAGCTTTACATCTTAATTTAAACTTTATTTATTTTTTTGTAATCATACCTGTAGTTAGTTTTCTTGCAGCTTTACCTTTAAGTATTTCTGGATTAGGAATAAGAGAGGGTACACTAAGTTATTTTCTTTCTCTTTTACATTGTTCTTTAGAATATGGTATTTCCTTAGGACTTTTGGGTTATTCACTTATTTTGCTTTCCTCTCTACCAGGACTTTATTTTTATTTAAAGGAAAAAAGTTTATGGAAACAGGCTTCTTAATAAAAAGTTTTTTAACCTTTTTTACTATTATTGACCCAGTAGGAGGTGTTCCTTTCTTTTTAAGTATTACTGCAGGATATTCTGAGGAGGAACGTAGAAAAATAGCCTTAAGAGCTTCTATAACAGCAATTATAACTCTTTTGTTTTTTTTATGGATAGGAAAGTATTTATTATACTTTTTTCAAATTTCTGTTTCTTCTTTTAAAATAGCTGGAGGAATACTTCTTTTTCTTATAGCTATGGAAATGCTTTTTGGAAAAACTACCCAGGTAAAAACTACAGAAAGAGAAACATTAAAGGTGAAAGAAAAGGAAGATGTATCTATTGTTCCTCTTGGCATTCCCTATTTAGCTGGTCCTGGTGCTATAACAACTACCATTATCTTAAGTGAAACCTCAAGTTTATATACCAAATTAGGTTTATCCATGACTATTTTGTTGGTTTTGTTAATTACTTTTGTAATTTTTAGTTATTCTTCTAAAATTTCTAAATTTTTAGGTGAATTAGGTACAAAAGCTGTAGTAAGAATTCTTGGGTTAATTCTTGCAAGTATAGCTATTGAATACGTTACTACTGGACTCAAAGAAATTTTTTAGTATAATTATGGTTCAATTATGGATCTTTTTAGAAAAAAACCCTTAAGTTTTGCTGAAAAAATAACTTCTCAATTAAAAAGAGAACTATATTTATGGGATATAGTTTTTATAGGAATTGGTGCAGTGGTTGGAGCAGGGATTTTTGTTATTACGGGACAAGCAGCAGCTTCTTATGCTGGGCCTGCCATAATACTTTCTTTTATACTGGCAGGTATTGGAATAGGAATTACCGCTCTTGTTTATGCTGAACTTTGTTCTGCCTTTCCACTTGCAGGAGGTGCTTATAATTACACTTATTTTGTTTTAGGAGAATTTTTTGCTTGGTTAGTAGGATGGAACATCCTTCTAGAATATGGAGTTGCTACTGCTGCTGTGGCAACTGGTTGGTCTGGCTATTTAAGAGCTTTTTTAAAAAATAATTTTAACTTTGTTTTACCTAATGCTCTATCAGGCCCTATAAATTTTCAGCAGGGTACTTTTATTGATCTTTTTGCCTTTATAGGAGTTATTTTAATATTTTTGCTTGTAACTATAGGAATAAGAAAGAGTGCTTTAGTTAATAATTTTATAGTAGTTTTAAAACTAATTGTGCTTTTTTCCTTCGTGATTTTTGGAATTAAATATATTAATTGGGAAAATCTTAAAAATTTTATGCCCTATGGTTGGAAGGGTGTTTGGAGTGGTGCCTCTCTTATAGTCTTTGCCTATCTTGGTTTTGATGCCCTTGCTACCCTTGCTGAAGAAACAAAGGAGGTAAAAAAAACTCTTCCACAAGGACTTATCCTTTCTTTGATTATTATAACTTTTCTTTATATAATAGTTTCTTTTACTCTAGTAGGAATGCTTCCCTATTGGGAATATGAAGGAAAACCTGATGCCTTAGCTTATGCTATGTACAAGGTTAATGAAAAATGGGTGGCAAATTTTATTTCTTTAGGGGCAGTAATAACTATTACTTCTGTAATGCTCGTTATGGCTATAGGTTTTACAAGGGTTTTATATGCCCTTGCCAGAGATGGACTTATGTTTAAAGCCTTTTCGGAAGTCCATCGTAAATATTTTACCCCCTATAAAGCCTCTATTTTCGGTGCTATATTTTTATCTCTGTTTGCAGGATTTTTGCCTTTAAAAATACTTGCAGAATTGATAAATATTGGAACTCTTTTTGCTTACCTTATAATCGGAGTTGCTGTGATGCTGCTTAGAAAAAATAAAGAATATAATCCAGTTTTTAAAGTACCCTTCCCCAAAATTTTCCTTCCTTTAAATTTAATTTTTCTTTTATTTATAATGTTTGGACTCCCTCTTGAAACCTGGATTAGATTTGCAGTATGGAGTTTAATTGGAATTTTAATTTATTTCCTCTACGGATATAAACATAGCTTGCTTAATACAGAAATCCAGAAATAAATACTTGACAAATATTTAAAAAAAATTAAATTAAGTAAGTACTTACATAAAAAATTTTATTATGAAAAAGATTTTAACCAGCTTTTTAATCATTTTTTTCTTTAGTTTCTATTCTAATCTTTTTGGAGCTCAAACCCTCTCTTTAGAAGATGCCATTCTGATAGGAATCAAAAATAATCCACAAATCAACATTGCTTCAAAAATAAAGGAACAATATTATTATCAAAAAAATATCGTTAGAGCAGGATTTTTCCCTTATTTATATTTTGAATATAGTTTTCAGAGATGGGATCGGGGAAAAGATGAACCTAATGTAGATTATCAGAGATGGGGACCTTATTTAAGTTGGAATATCTTTTCTGGATTCTCAACCTGGCATAGTTACAAAGAGGCACTTCTGCTAATTTCTTCTCAGGATGAAAATATTAAAGCTACTATCCTAAACATTGCTCTTAACATAGTACAAGCCTATTTAGAATATTTTAAACAAAAGGCACTCTATGAAGCAGCTTTAGCAGATTTAGAAGATGCTAAAACTTTACTAAAACTTGCCCAAAAAAAATATGAGGTAGGACTTTCTCCTTATGCAGACGTACTTGATGCTCAGGCAAGAGTTAAAGAAGCGGAATTTAATGTAACTAATTATAAATACACAGCGGAAATTGCTAAAGCAAATGTATTAACTTTAATAAACTACGATCTTACAAAAGTAGGTGAATTTGAATTCTTACCTGTTGAAGAAAAAAAACTTGAAGTGAAAGCCTTAGAGGAATGTATAAAAATAGGACTAACAAATAGACCAGAGCTTAAAGCAAAGGAAAAGGAAATACTCGCTCAACAGGAAAAAATAAAAAGTGTAAAAGGAGAATTTTATCCTTCTGTAGATCTATTTAGCAGTTATTATAAATATAAAAATTTACCTACGGAAGACGAGGAGTTTATAGCAGGAGTAAAAATTACTTTTCCTATATTTTTAGGTCTTTCAAGATTTGCTAAACTCGGAAAAGAAAAGGTTTATTTAGAACAGAAAAATTTTGAGAAAATTTCTACAGAACTTGATATAAAACAGGAGATTTTTACTAATTACAAACATTGGCAAACCACAAAGGAAAATTATGAGTCAGCACTTGCTTGGTTAAAAAGCATAGAAGAGGATTATAGAATTATCCAGAAAAAATATGAAGAAGGTCTGGCAAGTATAGTAGACGTAACCACACTTCTTGCAAGACTTTCTCAAGCGAGAGCCAAAGTAGCAGTTTCCAAATATGACTGGATATATTCTTATTATAAACTTCAAAAATCTATAGGTCTCATCCCTGAAATTGAAAAATGAAGAAAATTTTTTTTCTTTTTTTTGTTTCTTTTTTTCTTTTTATAGGGTGCAAAAGAAAAGAAAATAAAAATCCTTTACCCAGAGAATCTGCTAAAGTAGAGAGAGGCACCATATATTTAGAAGTAAGTGCGACAGGCGCTGTTAAACCTCAGGTTGGCGCCCAAGTAAAGGTGGGAGCAAGGATTTCAGGAAAGGTGGAAAAACTTTTTGTAACTCAGGGAGATAGAGTAAAAGCTGGACAACTTATTGCTATTATTGAACACCAAGACTTGCAAGACGAAGTAGATAGAACTTATGCCAATTATAAGGATGCTTTAGCAAATTTAGAAAAAATCAAAAGGGTTTATCCCTCTAAAATTGAAGCCCAAAGAAAAAAAATAGAAGCAATAAAGACTGAATTAGAACAAATAGGAAGGGAATTAAAAAGATATGAAGCTTTATATAAAGATGGTTTAATTTCTTTAACAGATTTAGAACGAATGGAAAGGGATTATAAAGTAAAAAAAGCCGAGCTGGAGTCAGAAAAATCAACCCTTGATGCTTTAATTTCTGAATACGAAAAGGAACTAGAAAGGACAAATGCACAAGTTTTTGCAGCGAAAAATGCTTGGGAAGAAGCAAAGGTAAAACTTAGTTATGCCTTTGTTTATGCACCTATTTCAGGTGTAGTTTCTGAAGTTACTACCCAACAGGGAGAAACAGTAGTTGCAGGACTTAACGCCCCTACTTTCATAACTGTAGTTGATCTCTCAAGACTTCAAGTAGAATGCTATGTTGACGAAACAGATATAGGAAAAATAAAAGCAGGACAAGAAGCTACTTTTACTGTAGATGCTTATCCTGATAAAGTTTTTAGAGCAAGAGTTAGAACCATTTATCCAGGAGCTATCATAAAAAATAATGTAGTATTTTATGATGTAGTTTTAGATATTTTAGATCCCTATGAAAACTTTCTCCGTCCTGAAATGACAGCTCAAGTCACCATAATTGCAGGGAAAAAGGAAAATGTTTTAATAGTTCCTTCTCAGGCAGTAAAAATAGATACTCAAGGTAATTATTATGTAATGGTTAAAAAAGGAGATAAATGGGAAAAAAGAATAGTAAAGGTAGGATGGGAATCTAAAGGCAAAACTGAAATTATTTCTGGTCTTAAAGAAGGTGAGGAAGTAGGTTTGTGGTAAAAAAACTCGTTATTCTTAAAGGTATTACCAAAACCTATTACACAGGAAGAATAGCTTATCAGGTTTTAAGAGGAATAGATTTAGAGGTGGAAGAAGGAGAATTTTTGGCTATAATGGGAGTTTCAGGAAGTGGGAAATCAACCCTTTTAAATATTATTGGTCTTCTTGACAAACCAGACTACGGAACCTATATACTTGATGGACAAGAAGTAAGTAAACTTAGTAAAAAGGAACTCGCTTATATAAGAAATAGAAAAATAGGTTTTGTATTTCAGGCTTTTCATTTAGTTCCATGGGCAACAGCTCTTGAAAATGTTTTAATGCCCCTTTTGTACAGAGGTAACTTAAAAAAGGAAGACGAAGAGAGGGCTTTACAATTTTTAACCCGCTTAGGACTTGAAAAGAGGATAAATGCTAAACCAAGTGAACTTTCTGGCGGAGAACAGCAAAGGGTAGCTATTGCAAGAGCCCTTATTACAAAACCAAAACTTCTTTTAGCAGATGAACCTACAGGAAATCTTGATAGCAAAAGTTCTCAAGAAGTAATGAAGATTTTTAAAGAACTTAATAAAAATGGATTAACCATCATTATGGTTACCCATGATCCAGAAATTGCTAAATTTGCTCAAAGAATTAAAATAATAAAAGATGGGATTTTTGTAGAAGAATGAAAATCTCATTTTTTCAGTTTTTAAAAGATATTTTTAAAGAGCTTCTTTCCAATAAAATAAATTTTCTTTTTATGTGTTTAGCTTTAACTATAAGCCTTATTGCTCTAAATACCATTTATTCCTTGGGACTTTCTGCAAAAAAACAGGTATTAGATGCTTTAGCAAGTGTTCAGTTTGGGAAAGATGCTATGCTTATTATTGCAGGAGGTGGAAGAATAATAGGATTAACAACCACAAGAACCGATACCCTAAAATTAGAAGATGTGGAAGAGATAAAAAAACTTGATTTTGTAACCTTAGCTTCTCCCATGTCAAGAGGAACACTTGAGGTCTCTTATAAAGATTTCGCAGAAAAATTAAGGGTTGAAGGTGTTTTCCCTAATTATACCATTGCTAACAACTGGTATCCAAAAATAGGAAGATTTATCAACGAGAATGATTTAAAGAGTATGACTAAAGTTTGTGTATTAGGTGCTGACATACCTGAAAGGCTAAATACCAAAAATATCATAGGAGAAAAAATTAAAATTGCAGGAGAAACTTTTGAGGTAATTGGAGTTTTAGAATCTAAACCATCCTTTGGTCATTTTAGAAGGGATGAAAGGGTTATTATTCCTTTTACTACAGCACAGAGAAGAGTTTTTAATAAAGACTATATTGATGCGGTTAAGCTTTTATTCAGAGAAGGTACAGACATGAAAATGGCAGAAAATAAAATAAGAGAAATATTAAGAAAAAGACATAATCTTTTTGGGATAGCACCAGATGATTTTAGAATCATCACTCCTGATCTTGCCATTTCTGTTTTTACAAAAACCATGAGAACTATTAATGTCTTTCTTTTAGCTATAGCCTTAATAAGTTTAATTATAAGCGGAGTTATTATCATGAACCTTATGTATGCCAATATTGAAGAAAAGGCTCCTATTATAGCCTTAAGAATTGCTCTTGGAGCAAGTTCTAAAAAAATAATAGAACATTATCTCATAATGTCTCTTTTCATAGCTATAATAAGCGGTATTGCTGGCTGGATATTAAGCTTATTCCTAATGGAAATTATTTCTTTTTTTACTCCTTTAAAACCTATTTTTTCTTGGTGGATTTTTTTACTTAGCTTCTTATTTGCCTCCTTTACTGGGATAAGTTTTACTTTAATCCCAGCTATAAGGGCATCTCAAATTGATCCTGCTATTTTATTAAAGAGTCTTTAAATATGTTTATAAAATATAGATTACTCTGGGGAGGGCTTTTTCACAAAAAATTAAGGCTTCTTCTTTCTGTTATAGGAATAATTATTGGAGTTTCTTCACTTCTTCTTATGAATTCTTTTGGAGAATCTGCTAAGCTTAAAACTTTAAAAGAAATCGAAACCTTTGGTCCTGAAGTAATCATGGTTGTTGCAGGAAGTGTAAGAGTTCATGGAGGGAGAGCCATACAAACTGAGATAACCACAACCCTTAAACCCGATGATGCAGAAGCTTTAAGAAAGGTAAAGGGGATAAAGTATCTTTCTCCTGTTTTTAACGGAGATGCAATTGTAAGATATCTGGGAAATAATCTGACCACAATAATCAACGGAGTTAACGAAGAGTACATATTAATAAGAAAATTCCCCTTAGCTGAGGGAAGAAATTTTTTGAAAGATGAAATTTTTGGTTATAAAAAGGTTGCTATTTTAGGTTATAAAGTAAAAAATCAACTATTTGGGAATGAAGACCCCATGGGAAAAATTATTCTTATAAATAAACTTCCCTTCAGAGTTATAGGAGTTCTTGCTCCCATAGGCATTGATGCAAGTAATGCTGATCAAGATGATCAAATATTAATTCCTTGGAGTGTTGCTTTATCAGCTCTTTATAATGTAGACTATATAAGAAGTATTTATTTAAGTGTGGAAAGTTTAGAAGAAATTTCTTTTATAGAAAAACAAATTAATGAAATTCTTTTAAAAAGACATAAAGTAAGCGAAAGAAATAAAGATTTTCAAATAGTAAAAGCTGAGGATATATTAGAGGTAAAAACACAGACTACAAAACTTTTTTCTTCCTTAGTAAAAAGTATTTCTATTTTATGCCTTTTAGTTGGGGCACTGGGAGTAACAGCCATTATGACTCTTTCTGTAAATGAAAGAAAAAAAGAAATTGGTATTAGAAAGGCTCTTGGAGCAGAAGATAGAGATATTCTTTTACAATTTTTGATGGAAAGCATTTTTATTACCCTTTTAGGTGGTATAATTGGCGTTTTAGTAGGAGTTGCTGGTTCTTTAATACTTCTTCCTCTTTTTAACTATCCCTTAGTTTTTCCCTGGAGTCCAATACTTATTTCTTCTTTTTTAACCATAATTTTTGGAATTATTGCAGGAATATACCCTGCTTATAAAGCTACCAAAATTGATCCTATTATTCTTTTAAGACAGGGTTTTTAAATTGAAAAATAGCTTTTTAAATCTTATATTTTAAAATTGGTAATCCTAAAACTTTTAGGAGGTGTGTATGAGTAAAAAGGGGGATAAATGGATTAAATATACTTGGGAATTTGAAACTACAGAAGATCCTTATGCTGTCAAAGCTGCCCCTGCAGGAGAGGCAGTATGTCCCAGATGTAAAGCTGTTTTTAAAGATAAAAGATGGCTCTTGGATGAAACTTTATATGAGGAATTAAAAGATATAGAAACTGTTCCTCAAATTATTTGTCCTGCTTGCAGAAAGGCTCTTGAGAAATATGCGATGGGATATCTTTATATTTCTGGAGAATTTTGGGAAACTCACAAGGAAGATATAATGAAACTTATAAATAATGAAGTAGAAAGAGCAAGAGGTTTAAACCCTTTACATCAAATTATCGATATATACGAAGAGGATGGAAAAACTGTTATAGAAACAACAACTGATCAGCTTGCTCAAAGATTGGGAAGGGCTTTGTATAAAGCCTATAAAGGAGAACTTGAATTTAAATGGTCAAAAGGAAATAAACTGGTCAGAGTTTATTGGTCAAGATAGATGTCTAAACCTATAGCTTTAGCTATAGATTTTAAAAAATTTACCTTTTCTGTATTAGAAACAGGTCTATTTTTAAAGAAAAACCTATATCCTGAAAGCAAAATAATTCTTTTTCATGTTATTGAATCTTTTTTAACCCCTCCCCATTACCTTATCCCCTATTTTAAAAAAGAGGAAAATAAATTAAAAACAGAACTTTTAAAACTTTCTCAAAAATTTAAAAATGAAAATATCCCTGTAGAAATTGAGGTAATCTTTGGAAATTTCTGGGAGGCTTTAAAAGGTTTTATAGAAAAGTTAGATCCTTATTTATTACTCATAGGTTATCAACCTTATAAATTTAAAATTCCTACAGCTGAAAAGATGTTAGAAAGATTAAAAGGAAATTTTCTGGTAGTGAAAGACATCCCTCTAAAGGAAATTAAAAAAGTATTATGTTGTATTGACTTTTCTGAAAGTTCCCAACCTTGTTTAAAATTGGCAAGCTTTATAAGTAAAAAATTGAAGGCAGAGTTAAAAGTTTTAAATGTAATGGCTGAAATTAAAATAAAAGAAAAAAGTCTGAAAGATAGGTTATTAGAAGAAGAAAAAGTTAAAAGAAAAGAAATGTGGGGAAATTTAATAAATTCTTTAGCTAAAGATGAAAAAATAGAAAATCTTAATCTTCAAATAGAATATGGAGACAGGGTAAAAGAGATAATTAAATCTATTAAAAATTTTTCTCCAGATTTATTAGTAATTGGAAAAACAGGAAAAACTTTAAAATTAGGACTTGGTTCTGTTACTAAGGAATTGCTTAAGGTTTTACCTATCCCTATATTAATAGTTGAAAATGTATAAGCTCATATGGAATTAATACTCTTGATTCTCTCTCTTGGAATAATATTAATTTGTGCAGAACTTTTTACTAATGGAGTTGAGGCTTTGGGAGAAAGGCTATCTTTATCACAAGCAGTTGTTGGAAGTATTTTAGCAGCTGTAGGAACTGCACTTCCTGAAACTATAATTCCTCTTGTTGCTATCTTTTTGTATAAAGGAGAAAGTGGAGCAAATATTGGAGTGGGAGCTATTTTAGGAGCTCCTTTCATGCTCACCACCATGGGACTATTTTTAGTAGGTTTGGGGGTTTTTATCAGTTATTTATTAAAAAAGAGAGAGAAACTGGAAATCTATTTAGAGCCTCAAACTTTTATAAGAGATTTTAGATTTTTTCTTTTAAGTTATTCCTTAGCAATTATTATTCCGTTAATTTTTCCTAATACCCGTTTTCTTCATTATTTTATTGCTCTGTTGCTGTTTTTAAATTATATAGTTTATCTGCTTTTTACTTTTCGAGCTGATAGTTTAGAGATTGAATCTTCAAAGGAATTATATTTTGCTAGATTATTAAAATTAGATAATGTTAATCCTCAAAAAAGATTTATCCCTGTTTTTCTCTCTATTTTTCAAATAGTTTTTGCTCTTTTAATTATGATAAAGGGTGCTCATATTTTTGTAGAGAATTTGGAAATACTTGCTAAAGAATTAGGAATGGATCCTTTGCTTTTTTCTTTACTTTTAGCTCCTATAGCTACAGAACTTCCTGAAAAAAGTAACAGTTTACTTTGGACTCTAAGAAAAAAAGATATTCTTGCTCTCGGAAATATGACTGGAGCAATGGTATTCCAATCGACCTTTCCTGTAAGTATAGGGCTTTTTTTTACTACTTGGGAAATTAAGGGATTAGCTTTAATTTCTGCATTAATTGCGCTTTTTTTAGCCACCTTTTATCTTCTTTTTCTAAAAATTTTTAAAAAACTCCCTGTGTATCTTTTATTACTTTCTGGTTGTGCCTATTTAGTTTATATCTATTTTGTTATAAAAACAATTTCTTAAAAATGGAAAAAAATTATTTAAATTGGCTTAACAGTCATCAGTTTTACGGAATAAAACCAGGCTTAAAAAGAATTAAGGAAATCCTTAAAAGGCTCGGCAATCCTCACAGATACATAAAAACTATCCACATTGCTGGAACTAACGGAAAAGGTTCTACTGCTTCTATTTTAAGTGAAATTCTTTTAGAACACGGATTTAAAGTAGGACTTTATACTTCTCCTCATCTCATTCAGTTAAATGAAAGATTTAAAATTAATGGAAAGAAAATAGAGAATGAAAGATTAAATGAATATTTAAAATACATTAAAAAAAATATTAAAGATTATCCAGCAACTTATTTTGAAATTACAACTGCCCTTGCTTTTTTATACTTTTATGAAGAAAAAGTAGATATTGGAGTTATTGAATGTGGAATGGGGGGAAGACTTGATGCAACAAATATCATAAATCCTGAGGTTTCTATAATTACAAGTATAGGATGGGATCATACCAAATATCTGGGAAATACACTTGAAAAGATTGCTCATGAAAAGGCAGGAATAATTAAAAGAGAAACTCCTTGTGTTTTGGGAGACCTTTCAGAAAATCTAATCCCTATATTTCAAAAAAAAGCAGAAATTTTAAAAGCACCTCTTTTTATAGTGGGAAAAGATTTCTATATAGAGTTTAATAAAAAAAATAATTGGAATTATGTGGGAGATCATAAATTCGAAGATTTAAATTTGAATCTCAAGGGCTATTATCAAGGAAACAATCTTTCCTGTGCCCTTAAAGCTTTAGAAATTCTTGAAAGAAAGGAATTCTTAAAAATCACTGAAGAAAAACTTAGAAAAGCTTTAGGTCAAGTTAAGGTCTCAGGTCGTTATGAATTTTTAAATATAAAAGGTAAAACTATTTTAATTGATACTGCCCACAATTTAGATGGTTTTATTGCTCTTAAATCTTCTCTTTTAAAAGATAATTTTAAAGATTTTTTGCTAATCCTTGGAATAACCAATGAGGAAGGAGATAAGCCTTTTGTTAAAATGATTGAAATCCTACTTCCTTTAGCAAAAAAAATTTATCTCTGCGAATTTAATTCTCCAAGAAAAATAGTTTCTATAAGAGAATGGAAGAAAAGTTTAGAAAAATTCCCAACAATTCTTAATAAAATAGAATTTGTAGAAAATTGTGAAAGAGCTGTTAAAATGGGTTTAGAAAGTGATTTCGAAAAGATATTAGTTACTGGGTCTATTTATTTTGTAGGTGAGTATCTTAAAAATTTAAAGTTTTAAAAAA
>ERZ1669248.136-NODE-136-length-44447-cov-39.397932_pt1 | contig 44447 bp, 49 predicted proteins | sample MGYA00579296_ERZ1669248 | MGnify/ENA primary metagenome ERZ1669248 (study PRJEB41166, sample SAMN08046057) | hot springs metagenome | biome: hot spring; feature: neutral hot spring; material: thermophilic sediment; isolation source: thermophilic sediment from...
CGCTTCGCTTTCCTCCGAAACGCGACAGAAACTGGATGCGACAGCGATCCCTTCTATCTCGCCCCGGGGAGGCGAGACAAAGGGGAGCGAGACACGGAAGGGAACGGTGTCTCGTTTGCTAAAACTCTCCCCGATGCAGGAGGAGATCCTGCGCCTCCTCTCAGCCGGGCCGAAGAGCGTGGAGGAGCTCGCTGAGCTCCTCCAGTCCTCGCCGGGCTCGGTGCGAAGACAGCTCTCTCGCCTGCGCAGGGATCCAGCCCTTGTGCAGAGCCTTCCCCATTCCAATCCGAAAAAATTCGCACTCACCATCCATGGCCAAAAGTTCCTCTTCCCCTAGCGCAAGCACCCAGGAAGGCCAGGGCCAGGCCCTCTCCACCGGGTACCGTACTTTCAAGGAAGCTATACCGTAACTTTGAAGGAAGTCTGCACCAAGAAGATCCTTTTCCCAAGGCACTTTTCAGGGGCTTGCATGGTCAACATTAGGTTTTTTCCGCCGGGAAAGGGCAACATTGCTGGCGGTTTTGATCTTCGCGGTATTTCTCCGCTTTTCATTTTGGCCGAGAGTGCCGCAATGCTGATCTTCGAGGTTTGGGATGGTTTCCTCAGGGCTTTCGAGCGGCGGGTGAAGGAAAGGACGCACAACGGGGGACGGATGCCAGCGGGGCGAGGAGCTCCCGCGCAAGTTGTCCCAAATTCTCCGAAAATTTGGCCACGGCCACCTCCTCCCCGCCCATCTTTTCTGACCTTCCAGCGCTCGCCGTCGGCGATCACGAAGTACGGCACTTTGTTTTTCCAGCAATGGGCAAAACCCTTGTCCTTGGCTGGATTCAGGGTGGCGTGAAGGGCTTTGACCTCCACCATGATGAACGGTTTTCCTTCCCAAAAGGGGGCGTAGTCGGGAATCTCTTGCCCCATGGGCCGCACTTGTTCGGGATTAGACACGTCCCAGCCCAATGCGCAGAGCACCGGGTCTACCAGGGGACGTAGCGCGTCAGGGCCTCGCTTTTTTCGAGCTCTTCGCTGAAACACACTGAAGTTCCGCCAAAAGTTCATCTAGTGCCATACAAACGCCGTTTTTAAGAACGAGACGTTTCCGCGCCAAAGTGCCTGCCAAGGAGGCGCAAAAGGAGAGTGGCGTAGCTTCCCGGAGGGAGGAAAAAGGTGAGGATGAGCTTTCTTTGGCCGGGGAAAAGTTCATCGGCCTCATCCCCGAGGATTTCCGCTTTCTGGGGAATGACCCAAAGGAAGCGGCTTCCCCGGGAAAGAAAGGTCTTCCTCAACCCCCGGGCCCGTAAATCCTTTGGGGAAAGGCCTTCCGCGGAAAACACTTGATCAAAGGCGGAACGGAGAAGTTCCCCAGCAGGAGAAAGGGCTTTCGCGTGGGGAAGGGGTATCTCGAGGCCTTGAAGTTTTTCGGGAAGTCCTTCGGGCATAGGGTAGCAGGGCGCGGTCAAAGTTCCAAAGGTATGGGGAAGCTCCGCCGATCCCGGGAGGAGCTCCCGGAGGACCGCGGAGGCCACCCGGTTCCAGAGGAAGCTTTGGTAGGCGGAAAGCCAAAGGGAAAGGATCCTCGGGGTGATGAGGTTCGCCGCCCGCTTGAAATCCCAGGGATGATCGCAAAGGAAGGTGAGGACGCTTCTGATGTTTCCTTTGGGCGCCGCCACCTTTAGGGTTTTCCAATCTCCCCAGTGTTCCCGGGCGAATTTTTTGAAGCGAAGGACGGCCGGAGGATCGCCCAAAAGGGGCTCGGAAAGATAGGCCCGGAGGACCTCCTCCCACCTTCCCAGGAGAAGGAGTTTTCCGGGGAAGCCCAGGCGGGGGCTAAAGGAGCCGAACCGCTGGAGGTCAAAATAATTCGGGAACCCCTGGCGAAAGATAAGGAGGGCCCGCTCCCGAAGGGCCGGGAGCTCCTCGGCCGCGAGGTCCCGGAGGGTCACGATGAACCGGTTTCCCAGGAGGTCCTTGGGGGAAAGGGGCCGGGGTAGGAACCCCAAAAGGGCGGCTTTCAGCCCTGGGGCCTCGATCTCCTTGGGGAGGGCTTTTCCTCCCGTTTTCGCCGTTCCGTGCTGGATAGCCACGGCCCTTTTGTCCTTGAGGGCGGGGAAGGCCAGGGCGGAAGGAGGGAGGCCAAGGCGCGCAGAAAGCCTCCCCGCGGCCTCGAGGGTGGTGAGGTTTCGTTTTTCCAAGCGGTAAAGGGCATAAGGGCCTTTCTCCCGGGGCTTAACTTTGAGGATCTCCTCCACCCAAAAATCCTCGGGAACCGTTTTTATCCGCATCTTTTTTCACCACCTGCGTTGGGCTGGGGGCCGGTGGGGACTCGAAAGGCCACGGACTTTCCAGCTCCAATGGGGAAGAATTTCTGCGTCACGGCCGGGAGTATACCGAGCGTTTTGGCTGGCGCGGGCAAAAGCCGGATAATTTTGGCAATGGAGCTCACAGAACTTGGAAAAATGTTCGAGGATCCCAGTGGTTTGCCTTTTCGGCTCGCTGGTGGATCTCGGTGGCAGAGATGGGCCGCGGACCAGGTGGAACTCAGCGGGGCATTTCTTGCGCCCTGGAAAAGAGCGTGACCATCGCGCGAAAGAGGGAAGGCATTAGTGGCTTTCGCATCTTCGGGATTTTCGTGAGCTCCTTCGCGTATTTGTGCGTCTTATGAACGCCATTTCGGTGCGCGAGGCCGGCTGGAAAGATAAAGAGGAGATCCTCGCCATTTCCCAAAAGATTTGGGAGGGCGAGGACTACGTGCCTGTGGTGCTTGAGGGATGGCTTTCCCAGGGCGGGCTCCTTGTGGCCGAGCTTTCCGGGAAGGTCGTGGGTTTTGCCAAGGTCACCGAGCTTTCGCCCGGTGAGTTTTGGTTCGAGGGGCTCAGGGTGGATCCCGCGCACCAGGGGAAGGGCGTGGCCAAGGCCTTGGCCCAGGCCCAATTGGAATGGACCCTTTCCCGCCAGCCGAAAACCATCCGCCTGGCCACAGTGGAGACCAACGAACCCAGCCTCCACATCGCCCAAAATTTGGGGTTTCGCGAGGTTGCTCGCTTCTTTTACCTCGAGGCCGAGGTGAGGAAGCCCCAAAAGGTGCGGGAATTGCGCGCCCCGGCTCCGGAGGAAGCTTGGGAGTTTTTGAGGGGCTCCCAGGTTTTGGCGGAGGGGAAGGGCCTTTTGGGCCTGGGTTGGCGCTTTTGCCAGGCGAGCCCGGAATTGGTGGGGGAGCTAGCCCAAAAAGAAGCCCTTTTCACCCTGGGCGAGCCTCCTTGCGGGCTTTTGATCCTCGTTCCGGATCCCTACACGCCGCGGGAGCTAGGATGCTTGGCCTTCCTCGATGGGGAGGAAGGAATCCTTCCCGCGCTTCTTCGGTTCGCCCAAGGCTGGGCCGCGCAAAACGGCCAAAAAATCCTCTCAGCGATGGTGGCCGCGCCCTGGATCTTCCGGTTCCTCCTCGCCCAAGGTTTTCAATTCATTCCGGAACTCGGGGCCGTGCTGGTCCTGGAGTACGCCCCTTCTTGAACCTGAGCCAAAGCTAGCCCTTTCCCTTGTGGCCCCGGCCCGGTTTTTCTTCCTCGGCGGGGTTTCCTTGGGATGGGGGGAGGGGAGCGAAAGAAGGAGGGCCGTGGTGCGGCTCGAGCGTTTCAGGGGCGGCGAACATTTCCTCGGTGGAAACTGCTAAGGAGGCGCGGAGGCGCTCGCCGATCCTTTTCAGGGGGATTTTTGCGGCCAAAAGGGCGCCCACTTCCTCCATTATCTGGGCGGCGTACTCAACTTGGACGGTGTTTCCGAAGAAGGTGTGGAGGAGGCTTGGCAAGGCCCGGCCGTCCACCTTGGTGGCGCTGAGGGGGCTCATCTCCGCGGAGGCCAGGGCCTCTTGGAGTTTCCCCAAGACCTCTTCGTAGGAAAGGCCTGCGCCCAGGGCGACGAGGGCGAGCTCCAAAGCCTTTGTGGCGAAGCCCACATCGCTTTCGGGGCTAAGGGTTTCCCAGCCCACGGCGCCCAAAAGTTCCAGGGCTTGGGAAGCGCTGAGCAATCCCTCATCAAAGGCGGCCTCGAAAAACTGGCTCAGGCGCTCCACTAAAGCCTTGGGAATCGCAGGGTTCCCCTGAAGAACCACGCTCACCTCTTGGGGAAGGGACTGGGCCAAGGCCGGGCTCCCCAAAAGCCCCAGGGCCAGAAAGATCCCAATCGTGCCACGCATCCCCATCACCTCCATCGGATTATATCCGAAAAAGTTAGCCAGTTTTCCGAAGGCGCTCGAGAGGGCAGAATACCGAGATGGCGCGGGAATCCGTGGTGGCGGTTCTGGGCGATCTCAACTGGGACCTTCTCTTCTTTGTTCCCGAGCTTCCCAAGCGAGGCGGGGAGACTTTGAGCGCCAAAAGCCAACTGCGCCTGGGCGGGGCGGCCACGAACACCGCCCGGTGGCTTGCCCGCCTTGGCTTCGAGGTGCGGCTCCTCGCCGCCGTGGGCACCGATCCCCTTGGCGATTTGGCCGCCCGGGAACTCGAAAAGAACGGGATTTCCTCGCGCTTCCTTAGGCGCGTCCCCGAAAGGACGGGGATCTGCTGCGCCATCGTGGACGAGCGGGGCGAACGCACCCTGTTCACCGGCCGCGGGGCCAATACCCTCCTTTCGCCACCTCTTCCCGAGGGCTTCCTGGAAGGGGCGGAGTGGCTGCACATCTCAGGCTATGCCCTTCTGGAAACAGGCTCACGCCGAGCCGTAGAGGAAGCCCTCTTCCGGGCCCGTTCCCGGGGAATCCCGGTGAGCCTCGATCCGGGGATGGTCGCTGTCCACGGCCATGGAGCGCACCTCGATGAGATTTCGCCCGTGGACGTCTTCCTCCCAAACGAAGAGGAAGCCCGCGCCCTTTTTGGGGGAGAAGTTTTGCCGGCCAGCGCCTTCGCCCGGAAAAAGTACGGGGAGCAGGTGTTTTTGAAGCACGGGGAGCGAGGTTGCTTCGTTTGGGATGGGGAAAACCTTTGGCACATCCCGGCGATTTCGGTGGAGGTGCGGCATTCCTTGGGCGCGGGCGACGCCTTCAATGCCGGGGTGATCGCCGCGGCCCTGTGGGGCGGAAGCTCCCTGGCCCAGGGGATCTTGGGGAACGCCCTTGGGGCGTTGTGCGTGGCCGGCCTTCCGGCCGAACCGGCCACGGTGCTGGGACTTTTGGGGAAAATCGAGCTCCCGGAAGCAAGAGAGGTGGAAAGGCTTGTCCGGGCGCACTGGCGGGCTTTGGGCTGAAATTTTCGGGGAGAAGAAGCCCCTCATTGGGGTCATCCATCTTCCGCCCCTTCCGGGCTCGCCCCGCCACGCCGGGGAGAGCTTGGAAAGAATTGTGGACCGGGCCCGGCAGGACCTCTCCGCCCTTGAGGAGGGCGGGGCCGATGCGGCCATCGTGGAGAACTTCGGCGATCGTCCCTTTTCGAAATTCGCGGACAAGGCCACGGTGGCCCAGATGGCGGTGATCGTGCGGGAACTTGTGCGGGCGGCGAAGATTCCAATCGGGGTCAACGTTCTTCGTTCCGATGGGGTTGCGGCCCTCAGCATCGCCCATGCTGCCGGCGCCTCCTTCATCCGGGTGAACGTTTTTTCCGGGGTGGCCCTCACCGATCAGGGGCTGATCGAGGGCCGCGCCCGGGAAGTCCTTTTCCTGCGCAAAATCTTGGGCGCGCGGGTGGCGATCCTCGCCGATATCCACGTGAAGCACGCTTTCCATTTCGGCGAACTTTCCGACGCCGCGCGGGATGCGGCCCGAAACGGCGCCGATGCCCTCATCGTCACAGGAAAGGCCACGGGGGAGGCCCCGGACCCCCAAGACCTGCGGGCGGCCCAACGGGCCAGCGGCCTTCCTGTGCTTGTGGGAAGCGGGATCACCCTGGAAAACCTCAGCTATTACAAAGAGGCCGACGGGTTCATCGTGGGAACTTGGCTTAAGGAAGGGGGCGAGGTGGAAAACCCCGTGGATCCTGAGCGGGTGCGCCGCCTTTTTGCGCTTTTGCGCTCGCTATGAGCGAGGTCCTGCACCGGTGAGCTCCGCAAGGAGGGGCTCAAGGCCAAGATCATCGCGGATGAGGACGCGGTCCCGCAAGGCCCTAAGAAGCTGGGCGTCCTTTTTAGCCAGGGCCCTGAGGAACTCCCCCTTCGTGAGGCCTTTTGGCTCCACCCCCGGAGGCCCCCAGCGGAAAAGAAGCTCGCTTCGCGTGAGGGGATGCTCCGGGAGGTTTTCCGCGACGAGGAACACGTCCACATCCGATCCCAAATTGAAATCGCCGCGGGCCACGGAGCCGTAAACCCAAATGCTTACGGCGCTCAAGGCCTTTTGGGCTTCCTCGGCAAAGGCCCGGGCCCGGCTCAATCGCTCTTCCCGTTCGGCCCGCCTTCTCTCAAGGGCCTTGTGCATCCTGCCAAACCTTCTCCACAAAAGAGAGGATCCTTTGCGCGCACCTGATCGCGCGATTGGCGTCCTCTTCCTGGTAGAACTCCGAAGGGGTGCCGGTGGGGTAAACGTCAGGGTAGCGGGAGGCGATGTAGTGGCGCTCAAGCTGGCGCGCGCAGTTTACGATTTCATCGGGGACCGTGATCCCCAAGGCGGTGATTTTCTCCGCCAACGATGAGGTGGAATAGCCAAAGGCTTCCTCCCCGAAGGCGCGCAAAAGCCCTTTTAGGGCGAATTTTCCGGCCTGCTCGGCCTTGAAACAGGCCCAGGCGTAGTCTCCAGCCTCTTTGTCGCGCCGGGCCGAGCCCATGGTTTGTTGCGCCTGCCGCCACCAGCGCGCGAATTCCTCTTTGTCCACCACACGGGCATTATCGATCGGCAAACCCCAAAAAGCCAAGGCTTGGAAAACGTGAGCGGCTAGAAGCGAAAGATCACGCCAGTTCCGCCAAATTCCCGCGAACTTTGCGAGGTCCTCCGGCCCGATTGGGCTTTGGGGGAAGGAAACGCGCAGTTCCCCTGCGTGCTCTTCCCAACTATGGGAGGGCAAGCCAAGGTTTTCGCATACCTCGCGCTCGAGGACGCGCACGACGATTTCGTGGGCGAGGTCTTTCCGCGGGTCGGTGGGGTCTGAGACCCCTGGAACGGCCTTCCCAAGCGCAGCGTGTAAAAGTTCGTGCACGAAAACCGGGAGAGCTTGGCGACCGCGTCCCGCCGCCTCTTCGGGGCTCAGTTCAACCCCAAGCGTTCGTTCCACGGTGTACACGATTTCCTCCAAAAGGGCCGCGATTTTTTCAGTTTTCCTGGGCATAAAGCTTGCGGGCCCAAACTCGGCGGCGGCCGTCCTTGGGCCGGACGGTGAACTCCTCAATGAGGAAGCCCGCAAGGAGCTCCCGGATCTCCTCGTCGGTCCAAAACCGCCAAAGCATTCGATCCCGTCTTCCACCCCAAAATTGCCAGGTGCCGTCGGGGAAGACCTGATGAGGATAGGCCTCGTCTTCGGGATCGGGCGGGCCATCCATCCCCAAGAGGAGGAGGCCGCCGGGCCGAAGCACCGCCCGGATCCGCCGCATCGCCTCCTCGGCCTCCTCCTTGAACATGTGGTCCAGGACGGAGTTGGCGATCACCGCATCGAAAACGCGGTTCGTGGGGAGCTCCTGGGCCGGACACACGAAGGCCTCGATCTGGAGTTTCTCTTCCTCCGCCCAGGAGCGGAGGTGCTGGACAGCGAGTTCGGAGATGTCGATCGCCGTGACCTGGAAGCCGGCGCGGGCCAGGGCCACGCTCCAATGCCCCCGACCAAATCCCACATCCAAGACGGTCCTCGTCCCCTCCCTCCGGAACCGCTCCACAAGCCAAGACCAATCCCGGTCGGCTAGGGAACGGTCCGGCGGGGTCGCAAAGAACCGGCGCTCCCAAAACTGGGCCTGCTCCCGTAGCTCACTCCTCATGGCCAAAAAGAGGCGGGCACGGGTTCAGGCAGCCGATGGCCTGGTCGGAAAGGGCGCTGCACCCATAAGCGTTGCAGGCCCGGATGGCGTAGCGGTAGCGAACGCCCACGTGGGCCGTGCGGTCCTCAAAGGAGGTGGTGCGAACGTCGTCGGCCAACAGACAGAGTCCTAAGCAGCCCGGTTGGGGACTGGGATCGCGGAAAATTTGGTAGTGGGTGGCACCAGGGATTTCCGCCCAACTGATCACGATCTTGTCGGGGAACGTGCCCTGGCTGGCCAGGAGGCCTTCCGGTTTTGGGGGGCGGCCGGCGTAGCCTCGCACTGCGGCGGAATATGGTCCGCAGCCTGCGGAATTACAGGCCCGCACCTTGTACCAGTACCACTTCCCCTCCTCGCTCACCTGGTCGCCATAGGAGGTAGCGCCCGTTTGCCCCACCTCCAGGAAGTCCCCATCGGCGCTTTCCGCCCGAAAGATCTTGTAGAATTCGGCGCGCTCCACCGCGCTCCAGGAGAGGTTGATCGCGTTTTTGGCTGCGCCGAAAGAAGCTTGAAGCCCTGCGGGAGCGCGGTCCGGCGGGAGGGGGGGTTGCTCGGGAAGAAGGCCGCAGCCGGCGAGGAGCAAACCCAGCCCCACAAGGAGGAAAACTTTCCCTTTCCGCATCGTTGCCTCCTTTTTTCGATCTTAGGCCGGGGATGGTCCAGGGGCCAGTTCGGGGAGGGAGAAATCCAGGCCGCGCAGGAGGGAGAGGAGTTCGGCCTCGCTTAGTCCCAAAATCGTGAGGATCTGGTTTTGCAGTGTTTGCACGAAGACTTCACCGGCGGAGATCTCCGCCCGGAACTCGGGATACCGTTCCCAGAGGGCGGAAAGGCGGGCCCTAAGCCCCACCACCTCCGCGCCTTCCACCAGCTTATCGGCATAGAACACGATTTTTTCCGGCCAAGTTTGGGGGGATTTCCCCGGCCGAAGGACGTGTTTTCGGGCGATCTCCCCGAGTTCGGGGTAGCCCAGATCCGCGAGGATCTCCGCGGCCCGCTCGCCGTGCTCACCTCCCTCCTTGAGGGATTCGATTTTGTCGAGGTCGTGGAGGAGGCCGCCGCGGTGGACTAGGAGGGGATCCACCTCGATCCCCCGCTCCCGCAGTTTCTCGGCGAGGAAAAAGGCCACCCCGGCCACCGCCGCGGAATGACGGATGACGTTCTCCGGAACCCCCTGTTCTTTCAGGATTTGCCAAGCCTCAGCGAGATCCGGAAGCTTAAATTCCAGGGGCTTTCGGAGCTCCCCAAGATCGCAGATCTCCAAATCGTGGAGGGGATGAGAGGAGGGGCAGAGGAGGCCCTGGGGATTGAGCCAGACCGCCCGGAGCCCTTTCCCTTTGGCGAAGATTATCCAGGTGTAGTCGGGGGAAACCAGGACGAGCTCGTCTTTTCTTTCGGGCGGGGGAACTTCCTCCGGCGCAAGGATCAAGGGGAAGCGGAGGAGCACGGAAGGGGGAGGTTTTCCCGCGGTGCGGAGGAGGGCCACTGGGCCAGGGATTTCCGCGCAAGAAGAGAAAACCCAGGCTGGGGAATCGGTGGGGAGCAGGATCAGCACGAGTTTTCCTTCCCTTTGCAGGGGCAAGATCTTTCCGCGGAAATTCTGGGCAAAGCCCGCCGCAAAAGCTCCACCAGTTTGGGAAGGCTTTCCTCCATCACCTGGGTGACCCTCTCGTGCTCCACGGGTTCCGCTCCCCAAACATCGAGGTCGGTCACCACGGCCACCGTGGCGTAACACATCCCCAGCTCCCGGGCCAAAACGACCTCCGGGACGAGGGTCATGGAGAGGAGATCGGCGCCGAAGACCTCGCGATATAGGCGGGACTCGGCCCGGGTGGAGAAGCGCGGCCCCTCGAAGACCAGGACCGTCCCCCGCTTGTGGATGCGGAAGCCCAGCTCTTCCGCGGTTTTTCCGAGGATCTCCCGGAGCTCCGGACAGAAGGGATCAGCCAAAGAGGTGTGCACCACTTTTGGCCCCTCGAAGAAGGTGGAAGGGCGGCCTTTGGTCCAATCGATGAACTGGTCCGGAAGGACGAGGTCGCCGATTTCGTAGTCCGGGCGGAGGCCGCCCATGGCGGAGAAGGCGAGGATCCGCCTCACCCCAAGGCTATAAAGGGCCCAGATATTGGCCCGATAGGGGACGCGATGGGGCGGAAGCTCGTGTTTTTGGCCGTGGCGGGGGAGGAAGGCGATCTCCACCCCTTCCACCTCGCCCACCATAAGCCCCGCCGAGGGGAGGCCGTAGGGCGTGGCCTTCCTTATTTCTTGGGCCTTGGAAAGGAGCCCAAGTTTGTAGAACCCGGACCCGCCGATCACCCCGATCCTTGGGCTCACAGCGTGGTAGTTTAGCCGAGGAGCGTTGTTTGGGTGCTTGACAGGTTGAGCCAAAGCCGATAGTGTTTGCAAATGGTTCGCCTCCCCTCCCTCCGGGTGGAAGTCGGGGCGATCCCCGAGGGCGTGCTTCTTCCCGGTGATCCCGCGCGGGCCGCCCTTATCGCTGAGCGTTTGGAGCGCGCCGAGGAACTCGCGAAAAACCGGGAATTCCACTCTTATCGGGGCCTTTGGCGGGGCGTTCCCGTGGGGGTTATTTCCACCGGGGTTGGGGCGCCGGGCGCGGCGATCTGCGCGGAGGAGGCCATCCGGGCCGGGGCGAAAATCCTCATCCGCGTGGGCACCGCTGGTTCCCTTCAGGAGAAAGTGCGGGACGGTGACCTAGTGGTGGCGTTGGGCGCGGTCCGCGCCGAAGGCACGAGCCCCCGCCTCCTTCCCCTGGAATTCCCCGCCCTTTCCGATCCCGAGATCGCCTTCGTCCTCGCGGAGGAAGCGGAGGCGCTGGGGGTCCCAGTGCACCGAGGAGTGGTGGTCACCCTGGATGCCTTCTACCGCGGGGTTTTGGATTTGGGGTTGGACACCTATGCCCAATGTGGGGCCTTAGCGGTGGAGATGGAGTGCGCCGCGATTTTTGCCGTGGCCCAGCTCCGCAGGGCCCGCGCTGGCGCCATCCTCGCCATCGATGGCGATGCCCGCCGGGCCACCCTCGGCGACTATAATCCCCACCGGGAGGTGGTGAAAAGGGCGGTGGCAAAGGAGATCGAAGCGGCCTTGAACGCCCTTTCCCGCCTCCTGGGAAAACATTCTCCGTAAGGGGGTGCATATGTGGCGAGCCTTTTTGGTTTTGGGTATTCTGGCTTTGAGTTTTTGGTGCTTTGCCCAATGGAACTTAGTCCTCCTCCATGTGAACGACGTGCATTCCCGTTTGGATGAGCTAGCGAGGGTGGCAACGGCAGTGGAAGAGATCCGCGCCAAATCTCCGGACGCCCTCTTCCTCCACGCTGGGGACCAATTTTTGGGCACCCTGTACTTCACGGTGCACAAGGGCCTAGCCGACGCTGAGGTCCTCAATCTCCTTGGCCTTTCGGCCATGGCCCTGGGGAACCACGAGTTCGACGAGGGGCCGGCGGGCTTGGCGCGCTTCGCTGATGTCGTGCGCTTTCCCCTCCTTTCCGCCAACTGCAACGTCTCCAACGAGCCGCTTCTTTCCGGGAAGATCAAGCCCTATGTAGTTTTGGATGTGGCCGGCGAGAAGGTAGGGATCATCGGGGTCACCACCCCGGATACCGCTTGGTCTTCCAACCCTGGTCCGAACGTGACCTTCACCGATCCCGTTTCCGCTGTGCGCGCCGCGATTTCCGATCTTTCCGCCCAAGGGATCAAGGTGATTGTGGTCCTGAGCCACCTCGGTTGGGATAACGATCTGGTTTTGGCCCAAAGCGTTGCGGGGATCGATGTCCTCGTGGGCGGGCACTCCCATACTTTGCCCAAGGAATACCCCGCGGTGGTGGAAAGAAAGCTTCTCAACGTAAACAAAGCTACCCAAGAGGAGTTGGAGGCTTTGCCGGGGATCGGGCCCACCATCGCCAAAAGGATCATCGAGTGGCGCGAGACGAAAGGGCCCTTCCAGAAAGTGGAGGATCTGCTACAGGTTTCGGGGATTGGGCCAGCGCGCCTGGCGGCTATCCGGGATTTGGTGACGGTGAGCGATGAGCCCGTGCGGACCCTGGTGGTCCAGGCCGGGGAGAACGCCCAATATCTTGGTCATCTTTCCCTAAGCTTCGACCAAGCGGGGAACGTGGTGGCCTGGGAGGGGAAACTTCTGCCCACCCAAAATCTTTCGGCTCATCCCCTGGTCGAGGAGAAGCTCAAGGCCTTCCGGGAGGCCATCGAGGCCCTCAAATCCCAGGTGATCGGGGAGACCAAGGTGCAACTTGAGGGCGAGCGGAGCAAGGTCCGGAGCGAGGAGACGAACCTTGGGAACCTGATTGCCGATGCCCTCCTTTGGAAGGCCCAAGTGGCTGGGGCCCAGGTTGCCATCCAAAACGGCGGGGGGATCCGTGCCTCCCTTCCGGCCGGGCCGGTGACCTTCGGGGACTGCATGAACATCCTGCCCTTCGGGAATTACCTTGTGGTGCTCGAGCTCACGGGCGAGCAGATCTGGCAGGCTTTGGAGAACGGGGTCTCCCAGGTGGAGAAGCTCGCGGGCCGCTTCCCCCAGGTGGCTGGCCTTCGCTTCGTCTGGGATCCCGCCCAGCCCGCCGGCTCCCGCATCGTCTCCGTGGAGGTCTTCCTGGACGGGGCCTGGAAGCCCTTGGATCGGAACGCCACTTATCGCCTGGCCACCAACAACTTCCTGGCCCAGGGCGGCGACGGCTACACGATGTTCCTGGCCGCCAAAAACGTTTGGAACCTGGGGTTCGTGGACTACGAGGTCCTGGCTGAATACATCCGGGCGCATTCCCCGGTCGCTCCGAAGGTGGAGGGCCGGATCACTCGCAAGTGAAAGGGGGTGAGAGAAGGCGAAGTTTTTCGGCTGGAAGGCTTAAAAAACGAAAGGAGGTTTAGATGCGCAAAATAGCGTTGGTTTTGGTTGGTGTGGTTTTGGCGGGCCTTTTGGGGTTGGGGGCGGGAGTCCCCAAGATCGCTCTCATTTTGGCCACCGGTGGCCTCGGCGACCGCTCTTTCAACGACCAGAGCTATTGGGGCGCGGAGCGGGCCGCTAAGGAGTTGGCGGAGCGCTACGGCGTCCCCGTGGAGCAGATCTTCTCCTACGTGGAGCCGCGGTCCATCGCCGACTACGAGGGCTATCAGCGGGAGTTCGCCCGCACCGGCGAGTACACGATCATCGTGTGCATCGGTTTTGATCAGGCCCCGGTCCTCGAGGAAGTGGCTCCCGATTATCCGAATCAGAAGTTCGTGGTGATCGACGCTGTGGCCGCCGTGGATAACGTGGCCTCCGTGGTGTTCAACGACTGGGAGGAAGCGTTCCTCTGCGGGGTTGTGGCCGGGCTTTGGACGAAGACCAACAAGGTGGGGATGCTGGGAGGGATGGACATCCCCCTCATCCGCCGCTTCTATCAGGGCTTCTCCCAGGGCGCCCGGTGGGCCAACCCCGCCATCAAACCCGAGGATGTCCTCGTGCGCTACGTTGGGGCCTGGAACGACCCGACGAAGGGGAAGGAGCTGTCGCTGGAGATGTACCAGGCCGGCGCGGACGTGATCTATGGAGCGGCGGGCAAATCCCACCTTGGGGTCTTCGCCGCCGCCGAGGAGAACCGCGGGGTCTGGTGGGCCATCGGCACCGACGTGGATCAAAGCTGGTCCACTCCTGAACACGCCGACGTGATCATCGCCTCCGGGCTCAAGCGCGTGGACCTCGCGGTCTATACGGAGATCATGAAGGCCGTGGAGGGCACATGGAAGCCCGGGGTCATCGTTTACGGCATGGTCTCGGAGTCCAAGATCGGAACGGGCATCGCCGTGGGCAAGGTCGACAAATTCCCGCCCTATGTGGTGGCCAGCTACTCCGAGGTGGATATCCCCGACTGGATCCTGGATAAGGTCGTAGAGGCGGCGAAGGGGATCCTTGAAGGGACCATCGTCATCGAGCACGAGTGAGGGGAAGGGAGGGTCGATGCCGGTCGAGGCCGTGCGGATGGAGGGGATCGTTAAGACCTTCCCCGGGGTGGTGGCCAACGCCGGCATCGACTTCTCCCTCTTTTTTGGGGAGGTGCACGGCCTTCTTGGGGAGAATGGGGCCGGGAAGACCGTGCTCATGAGCATCCTCTATGGGCTCTATCAGCCCGATTCCGGCCAAATCTACGTGCGCGGGGAACAAGTCCGCATAAAAAGTCCCTCCGTGGCCATAAGGCTTGGGATCGGCATGGTGCATCAGCACTTCATGCTCGTCCCCCGGCTCACGGTTTTGGAGAACATGGCGGTGGGCTGGGAGCCGCGCCGCGGGCCCTTTTTGGACCGGGCGGCCATGAAAAAACTGGTCGAGGCCCTCGTCGAGGAATACGGCCTTTCCGTGGATCCCGAGGCCAAGGTGGAGGAGCTCTCCGTGGGCGAGCAGCAGCGGGTGGAGATCCTAAAAGCCCTTTACCGCGGCGCCCAGATCCTCATCCTGGATGAGCCCACCGCCGTCCTCACCGAACAAGAGGTGGAGGCCCTTTTTAAAACGGTAAGGGCCCTCCGCGACCAGGGGAAAGCCGTGGTCTTCATCACCCACAAGCTCCACGAGGCCATGGCCATCTGCGATAGGGTCACCGTTTTGCGCAAAGGGAAACGGGTGGGGACGGTGCCCATTTCCGAGGCCACCCCGGAGAAGCTGGCGGAGATGATGGTCGGCCGGGAAGTGGTTTTCCGCGTGCAACCAAAGCCGGTCTCCCGGGAGGGGAAAGAGCTCCTGCGCGTGGAGGACCTCACTGTACACGATGATCGCGGCCTCCCCGCGGTGCAGAGGGTTTCCTTCACTTTGGTCGATCACGAGATCCTCGGGATCGCGGGAGTGGAGGGGAATGGCCAAAAGGAATTGGTGGAGGCCCTGACCGGGCTTCGGCCGCCCAAGGCCGGGAGGGTCTTTTTGGCCGGGAAGGAGGCCACCGGCCTTCCCGCCCGGGATCTGGCCCGTTTGGGTTTGGTCCATATCCCCGAGGATCGGCAGGCCACCGGCCTCGTCCTCCCCTTCTCCCTCGCGGAGAACCTGATTTTGGGGCGCCACAGAGAAGACGGCTTTGCCCTCGGCCCGTGGGCCCAGCTTCGCCGCCGCGTTTTCCACTACGCCGAGGATGCCGTGCGGACTTTCTCCATCGTGGCCCCGTCCGTTCGCGTTCCCGTCCAAAACCTCTCCGGCGGGAACCAACAGCGGGTGGTCCTGGCCCGGGAGCTCGGCCGGAACCCCAAGGTGGTGGTGGCCCACCAGCCCACCCGCGGTCTAGATGTGGCGGGAATGGAGTTCGTGTGGGAGAAGCTCCTGGAGCTCAGGGAGAAGGGTTGCGGGGTCCTCCTCGTCTCCATGGATCTGGACGAGATCCTGATGCTGGCGGATCGGGTGGCGGTGATGTACCGCGGGGGGATCGTGGGGATCTGGCCCAAGGAGGAAGCGGACAAGCGCGAGTTGGGCCTGGCCATGCTGGGGGGCAAGGTTGCGACTGGCTAGGGAACTCGGCCTCATCCTCGCCTCCTTGGCCCTGGCCTTCGGTGTGGGGGCTTTGGTGGCCCAGCTTTCTGGCCTCTCCCCGGGCGCGGTTTATCGGGAGCTTTGGCGGGGGGCTTTCGGCGATCAATACCGGGTCTTTCAAACCTTGACCCAGGCCACGCCCATCATGTTCACGTCCTTGTCTTTCCTCATCGCCTTCCGCGCCGGGCTATTCAACATCGGGGCGGAGGGGCAGATGTACCTTGGGGCGTTCTTCGGGGCCTGGGCCGGTTTCACCCTCATCCTCCCCCAATACCTCCACACCGTGGTGGCCCTTTTGGTGGGAGCTTTGGCCGGGGCCCTTTGGGGGTTCATCCCGGGTTGGCTGCGGGCCCGCCGCGGCACAAACGAGTTCGTCTCCACCATGATGCTCTCCTACGTGGCCATTTACTTCACGAGCTGGCTCGTCTCCCCCCGCGGGCCTTACCACGGGACTCAATGGGCCAACCAAACGGTGCGGATCCTCCCGAGCGCGGAGCTCCCGCGGTTTGTGCGGGGGATGCAGCTCCATTGGGGGCTGGTCATCGCTGGGCTTTTGTGCGCTCTTTTTTGGTATTTCCTTTTCCGCACCCCCCGGGGTTATGAGCTCCGGGCGGTGGGGCAAAACCCTCGGGCGGCCCAATACGCCGGGATCGATGTTTCACGCGCGATGATCCTGGCCTTGACTTTGGCCGGGGCCCTGGCTGGGCTCGGCGGGGCTGCGGAAATCCTCGGGACCCATCGGCGGTTCATTGAGTTCTTCTCCCCTGGTTACGGCTGGGACGGGATCGCTGGCGGGCTAATTGCCCGGGCCCATCCCCTGGCGGTGATCCCCGCGGCGGTCCTCATCGGGGCCCTGCGGGCTGGCGGGATGGGCATGGACCGCGCCGGAGTGGCCCCCTCCGATTTCGCCTCCGTCCTCCAAGGGATCGTCATCTTCTTCGTGGTCGCTCCCGAGCTCTTCCGCATCTTCCGGCGGATCCGGCGGGAAAGGAGGGTCCTTGTCCATTCTCAGCCTTGATCTATTCCTCTCCGCCCTGCGCTTGGCCACCCCCATCGCTTTGGTGGCTTTGGGCGAGACCTTCTCCGAGCTTTCCGGGGTGATCAATGTCGGTGTGGAGGGGACAGCCTTGGCTGGGGCCCTCATCAACGCCATCGTTGCCTACCACTCCGGAAGCCCGTTTTTGGCCGTTCTTGGGGCCTTGGCGGTCGGGGCATTTTTGGGGCTGGTCCATGCCACTTGGGCCGTGTACCTCCGGGCCGATCACGTGGTGAGCGGGGTGGCGGTGAACCTCCTGGTGGCCGGGATCGCCCTTTTTTCCACCCGGATCCTTTGGGGTTGGCGGGGCACCTCCCCGGCCGCGGCTACCATGAACCCCTGGATCTTCGTGGCCATCGCGTTTCTCCTTGTGGGATTGTCCCAGGTTTACATCTTTCGCACGCCGTGGGGGCTACGGTTGCGGGTGGTTGGGGAGCACCCCCACGCGGCGGACACCGCCGGGATCAACGTGAACCGCGCTCGCCTCCTTTACACCGTGTTGAACGGGGCCCTGTGCGGGCTGGCTGGGGCGTTCCTCTTCAATAACCTCGGCCGGTTCACGGACGGCATGGTGGGCGGCCGCGGGTTCATCGGGATCGCGGCCATGGTGGTGGGGAATTATCGTCCCCTCCCGGCTTTGGCCGCGGCCTACTTCTTCGGCCTGGTGGATGCCCTCCAAATGCGCCTGCAAACTTACATCCCCTCCCAGTTCTCCATCATCCTCCCTTACCTCCTCACCGTGGTGGTGCTGGCTGGGTTCCTTGGGAGGGCCAATGTGCCCAAAGCCCTGGGCAAGCCTTATCTTAAGGAGGGCCGATGATCCGCCCGCTCTTTTGGGAGGAGGATCACCTGGTCCTCCTCGATCAGAGCAGGCTTCCCTGGGAGGAGCGCTGGCTCGCGTTGCGCTCTTGGGAGGAGGTGGCCGAGGCGATAAAGGAGCTCAAGGTGCGGGGTGCTCCGGCCATCGGGATCGCCGCGGCCTATGCCCTGGTCCTGGCCGCCCAAAACCCCAGGGAGGGGCGCAGCCCCGCGGAGGAGGCCCTCCTGGCAGCCGCGGAGCTGCGCAAAACCCGGCCCACGGCGGTGAACCTCTTCTCCGCCCTCTCCCGCATGGAAAGCTTGATCCAAGCGAAGCCAAACGCCTCGGACCTTCCCGTGCGCCTCCTTTCCGAGGCCCGAAGGATCCATGAGGAGGACATCGCGGCGAACCGGAGGATGGGGGAGCTCGGGGCCGCCCTCCTTCCGGAAAACGCCAGGGTCCTCACCATTTGCAACACTGGCGCTTTGGCCACGGGCGGCTACGGCACGGCCCTGGGGGTCATACGCGCTGCCTTCGCCCAGGGGAAGATCAGAATGGTCTACGCCTGCGAGACCAGGCCTGTCCTTCAGGGGGCGCGCCTCACCGCCTGGGAGCTCCTTCGGGAGGGGATCCCCTTTCGCCTGATGGCGGACTTCGCCGCCGGCCTCCTTTTTCGGCGGGGCGAGGTGGACGCTGTGCTCGCGGGAGCCGACCGGATAGCCCAAAACGGCGATTTCGCCAACAAAGTGGGCACTTATGTTTTGGCCGTGCTCTCTCAACGCCATGGCGTTCCGTTCTATGTGGTTGCCCCCTCCACCACTTTCGATCTCTCCCTGGCCTCCGGGGAGGGGATCCCCATCGAGGAGCGGCCGGAGGAGGAGGTCCTTGCTCCTTACGGGTTCCGTTTGGCCCCAAAGGGAGCGCGGGCTTGGAACCCGGCCTTCGACCTCACCCCTGGTGAACTGGTTTGGGCTTTCGTGACAGAAAAAGGGGTGATCCGGCCGCCCTATGAGCGCACGATCCCTGCGGCCCTTTCGGGTTGAGGTCGCCCGGGCTTACCGGCGGCTTGGGGAGCTTGGCCTCATCACCGGAAGCTCCGGGAACGTTTCCCTCCGGGTGGGGGAAGGAATCCTCATCACCCCCACGGGGATCCCCTGGGAGCGGGTGCGGCCGGAGGGGATCGTGGCCTTGGATTTCGCCGGCCGGGTGCGGGGTCGGGGCCACCCCTCCTCGGAGTGGCGGTTGCACCTCGTCCTTCTGCGGGCCCGGCCGGATGTTCGGGCCGTGGTGCATACCCATTCCCCCTTTGCCACCGCCGCGGCCCTCTTTGACCAAGCGTTGCCGGTCCTCCACGACGAGGGCCGGCTCCTTTTTGGGGAGACGATCCCCTTAGCCAGGCACGCCCCACCGGGGACCTGGGAACTCGCCCAAAATGCCTTGGCCGCCCTGGGGGAGGGCCGGGCCGTCCTCCTTCCCCGGCACGGGGCGGTGGCCGTGGGCCGGACCCTTGACGAGGCCCTGACCCTGGCGGAGAAAATCGAGGAGGCCGCCCGCCTTTTCCTCCTTTCCCAGGCCCTGCGTGGCCCTTAGCCCCTTCGCCGTTTAGACTGTCACAAGTTTCCAAAAGGAGGGCGTTTTGGACACGAAGGCGATCATGGCGTTGGCTTTGGAAATGGCAGGGCTTTCCGCGGTCCCCGCGGATAGCGCCATCCATGTGCCGGGGGATGGGATCAGAAAAATCCTCGTGGGGATCGACCTGGAAGGGCCGGAGCTCCTTTGGGCCAAGGAGAACGGCTTTGACCTCGTGATCACCCATCATCCGCCCGGCGGGCCTGCGGCCTTGAACTTTTGGCAGGTTCTCCTCCGGCACGTGGAGCTCATGAAGGGCTACGGGGTTCCCGAGGCGGTGGCCCAGGCCGCGGCCGCCGAGCTCGTTCGCGAGAACCGCTGGCAGAACCAGGCCCGGAACTACCTCCGCCTCCCGGAATTCGCCAAAAGGCTTGGGATTGCCTACATGAACATCCACACGCCCCTCGATGAGCTCGGGCGGAGGCGGTTGGTTCAGGCGGTGGGCGAGGTTTCCCCTGCGGCCCCGGTGGCCGAGCTCATCGGCCATCTCCGCGCCAAATTCGGCGAATTCCAAAAGGCCCTCACCGCGATCGAGGTTGCGGTGGGAAGCTCCCAGAACGCCCTGGGGAAGGTGGCCGTGATCCATGGAGCTGGCACGAACGGGGGTTACCCCGTGGCCAAGGCCCTCTTCGACCACGGGGTGGATACCGTCATTTACATCCACATCCGGCCCCATGAGGCCCACCGTCTCGCTCAAGAGTACGGAGGGAAGGGGAAGAACCTGGTGGTGACCGGCCATATCGCCAGCGACTCGTTGGGGATCAACCCCTTTTTGGCCGAGCTTCGGGCACGGGGGCTTCTTGTGGAGACTTTGGACGTCGTCGCGCCCTGAAATGATTCGGGCAGGGATTGCTTTCCTCCGCACTTATCCGGACCTCTGGAAGCTCTTTTGGTCCAACGTCCTTTGGGCCACCGGGTCCGGCCTCTACTTCTTCGTCTGGCCCAATTACGTGCGGGATCTGGGCGGGGGGCCGCAGGAGATCGGGTACCTCACGGGCCTCATGTACGGGGTGATGGCCCTCACCCTCATCCCCGGTGGTTGGCTTGCGGATCGCTGTGATCGGCGGAGGGTGATGCTATTTAACTGGGGGCTGGCCGCGCTGGCCCCTCTTTTCTACGCCCGGGCCAAGAATTGGTTGGAGCTCATCCCCGGCGTGGTCCTCTACGCCCTCTTTTTCGGCTGGCCGGCCATGGAGGCTTATGTGGCCGACGCGGTGCCTCCGGAATCCCTGGGCCGGGCCTTCGCCCTCACCAACTCCGGCTATGCGTTGGGGGCCATCCTTACCCCGCTTTTGGGCGCGGCCTTGCTGAATAAGCTGGGGATGCGCGGCCTTTTCCTCCTTTCGTTTTTGGCTTTCTCCTCCTCCACTTTGCTTATCGGCCTTATGCGGCCCCAGCGGCCTTCCCACCATCGCGAGGGGAATCCTTCGGCGGTCAACGGCCGGGCCCTTTTGCCTTGGATCTTCCTCCTCACCATCACCTCCGCGGCCAGCGCCGGCGCCCGCCCCTTCCTCGCCCCGTTTTTGGAGGACGCCCTTCATCTTGGTCGCGCCTACATCCTCGCTTGCGGTTCCCTTTTGGCCCTCGGGGAGTTCCTCTGGGCCTGGCCCCTGGGCCACAGAAGCGAGCGGAGCCAGTCCCAGGCAGTTTTTCTCGCCCTCGGCCTTTGCGCTTTAGGCGCGGGATTGTTCCTCCTTCCCTACGGTTTCATCCCCGGGCTATTCCTCATGGGCGCGGACCGCGTGGTTTATTCCCTTTTGCGCTCGGTGATCGGCGGGAAGGTCCGGGCCGGCCGCGGCCGGGTATTCGCCAAAACCCAAATTTTGGCCACGGGCGCCGAGGCCTTGGCCCCATTGGCCACCGGCTGGCTCTACTCCCTGAACCCCCAGGGCCCGCTCCTCCTCTTCCGCTTCGTGTTCACCGCGTTTGCCGTGCTCCTGCTCCTTGGGCCCGCCGATAGAATGGAGGGGAGGAGGTCCACGTGGAGCTGGTTGTTCCCGATCTTGGGGAAGTGGAAGAGGTGACCCTCGTGCGCTGGCTCAAGGGCGAGGGCGAGGAGGTGGAGGCCGGCGAGGCCGTGGCCGAGGTGGAGGCGGACAAAGCCGTGTTCGTGATCGAGGCCCCCCTGAGCGGGACCCTGCGGAACCGCCGAAAGGAGGGCGCGCGCGTTCGCCCAGGGGAAACCATCGCCGTGATCCAACCCGGATGAGGCCCGTGTTGGTCCTGCGTTTGGGGCGCGTTCCCTATGGCCCGGTCCTGGACTGGCAGCGCCGCCTGCACCTTTTGCGACGGGAGGGGAGGGTTCCTGATCTCCTCCTCTCTTTGGAACACGAGCCGGTCATAACCTTGGGCCGGGACGCCACTGAAGCCGATCTCCTCCTCCCGCGGGAGGAGCTGGGGCGATTGGGGGTGGAGGTCCACCCGATCGAGCGGGGCGGGGCCGCTACCTACCACGGCCCGGGTCAGCTCGTCCTCTACCCCATTTTGAACCTTCGGGAATTGGGGATCGGCCTGCGGGAGTACGTTTGGCGGTTGGAAGAGGTGATGATCCGCACGGGAAAAGCTTTCGGGGTGGAACTTTTCCGCCGGCCCGGGCAGCCAGGGGCTTGGCACGAGCGGGGAAAAGTGGGGTTCATCGGGGTCTTCGTGCGGGGCTGGATCACCTACCATGGACTAGCCCTGAACGTGGATCTTTCCCCGAACGGCTTTTCCTGGATCGTCCCCTGCGGAATACCAGAGCTTTCGGTGGTATCCTTGGCTGAGCTTTCGGGGGCCAGGATCGGCGTGGAAGAGGTCGAGCCCCTGGCGCTTTCGGCCTTCTCCGAGGTCTTCGGGATGGAAGTTTTGGCGCTTTCGGGCGAAGAGGCGAGGGCATGGCTAAACCAGCGTGGCTGAGGGTGGAGATCGGGCCAAATCAGGCGCGTTTCGCCCAGGTCCGGAAGGTCCTTGAGGAGCAGGGCCTTTCCACGGTGTGCGAGAGCGCCCGCTGCCCAAACCTCCCCACCTGTTGGGGCAAAGGCACGGCCACATTTATGATCCTCGGGGAGATCTGCACCCGCGCTTGCCGGTTTTGTGCGGTCACCCATGGGAATCCCCTTCCCCCGGATCCAAAGGAGCCTGGAAAACTCGCCCAAGCGGTGCGGGAGCTTTCTTTGCGTTATGTGGTCCTCACCTCCGTGGACCGCGATGACCTTCCCGACGGCGGGGCCTCCCATTTCGCCGCCTGTGTTCGGGCGATCAAAGGGGCTGTCCCGGAAGCGCGGGTCGAGGCCCTCATCCCCGATTTTTCCGGGGATTTGGCGGCCCTGCGGGCCGTGGTGGAGGCCGGACCGGATGTGGTGGGCCACAATTTGGAGACGGTGCGAAGGCTCACGACGCTGGTGCGCGATCGCCGGGCCGGCTATGACCTTTCCCTCCGGGTTTTGCGCACCATAAAGGAGCTTTCGCCCGGAATCCTCACCAAATCCTCCCTCCTTTTGGGGCTGGGCGAGGAGGAGGGGGAGGTGGAAGAGGCCTTTTGGGATCTGAGGCGGGCCGGGGTGGACATCCTCGTTTTGGGGCAATATTTGCGGCCCACACCTCGCCAAATGCCGGTGGCCCGGTATGTGCCGCCCGCGGAGTTCGCGGCCTGGGAGAGGAGGGCTAGGGACATGGGGTTCCGGGCGGTGGTGGCCGGGCCCTTGGTGCGCACGTCCTTCCGGGCCGCCGAAGTTTTCGAGGAGCTCGCATGCGGGTTCTAATCGACCTTGCTTTTCGCGATCCCGCCCTGAATTTGGCCCTGGAGGAGGCCATCTTGGACGGGGTGCGAAGGGAGCTCGTTCCGCCCACCCTCCGGATTTGGCGCAACCCCCGCTGTGTGGTGGTGGGAAGGGGGCAAAAACCCGAGGAGGAGGTGGATTTGGACCTGGCGCGGCGGTGGCGGATCCGGGTGGTGGTGCGGCCCTCGGGCGGCGGTACCGTCTATCACCATCCCGGAAACCTCCTCTTCTCCCTATTTTTGCCCCTCACCGGGAAATGGCGGTCCGTGCGGGAATCCCAAGAAGAGCTTTCCGGGCTTTTGGCGGGGGCCGTGCGCCGTAAGTTTGGCCTTCCCGTGGAGGTGCGGGACGGCGGTCTTTTCGTGCGGGGGATGAAGGTATCCGGCTCTGCCCAACTTCGGCGCGGCGCCCTTTTGCACCACGGAACCCTCCTCCTTTTTCCCGACGTGATCCCCATGGAAAAGGTCCTGCGCGCTCTCCAGCCCGGATACAGTCCAAGTGGGGTTCCTTCCCGGCCCGCGCCGGTGGCGGACCTTTCCTCTCTCCTTGGCCGGGATATCTCCCTGGAGGAAGGGGTGCGCCTGGTTTTGGAGGCCTTCCGGCCGCTTGGAGCCCTCAAGCTGGCCACGATCTCCCTCCGCGAATGGGCTTTGGCCGATCAAATCCTCTCCTCTTGACAAACTTGTTTTTGTTGTACTTTCAATGTCAATACATGTGTGTGACCCGCTTTGGATCATGGCTTGAGTGCCGTGATATTGGCTGCCTTTGTGATTATGAGCGAAGGGAATGTCCCTCCGCAGGGTGATAGCGGTGAAGCGAACGGCGCTTGTTATATTTCTATGCGGCCTTTCCTTTGTTGCTCTGGCCTCCCAGGACGTTTGTTTAAGAAATGCTAAAAATCTCCAGTTTTCTCCAACCATTGCGGTCCATAAGGGCATTGTGCTCGTGGCTTATACTGAACGTGTAGGTTTCTTCCACTGGGTGGTCAGTGGCAGCCTATCCGAAAACGGCGGGGAGACATTTACTTACCTCGGCCAACTCTCCCCTTGCCCTGCTTGCCCCCATCAATGATCACCAGCGCTGGCAGTATCTGAGGAAGGCATTTTTTATCTTTTAACCATCGACGATCAGGCCCGCATCTCTCGTTCCCTGGATGGGGGGAAGAGCTTCGTCCCCGCGTTCTCCCTCAAAGAGCCCGCCCTCTTTTATCCCCAGCTTCTGGTCGTGGGGCAAAAAATTTATGTGCTTGGGACTGACCTTTTGGGCGGCCAAATTGTGCTATTCACAATGGAAAAAGAAGTGGTCACAGGCCCCATCGTTGTGGCTCAAGAAAACGCGGTCCTCGGAAGGCTCGTGGAACTCCACGGAGTTCTATACTGCGTTTTCTCAGATGGCCTCGGGCCCCATTGGGACTCCTGGCTCCCTTCGCTATCCCTGACGGTCTTGCTGGACTAGGGCAGGACCTTGTTCGGCAGTTCTGCCTCGCCAACCCTGCTGAGCTCTGCTTGAGCGTTTCGGAAGACGGGGGCAGGACCTGGAGGCCTCCGGTATGCCTTGGCCAAATCGCTATCCCCTATCATGTCGAAGAAAAAGTGGTCTCCTTCATTTCCGGCGGCCTGGAAGCGCCGCTTTTGCCGAGCGCAGGGGTTGACCCCTTTTTCTATCTGGCGTGGGTGGATTTTCGAAATATCATCACCACCCCGGATTACCCGGAGGGCCGGCCGGACTTCGATGTGTACTTCCGCAAGGTGCCGATTCAATGGGGGGCGGGTTCCCACTGAGGAGGACCTCCGGATTCTTTCTTGGCAATTGGGAAGGCCTCCCCGGGGCGTTTTGGCCGTAAAGCCCTGCCCTTATGGCCTCCCTCAGGTGATCCTCAATCACCCCCTCCTCCTTTCCGATACTCCCGGAGGGGAACCTGAGCCCATGCCCACCATTTTTTGGCTCACCTGCCCTTTCCTTGCGGAGGAGGTGGCGAAACTCGAATCCGCCGGCGCCGTCAAACGCTATGAGAAGATGCTTTCTCAGGATGAAAAACTCGCCCAAGCCTATGCCCGCGCCCACGAGGAATACCGGCGGGAACGCCTCTCCCTCCTTTCCGAAGAACAACGGGCCTGGATAAAGGAGCGGGGCTACACCGTCCTCCTCACCGCCGGAATCGCCGGGATCTCCAATTCCAAGCGGGTGAAATGCCTGCATGCCCAGCTGGCCCATTTCTTGGCGGGCCGGAAAAACCCTGTGGGCGCCTTGGTAGCTCAGGAGCTCATCGCGCTTCAATGTCCGGACCGGCGTTGTGTTCAGGCTTTGGCCTAAGCCGCACGATTTCCACCGTGAACTTGCGGGGTATGACCCACGTGTCCTTTTCCCGCTCGGGGAGCGAGTGGCCCTCTGGGACAAATTCCAGATCGAACTCGGCTAACCCTGGCTTCCCTAAACCGAGCCACCAAGAGCAGAGCTCCTCAAGGCGACCATAAAGGTTCAAGCGCGAGTTCCGGCCAACCGGATAACACCCTCGGCAAACCTTTTTCGCGCAAAGGAGCACTTTCATCAAGATTTTTGAGCTCCTTAAAGCTTGCTCCTATCCTTAAAGTGAGCTCGCCCTGGATGCTCATGGGACCAGAAAAATCCGCGAATTTGCCGCGGATGCGACCCTCTTCGCTCCAGATATGCACAAGCGGGTTACAACCTTCGGAGCCATGCTGGAGAGGGATGAGCATGAAACCCCAAGGGGCAAGCTGTTCCACCCAGTGTGGGGAAATATCCGGGCAGCCCACGGCGGCTACAATTCGATCGTACGGAGCGTTCCTTGGCTAGCCGTAAAAGCCATCCCCTGCGATTACTTCAATTCTTTCATAACCAGCAGCACGCAGAAGCCTTATGGTTTGTGCCACCAGGTCCTCTTGGATGTCGATGGTGGTCACATGACCGTCCTCGCCCACGATCTCTTGCATCAAGGCGGCGTTGTAACCGGTGCCTGCACCGATCTCTAAAACACGAAGTCCTGGTTGCAGTTCCAAAAGCTCAAGGATTCTGGCGACCAAAGATGATGGTGATGTGAAGCTAGTGGGCATTTTTCCGGATATGCGGATTATCAAAGCCGCGTCCAAGTAAATCGTTCTCAGGTGCTCCTCTTTTGGATTTTGCGGATCTATTCCCACGAAGCGTTTTTGGTCGAAATCGTAGAAAGCTTAAAGGAGCTTATGCCGTTGCACTTTTCTTAACGCCCGCTCCACAAGGGCGGATTTGATCGCGCCTTTGGCCTTGAGCTCCTCTACGTACTTGTTAATTCTGCGAGCATTCCCTCCATAGTCCCGCGTGAATTTTGCCTTGTTTAGTGTGTCCGGCAAAACATGGTAGCCCCCCATCTTTCCGCAAATCCTCCGAGCCCCCTCTCCAGCCTCTCGTTCAGTCCAAAAAGCACGAGGTATAGGAGCTTCTCCACCGCCCCCTCCCCACAGAAGACCTCTACTACCTTCGTTCGCCGCTTCACCTCCTTGCCTAGTCGCTCCAGATGGTTCATGGTGTAGAGATACCTCCTGATAGGCTTTGGATGGCGAAGGAAGGCGAGATGGCCTCGGAAAGCGCCAGGGAGGTGCGCCGCCGATAGGGGGAGGATCTTGGTTGGGATGGAAATCCCCCTCTCTCACTTGGGGGCCCGGAGGTCTTCTGCTGGGCCGGCGAGGGTGAGAGGAGTCCCGGGTGTAGTAGCCGTTGGCCTTGGTGGGATGGGCCTCCAAGTAGATTTCCCGCTCCTATGAGGGACTCCAGCAGGCCCTTCACCGTGACCTTGATCCGCTCCTCGACTTCCCTTGCGATCTCTTCGCGGGTCTTTTCTGCTATAGGGGCCCTTTCCTCCTCTCCGAGCTCTGTCTCTCTGGGAAGGCCACCATGCTGCCTCGCAGACATAATTAACGGGACACTACCAGAAAGGAGGTGTTTATATGCGGGAGATTTTAAAGTTTCGGCGGTTCACCACCCCGCTTTTCATCGCCGTCATCTTTTGGCTTGGCCTGATCTTAATTTTCATCGCCGGAATCGCCATTGTTTTTCATGAAAACCCGGAACTTCCGACCCCATTGGGCGCGCGGGCGGGCATTGCCCTCGGCTGGATCATCTTGGCCTCGCTTTTTTGGCGGGTTTTCTGCGAGGTACCCATGGTCATTTTCCGAATCTATGAAACGCTGAACGAAATAAGGGAGGCCTGGAAAGAGCAAAAAGAAGGCAGCAGCCCACTGACGGAATAAAAAAGGGGCCTGGGAAGGCCCCTTCTTCCTTTCGCAACCCCAAAAACTATGGATCGGCTTTAACTTGGGGCGGTTGGTTCACGTTCAAAACGGTGATCACCACCTGGTCTTCGGCCACCGCGCCGCAGGCGTCCACCACCTGGAGGGTGGCCACCACCCGAAGGGGCTCACAGCCCTCCACCTCCGGGGCCACGAACACCGGACAGAGGGTATCCGCGCCGATGAGTTTTCCAGCGGTCACGGACCAGAGGATCTTGATTGGATCGCCATCGGGATCGCCAGCCCGAGCCAAGATCAAGATCTGGCCACATTCGGGCACGGTGAGATCCGGGCCAGCCTCGGCCCAAGGCGGGCGGTTCACGTTGCGCACAAAGATTTTCACTGTGTCCCGGGCTTCGGCCCCGCAAGCATCGCGCACGGTGAGCACAAGCTCTACCACCTCGCCCTCGCACTTCGGGGTGAGGGGCGCAGTGTAGATCGGGGTGAGGCTCCGTGGGTCGTCCAAGGAGCCGCGGCCGCAGGGGATGGTCCAAAGAACGGTGATCCCGTCGCCATCGGGATCGCAGGCCGTGGCCTGAAGCTGCACCTTTTGCCCTTCGTCCACCACAAGATCCGGCCCGGCGTCCACCACCGGCGGGTTATTCACGTTGAGGACGTGGATGATGATCGTGTCCTGGGCCCGGCCGCCGCAGCAGTCCTCGGCCACCACGGTGATGGGCACGAACTCCCCAGCGCAGTCGGCGACCATGGGCGCGTAATAGATCGTCTCGGCCGCGTGGGGATCGGAGAAGTACCCCTTGGGCGCAGACCAGGTCACCTTGACCACATCGTGGTCGGGATCGTAAACCTGGGCGCGGAGGACGATGCTCTTCCCTTCCTCCACGGTCTTCGCCGGGGCAAAAGGCGGAGTGGGGTGGACGGGCAGCGGAGTGTGAACGAGAGAGGGCTGACAAGTTCCCTCATCGTAGAGGAAGTTTTGGCCGGGGCCACCGTCGAGCTTGTTGCAGCCTGGCCCACCCAGGAGGACGTCGCAGCCAGGTCCGCCGAAGAGTTTGTCGTTTCCGGCCTCGCCCTCGATTCGGTCATCGCCGTCCTCGCCATAAATGGTGTCGTCGCACTGCCCGCCGAAGAGGAAGTCGTTCCCCGGGCCGCCGAGGATGAGATCGTTCCCGGGGCCAGCCTGGATGAGATCGTCGCCCGGGCCGCCGAGGAGAAGGTCATTGCCCTCAAACCCGAAGATCCGGTCGTTGCCGCCCAAGCCCAGGATGAGGTCGTTTCCAGGGGTGCCGAAGAGGGAATCCTCGCCCTCCGTCCCCACGATCACCTTCGCCGGAGGATCGGCCGCAAGGAAGGAGAGGATCACGTCCCACATGGGATCAGTGCAGGGAGCGTAGGGAAGATGTTTCATGAGGAGGGCGATGATCTCGGGATCCACTTTGTATTTGGTAAAGCACGGGGGCAAAGCGGGGGCGGCCAATTCGAGAAGGAGGCCGGGAAGCTTGGTGGGATCCTCGGCGAGGGTGAATTTCCCCCCGCATTTTTCCGCAAGGGCTTTGAGGGAGGCCTGGGCTTGGGGGGCGATCCCCACCACATCGAGGGCGTAGCCTTTGGCACAAAGATCGGCGGCCACGGCCAAGGGATCGCCGCCGCAGGTCTCCTCCCCATCGGTGAGGAGGATGAGGCGCGTGCCAGAAGGGGCCGCGGCGGCCGCGAACTTCAAGGCCTCGGCAAGGGGGGTCCAGCCCTGGGCCGGGAGCCCCTGGATCCTTTGGACCAGCGCGGACCGCTCCGCCGCCCCGTGGATTCCATAGGCCAAAATCAACTCGATATCCGCACAGCTTTGGGCCTTGGGCTCGCTGGGAAGCCGGTGGCCAAAGGCCACCACCCCGAAAGCTGTATCCCCGGGGATGGCCTGGATCGTCTGGATCAGAGCCTCTTTGGCCCAGGCTATCTTGGTCTTCCCCGCGGTCCAGGGGTCGTTCATGGAGTTGGAAGCGTCCAGGATGAACATGTAACCCCCAGGTCCGGCCAGCGCCCCCAACCCCACCGCCAAAAGCACTGGAATAACCCCGAACTTTCTCATCATGCCCTCCTTGGTCATCCCCAAAGGGAGTATAGCGGGGAAAAGCGTTCAGGTATGTAATGCGAGCTACACTCACCCCGGTTTCCCCAGGAACCTCCGGCCGGGGAGCTCCTCCACGAAACCGGAGAGGGCGAGCTCCACGAGGATTTGGGCCACTTTTGTGTGGGAAAGCCCCGTTTGAGCCACGATATCCTCGATGGAAAGGGGTTCGCGGGAAAGGAGTTCGTAAACCTTCGCTGCTTCTGGAGGGAGTTCGGGCACGGGTTTTGGCCGTTCCCGCAAAAGGGGGAGCATCCCCAGTTCCTCGAGGATGTCGTCCACGGATAGCACTGGCTTTGCCCCTTCCCGGATGAGGCGGTTGGTCCCCACCGAGGCCGCGGAGGTGATGGGTCCGGGGACGGCCAGGACCTCCTTTCCCTGCTCCAGGGCGTAATCGGCGGTGATGAGGGCGCCCGAGCGCTCCGGCGCCTCCACGACCACCACGAGGAGGGAAAGCCCAGCGATGAGGCGGTTCCGCCTGGGGAAGGTCCACTGGGCCCCTTCCATATCCCAGGGGAATTCCGAGAGCACCGCCCCCTTTTCCGCGATCCTTGCCATGAGCTTTTCGCTTCCCGCGGGATAGGGTTTACCCAGCCCCGTGCCCAAAACGGCGAGGGTGCGGCCAGAAAGAAGGGCCCCTTCGTGGGCGGCGGTGTCGATCCCCGGGGCCATCCCGGAGACCACGGTCACCCCGCGCTCGGCCAATTCCTGGCCGAGCTTTTTGGCCACGAGAACGCCGTAGCTCGTGGCCCGCCGGGTCCCCACCATCCCCACCGCCATCCGGTCCCCCTCCCGCCATTCGCCGAGGAGGTATAGGACAGGCGGCGGATCCGGGATCTCCCGCAATGGCTCGGGGTAGCCTTCCTCCTCGAAGGTGACGATCCTGGCCCCGGCCCGCGCAGCTTTTTCGAGCTCTTCATGAGGATGCGCTTTCCTACGCTCCTCCCAAATCTGGTTTGCTGCCTCCCCAAAGAGCTCAGGAAGAGGGCCGCGGCCCAACGCTTCCCAGGCCTCCTCCGGCCCGCCAAACCGCTCCAAAAGGGCTTTCCTTCGCCTGGGGGTAAGGGAGGGAAGGAGGTTCAACCCCACCCACGCCCACTTTCGCTCTTCATTTACTTTTGGCATCTTTAAGTTCCGCTCTCCTCGGGGCAGACAGGGACTTCCTTTGGCTTGGACTTAAAAAGGTTCGTGGTCATGTGGATAAGCCACCGCCAGTGCAAAAGGATGTGGACGAGGACGCCCAGGGTTATGGCTATCCCCGCCACGAAGTAGCGGATCTTCGCCTCCTTGGACATTGGGCCTCCTTTGTGAGTTCATTCTACAATTGGGGGCCATGGGGCGAAAAATTCTCCTTGCGCTTCTTTTTGGTGTAGTGGCCTTGGCCCAAACGGGGATCCACGAGCATGCCCTGGCCTCCCTTGATCCCCGGAGGTTCGCCGTGGCCCGGGGAATGCGGGTGGAGATCTACAACCTTGCCGACCTTTCCCGGCCGGAACGGGTTTTGACCGTTCCCCAAAGGTTGGAAGGGGTGGCTTCACTGGCCTCCTCCCCGGATGGGAGATATTTGGCCGCGGGCGGGGATTTCGGCCGGATCGCCGTCTGGGAGCTCCCCTCAGGGGAAATTCGGTATGAGGCGAAACTTCATAGCTTCAAGGTGTGGAGCGTGTCCTTCTCCCCAGACGGAAGCCTCCTTGCCTCCGGGGCGTTCGACGGCACGGTGAAGCTCTTCGACCTTCGCACCGGGCTTGAGGCCGGGGTGTTCATCGATCCGGAGCTCCGCTCCGCGGAAAACCCGGAAGGCACGGCCCATACGGGCTGGGTGCGCTGTGTCGCCTTTTCTCCGGATGGGAAGTACCTGGCCACAAGCGGCTGCGATGGATATGTGCGCATCTGGGATCTCCAAACCCTGCGCCTGGTTCAGAAGCTCCGGGGCGGGATCAACGTCTACTCCGTGGCCTTCTCTCCGGACGGGAAATATCTCGCTTGGGGCAATAACCCGGGCGAAGTGCACCTGGCCGCGGCGGGCGATTGGAGGGAAATCCGGACCATCCCGGTGAGGAACCCGGCTTTCTGCGTGGCCTTTTCCCCTTCTGGGAGGTATTTGGCGGCTGCTGGCCATCAAAAGGTCCTTTGGGTTTGGGATACGGCCTCCGGTTCCTTGGTCCGGGAGTTCTCCGGCCATGAGGGCCGCATCTGGGGCCTTTGTTTCCTTGGGGGGACGACCCTTGTGACCACCGGGGAGGACGGGGTTTTCCGGGTTTGGACGATCGGGCCGTAAAGCTTTCCGGGCTTTCCCAAAGGATCGTGGCCTGCCGGGCCTGCCCCAGGCTCGTGGCCCATCGGGAGGAGGTGGCTCGCCGGAAAAAGCCGGCCTTTCGGGATGAGACATATTGGGGAAAGCCTGTTCCTGGTTTTGGGGACCCAAAGGCCTGGCTTTTCCTTGTGGGTTTAGCTCCGGCGGCCCATGGGGCCAACCGCACAGGGCGGATGTTCACCGGCGATGGCCCCCGCGGCGCCGGCGATTTCCTCATGAGCGCCCTCCATCGGGCCGGGCTCGCAAGCCAACCTTTTGCCCGCTCCGCGGACGACGGGCTTGTACTTCGCGGCGTTTTCTTGAGCGCCATCGTCCGCTGTGCCCCGCCGGAGAACCGGCCCACCCCCCAGGAGATCCGCCACTGCCTTCCGTTCCTCCTTGCGGAGCTCAAAATCGTGCGGCCCTGGGTGATCCTTTGCCTTGGGAATCTCTCTTTCTCCTGGACCATGCGCGCTTTGGCGGAGCTGGGCCATGAATTTCCGCGGCCAAAATTCCGTCATGGGGCGAGGCTGGACCTCCGGCCGGAAGGCCCGTTGGTCCTCGCCTCCTATCATCCTTCCCGGCAAAACACCCAAACGGGAAAGCTTACCCCGGCCATGCTCGACGCCATTTTGGCTGAAATTCTAGCGGAGAAAGATCTTCCTCCGCGGCCCGGAGGATGAGGATGGCCAAAAGGGCGCAGAGGTACCAAAGGCCGAAGCGCTGGCCCACGGGGAGGGTTGCGCCGGGGAGGTTCCCGATGGCCCCCACCAGCCCAAGGTAGGGCTCGGCGAGCCATCCCAGGGCTTGGCCAACCCAGGGCTGGCGGGTGGGCACGAGAAGAAACGGGAGCCCGAGGATCCCGGCCCAAAGGAAGAGGGTGGTCCAGGGGATGAGGATGAGATTGGCCAAAAGCCCATAGGATGAGAGGTAGCCAAAGCTCGCGGCCAAGAAGGGGAGGACGCCGAGCTGGGCGGCGGCGCTCACCGCAAGGAGGTCGGCAACATACCGGGGAAGGCGGGGGAGGCCGCGGCGGAATGCCGATCCCGACCAAGACGGCCAGAGGAAGAGGATCCCGGCGGTGGCGGAAAAGGAAAGCTGGAAGGCGGCATCCAGGGCGGACCAGGGCCAGATGAGGAGAACCAAAATGGCCGCAAAAGAGAGCCCCTGGAGGGAGTCGAGCCAGGCCTTGCTCACCCAACCCCACTCCCAGAGGATCCAAAAGAGCCCAACCACCCCGAACATCACTGCGGCGCGCAAAAGGGAAACCCGTAGCCCGCCGATGAGCACATAAAGGCCCACGGCGGGGATGAGGAGGAAGTAGCGCCACGCTTTGGGGAGGCGAAAAAGCCCAAGGAGGAACCATCCTCCAGCCACGAGGATCCCCACGTGGAGCCCGGAGAGGGCGAGGAGATGGGCCACCCCTGCCTCCCGGAAGGCCTCCTTCTCCTCCGGAGAGAGGAAGCCCCGGCTTCCCAAAAGGAGGGCGGAAAGGAGGGCCCGGCTTTTCTCCGGAAGAGGGGAGAGGAGGGAGTGGATTTTTTCCCGGGCCTGGGCGGCCCAAAGGGGTATCCCGCCCCGGCTTTTGGAGAGGATCTCCACCCGTTCGGCGAAAAACAGGCCGCGGACCCCGCGCCGGGCCAAATATTCCCGGTATCCTTCAGGCTTTGGAACCTCATAACGGCCGAAGAGGCGGACCCTCTCACCCGGATAAACGGAGAGGTCCTGGGGGATGTAGGCCAAAAGGCGCACGCCGAGGTTTGGGACCTCCACGGTGAAGGAGAGCCTTTTTGCTGTGGGCTCGGGGAGGTCGGCCACGTAACCGGTGCATTCCTGAAGGAGAGGAAGCTGGAAATCCAACTGTGCGGGGAAGGAGGGGGGACGAGCGAGGGCCATCCCCAGGAACAGGGAAGCGAGCCAAAGGCCGGGGGTCCATCTCAGGATGGCCGCGAGGATCAACGCGAACGCGGCGGGAAGGAGGGTCCAGGGGCCTCCCGGCCAGATGTACCCGAAAGCCACGCCGAACCCCAAGGCCGCGGCAATCCCGGGAAGGAGGGCTCGGGCCATTGGCAGCTCCTTCGGCCCCAGTATAATGAAGGTGCTTGCGGGGGTGACCGGACTCGACGGGAACACCGAGGCCAGGCGGCAAGCGGAGCTCCCGTGTGCTCCTAAAACCACGGGACGGCAAAATAAATGCCGACTACGCTTACGTTCCCGCTTACGCCCTGAACTGATGGCGTAAGCCGTCCGCGGTTCCCTCGCCCGCGGGGGGCTAGCGGGCGTGACCGAAGCGGGCTAGCCTGAGGGCTCCGGCCCCGGAGCCGAGGGCGAGAACCGAAAGGGGCTGGGCTTTTGGCGATCCTGCCCGTGGGAGCGCCGAAAGCCGAGAAGAAAACACGGGCTAAGCTTGTAGAAGCCGAAGCCGAGGTGTTTTCGGACGGGGGTTCAACTCCCCCCACCTCCACCAGGGCTGGGGCGTAGCCAAGAGGTAAGGCAGCGGGCTTTGGACCCGCCATCGGAGGTTCGAATCCTCCCGCCCCAGCCAGAATGTCCTCCGTCCAAATATTTTCGCCCTTTGGCATCAGCCTCCCCGCGGAGCTCCTCCAGGAAGCCCTGACCCACGCTTCCTACGCCAATGAGACCGGCCTTCCCGCCAACGAGCGCCTGGAATTCTTGGGCGATGCCGTCCTTTCCCTGGCCGTGACAGAAATCCTCTTCCGCCGCTTCCCCGAGCGGGAGGAAGGGGAGCTCACGAAGATCCGGGCAGTGGTGGTCTCCCGCCCGATTTTGGCGGAGGTGGCGCGGCGCCTGGGTTTGGGCCCCCACCTCCTTTTGGGGAAAGGCGCGGAGGAAATGGGGGCGCGGGAGCGCCCCTCCGTTTTGGCTTCGGCATTGGAAGCCCTTCTTGGCGCGGTTTTCCTGAGCCATGGCTATCCCGTCGCCCGGGATCTCGTGGAAAGCTTGTTCTCTGAGGAGATCGCCCGTTACGCCCAAGAGGTGCCGGACTACAAATCCCTCCTTCAAGAGCTTTCCCACAAAAAATTTGGGACGTTGCCGGAATATCGGGTGATAGCCGAGGAAGGGCCGGAGCACAAAAAGGTGTTCACCGTGGAGGCTTCGGCCGGGGGGGTGAGGGCCCTTGGCCGGGGGAGATCCAAAAAGGAGGCGGAGCAGGCCGCCGCTAAACGCCTGTATCTTGCCCTCACCGGCTCCTCCCTCGGCGAAGATCGCCCCGGCCCGGAAACCCCAGGGGAGGCGGGGGCGTAGAATGAATGGAGCCCTTTGCGGAGGGTTTGAGAGGAGGAGCGATGAAAAAGCTTGGTTTGGTGTTCTTGTTCTTCGGGGCGGTTTTGGCCTGGGCCCAGCCCGAGGAGGTCCGGGACCTTGGTTTTGCCAACAAGCCCTTCAACCCCGGGGACGTGGGTTTGGTCATGCGGGCCCTTGTCCGCGATAACGACGCAGCAAACACCGATCCAATTTACTTTGCCCGCGTAATCGTGGAGAACCTGGGAACGGCAAAAGCTGAGGACATCGACTGGGTCGAGGTGCGCATGGAAGTCTCCTGCGGGAAAAAGGTGCTCTTGGCCTGGGGGAAGGGTTTTCCGCTCCAAGAGGTGCTTTTGGCCCGCGATCCCGAGGAGCGCATGATCCCCGACGACGGCGAGGCTTATCTTGAGGTATGGGTGAAGGCCACGGAGGGGATCACCGAGGGGCGGACGATCCAGCCCAAGATCACCTTATGGTGGGCCGAGGGCGACCAAGGCGGAGCGCTCGAGGTTGTGGACGGAGCGGCGGAGAAGCTGGTGGTGGCGGGAAGCTTTGCGGCCCGGGCCCTGGCTGGCCCGGAGGGCGGGAACCTCAACCCCGGCGACCGCTTCCCCGTGGCGGAATTCGAGGTCCAGGACACCGCGGACGTGAACCCCTGGGGCCTGGATGTGGTGAAGGTGCGCCTCGATGCCCCGAAGGACCTCGTCTGGCTCCTCGATAACGGGATTAAAAAGGTCGAGATCCCGGCTGGCCGCGACTATGCCCTCCCTGAGCCCCTTTTCGCTGCCCTGGACGAGGGGAAAGGTAAACTCACCCTGTGGGTGGCCGTTCCCGAAAATTTCCGGCCGGCCGAGCCGGTCACGGTGACCCCCACCCTCACCTTAACCCTGCGCGAGAACAAATTTTCTCAGGTTTTCAAGCTGGTTGATCCCGTGGCGGACCGCGTCCTCGCCGCCGGGCTGGAGATCTTGGCGGTGAACGTGCCGCAAGCAGGAACGGTGCTGAGCCAATTTACCGGCCGCCTTCCTTATTCAATTTTGACCGTGGGCGATCAAGATCGAAACGCCACCCCAGTGCGTTTGGGTTCCCTCACCCTCAGGCCTTTGGGCACTTTGACCGAGGTGGGGAGCGTGGAGATCGTGGACCAGGGCGGCCGCCTCGTGGGCTACGCCAAAGGCCTGGATAAACCCGTGCCCCTCCTCTCCCCGGATGGGAAGCCCCTCCTCCTCCCGGATGACGCCACCTGGACCTTGAACATCACTTTGACCCTGCCTTCCCAGATCCCCCTTGGCGCAAGCCTCCTCCTTTCCCACGAGACGGCCGTGGAGGAAGCCCTTCCGCCCGATTGGCTTTTCCGGAGCGACGCCCTCACCAAGTTCCAAGGGACCCAGGTGGCAACGCCCAAGGAAGCCGTGTTCTTCGGGAAGCCCACGCTGAAACTGAGCAAAGTCGAGGACAAAGCGGTCCTCAGCACCGATGGCGAAACAATTGGGTTCATCTCCGGAAGGCTCAAAGTTGAGCCCCTGCAATTCCTGGAGGTTTCCGCAGAGGCTTTGGCCGGCTATCGCTTGTCCACAAAACTCCTTGAGGACGGCCTTAGCTTCACCTTGGAGATCAAAAAGGCCGAGACCAAGGCCGGGGACTTCATCGCCTTCACCCCGCGTCTGAAACCTGTGCGGGTTCCGGCCAAGGAGATGACCGTTTCCCTCGATCTTGCCGTGGACAAGGTGGTGGACTGGGCCGGGATTTCCCTGCCTTTCGCGGTGGGGCCAACTAAAGCGACCTTTTCTTTCACCGTGCCCCAGATCGGGATCTTGCCCACTCCTGAGCGGAAGGATGCGGCAATCCTCCACGCGGACATGCCCCTTGGGTCGCTCAAGGCTTACCTTTACTTCGATCCGCAGGCACCCGTGGAGCTGAAGGGGGTGCAAGGACTTGATCCCTACACCGCCGCGGTCGTTTCGGAGGAGAAGCCTGAGCCGGGCCGGGTCCTCCTCTCCTTGGCCTTGGCCGAGGGCAAGGAGCCCGCGGCGGGCGCCCTCGTCCAGCTTCTCTTCACAAAGAAGGTGGAAAGGGAGGTGCGGCTGCCCTTGCGCCTGGAGGTCTTGGAGGCCCGGGACGCTAAAGGGGATCCCATCCCCTTCTTCCTTGAGCCGGAGGCCTTGGAGCTGGCCTTTTGAGGGCGCGTTTCATCGCTTTTGGTTGAAAGGCAAACGAGGTCGGTCATAATCGAGGCGTTGGGCCCCGTCGTCTAGCGGCCAAGGATTTCGGGTTCTCAACCCGAAGACAGGGGTTCAAATCCCCTCGGGGCCAAAGGTGGCCGGGCTGAGCCCGGCTTTTTTATGCCCCGCGGTTCCCAAACTTTTCCCAATGCACTTTTCGGGGGTCGTATTGGGTGCGGGGCGCGGGATGCTCGGCGGGGATCCCCACGGGGATGAGGGCGAAGATCCAGTAGTCCTCGGGGATGCCCAAGAGCGGCCGCAGGATTTTGTTGCGGTTTTCGTCCATGCCGCACCAGGTGGCGCCCAATCCCAAATTGGCCGCGGCCAAAAGGAGGTTCTCCACCGCCGCCGCCATGTCCTGGAAGAAGTAGAAGTTCCCCGCGGGCCTCCCCAAGGGGAGGATCACCGCCCCGGCCTCCACGCCGAACTTCGCGTAGGGATGGGCACTACAAACCTCCCGGATCTTCTCCCGCTCCGTGATGACCAGGAATTCCCAGGGCTGGCGGTTGCGGGCGGAGGGCGCGGCCATGGCTGCCCGAAGGAGGGCCTCGAGCTTCTCCCGGGGGACGGGCTCGCCCGTGAACTTCCGCACGGACCTCCGGCGAAAGATGAAGTCCAAAACCTCTTTTTCCGTCATCCATCACCTCCGATGAGGGAGCCGCGCTTGCCTGAGAGGGCCTCGAGCACGGCCCCTTCGCGGTCGACCTGGAAGATCACGATGGGAAGGGAATTTTCCCCGGCGATGGCCACCGCTGCCCCGTCCATCACCCGCAGGCCCCGGGCCAAATATTCGCCGTGGCTGAGTTTGGGGATGACCCGGGCTTTCGGGTTCCTTTGGGGGTCGTCGTCGAAGAGGCCGGGAACTTTGGAGGCTTTGAGGACGACCTCCGCCCCTACGGAGAGGGCCCGGATCACCGCGGCCGTGTCGGTGGTGACAAAGGGGTCGCCCGTTCCGCCGGCGAAGACCACCACCGTTCCTTTGGCCAGGGCTTCCCGGGCCCGCCAGGGGTCCACCGGTTCAGCCACGCCCTCCACCGGCAGGGCGGACATGAGGAGGGCTGGGATCCCTTGGGCGAGGAGGAATTCCCGAAGGGCTACCCCGTTGAGGAGGGTGCCGAGCATCCCCAGGGTATGCCCGGCGGTGGGGGGAAGGAAGGCGAGGGCCGCGCCCCTGGCCACATTCCCTCCGCCCACCACCACGGAGAGTTCCGCCCCGGCCTCCCGGGCCCGGCCGATCTCCCCGGCATAAAAAGAAAAGGCCCCTTTGTCCAAGGGGCCTTCCTTTCCACCGAGGACCTCCCCTGAAATTTTCAGGAGGGCCCGCCTCCACCGCAGACTCATCCCTCGCCCACCTGAAAGCGCACGAACCTTCGGATCACCACGGGCTCGCCGAGCTTCGCCGCCAGCTCCCCCACCACATCCTCCACCCGAAGACTGGGATCGCGCACATAGGGCTGCTTAAGGAGGCAATTCTCCTCGAAGAACTTCTGGAGCCGCCCTTCCACGATCTTTTCCACGATGTGGGGCGGCTTTCCCTCCCGCTCGGCTTGCTTACGGAGGATCTCCTTTTCCTGGTCGATCACCTCTTTGGGGACGTCCTCGGGGGCGATCCAGCGGGGCCGGGCCGCGGCGATCTGCATGGCCAGGTTCTTCAAAAACTCCCGGAAGGCCTCGGAGTTGGCGGCGAAATCCGTGGCCGTATCCACCTCCACCAGGACCCCGATCTTCCCGGAGTGGTGGATATATGCCTCCACCCGGCCTTCTTTCACCGTGCGGGTTTGGGTGGCCAGGAATTCCTTGCCCTCTTCGCGCAGGATCTTTTTGGCCTTTTCGATGTCCCCGCCGGCCTTGATCAAGGCCTGCTTGCAATCCATTATCCCTAGCCCCGTCTCCTCCCGGAGCTTTTTTACCAGCTCCACCGTGATCTCCATCCCTCACCCCTTTTCCTCGTTGTAATCCTCGTACTTCTCCATCATCTCCATGAGGTGCTCTTCGTCCACGGCGATCATCTCCGGTTTGGGCATCTCCCTCGTCTCCGCGGGAGTGGCCGGCGCGGCCTCCCGGCCCTCCCGGCCCTCCAAAACCGCATCGGCGATCCGCGCGGTGATAAGCCGCGTGGACTTTATGGCATCGTCGTTCCCGGGGATGGGGAAATCGATGAGGTCCGGATCAGCATCGGTGTCACAGATGGCCACGATGGGGATCCTCATGGCGTTGGCCTCGCGCACGGCATGGACCTCCACGGTGGGGTCGATCACGAACACCACCCCAGGGAGGCGGTCCATATTCCTAAGCCCATCGAAATTGCTTTTGAGGCGCGCAAGCTCTTTTTCCAGTTTAAGGCGCTCTTTGATGGGGAGCCTCTCATATTTCCCCTCGGCGAAGTTCCGCTCCAGCTCGATCATGTGGAGGATGCGGCGGCGGATGACCTCGAAGTTGGTGAGGGTCCCCCCGATCCACCGGCGATTCACATAGTGCGCTCCGCACCTCTTCGCTTCCTCCTCGACGATGGCCTGGACCTGCCTTTTCGTGCCCACAAAGAGGATGCCCTTACCTTGCGCGGCCTGCTCCCGCACGAAAAGATAGGCCCGCTCGAACATCTCCAGGGTTTTGGTGAGGTCGATGATGTGGATCCCCTTCCGCTCGGTATAGATGAACTCGCGCATTTTGGGGTTCCATTTTCGGGCCCTATGCCCAAAATGGACCCCCGCTTCGAGGAGTTCCTTCATCGTGAGCAACGGCAAACCTCCTTTCCGGCTTTGCGCGGCCGAGTATATCCGGGACTTTTGTCCACCACAACGCGGCCTCCCCACCCTGGGGTTTTCGGGGTCTTGGGCTAAGATCGGATTGTGCTCGAGGGCGAGGTCCGGCACGTCCCCCGTAATCCCGAGGCGGAGCAGGTGGTGTTGGGCGCGGCCATGCTCGCTCCCGAGGAGGTGGTGCCCAAGCTCCTTACCCGCCTCCGCCCCGAACATTTCTACTTCAAGGCCCACCAGGACATCTACCGCACCGTAATCGAACTTTTCGAGCACGGGCAGCTCCCCGATGTGGTGACGGTGGCCAATCGCCTGGAGGAGAAGGGGAAGCTCGAGGGCGTGGGCGGCCGGACTTACCTGCAGGAGCTCCTCTTGAAGGTCCCGGCCACGGCGGCCGTGGAGCACTACGCGGACATTGTGGAGCAAAAAGCCCTGCGGCGCTGGCTCATCGAGGCCGCCGCCCGCATTGCCGAGCTCGGTTATTCCGAGGAGTTCCCGGTGGAGGAGGTCCTGGATCGGGCGGAGGAGGCCATCTTCACCATCGCCGAGCGCCGCTCCATGCCCGGTTATTTCCTGCTCCGCGACTTCCTCCCCGCCCATTTGGAGACCCTGGAGGAGCTCCACCGCGATCCCAAACGCCGGCCGGTCACGGCCATCTCCACGGGGTTTCAGGAGTTCGACGCTCTCACGGCTGGCCTCCATCCGGCGGACCTCATCGTGATCGCCGGCCGGCCGGGGACGGGCAAGACCGCCCTGGCCCTGGGGATCGCCCGCGATGCTGCCCTCCGCCAGGGGAAAAAGGTGGGGATTTTCTCCCTGGAGATGTCCAAGGAGCAGGTTTTGGAGAGGCTCCTTTGCGCGGAGGCCCAAGTGGATTTGCACCGGTTGCGCACGGGATACCTTCCCCCGGCCAAATGGGGGCTGATCGCCGCCGCCGCCGGCCGCCTCAACGACGCGGTGATCCTCATCGACGACACCCCCAACTCCACCGTGCTCTCCATCAAAGCCAAAGCCCGGCAGATGATGCGCGAACACGGCTTGGATTTGGTGATCGTGGACTATCTGCAGCTTGTGGAAGCTGGGATCAAGACGGATGTGCGCGAGCAGCAGATCGCCTATGTTTCCAGGACCCTAAAAGGGATGGCGCGGGAGCTGGGGATCCCGGTGGTGGCCTGTTCCCAACTCAATCGGCAGGTGGAGAGGCGGGGCGAGGACGCCCGGCCCAAGCTCTCCGACCTCCGGGAGTCCGGGGCCATCGAACAGGACGCGGATTTGGTGGTGTTCATCCACCGGCCCGAGGGAAAGAAGGCCGAGGGAAGCCCGGTGGTGGAGACGGAGATCATTGTGGCCAAGCAAAGAAATGGCCCCACCGGAAGCTTCCGTCTCCTCTTCCACCGGGGCTTCGTGAGCTTTTACTCGCCCACCAAAGAGGCGGAGGAGGTCCCGTTCTAGAAAGGAGGCATTTTGGTTCCCAAGGACCTGCGGTACACCAAGGAGCACGAGTGGGTGCGGCTGGAGGATGGGAGGGCCCGGGTGGGGATCACCGATCATGCCCAAAAATCCTTGGGCGACATCGTGTACGTGGAGCTACCTCCTTTGGGGAAGATGGTGAAAAAAGGGGAGCGGGCGGCCACGGTGGAGTCGGTCAAGGCCGTGGGCGAGGTCTTCGCCCCCCTTTCGGGGAAGGTGGTGGCGGTGAACGAGGCCGCCGCGAAAAGCCCGGACCTCGTGAATAAGGACCCTTACGGAGAAGGTTGGCTCTTCGTCCTGGAGATCGCGGACGAGGCGGAGATCCAAAGCCTTCTTGCTCCCGAGGCCTATGAGGAGCTGGTGAAGGGAGGGGGATGAACCCATACATACCGCACACGAAAAAGGACATCGAGGAGATGCTGAAGGTCGTGGGCCTCCCGGATGTGGAGGCCCTTTTTTCCGATATCCCTGAGGAGGTGCGCCGCCGCTTCCAGCCCTTGGGGCTTCCCCCGCGGGATGAGATCTGGGTTTCCCGGTACATCGCCGGCCTCGCCGAGCGTTCCCCTGGGCGGAGGCTTGTTCCCTTTTTGGGGGCCGGGCTCTATGACCACTACGTGCCCCCGGTGGTGGGCCACATCCTCTCCCGCGCGGAGTTCTACACGGCCTATACCCCCTATCAGCCGGAGATCTCCCAGGGGACCCTCACCTGGATGTTCGAGTACCAAACCATGGTCTGCGAGCTTACGGGGATGGAGGTGGCCAATTCCTCCATGTACGACGGGGCCACGGCCCTGGCGGAGGCCGTGTACATGGCCGCCCGGGCTGTGGGTGGGAAAACCGTCTTGGTCCCAAAATCCCTCCATCCCCACGTGCGGGAGGTCCTGGCCACCTATGCTTGGGCCGCCGGCCTGAAGATCGTGGACGTGCCCTTCAACGAGTCCGGCCAGCTCGAGCTCCGGGAAATTCCCGAGGGCACCTGTGCCCTCATCGTGCAGGAGCCCAATTTCTTCGGGGTGGTGGAGGATCTTTCCGGCCTAAAGGAGCGGCTGGGGAAGGCTTTTCTCATCGTGTACGTGAACCCCATCGCCTTGGGGGTCTTGGAGCCGCCGGGCAATTTCGGGGCGGATGTGGTGGTGGGCGAGGGCCAGGTTTTGGGCCTGCCCCTTTCCTTTGGTGGCCCGCTTTTGGGGCTCTTCGCCACGCGGATGGAGTACTTGCGGAGGATGCCGGGGAGGCTTTCCGGCCGCACGGTGGATGCCGAGGGGAAAGAGGGCTACGTCATGGCCTTCCAAACCCGGGAGCAGCACATCCGGAGGGAGCAGGCCACCTCCAACATCTGCACCAACTCCGCCCTCTGTGCTTTGGCGGCCGCCGTTTATCTGGCGGCGTTGGGCCCAGAGGGCCTTGCCAGAGTGGCCCTCCTCTCCATGGAGCGGGCCCATGCCCTGGCCGAACGCATCTTCTCCGTTCCTGGGTTCCGGCCAGCTTTTTCTGGTCCTTTCCTCTACGAGTTCGCCGTGGCCTGCGAGGACCCGGAAGCTGCGGTGCGGAAGCTGCGCGCGGCCGGGATCGCCGTGGCCTCCCCCTCTCTCCTCAAAAAATGCGGGGTGGAAAATGCATTTCTCGTGGCGGTCACGGAAAAGCGCACCCAGGAGGAGCTGGACCTCTTTGTGCGCGCCCTTTCCCAAAGGGGGTGAGGATGCCCACCATTTTCGACCGCGGTCAAAAGGGGAGGAGGGCCCTCGCCCTGCCGGAGCTTTCCCGGCCGGAGGAGGAGATCCTGCGGGCCATTCCCGCGGGGATGCGCCGCAAAAACCCGCCCCGCCTCCCAGAAGTCTCCCAGCCGGAATTGGTCCGCCACTACACCGCTCTAGCCCGCCTGAACTACGGGGTGGACACGGGCTTTTATCCCCTGGGGAGCTGCACCATGAAGTACAACCCCAAGCTCCACGAGGACCTCGCCCGCCTGCCCGGCTTCACCGACCTCCATCCCCTCCTTCCCGAGGAGGAGATCCAAGGGGCACTGAGCCTCCTTTGGGAGCTTTCCGAGCACCTCAAGGGGATCGCGGGGATGCCGGGGATCACCTTGCAGCCCGCGGCCGGTGCCCACGGCGAGCTCACCGGGATGTTCCTCATCAAGCGCTATTTTGAGGATCGCGGGGAACACCTCAAACGCCAAAAGATCCTCCTTCCCGACTCCGCCCACGGCACGAACCCCGCCTCCGCGGCCATGGCCGGGTTCAGGGTGGTCTCCATCCCCTCTGATCGGCGGGGCATGGTGGACCTTGCGGCCCTCAAGGAAAACCTCGATGAGACCGTGGCCGGGATCATGCTCACCGTCCCCAACACCCTGGGGATCTTCGAGGAGGACATCCTGGAGATCACGGAACTCGTCCACGGGGTTGGGGGCCTTTGCTACTTCGATGGGGCGAACCTCAACGCCTTTTTGGGCCGGGCCAGGCCAGGCGACATGGGCGCGGACATCTTCCACTTCAATTTGCACAAGACCTTCTCCACGCCGCATGGGGGAGGGGGCCCCGGCGCCGGCCCCTTGGCCGTCGCCGAACCCCTTGTCCCCTACCTTCCTGTTCCCGAGATCGTGAAGGAGGGGGAAAAATTCCGCCTTCGCTACGATAAACCGAAGTCCATCGGCCGGGTGCACCCGTACTTCGGGAACTTTTTGGTCATGGTCAAGGCCCTGGCCTACATCCTCACTTTGGGGGACGAGGGGATGCGGGAGGTCTCCGGGGCGGCCGTTTTGGCCGCCAATTACCTGCGGGTGCGCCTCAAAACCACCTATAAGCTCCCTTACGATCGCCTCTGCAAGCATGAATTTGTGCTCTCTGGGGAAGGGCTGGCCCCGGGGATCCGCACCCTGGACATCGCCAAACGCCTCATCGACTACGGTTTCCACCCGCCCACCATTTACTTCCCCTTGATCGTGCGGGAGGCCCTGATGATCGAGCCCACGGAGACGGAACCAAAAGAGGTCCTGGATGCGTTCTGCGAGGCCATGCTCAAGATCGCCGAGGAGGCGCGGACGAACCCGGAGCTTTTGCGGGAGGCGCCGCATAGGGCTCCGGTGCGGCGGCTGGACGAGGCCCGGGCCGTGCGCCAGCCCATCCTCCGCTACCCATTTCTGGAAAATCCCCCAAAAACCCAGTAAATTTTAAAAAGTATGGCTTTCACTGTGCGGGATTTTCAGGACCTCGTTCGGCTCCTCCGAGAACATCCGGAGTGGCGGGAGGAGCTCAGGGCCCTCCTTTTGTCCGCGGAACTCCTTTCCCTTCCAGAGCTTGTGCGCGGACTCGGGGAAAAACTGGATCGCCTAAGCGCTGCCCAGCTCAAAGCTGAGGAGCGCCTGGCCCGCTTGGAAGAGCTGGTCGCCGAGCTGGCCCAGGCCCAAGCCCGCACCGAGGAGCGGCTT
>ERZ1669248.137-NODE-137-length-44095-cov-5.347321_pt1 | contig 44095 bp, 43 predicted proteins | sample MGYA00579296_ERZ1669248 | MGnify/ENA primary metagenome ERZ1669248 (study PRJEB41166, sample SAMN08046057) | hot springs metagenome | biome: hot spring; feature: neutral hot spring; material: thermophilic sediment; isolation source: thermophilic sediment from...
CTATCTCTGTTATAATAGAGATATCTTTAATATATACTTTGGGCGTAGAATATATCATCACAGGTCTATGAATTCCCGAATAATTATAAAAGTCAAAATAGTAATTTAAGATTCTATATCCCTTAGGATGCATATTGTCTTCTATAGTTTTTAATTCCCCAGGAGGAAGAATATCCCAAGTAAGAGTATTATCTAACACAATTTCCAAAATATTTTCCTTTCCGTAATTTACATAATCAGAAATTTCTGCCTCAAAGGGTAAAAATCCACCTTTATGCTTAACCACTAAAACTCCATTCACATAAACCTCAGAAGAATGTGTGGCTGCACCAATTCTTACAAAAATATTTTTATCTCTCCAATATGATGGCACAAAAAAACTTCTTTTATAAAAAACCTTTCCTATATAGTCCCTTAAATTAATATCCTGAGTGACATCATTGAAACTTGCTGGAACAGGCATTAATATGTAGTCTTTATCAATTTCAGTTCTAAACTCCCACACTCCTGATAAATCTTTAACTTCTCTTGTTTCACTCTCCTTAGGATAAAGCATCTTTAACCTCCTTAAATAAGTTCATTTTATAATGAAATTATATCAAAAGCCTAATATCTTTTAATTTTTTATGTTAAAATATGTTTACTTAGTTAAGAAAGGAGGGCTGGGGAAATATGCCTAAAAAGGAAAACTATACAGCCTTATCTGATGAGGCTTTACAAAATATGAGCGATATATTGAAAATTCTCGCACACCCTCTTAGGATAAAATTAATATTCATATTAGCTCAAAATTCTGCCACTGTATCAGATCTGTTAAAAATTCTCAATGTGAGACAGCCAAATCTTTCTCAACATCTAACCTTATTAAAAAGAGTAAAACTTTTGAAGACAAAAAGAGAAGGAAAATCTGTATATTATCAATTGTCTCATCCTGAGATTAGAGATCTCTTAGAGAGTATAAATGAAATAACAAAAGAGATACAGAGGTAAAAAATATGGGGACGATAGTCAACTCCATTGCAGTAATTATTGGAGGATTAATGGGTACTATATTTAAGAAAAGAATTCCTGAGGGATTACAAAAATTATTAATGGATGCTCTTGGACTAATATGTATTCCCTTAGGAATGGAAATGGCAATTAAAGGAGAAAAATTTCTTGCTTTAGTCTTCAGCATAGTAGTAGGAGCAATTATAGGAGAACTTTTAGGAATCCACGCATGGCTTGAAAATCTATCCTTAAAAATAGAGAAAAAGTTCGCAAAAGAACAAAACACTTTTGCAAAAGGTTTTCTAACCGCCACTCTTCTTTACTGTATAGGACCTATGACTATAATGGGATCTCTTCAAGATGGACTTGGACAAACACCTCAAATTCTCTACACAAAAGCGCTACTTGACGGAACAGCTTCTATTGCTCTTGCATCAGCCTTGGGGGTGGGGGTTATATTTTCCTCCATTTCCGTTCTTATCGTCCAAGGAAGCATAACTCTTTTTGCCAAATTTATAAGTCCTTTCTTCACAACTTTAGTAGTTCAAGAAATGACAGCGGTAGGCGGAGTACTTATTCTTGGTATTGCCTTAAACCTACTAAATATAAAGCAAATTAAAGTAGCAAATCTTTTACCAGCTTTATTTTTAATACCTTTCTTTATACATATATTTCCTTAAAATCCTAAATCTTCATTAACTAGTATAACAGTAAAAGGGGTTCTTGAAGGTGGAGCCTCAAGAATAGTAGTTATTCTACATATTCTATTAGGATGATTACAATTCATACAATATCCTTCATCTGCACAAGGAAGCTCCAATTTCAATCTTTTTGCATTGAGAGGTGTAACTATGTTTTTAATTCTCCATATCGCAGTCTCTAAATTTACCACAAGCTTATTCCTTCCTACTACTACAATCACTTTTTTAGGACCAAAAATCTGAGCTGCAACCCTATTCCCAATAGCCTCCATATTTACAATTTCTCCTGAAAAAGTCAGCGCATTTACACTAGATAAGAATACATCTGAAAGAAGTTCTTGTCTTCTTATTTCAAGATCTTGCTCAGGGGTTAAGCCCTCTTTCCAGTGATGGATCACTTTGTTTCCTCTTTTCTCAAGTTCTTCTATAACTCCGATTTCCCTTATAGTTATACTTCCTCCAATTCCCACTGTGGCTTCCTGAGGAATTAAACTAAGAACTTTATTTTTTGCTTCTTCTCTGTTTTCTACTAAAAATACTTCATAGCCTCTTTCTTTCAACAATTCTGCTGTTCTTTCTAATTGTTTCTTGGTGAGCCAACTTTTTAGATCTTTCATTCTTTACCCTCCTTTTAAATTCTATTCCCATTCAATAGTAGCAGGCGGTTTATCAGTAAGATCATACACTACCCTGTTTATACCTATTATCTCATTAGTTATTCTTCGTGCTATCTTACCAAGGATATCATAGGGTACCTCAACAAAGTTTGCAGTCATCCCATCTTCACTTTTCACAATCCTAATGGCAATAACATATTCATAAGATCTAAAATCTCCCTTTACACCAACTGTTTTTATAGGGAGCAATACTGCAAAGGACTGCCATATTTCATCATATTTATCCCATTTCTTAATCTCTTCCATCAGAATTCGATCAGCTCTTCTCAAAAGCTCTAACTTATCTTCTGTGACTTCACCAAGAATTCTCACTGCAAGCCCTGGTCCTGGAAAAGGTTGCCTTCTTATGATATCCTTAGGAATTCCTAAAATTTCTGCAATTTTCCTTACTTCATCTTTAAACAGATATCTAAAGGGCTCAATCAACTCAAAACCGAGTTCTTCAGGGAGCCCGCCTACATTATGATGAGTCTTTATCTTAGCAGCCATTCCAGTGTTAGATGCAGCACTTTCTATAACATCAGGATAAAGAGTACCTTGGGCAAGAAATTTAAAAGGTCCCCTTTTTCTTGCCTCTTCTTTAAAAACTCCTACAAATTCGTGTCCAATAACCCTTCTCTTTTCCTCAGGATCAATAACTCCTCTTAATTTTTCAAGAAATCTCTCCCTAGCATCTATCACTACTAAATTCACACCAAGATCCTTTAAAAATCTTGATACTTCTTCCTTTTCTCCTATTCTCAATAACCCATGGTCTACAAAAATAGCAGTTAGCTTATCTCCAATAGCCCTCTGCAATAAAACTGCAAGGGTTGTTGAATCTACTCCGCCGCTCACTGCGAGAAGCACTTTATTCTCCCCAACTTGTTCTCTTATTTCTTCTATCTTTTCCTCCACAAATCTATCAAGATTCCAATTCTTTTCAGCCTTACAAATCTTAAAGGCAAAATTCTCAATAATTAAACGTCCCTTTTCTGTATGAGAAACCTCAGGATGAAACTGAACAGCAAAAAAGGGTTTCTTCAGAGACTGAGCAGCAGCAAGAAAACCATTCTCAGATATAGCTATATCCACAAAATCTTCAGGGAGTTTTGTCACCACATCATAATGACTCATCCAAACCTTCTCTTTCTTTTCAAGTCCTTCAAATAAAAGGGAATCTCTAACTATCTTTATCTCCGTTAAGCCAAATTCTCCCTTTTCTCCTTTTCTAACTTCTCCTCCTAAAAACTTAGCCATAAACTGAAAACCAAAACAAATTCCCAAAATAGGTATATCGCCTTTAAAAATCTCGTCATCTATCTCCAAATCACTATCATAAACACTATTAGGTCCACCAGAAAGTACTATTCCTTTTACCCCTTTTTCCTTTAAAAAAGAGTATTTCACATTAGGAGAATAAATCTCTGAATATACCCCTATCTCTCTAAATCTCCTTGCAATGAGCTGAGTATATTGAGAACCAAAATCAACAACTGCAATCATACTTCCAACTCCCTTTCTATTATCTTTTCAATTTCCCCAATTACATCTTTCAAAGGAATATTTTCTCTTTCTGCAATACTTTTACAATCCTCATATTCAGGGTAAGCTTTTTTAATGCCGTTGATATTTGCTACTTTTATTCTCACTTTACCCCATTTTGTCTCAATCTCTCTTATCTCTCTTTGCATAATTCTTTTATCCACATAAATTCTTCTTACCCCAAGGGTCGTTGTTTCTCCAAATATGACTTCTAAAAGTTTTTCCTCCATAGCTAAAGGAGCTATAACCGTAAGAAGAACCCCAGGTCTTCCTTTTTTCATATAAACAGGAGTTAAGAAAACATCCAAGGCTCCCTCTTTGAAAAGTTTTTCTGTCAAATAGCCAAAAATTTGTGGATTCATATCATCTATGTTAGTCTCAAGTACCACATTCTTTTCTTCAATAACTTTCTCTATCAATTCCCCTTCATATACTCTAAGAAGATTGGGAAAAGGAAAATCTTTTTTTCCACAACCGTAACCAACTTTATCTACTTTTATAGGAGGAAGAATTTTTACAAACTCAGCTATAGTAGATATAATTGCAGCTCCAGTAGGAGTAACAAGTTCTCCCTCTCTTCCATCCCTATACACAGGAACCCCTCTCAGTATTTCCAAAGTTGCAGGCGCTGGAACAGGTATAGTCCCATGGGAAGCATTGACAAATCCTCCGCCAAGGGGGAGAGGAGAAGAATAAATTTTATCAACCTTTAACATATCTAATAAAATTAGTGAACCTAACACGTCAATAACTGTATCCAAAGCCCCTACTTCATGAAAATGCACTTCATTTATAGATGTATTATGAATTTTAGCTTCCGCTTCAGCGATTTTATAAAAAACCTCTTTTGCCCTGTTCTTTATGTTTTCGGATAGTTCACTTTTATCTACAATCTCCAAAAGATCCTCAAGATGCCTATGAGAATGATGATCTTCTATAATTATTTCCACATCTGTTCCCCATATATGATTTTTTTGTTTCTTAGATATCTCAATTTTATATCCCTCAACAGGAATCTTATTAAGTTCATTTTTCCATTCTTCCAAATTGACTCCAAGATCTAATAGAGCCCCAAGAATCATATCTCCACTTATACCTGAGAAACAATCAAAATATAATACTTTCATTTTCTATTTTCCTCCACCATTAAATTTATCATATTTGCTAAATAACCTGCGGAGAATCCGTTGTCTATATTGACCACTGCAATCCCAGGAACACAGCTATTTAACATACTCAGCAAAGCAGAAAGCCCATTAAAATTAGCTCCGTATCCTACACTTGTGGGAACAGCAATTATAGGTTTTGCTATAAGTCCTCCTACCACTGAAGGTAAAGCCCCTTCCATACCAGCAACTACTATTACCACATTAGAAGAATAAAATTTATCAAGTTGATCTATTAACCTGTGCAAACCTGCAACTCCCACATCATATATCCTTTCCACATTGCTTCCCATAATTTCTGCGGTTATAGCTGCCTCTTCAGCAACAGGCAGATCCGCAGTCCCTGCACAAGCAACCACAACTTTACCCTTTTTCTTTATGTCTTCCCTTAAAACAGCTATTATCCTCGCTTTATCAAAATAGATTGCATCAGGAATATATTCTTTTAGCTTTTCATAAAGCTCAAAACTTGCCCTTGTTGCTATAACCCTTTTATTAATCTTTAACAAATTTAGCATTATATTTATTACCTGGTCTGTAGTCTTTCCTTGAGAAAAAATTACTTCTGGGAAACCCTTTATTACTCCCCTCAAATGATCAACTTTGGCATATCCAAGGTCTTCATAAGGTAAAATTCTGAGTTCGTCGATTGCCTTCTCTATAGAGACTTCCCCCGTTTTCACTTTTTCAAGTATTTCTCTTAGTTTTTCTCTCATTCTTGATGCTCCTTTCAACTAAATTTAACTTAACTATTTATTATACAAAACAAAATTTTTCAAGAGTAAATTTAAAGTGGTAAAATATTATTGTCAAAGAGAAATGAAGCTAAAGGGGGTGTGTCCATTATGACGGAAGAAAGAAAATGTAAAAATTGCAAATTCTTTCAGCCCAACCCTAGTGACCCTTCTCGTGGTACTTGCTTCGGACTCCCTGTAAAAGCTGAGAATAGTTGTCCTCAGTTCGTTGCTAAATCTTAAAAACTACTTTCTCCATATATACTTCGGAGTTTTTTATCAATTCTTTTATGAAATTTGGTGAAAGTAAATATAAAATAATTGTATAAGGTCGATAATTTAAATATTTAAGAGATTTTTCAAACTGAAGGAGGCTCCTTAAAAGAACGGCAAAAAGAAATAGAAGCTTATATTCCAAAAGCTTTCTCTCCTCAAAAAGATAGCTGGGAGCCTCCTCCTTTTTAGATTTTATCTCATCTATTATCTTTCTGCGCCTTTCAACTAAATCTTTTAAAACCTTCAGAAAACTCTCGGGAAAGTATAAATTCTTAAACTCTCCATTGTATCCCTTATTTCTCAATTTATTAAGCAACTTATAATCCCTTTCTGAAAGCTCTATAAACCCTTTTTCCCAAAGAATTACCTTTGCAAGACGAAAATACTCTCCTGCTTCAAGCCCCTTTATGATCTCAATTATCTTCTCTATCTCTTCAACTTTTCTTCTCCAAACTTGAGAAAACTCTTCTGGGGTAATTTCTGTCTTCTCAAAATATAGCCTTAAAAATTTAGGTAATCTAAATACAAAATCCCCAAGAAGTTTTAAATTATCAAGCAAGTTTAAACTCACCCTTAAAAGATGACTCTCAGGCACCACTTTAATCTCCTTCTTTAGCTCTCCCAAGAAATAATCCACCATAGGAGCATATTTAGAACCTTCCTCGGGCACAGCAAGAACCCTTGGTACCCTCCTCATCTCAGCCATAAAAGGCCCTGCTTTTCCAATAAGAGCAAAACCATTGGGAAATTTTTTGGATAATATAAGAGAAGCCAAAAATTCTCTTGCACTTTGGATGTTTTTTGTATTTGTAATAGTCTCTGAAGAGCAATGAGGAGAAAATAGTTTAATAGAAGCTTCATGATCCATATTCCTAATTTCTATATTACATCTAGTCAAAATATTTCTTCCATGTTGATTTATGAAAACCTCCAAAAAATATGGGGGTTGAAAGACGTTGTTTTTTATATGAAATCTTTTTAGAGGTAATTTTGCTTTGTTTAATGCTGTATTATACGCCCTTGCAAAAGCTTCTGTATTTTTTAAGAGTAGATCAAAAAAGTAGTAAAAATCCTTATTCTCATAATCACAAAAATTCTTGATCTTGAGCATTTCTGAAGTCTTATTAAAGGATATATTAACGCCATCAAAAAGATCTTTTATAATGAAACTTGCCATTTTTATCTGAAAATCCGCTATGGTAACTTCTTCTTTTAATATTTTAATGGCATATGTTTTTATTTTCTTAGCCCTCTCAATTACTTCTTTTCTTTTCTCCCTATCTTTTATCTGTCTCAAAATTCCTCTAACTCCAGTTATGAATAATTTCTCCATATGTCTTTTCAATTCTTCATTTATATATATGCTGGAAAGACTTATCTCTTCAGAATACTTAGGCACAACCCCATACCACCCTAAGGATTTGGAAAAAAGATAATAAATCTCTGCTTTTGGATTTCTCAAAAAATACCTCTTCAAAGGCTCCTTATTGGCAACAAAGCCAGTTCCGCTTATCCTTGAATAATTATCGTAATCCCAGGAAAAACCTAAATCCTCTAATGCCTTAACAAAATCCTTATCTTTTTCCAAACTTTCTTTATAATCTTTCCATGAATTCGCAATCCATGTAAGTTTAAAATTTAAATCCTTATACTCAGAAGGCTCTATGGGAACACCATAAAAAAGTCCATAAGTTATATCCTGATTTATATAAACTGCCCCTGTAAGCTTTCCTGCGTAATCTTCAGTTATTACATACCTATTGCCATCATCATAAAAGGAAATAAGACGATGATCACCAGTGCCAAGTTTTTCATCATGTAAAAAAGGCTTAAAAGGAAATTCCTTTAATTTGAAATAAAGGACCAAATCCGTGAGAATTGCGTCCCAGAGTAGATTTTGGTCTCCTTTATATACCTCATCTATATTTTCCCTTTTTAATGTAGAAATTAAATCATCACATTTATACTTTAAGGTATAAAAATTCTCGTCTTCACGAATTACTTTACCACAAGATATCATAAGCTAAATATCTAAATTTCTCACAAATTTCGCTTTTTGCTCTATAAAACTTCTCCTTTCCTCTACATTATTTCCCATTAAAATAGAAAATAATCTCTCCGCCTCTAAGGCATCTTCTATAGTAACCTGAAGTAAAATTCTCTTTTGGGGATCCATAGTGGTTTCTCTAAGTTGCTCTGGATCCATTTCTCCAAGTCCTTTATATCGTTGTATATAAACATTATCTGGGTACCCCCACTCCCTAAGAATCTCCTCTTTTTCCTCCTCAGAATAAGCATATCTTTCTTCTTTACCCTTTTTTAGGAGATACAGCGGTGGTTGAGCTATATAAATATAGCCACCTTCAATAAGAGGTCTAAAATGTCTATAAAAGAAGGTCAAAAGTAGAGTTCTTATATGAGCTCCATCCACATCAGCATCGGTCATAATTATGATTTTATGATATCTTAACTTTGATAAATCAAAATCCTGACCTATTCCTGTTCCTAAGGATGCAATTATTGCCTTAATTTCCTCGCTTGAAAGTATTTTAGTGAGATGTTGAGCCTTCTCTACATTTAATATTTTACCCCTTAAAGGCAAAATAGCCTGGTATCTCCTGTCTCTTGCCTGCTTTGCAGAACCGCCTGCAGACTCTCCCTCAACAATAAAAAGCTCACATTTTTCTGGATCTCTTTCAGAACAATCCGCAAGCTTTCCTGGAAGCAAGCTTGATTCTAAGAGACTCTTTCTTCTTACAAGCTCTCTTGCCTTTCTTGCTGCTTGTCTTGCCCTATAAGCCTCAATAATCTTACTTATTATAAGTTTTCCTACCTCGGGATTCTCAGAAAAATACTCTGTTAGTTCTTCCTCCACAACCTTTTCTACAAATTTCCTTACTTCTGTATTTCCAAGTTTTGTTTTGGTTTGTCCTTCAAATTGAGGGTCGGGAACTTTTACGCTAACTATAGCGGTAAGCCCCTCACGTACATCATCCCCTGAAAGACTTTCGTTTTCTTTCCATAAACCCCAATTTCTTGCAAAGTTATTAACCACTCTTGTCAGGGCAGTTCTAAAACCTGTAACATGGGTTCCACCCTCAATAGTATGAATATTATTTGCATAGGATAAAATTAGCTCATCATATCCTGAGTTATATTGCATTACAATTTCTACAATTAAATTTTCTTCTTCCCTTCTCATATAAATAGGTTCATGAAGAATCTCTTTACCTTTGGAGAGATACTCAATAAATTCAAGAAGTCCCCCCTCATACTTGAAAACGTTAGATTTTCCAGTTCGTTCATCTCTCAGCTCAATGGTTACATTGGGATTTAAAAAAGCAAGCTCCCTTAATCTATTTGCCACAATATCATAATCAAATTTTGTAGTTTCAAAAATCTCCGAATCAGGATAAAACCTTATCTTTGTACCAGTTTCATCTGCTTCCCCTCTAACCGTAAGAGGCATTACTGGTTTTCCTTTCTCATAGCCCTGATAAAAAATTTTTCCATCCCTCATAACCTCAACTTCAAGTTTTGATGACAAGGCATTAACCACTGAAAGTCCAACTCCATGAAGTCCACCACTTATTTTATATATGGAGTTAGAAAATTTTCCTCCTGCATGAAGAGTAGTAAGAACAACCTCAAGAGCTGGTTTTTTGGCTTGAGGATGTATATCCACAGGAATTCCTCTCCCATTATCTGCGACTACTACTGACCCATCTTTCTTGAGTTCCACTAGTATATAATTACAATATCCTGCCATAACCTCGTCGATACTATTATCTACTAATTCAAAGATGAGGTGGTGTAATCCTCTTATCCCTGTATCTCCTATATACATGCCAGGTCTTCTTCTAACAGCTTCTGTTCCTTCCAATATCTGAATACTGTCTGCTGTGTATTTATCTTTCTTTGTTACCGCCATTCTTAATACCTCCCTTTCGAATTAAAGCTATACTTCTATAATAATTTCTCAATATTTCTCTTAATTCTTCATCTTTTATATCCTCAACTATTTTAGCAATTCTTTGCTCCTCCTGCAAAGAAAGCTTAATCTCCCTTTTTATTTCCTTCTTTTTGAACTTTTTAAAAGCCCTTCCTTTATCTATAAATACAATGTCTTTAATTACGTGAGGAATAATCATACTGCTGTTTAATTTTTCTATAAGCTTATCTTTGAAAAGAGAAAGCTCCTGTACCCATACACTGCTGTCCACATACACATACAAAACCCCCTCCCTAACATAAGCAGGTTTCGTATGTTGAGAAAGAGTCTCTCCTACTACCTCTTCCCACTTATCCATAGCAAGATACTCACAAAGTTTCTTCTCAAGGTTTAACTTTATAAAAACTTCCCAAAGCTTTGAATATAAAGAATCAGGCATTTAAAATAACCTCACCATTTTTTACTAAAAAATGAGGAAAATCTTTAAGAAACTCTATTCTAATAGGAGTAGTTAAGAATATCTGAAAATTCTTTATTCCCTCCCATACTTTTCTTTGCTTATCCTCATCCAAATCCCCAAAAAGGTCATCAATAAGAAGAATAGGCTTTTCTTTTCTATTTTCAGAAAGAATCTCAACTTGAGCCAATTTCCAAATTATATATCCTAACTTCTTTTCTCCAGCAGAACCAAATTTTCTCAAATCATATTTAACATTGTCTCTTATAACCCTTAAAATTACATCATCTCTGTGGGGACCTACTAAAGTATATTTTTTCCTTTTTTCTTCCCATTCTTTCTCTTTTAACATTGTCTCAAAATTTTTTAGCATCTCTTCTTCTGAATCTCCTAAAGGCACTGAAGAAAGATACTCTACTTCAAGGAAATCTCTACCAAGGAGATTATTAGAAACTTCTTTAACCTTACGCTTTATCTCTTCCATCACATTCCTTCTCTCAAAAAGAATATATCCCCCTAATCTAATTAGTGTGGAATTCCAAAGGCTAACATCTCTCTCATTTTTAAGAGTTAAGTTTCTTTGATATAAAGCCTTATAATATTCTGAAAGAGCTTTGTGATATTTATAAGATAAGGTAGAGATAAACCTATTTAGTAAATACCTTCTCTGAGACGGACCCTTTTTAAAATTTTCTATCTCTTCTTGAGAAAAAAGTATTATGGGAAAAAGGAAGACCATATCTCTATATCTTTTCAAATTTTTTTGATTAATCTTTATTCTTTTTTCCTCCCCTGAGAGGGCTGTCTCCAGTATAAGATTTTGGCTTTGCCAATCCACATTTCCTTTAAGATAAAAACTTTCTTCTCCCCACCTTATAATTTCCTTTTCATTTTTAGTTCTAAAGGATTTTCCAGAAAAAAGAAAATATATACCCTCAAGGATATTAGTTTTTCCTTGAGCATTTTCCCCATAAAATATATTCACGTCGAAAAAATTTAAACTTAAATTTTTCAAATTCCTAAAATTTATGACCTTTAAATCTATAAGACGCAATTACTCTCCCACCATCACAACATATTTTTCTCCATCAATCTCTACCACATCTCCATGTTTTAACTTTCTACTTCTATGAAGTTCTATTTCTCCATTAACTTTTACCTTTCCCGCTAAAATAAGATTTTTAGCTTGCCCTCCTGTTTCCACAATTCTACACCACTTCAAAAATTGTCCTAATGTAATATACTCTGTATAGATTTTTACTTCCTTCATAATCTTACAGGCATTAAGATATATGTATAATTCTCATCTTCAGGAGATGTGATCAAAGCAGGTCCAAGATCAGAAGTAAATCTCATGACTACTTCATCCCAGTCAGCATTGTCCAAAGGATCCATAAGGTATTCCACATTGAAACCTATCTCTAAATTACCATCTATTTCAACCTCAGCAGGCAATACTTCCTTAGCAAAACCTCTTTCCGATGGCAAAGTAGAAATTACAACCTCCTCTGAAGAAAGACTAATTTTTACCGTATTTGTTTGATCTATTTCGGCAAAGACCTCCATTCTTCCTAAAACATCCAGAAAGTCTTTCCTGTTAGCTTTAAAAGAGGCTGTAAAATCCGTTGGTATTATCTTATCATAAGCTGGAAACTGTCCCTGAAGAAGCCTTGATATAAAATAAATCTCTCCACAATTAAATACTACTTGGTTATCTAAAGCAGCCATATTTACCCTATCATCCATAGCTTTTGTAATTATTTTTTGCCACTCCTTTAAGCTCTTAGAAGGAACAATTATAGGAGCAAAATCTTTTTCTATTTCCAAGGTCTTAAGAGCAAGCCTATGCCCATCCACTGCTACCATATTTAATTTTCCTTCTTTTCCTTCAAAAAGAACCCCAGTAAGTACTTGTTTTATTTCATCTTCGGCTGCAGCAAAAATAGTCTGCTTTATAGCTTTTGCGAACAGAATTCTATCAAAACTTGCGTGATATTCACCTATATTACCAATTTCCACTTTTGGAAACTCTTCTGTACTTTCCCCTTGAATCTCTATATCCGAGTATCCAGCATGGATTACTGCTCTATTTCTCTCATTCACATGGATCTCTAAAGTTACTTCAGGAAGTTTTCCAATAACATCTATAAATAGACTTGCCGGAAGACAAACTTCTCCTGGCTCTTCAACAATAACAGGCATACTTAAAGCAAGTCCAATTTCTAAATTATTCCCTTGAAGATATAAAGTATCATTCTCAGCCTTCATATAGACATAAGTTAGAATAGGTATAGTGGTTTTTGTAGCAACAGCGCTCTTAACAAACTGCAATGACTTATATAAATCTTCTTGCTGAGTGATAAACTTCATTATTTCCTCCTCCTTCTTTGGAATTTAATTTACACTTCTCAATTATACCCTGACATGGAAAAAATAAAAAGTTTCACTATTGACAAACTCAAAATTCCGACTTAAAATGTAAATGTTGAGTAAAAAACTAAACTTTTAGGAGGCAGGATGTTTAGAGTATCCGCAAAATTAGAGTATGGCTTAAGAGCCATGATCTTCTTGGGGAAAAATTATCCCCATGAAAAGTTGACCCTTTCTCAGATATCACAGGAAGAAAACATATCAAGAGAATTTCTTGCTCAGCTTATGTCAGAACTAAGAAGAGCAAATCTTGTGGAAAGCTATAAAGGCATAACGGGAGGCTATACTTTAACTAAACCACCCCATGAAATAACTTTAAAAGAGATTTTCGAAGCCTTAGAGGGACCTATTCAGATTATTGATTGTATCCATATAGATAACAAATGTAATAAAGAAAGAAGCTGTTATTCAAAAAATATTTGGATATTTATCGAAAAGAAAATCATAGATCTTTTGGGGAGTTTAACCTTAGAAGACCTTATTAATGGAACAATTAGAAAGGAGGAAATTTTAACATTATGAAAGAAGTATTGAAGAAAGAGATGTTAAGATTGGAAAATTTAAAAGTCAAAGTCAAAGACGAGGTAATTCTTGAAAACATAAATCTCTCTCTAAATGAGGGAGTACATGTACTCCTTGGGCCCAATGGAACAGGAAAATCTACTCTCTTAGGAGCAATTATGGGACTTTCCAAATATAAAGTGTCAGGAAAAATATGGTTCTATAATGAGGATATTACTGAATTATCTCCAGATCAAAGGTTTAAAAAAGGAATATTTCTTGCATATCAATTACCACCAGCTGTAAGAGGTGTAAGATTAAAAGATATTTTAAAGAAAATCTTAAATATTGATCCTAAAAAAAGTTTACCCGATGAGGTATATACATATTTAAGAGAATTAGACCTTGATGAAAGTTTCCTTGAAAGAGAAATTAATTATGGGTTTTCAGGAGGAGAAAGAAAGAAAAGTGAAATTCTTCAACTCCTATTGGCAAAACCAAAGCTCGCTATGCTTGACGAGCCAGATTCGGGTGTAGATATAGATTCTCTAAAACTTATTGGCGAAAACTTAAGAAAGATCTCCAAAGAAAGTAATCTGTTAATTGTTACCCATAATCTGAAGATTCTTGATTATGTAAATACTGATTCTGTGGTTGTGCTTTTAGATGGAAAATATATTTATAAAGACGGTATTGAAATAATACATCAGATTGAAGAAAGAGGATATGAGTATGTAAGGAGGTTAGCATATGCTCAAAACTTATCTTAAAGAGTTAAGAGAAAGAGCTCTAAAAGCGAAAAATAAACCAGCATTATTGGGCCCAGATATAGATTTAGAACCTTACATGAGGACTATAAGGGATGTTCAGGTTGAGGATTTAGATGATCTTCCCGACGAAATAAAAGAGAATATTCTTTATTCTGGAATAACCCCATCTGAGGAAGAAAGAGCAGGAACTTATTTCCAAATAAATCATAGTGTGGTCTATGAAAAATTGAAAGAAACCTATAAAGGTAAATTAGAGATAATGTCTATCCAAGAAGCCCTTGAAAAATATGACTGGTTAGAAAACTATTACGGAAGACTCGTTTCACCAGATACTGATAAATATACAGCATGGGCTGAAATTCTTCCTACTGGAGGTTACTTTATAAGGGTATTCGCTAATCAGAAAGTTGAATATCCTGTACAATCCTGCTTATACATAAAAGAAGGAAATATAAGTCAAAATGTACACAATATAATAATAGTAGAAGAAAACGCTGAAGTTTTTGTAACTACAGGATGTCTAACTCACTTAAAAAATCAGCCTGGAATCCACATAGGGATATCAGAGTTCTTTGTTAAAAAGGGTGGTAAGCTCTATTTTACTATGATTCACAACTGGTCAGAAGAATTTCATGTAAGACCAAGAACCGTAGTGCTTGTGGAAGAAGGTGGATTGTTTATTAATAATTACATAAGCTTAAAACCGGTAAAATCCATTCAAAGCTATCCCATAATATATGTAAAGGAGAATGCTATAGCAAGACTCTACAGCATCATATATGGTAGAAAAGATTCTTATATTGATCTTGGTGGAAGAATAGTATTTGAAGGTGAAAATTCAAAAGGAGAAATAGTCTCAAGGATAATCGCCGATGATTCATCACAGGTATATAGTAGAAGTGAACTCATAGGAAAAGCAAAAGGCTCAAAAGGTTTCTTAGACTGCAGAGGTATAATCTTAAATAAAAATGCTAAAATAGTTGCAATACCCATTCTTGATGCCCAACATCCAGAAAGCGAACTCTCTCACGAAGCAGCTATAGGTCCAATAAATGAAGAAGAGATAGAATATTTAACCACTCGTGGTTTTGACAAAGATGAAGCAATGTCCACCATAACACGTGGTTTCTTAAATCTTGAAATACCTGGTCTTCCTAAGGTTGCAAAGGAACAAATCAGCAATACAGTAGCACAATTAGAGAAAGCTGGGCTATAATATGAATAAATGGAAGAAAGCTTTAAAGAGATTCTTAAAGAAAAAGTTAACGAGTTGAATCTAAAACTTGATCCCCTTCAAGAGGAGAAATTCTATTTATATTACAAAGCCTTAAAGGAATGGAATAGGAAAATAAATCTTACTTCTCTTGAAGGGGAAGAGGAAATTATTTTAAAACATTTTGTTGATTCCCTTGCTTGTATTATCCCTATAAAAGATGAAAATATAGAAAAAATAATAGATATTGGAACAGGAGCAGGATTTCCTGGTATACCACTAAAAATCTATAATGAGAAATACAAGCTAACCCTTTTAGAATCTCAAAAGAAAAAAGTCTTATTCTTAGAAGAGATAACAAAAATACTAAAACTCTCTAATGTAGAAATTATTTGGGATAGAGCTGAAAACCTAGGGAAAAATCCTAAATACAGAGAAAATTTTGATTTAGCCCTTGCAAGAGGAGTTGCCAAGCCCCATGTAGTTTTAGAATATGCTATACCCTTTGTAAAGATTGGTGGGATATTCCTAGGACAAGCAACACCAAACAATATTACAGAATGGGAAAATACAAAAAGGACTATTGAAATATTAGGGGGAGAAATTGAAGAAAAACTTGAGGTAAATTTTGATAATATCACAAGAATTTTTCTCAAAATAAGGAAAAAAAACAATACCCCAGAAAAATACCCTCGAAGACCAGGCATTCCTGAAAAAAGACCCCTTATTATGTAGAATCTTTATTGATATTGATGAATTAATTAACTAAAATATTTAAGTTAAGAATTTCTTATCTGAAGGAGGAAAAGTATTTTATGACAAGAGAGATAAGAGAAGTAAAAACAGAAAAAGAAAAAAAAGACTTCATAATGCTTCCTTTTGAGCTTTATAAAAATGACCCCCACTGGGTCCCCCCTTTAATCTCAGAGATGAAAAGAATAATAAATGGATCTGGGAGTTTACTTTTTCAAAGCGGACCCTATGCCCTTTTCAATGCTTATGAAAATGGAAAAGTAGTAGGAAGAATAGCAGTAGGGATAGATGAAAAAATGAATAGACTAAGAAATAAAACTGAAGGCTATATTACCCTTTTTGAAAGTATAAACAGTAAAGAAGTAGCTTTCTCTCTTTTAGATACAGCTCAAAATTGGCTCAAAGAGAGAAACATGACAAAAATGGTAGGACCTGTTTCTCCTACCAATGGAGATGATTATAGAGGAATGTTAGTAGAAAATTTTGAAGATCCACCTGTTATATATACCACCTATAATCCTCCTTATTATGTTGACTTTTTTAAAGAATATGGATTTGAGCCGGAACATACCTTTGTTGCCTTTAAATACGACTTAAAAAGACTTCCTCTTGATGAATCCATAAGAGTAATTGAGTATGCAAAGAAAAGATATAATTTCTACACCAGAAAGGCAGATTACTCCAAAATCCCAGACGAGGCAAGAATATTGCAGAAAATATTAGAAAGATCCCTCATACCCCTTGAATATGATTATCTTATTCCCCCTACAGAAGAGGAAATGCTCACTTTAGCAAAAGACTTAGTTAAATTTATACCTGCCGAATTTGTACAACTGGCTTTTTCGGGAGAAAGTCCAGTTGGTTTCGCAGTGGCAATGCCAGACTATAATCAAGTACTTAAAAGATTAAATGGAAGATTGTTTCCCTTAGGATGGCTGAAGTTTTTATGGTATAAAAACAAAATAAACAGAGCAAGGGTATTTTTACTCTTTGTGATCCCTGAATTCCAATCTAAAGGTGTTCCTGCAGCATTATTTATTGAACTATTAAGATATGCCAGAGAAAAGGGATACGTGTTTGCAGAAGGGTCCACTATAAATATAAACAATACAAAGATGTGTCGTGAGGCTGAAGGAGTAGGTGGAGTACTTTATAAAAAATTTGTAATATTTAAAAAAGAAATAGTATAGAGGAAAGGGGGTGTTAAAACAAAATTTTTCTTGACTTTATTCCTTCTTCTCGTATACTTATATAGAACTTATATTAATTAAATAAAAAAACAAAAAGAAAGGGAGTAATAGGACCTATGAGTATGGAGAATAAAAAGAAACTCTCAATGGAAGAGTGTGAGGCCTTATCAGATATCTTTAAGTCACTCTCAAGTTATGTAAGAATCCACATTCTTTGTGCTCTTTCCGACGGTGAGAAAAGTGCAGGAGAAATAGCAAAAATAATTAATGCATCCTTTGCAAATACATCTCAAAACTTAAAAGATCTTTATAATTTAGGACTTCTCAAGAAAAGACGCGTAGGACAATTTGTCTACTATTCCTTAGCCGATGATTCCGTCTTAGAACTATTAGAGTTAGTAAGAAAAATTAGGTTCAAAGCTACAAAGAGTTAAAAAAATAAAGGGGGGGATCAAAATCCCCCCTAAAAATTTTTACCTTAGAATCTTATAGAACCTGAAATCGATCCTGCAACGGGAGCCATAACTTGAGGATCTATTGCAATTGCTGCGTCAGCTTGAATAAGAAGAACATTTAATCCTAAACCAAGGGTGTAAAGTTGAGGTTGGAAATTAGTATGAAGTACTGCTCCGCCCCTTGCTGTTAATACAAAGAATAGAGGTTGTTCTATACCAAACCTATAGGAAAGAGGAGTAAAGGTCTTATCAAGATCGGCATCCACAGAAACCCTGGTGCCAAGCACTGGAACCTTTACAAATACACCTGCCTTTAAAGACATGTCTGGTAAAACTACATCTATAGGAGTAGGAGTTTCAGAATAAGGAGTAACTGTGGAGTATGTAGGATTACCAGTTCCCGAATCCAAATAATAATATCCTTCTTCATATCCAAAAGTTTCCTTGCCTTCTAATGGTATAGCATAAACATCCTTTACTACTATTCCTGCTGCCACAAAAGGTGAAAATCTTACGTAGGTTCCAAGATCAAAAGACACATATCTTTGTTCTATTAAATCAAATTTTCTTTCATAATAATCATTCTCATTTGGTCCTCCAGTTAAAGTAGCCTCCGCCACTCCAGTTTGGGTTGCCTTTGTACTTATAGAAGTATCCACATGATACTCATTCACTGCCCTAACATTAGCACCAAAATTTACTTTTAATCCCAAAAGGTCAATAGCAGGAATTGCAACAGTAAGAGCACCGTTAGCTTTTACATTTGCATCAAGGGATACTTGCCCTTCTAATTGCAAATCCGCATAAAGATCACTTGCAGTATACTTATAGTAGTAAGCATCTACATCTCCATCTCCAAACAAAGTTAAGCCAAGCTTACTTATACCAAGATGTAAGTATCCAGCTGAGGACAAATTAAAAGAAAGTTTTCCATCAGGAGGTTCACTATTATTCTGGAGAAGTTGTAAATACTTTACAAAAGTGTTAAGATTGTTAAAATTTTGCTCATCAAGGGGGGCAATTCCAAAACCAAATTTAAAAGCTAATCTTGAGTATTCCCCCATTAGTGCTGGATTGTAAATAGCAGAGGTTGGAGAATCTGCAAGAGCTGTCATAGCACCAGCCATACCCATTGCCCTTGGATCATACAAAAGATCTTTATAGCTAAAAGTAGTATTTGCAGCATAGGATATACTCATCAAGAAAATCGCCAAGATCAATAGGGGAAGAAATCTTTTTTTCATAAGCCTCTCACCTCACAATTTCAAATTTCTTTTTTCCACGCTTTCATTATACCTCTTACAGCTGAAATAAAAAAGTGATGTAGCTCACTTTTTATGATATAATGAACCTAAAAAGAATATAACATAATTGTTACACCTTGGAGGAAGAATATGGAGAGGAGAAGAATATACATGCAAGGAAATGATCCATTTGGAGGTCAAATATTTAGAATAGTAGATTGTTTTTATAGGGAAGGGTCGAGGTTTTCAATGCAATGGGGAGCATGGGTTCCCAGAGTAGATGTATATGAAACGGACGATAAAATTGTAGTACTTGTAGAAATTGCAGGGGTGAGAAAAGAAGATATAGATTTAACCTTCCATGAAGGAAAACTAATATTAAGAGGTACAAGACAAGAACACTATGTATCAGACCCTGCAATATACTACCAAATGGAGATAAACTTTGGTCCCTTTGAGAGGATAATACCACTACCCACAGATGTGGATGCTGAAAAGGCAGAGGCGGTGTATAAAGATGGTTTTCTGGAGATTATTCTCCCCAAAAAGTAAAGAAAGGAGGGAAAATATGCAAGAAAAAGAACTCAATCAGACTCAAGATATACCAGAAATTCTCCCTATACTCCCTCTAAGAGAGACGGTAGTTTATCCTCAAATGCTTATACCCCTTATTGTGGGAAGAGAAAAGAGCATAAAGCTTGTTGAAGATGCTCTTGCAGGAAATAAACTAATTGGAATGTGTATGCAAAAAACCCCAATAGAGGATCCTACTCCTGATGATATTCATAGAATAGGAACTGTAGGAATTATTGTTAGAAGTTTAAAGTTTCCAGATAATACATTAAGACTTTTTGTACAAGGACTACAAAGAATAAGGGTTGTGGAGTTTATAGAAACGGAACCTTATTTTAAGGCAAAAGTTGAAGTTATTGAAGAAAAGGCTGAAAAAACCGTTGAAATAGAAGGAATGATGAGGAACCTTCTTAATCTCTTCCAAAAAATGGCATCACTGATACCCCAATTCCCTGAAGAACTATTAATCAATGCTATGAATATACAAGAGCCAGGAAGACTTGCAGATTTTATAGCCTTTAATACCAACCTAAATATTAACGAAAAGCAAGAGATTCTTGAGACCATAGATATTAAAGAGAGATTACAGAAGGTAACCTACTATCTAACAAGAGAATTAGAAATTCTTGAAATAGCTAATAAAATTCAAAATGAAGTAAAGAATGAAATAGAAAAAAGCCAAAAAGAATACTTCCTAAGACAACAGATGAAAGCAATACAAAAAGAGCTTGGGGAAATAGATCCAAGAGAAATGGAAATAAACGAATTAAGACAAAAACTCCAGGAAGCAAAGCTTCCACCAGAAGCTATGAAAGAAGCAGAAAGAGAATTAGAAAGGCTTGCCTTAATGCCTCCTGGCTCTGCGGAGTATACAGTAACCAGAACCTACCTTGACTGGCTTATAAGCCTTCCTTGGGCAAAATCCACTGAAGATAATTTAGATATAAAAAGGGCAGAAGAGATATTAAACGAAGATCATTATGATTTAGAGAAAGTAAAAGAAAGGATCTTAGAATACTTAGCTGTAAGAAAACTTAAAAGTGACATGAAAGGACCAATACTATGCTTTGTAGGACCACCAGGCGTTGGAAAAACCTCTCTTGGAAAGTCTATCGCCAGGGCTCTTGGTAGAAAGTTTGTAAGAATCTCCCTTGGAGGAATAAGAGATGAAGCTGAAATAAGGGGACATAGAAGAACTTATGTTGGAGCTCTTCCTGGAAGAATTATACAGGGTATGAGAAAAGCGGAATCAAATAATCCTGTATTTATGCTTGACGAAATAGACAAATTGGGCTCTGATTTTAGAGGAGATCCTGCTGCAGCTTTATTAGAGGTATTAGATCCTGAGCAAAATAATGCCTTTGTAGATAACTACTTAGGGGTACCTTTTGACCTTTCAAAGGTCATGTTTATAGCAACAGCTAATGTGCTTTACACTATACCTCCTGCATTACTTGACAGAATGGAAGTTATAGAACTTCCTGGATACACAGAATATCAAAAAATGGGAATAGCCAAAGGATTCCTCATACCAAGACAACTTAAAGAACATGGTCTTGAAAATGAACAAATAGAGTTCACCGATGACGCTATAAGAAAAATCATAAGGGAATATACTCGAGAAGCAGGGGTAAGAAATTTAGAAAGAGAAATAGCCAGCATAATCAGAAAAATAGCAAAGGGAATAGCAGAAGGAAGTATAACTGAGAAGGTCTTAGTCAAGGCAGAAGATATCTCTAAGTATTTAGGTCCAGAAAGATACACTTTTGGTATGAAGGGAGAAAAAGATGAAATAGGTGTTGCCACAGGACTCGCATGGACAGAAGCAGGAGGAGATATCTTGTTTGTGGAAGCTCTTGTTGTGGAAGGGAAGGGAAATCTAATTCTTACAGGAAAATTAGGGGAAGTAATGCAAGAATCTGCAAAAACTGCTCTATCATATGTGAGATCAAGACTAAAGGATTTAAATGTAAGTTATGAATTGTTAGAAAAATCCGATATTCATGTACATGTTCCTTCAGGGGCAATTCCTAAAGATGGACCTTCTGCTGGAGTAACTATAGCCACAGCTATAGCCTCTGCCCTTACGAGAAAACCTGTCAAAAAAGATATTGGTATGACTGGAGAAATAACCTTAAGGGGCAAAGTCCTTCCCGTAGGAGGAATAAGAGAAAAGGTACTTGCTGCCCACAGAGCAGGACTTACAGCAGTAATAATGCCTAAGGAGAACAAAAAAGATTTAGAGGAAATCCCGGAAGAAGTGAAAAAAGAAATGACTTTTTACTTTGTGGAACATGCTGACGAGGTTCTTAATCTTGCCCTTTTGGAGGTGAGAGAGAGTGCTGAGCAAAGAAATCCTGAAAGAATTAGGTAACTTTTCCCTTCAGCCCTATCTTATAACTACTCTTTATCTAAATGTCTCACCTTTATCAAATCCTAAGGGTGAGTACAAAATTATATGGAAGGATCTGAAAAAGAATTTCCTTGAGTCTCTAAATTTGGAAGGGGAAATAAAAAAGTCGGTTTTATCTGATTTAGAGTATATAGAAAACCTCATTGATCAAGTTTCTTTTGGATCTGCAAACACTATTGTACTTATGAGCTGTAGTGCAAAGGATTGGAGATATCAAATTCCTCTTTATCCCATATTAAAAAACAAGTTAGTCATAGATAAAGATCCCTATACTCGTCCTCTTTCCTATCTTATTACTGCCAACAAACCATATTATTTAGTTGTTCTTTCAAGAGGCGATGCAAGGGTTTTTAAATACTTCATTGGAGAGATAAGAGAAGAAGGAGAAATAAAGGAAGAAATTCCCAAAAAGCATAAACAAGGGGGATGGGAAGCTTCAGATTGGCAAAGATGGCATGAAACTCATGTAATATGGCACTTCAAAGAGGTGGCTGAGTTCTTAGATAAAAAAATACAGGGAGAGGAAAAAATAGTATTAGGTACTACTTCTCCAAAAAATACTTCTGAATTTCTTGACGTATTACCAAAAAGACTTCATGAAAAAATCATAGGTGAAATACCTATTGAACTTGATTCTCCTATAAATGAAATTCTTGAAAAAACTCATAATATGATAGAAGCTCATGAAGAAAATGAAATAAATGATCTAATAGATCAGTTAATCGTAACTAACGCAAAAGGAAAAGAGGCAGTAATAGGACTTGAAGACGTAGCCCATGCGGTTCATCAAAAAAGAGTAAGAATGATTTTGGTCTACGACCAATTTGAACAACCAGGCTTCCAATGTCCATCATGCTCTTTTATGAGTCCTTACTTAGAAAATTGTCCCTATTGCAATGTAAAGATGGAAAAACGAGCAGATATAGTGGATGAATTAATAGAAGAGGCAATCATCAATAATTCAGAACTAAAGTACATTAAAAATAAAGAACTTGCAGAAAAAATTAAAAATATCGGGGCTTTTCTAAGATTTTAAAAAATAAGAAGGGGAAGAAAAATCTTCCCCTTCTTACAAATTAACCTGGTATAAAATCTTACATTCTCTCTGCTACGTATGCTGTTAAATCAGCTAATCTACAAGCATAGCCCCATTCGTTATCATACCAGGCAAACACTTTCACTAAGTTATTCCCAATAACTATTGTAGATGGTAAATCTACCACTGTAGAATATGTGGTACCTTTAAAGTCCATAGATACAAGTTCTTCCTCGGTTACTCCAAGAATTCCCTTCATTCTGCCCTCAGCTGCTTTCTTGAATGCCTCGTTTACCTCGTCAACGGTAACATTCTTTTGCAATAAACAGACAAGATCGGTAACTGATACTGTCGGAGTTGGAACTCTTAAAGCTACACCATGCATTTTTCCATCAAGTTCTGGAATAACTCTTCCAATGGCTTTTGCTGCACCTGTAGATGTAGGAATAATGTTTAAAGCTGCAGCCCTCGCTCTTCTTAGATCCTTATGAGGAAGATCTAAGATTCTCTGATCATTAGTATAGGAATGAACAGTAGTCATTAATCCTTTTTCAATCCCAAAATTATCAAGAAGTACTTTTGCCACAGGAGCTAAACTATTTGTGGTACAGGATGCATTAGAAATTATATGATGCTTTTCAGGATCATATTTTTCTTCATTCACCCCTAAAACAATAGTAATATCCTCACCTTTTGCTGGAGCAGAGATTATAACCTTTTTGGCTCCTCCAGAAGTCATATGTACTTTAGCTTTGTCTGCATCAGTGAAAAGACCTGTAGATTCTATGACTATGTCCACACCTAAATCTTTCCATGGTAAATTAGCAGGATCTTTCTCAGCAAAAACTCTAATTTCTTTTCCATCAATAATTATAGACTTATCAGTATATTTAACCTCTCCTTTATAAACTCCATAGTTAGAATCATATTTGAATAAATGGGCAAGAGTTTTAGTATCAGTAATATCATTTACTGCAACTACCTCTACCTTATCTCCATGCCTCTCAAAAAGAGCCTTTAAAACTTGTCTTCCTATTCTACCAAACCCATTAATACCCACTTTAACTGCCATAAGAACACCTCCTGAAATCGTTAAATTTTTCTTGAATTCAATCTACATTATATCACTTATATTCTTCTAAATTTGTTAAAATCTTTTTAAACTCACTTCTATACGTATAAACTCAATATCTTTCCTGGAACATACACTATCTTTTTAATCTCCTTATTATCTAAATACCTCTTAACGTTATCTCTCTCAAGAGCAAGTTTCAAAATTTCTTCCTGGGTAGCATCAGCATTCACATCAATTCTATCCCTCACCCTACCATTTATCTGTATAACTACCGTCACAACTTCTTCTTTTATCATTTCAGGATCATAAGAGGGCCATTTCTGCATATGTACACTATACTCATTTCCAAGCTCAACCCAGAGTTCTTCGGTTATATGAGGCACAAAGGGAGAAAGAAGTAAAATAGAAGTTCTAATTGCTTCTTCAAAAGCAGGAGTCCTTCCAAAGGATCTCTTATGTTCAAAGAGAAGATTAGTAAGCTCCATGATCGCTGCTATAGCGGTATTAAATTTGAAATTTTCAATATCTTCTGTAACCTTCTTAATAGTCTTATGAAGTTTTCTCTTAATTAACTTCTCTTGTTCTTCATCTATTTTAGGCTCTACCTCAGCATCCTCTAATACCAATCTCCAAAATCTATTTAAGAATCTATTTGCTCCTTCTACTCCTTCATCACTCCACTCAATATCTACTTCAGGGGGTGCTACAAAGAGAATAAAAAGTCTTGCGGTATCTGCCCCGTAATTTTCTACCATATAGTCTACAGAGACAATATTTCCTAAGGATTTGGACATGATTTGACCATCTTTATAAACCATACCTTGTGTAAATAATCTTTTGAAAGGCTCTCTTACTGGACTATACCCTGCATCGTATAAAACCTTTGTTATAAAACGAGAATACAAAAGATGCAAAATAGCATGTTCAATTCCACCTGTATATTGGTCTACGGGCATCCAATATTCGGCTTTATTCCTTGAAAAAGGCTCCTTATCATTGTGAGGGTCAGTATATCGGAAATAGTACCAAGAAGAATCCACAAAAGTTGCAAGAGTATCGGTCTCCCTTCTTGCAGGAGAGCCACATTTAGGACATTTTGTGTTCACAAACTCCGGAACCTTTGCTAGAGGGCTTTCTCCAGTTCCCGTAGGTTCAAAATCAGAAAGTTCAGGAAGTTCTACTGGGAGATCCTCATAAGGTACCGGCACAATACCACAATTAGGACAATATATTATAGGAATAGGAGCCCCCCAATATCTCTGTCTTGAAATAAGCCAATCTCTTAGTCTATACTGAACCTTTTTCTTTCCTATACCTAAATTTTCAAACTTTTCCACAATTAACTTCCAAAATTCAGAACTCTTCATCCCATTGTATTCGCCAGAATTTATCATTATTCCTTCCTCTTCATAGGGAAGTTCAGGAGCCTTATTGGGGTCAGGAGTAATGACTGGAATTATGGGAAGGTTGAATTTAACTGCAAAATCATAATCCCTTGAATCATGAGCAGGAACCGCCATTATAGCACCAGTACCATATGTAGCAAGAACATAATCTGCTACATATATAGGAATAGGTTGTTTAGTCAAAGGATGAATTGCATAACTTCCTGTAAAGACACCAGTTTTTTCCTTTTCTGATGTGAGCCTTTCAAGTTCGCTCTTATTCTTGGCTTGTCTTATGTACTCTCTTACCTTATCTAAATGTTCAGGAGTGGTTATTTTTTCTACCAATGGATGCTCAGGAGCAAGAACCACAAAAGTTACGCCATAAATGGTATCAGGTCTTGTAGTATATACATAAATTTTTTCATCCATACCTTGAACTTCAAAATAAAACTCAAGACCTTCTGATTTTCCTATCCAGTTTTTCTGCATTAACTTTACTTTTTCTGGCCAATGCTCTAAGGTATCCAGATCATTTAAAAGAGCTTCTGCGTATTCGGTGATTTTAAAAAACCATTGTTCAAACTCTCTCCTTTCCACAGGAGTTTTACATCTCCAACATCTTCCATCTATCACTTCCTCATTAGCAAGTACTGTCTTACAAGTAGGACACCAGTTAGCAGGAGCTTTTTTCCTATAAGCAAGCCCTCGCTCATAAAGCTTTAAAAATATCCATTGAGTCCACTTATAATAATCAGGAGCACAAGCAGTAACTTCTCTATCCCAGTCATAAACTACGCCCATTTTAAAAAGTTGTTCTTTCATCCTTGCAATATTCCTATAGGTCCATTCCTTAGGATGAACTTTATTTTTTATAGCAGCATTCTCAGCAGGCTGTCCAAAAGCATCCCATCCCATGGGATTTAGCACATTATATCCCTTCATGGTGTAATACCTTGCCACCACATCTCCAATGGTATAATTTCTCATATGTCCCATATGAAGATCTCCAGAAGGATAGGGAAACATAACAAGAGTATAATACTTTTGTTTATCTGATCTTTCAGTTACATGATATAGCTTATCCTCATTCCACTTCTTCTGCCATTTAGGCTCTATTTCCTGTGGATTATATCTCTTCATCCTTCTATCCCTCTCCTTTTCTTCAAAAATTTCTTTAACTCCAATTATATAAAAGTATTTATTTAAAGACAATAAAAACAAGCCCTTCCCCTTGAGAAGGATTATACCTTCAAAAAACTTCTATCCAAGGAGAAGGGGCAAAAATTTACAAGATATTTACAATCCAAAGGACAAATAGGAATAAAATCTTCCTACCTCATTGGGATTAGGTGTTCCTTGCCATATAGGAAAAGCATATCCCATATAAAGATTTAATGGCAAATCAAAGAAAGTAATAAATTTATAGACAAACTCAAATCCAAGTCCTAAATTTAGTCCAGCCTTATCAATAGAGTTTATGTTATCCCATACTCCTCCAAATTCTAAATAAACATTTGTCTCAAGTCTATGTAATATAAAGAAATTAAAGAATTTCAACTCTAAATCTTTAGCTATAGGAATATTCCAATTTATAAAAGAAGCAAGTTTTACATTTCCATAATAATCTGAGGTCAAGGATTTGAAATCAGAAAGATTGACCCTTTCTTCCTCATCAGGATTACCACCTACATATCCCACCTTAGCTGTTATGTTAAGTGTACTCTGAGGAAAGATTAAGAAGTCTTTGCTCAAAACTCCGTCAACCCTATACATGTCAAAACCTACCCTTGAATATCCAGTCCTCAGAGAAAATTGACTTAATAAAGCCTTCTTATAATAGTCTGCAACCCTTGTTATGACAAAGTCAAAATATAATTTATTATTCAAAAGTTCATTATAGGACAAAGAAAAATTCAAAATATATGCCTTATCCCAATAATTATTACTTATGCCAAGGTCAAATTTTTTCCATATATTTTTGGTAAAGGAAAGCTTTCCTGCCCAAATATCAGGCTCCATAAAAACAAACTGCATGGTAAAATTATCATCCTTGGGGAAATTGCGAGTAAATATGAAATTTGCACCTCTATATCCATCCTGATAAAAACTTTCCAAAAGCAAATGAAAATTAAAAAGATCATAGAATTCTAAATGATAGGACGCATAGTTTATCTCAAAAGTAGAAAAATCAATGCTAAAACTCGGAACTAAATCATAATAAAATACATAAGCATCTAAAGGAATCTCTCTTTTAGAAGTAAAAATTATTTTTCTTGGGTACCAATTATTAACCCTATTAGCGTCAGGGATTTTTGAATCGGGATCAATCACTACCTTATCTATAGGAACATTGGTTTCAACTTCTAAAATCTTGCTAATTCCATCATATATAACTTTCTTCTCTTGTTTATCTTGAGTAAAAACTTTTACTTCACAAGGAATATTAATTTCTCCATTGTTTTTGATTTCAATCCTGTTTATATATTTTCCATCTTTGTATAAAGTTTTTATCCCTACTATCTCATAATCTACTTTTCCCTTTGAATAAAACCACTTTTTAAAGAACTCCGAAAGATCTTTTCCACTGTATTTTTCTAAATTGCTTTTTATTTCTTCGGTGGTAATTACCTTATTCTCATACTTTTCGTGCAAATTTTTAATATAATTATCAAAATTATCCTCCCCAAATTCATAAGCTAAAGCCCTCAAAGCAAGATAAGACTTATTATAGACTTTATCACTATAACCATTGGCACAGCTATTCCAAAAATCTTTTACTATTTCCTCATCCCAACCATCTCTTAAATAATAAATATAGGGAATTTCCACCATATACTCTCTTAAATTTAAATCACCTAAAAGATAATCTTTAATATAAGACAAAAAATAATCATCTTCCAAGTCAGGGAAAAGATTCCCTCCCTTTGCCCCATATTTTCTTTCAAAATAGGTTATGGAAAGATATTGAGCAAAACCTTCTGAAATCCAATTCTCTCTATCAAAATCTGTGCCTATGTCTATAGCCCACCAAAGATGAGCAATTTCATGAGCCAAGAGAAATTCATTTAATCTTTCCAAAATAAAAGGAGTTATTAAATCGGAAGAATTAAATGCACTCTTCCCAACTATAATCAAACCGTCGGAAGTCATACCATAAAGTCCATAAGTCTGTCCCTCAACTATATTTATTCTTTTATGTTTTGTTACTCCATAGAGTCTTGAATAATAGTCGTAAATCTCCCGAGCATAACTAGCAAAAATTCTTGCCTTATATTCTCTTCCTGGATAATGGTACACATAGATCTCAGGATATTTATCATCGTAAAGTTTATAAACCCTATATTCACTACTAATAGCCAATGGAAGAGATCTTCTTGGACTTGTATTTTTGCCTATAATTCTTTTCCAATCTCCAGCAACTTCTTCCTGAACTTCATCCATACCTACTGCTGCTTGATAACTCTTAGGAACTAAAAGCTCTAAATAAAAGTTAGCAGAAACTAATATTCCACCTTTATCCCAACCATTTTGAGTATGGGCAAGTTCATAGGGGAACCATCCAAATCGACATAAAAAGGCATTACTTGCGTATGCCATATCCCCAAAATAGGCTTCAGGAAATTTCGTTTCAAAATATATGACTAACCTAAACCTTTCTTTTGGAGCAAGACTCTTTGGAAGTTTCACCCTTAAATAATTATCTTTTAATGAATAATTCTGAGAAAGTATTTTACCTTCCTCAAGGGTATATTCTAAAGCTTTCCCGTTGTCATCTTCTACTCTATTTATTTTAGTATAGGCCGGATCAAACCCATTAACATATTGAGAATCCTGAATCACATTACTAATATATGGATTTTTCTCTTTGTAAAGATTCATGGGAAGATAAAAATATATTTCTTCTAAATCCTTTTGGGTATTATTCTCATAATCCACCTCTACCTTTCCACTTATCATCTTCTCTTTTGGAGAAAGTTGTGCATAAATCTTATAACTTGACTCTGCCCAGACTATATTTGAGACAAAAATTGCAATAAAAAAGGTTAATAAAATAAACTTCTTCATAGATTAAATCCCTCCAATCTTAGCTTTTTTTCCAAATCTCAATTTCATAGTAATCACTTGATCGGTAGAGAAAATTCTTGCAGCAATAAAAATCAGAATTATAAATACTATAAGCATGTAAAGAATCCCATAATAGACTATGTTATAATTTCCAAGGAGTATGTTTGAGGAAGCAATAAAAGGATGACTAAAAGGAATAGCATAAACCAACAGCTTTACAGGTAAAGAAAGGGAATTTATATCGGTGAAAAGGGAAAGAAAATAGGGAATCATTATAAGAATAATGATAGGAAAAGAAAAACCCTGAGCACTTCTCAAATCTTCCGATAAAACCCCCAAAATCGTAGATAAAGCTAAAGCGTTAAGAATAGCTAAAAATAAAGATAATCCAAGAAGGAGATAACCATAAGGAGTAAAGGAAATCCCAAGCTTGGTAATGATATCACTACTTAATCTATTTATATCAACTCCTCCTGTTATGCCAGAGAAAAAGGATCTATAACCCAACATGTATACACCTGCAGAGATCAGTCCCACAATTCCAGCTCCAGCCATCTTTGCCACCACAATATACCTTCTACTTACAGGTACTGTAAGTAGGGTCTCAAGGGTTTTATCTTGCTTTTCAAGAGCAATAGCCGAAAGGACCATTTGAGAAGCATAAGTTATGACAAGCATAAGCACAATGGGTATAAAAACCGATTGAGAGTAGACGAAATTCATAACTTCAGAAGAAGAAGCCTCAGCAATTCTATCCTTTATGATCACAAACTCTTTGCTTTTTATAGGATTTTTAATACTTTCAGGATTCAAGTTAGGAAATTTGGCTTTTAAGAAATTATTAGACACATAATTATTTATGGAATTTATTATATTATTAACAATAGAACTCCCCACAGTACTTCCCATAGAAAAGCTCTTTATAAAGGAGTAAAATTCAACCTCTGTAGATTGAAAACTGGAAACTTTATCTCCGAAGCCCCTTGGAATTATCAAAAGAAAATTTAAGTTTTTCATCCTTGCATAATCAATGGCAAGGTTTTTATCTTCTCTCTGAATTTCCTTATTTATAAGATTAACTCTAAAACCGCCAACAGATAAATTATTCAAAAGCTCCTTAGAAAAATCAGTTTTATCCAAATCCAATACATATACATCTCTTAATTGAACCGACTTTTTAATCTCACTTTTAGTCAAACTCCCCAGAAAATTAAAAAGGATAATTGTAAAAATAAGAGAAATTATCAATTGCAAAGTAACGAGTTCTCTAATTTCTTTCTTAAGAAGGTTTGTAAACTTCTTCATTGTACTACCCTCCTAAATACCTCTTCTAAATTTTTTGCAGAATACTTTTCTTTTAATTCTTCCGCTGTCCCCACCTCAAGTATCCTTCCTTTATCAATCAAGGCTACCCTATCTGATAGAAACTCAATCTCAAGCATATTGTGAGAAGAAAGAAGTATAGATGTTCCCTCCTTTACATATTCCCTAATAATCTCCCTAATCTCAAGAGCGTTTATAACATCAAGACCTGAAGTGGGTTCGTCAAGAATAGCAAGAGCAGGTTTTGTCATTAAAGCTCTTGCAAGAAGAAGTTTCCTTATCATTCCTTTACTATAAGTTCCAATCTTATCACTTAATCTATCCGAAAGTCCACTTATTTCCTTTGCTCTATTAATAAAAATTTCTACATCCCTTTCATTTTTTGCATAAAAAGTTGCCATAAATCTCAAATACTCAAGCCCTCTCATATTTTTATATGCACCTGCTTCTTCGGGAAGGTAAGAAATATTCTCCCTTACAAAATCTGCGTGCTCCTTAAGATTTTTCCCCATAAAAACTACATTACCTTCGGAAGGAGTAAGAAGAGTAGCAACAATTCTCAAAGTAGTAGTTTTTCCAGCACCATTAGGACCAATAAGAGCAAAAACCTCTCCTTTTTTAACCTCAAAGCTTACTCCCTTTAAAGCCTCAATCTTGCCATAGGATTTTTTAAGGTCCTCAACCTGCAATATGGTTTCCAAAATAAATCACCCCCATTAATCTAAATTTTTTAATTTTTTATATCACTGAAATTTTAAACCAATATTAACAAGTTTAATAATCATACTGTATTAGATACATAACACACTATAACAAAAAACAAAAATTATGTCAAGGAAATAAAAATTGCAAATTTTTTGCAATTATGGTATTTTAATTATGGAAATCAAAATGAAAAATTTTTGCAGGTAAAGAAATGAGTTTAAAAGAGAGCTTAAAAGAAAGAGGAATAAGATTAAGTAAACCAAGACTTATGGTTCTTGAGTTTTTCGAAAATAATCCCTCAGGACATTTTTCTATAAATGAAATCTATGAAAATCTTAAAAAACAGAGTAAAAACATCTCTTTTACATCGGTCTACAGGACTTGTAAACTCCTTGAAAGACTTGGATATATAAAGGCCATAACCTTTGAAGAGAGACATGTACATTATGAATCCAATTCAAAGCCTCATCTTCATATTCAATGCATTTACTGCGGAAAAAGGGAAGAAAGAGAATTTAAAAATTGGAACGAAATACTAAAAATATTACCTGTAGACGAAAAAGAGTATTTAATCACATCTTGTAATATAAACATTTTAGGAGTATGTAAAGAATGCAAAGAAAAAATCAACAAAAAGGAGGAATAATCATTGATTAAAAAACTTATAGAAATGAATAAAGGACAAAAAGGAAGAGTAGTTGCTATACGTGGAGGAAGAGGTAAAATTTTAAGGCTTGCAGAAATGGGCATAACCCCAGGAGAAGAGGTAATTCTACTTCAGAAATCTTTAGGACCTGTTATTATCAAAGTAAAAGATACAAATCTTGCCCTTGGCAAAGGTCTTGCTGAAAGCATCTTAGTGGAGGTTGGGGAGAATGGAAAAAATTAAAATAAGGGTTGCTCTCGCTGGGAATCCAAATGTGGGAAAAAGCACTGTTTTTAATCAATTAACAGGGTTAAATCAGCACACAGGAAATTGGCCTGGAAAAACCGTAGAAAAGAAAGTAGGATATGTGGAAAAAGATCATTACATATTGGAAATAACTGATCTCCCCGGTATATATAGTTTGACTGCAAATACCTTAGAAGAGTTAATATCTCGGGAATTCATTGTAAAAGAAAAACCTGACATAGTTATACTTATTGTGGATGCTTCAGCCCTTGAAAGAAATCTTTATCTCTTATTACAGTTAAGAGAACTTATTCCCAATATCATTATAGGTCTCAACATGTTAGATATCCTAAAAGCAAAAAGATATAAATTAGATGTAAAAAAATTAGAAGAGAGATTGAACATACCAATTATTCCAATGATCGCTTCAAGGGGAATAGGAATTGATGAACTTATCAATAAAGTTATTGAAGTATATGAAAAGGACAACTTAGATCCAACAAAAATTGATTATGGGGAGTTAGAAGAAGATATTAATAAGATTGAAAGTATTTTGCCAGAAAACTTAGAAGATTATCCAAAAAGATGGATAGCTCTAAAGCTTCTTGAAAGCGATCCTATAATAACTGATCTCTGCAAAAAGAAATTAAAAAGAGAAGATTGGGAAAAAATAAAAGAACTTATTGAGAAAAATGAGAGTAATCCTATAAGAGTTGCCACTGCAAGATACAATTTTATCAAAAAAATTTTAGAGGGAGTTTTAGAAAAACCAGAGAAACAAGCCATATCTTGGACTGAAAAATTAGATGAGTACTTTACTCATCCTGTATGGGGTAGTTTCTTAGCTATATTAATTGTGGCATTAATTTTTTATCTAACCTTTACTTTAAATAACTTCTTAGCAGAACCTGTCAAGAATGTATTAGACTTTATGGGAGACAAACTTTCTTCACTTTTAGTCTTCTTACCTAATTGGTGGAGAGATTTACTTATAGAAGGAGTATGGCAAGGAATTGCTACTATACTGTCTTTTACCCCTTTAATTACTTTTTTCTTTTTCTTTCTTGCTCTGCTTGAAGACTCAGGATATTTGGCTCGCTTAGCCTTTGTGTCCGACAGATTAATGCATATCTTAGGATTACATGGAAAGTCTCTAATTCCTTTAGTGATAAGTTTTGGTTGTAATGTCCCAGGGGTCATGGCTACGAGAACTTTAGAAGATGAAAAAGATAGAATACTATTAATAATCTTAGATTCCTTTATACCATGTGTCCCAAGAATACTTGTAGCTTCTTTTTTCCTAAGTATATTCTTTCCTAAGCAAGCATTTTTTCTTCTTATACTCTTATATCTCATAAGTTTTATATCTATCTTTATTAGTGGAAAAATCCTAAGGACAAAAGTATTAAAAACGTCCTTCAATCCTTTACTCATGGAGCTTCCTATATATAAAATTCCAAATCCAAAATTGGTACTTCTTTATATTTGGGATAAAATAAAACATTTTCTTGTAAGAGCAGGAACCGTTATGGCTTTCCTTTCGGCTATTATATGGATTTTATCCCATTATCCAACAGGAGATATTCAAAACTCAATTCTCGCAGAAATTAGTAGATTCTTTTCTCTGTTTATGAAACCCCTGGGTTTTAATTGGGAACTTACTACGGGACTTCTCTCTGGATTTGTCGCTAAAGAAGCAACCCTTTCCACCTTAAGTGCCATTTATGGGGTAAGTGGGAGTGAACTTGGAAAGATCCTTTTAGAAAATATTACCCCTATAGCGGCTTTTAGCTTTATAGTCTTCCAACTTCTATATATTCCATGTGCTTCCACAGTAGCTACCATATACCAAGAGACAAAATCTATTAAATGGACCCTTTTCTCTATGGGTTATTCTCTAATGTATGCCTATGTTTTTACTTTTATTCTTCACCAAATCTTGTCCATTATAGGGATATTGTGATTGAAAAAGTAATAAATTATTTAAAGGATTCAAACTATATAGTAGATGTTAAAAAACTGAAGAAGGACCTCTCCCTTTCTGATGAAGAATGGGATTTAATCCTTCTTCAGTTAAGAGATTTAGGCTATATAAAGGAAATTAATAAATTAGATCCAAGCAGTTGTAAAAATTGTCCTTATACTAAAGTCTGCTCTCAACAATGTCTTCAATCTGAGATCTTATATTTTGAATTACCTCATAAGGATCAGGACTCTGAGTAATAGGACGTCCTATTACAAGATAGTCAGAACCCCTTTCTAAAGCTTCTCTTGGAGTCATAATTCTTTGCTGATCGTCGGTTTTTTCCTTAGTAAGTCTAATACCAGGAGTAACAATCAACATTGGTCTTTTTAAGTTATTTCTTAAAAGCTCAATCTCCCAAGGAGAAGCAATAACTCCATCAAGGCCTGTTTCCTGAGCAAGTTGAGCAAGAAAAAGGACTTGTTCGGGCAAAGATCTTGAAATTCCCCAGCTTCTTCTTAAGGTTTCTTCATTGAAACTAGTTAAAACAGTAACCCCAAGAAGATAAGGATATTCAGTCTTATTGGATTCTTTATATTGAGAAACCAACTTTACAGATTCTCTAAGCATCTCCTCTCCACCAAGAATATGTAGAGTAACCATAAAAGGTTCAAGAGCTAAAAGTCTATCAAGGGTTCTTACCACTGTATTAGGTATATCAAAGAGTTTCAGATCTATAAATACATTTGTTCCCATTTCTTTCAAAGCTTTTACTATATGAGGACCTGCTACTGAAAAAAGTTCAAGCCCTACTTTAAAATTCTTGATATAGGGAACTAACTTCTCTGCAATTTCTAATGCCCTTTTCTCCTCAGGAAAATCAAGAGCAACTATAATAGGATCATATTTCCTCATCACTTATCAACCTCCTCATGATTTTTATGAGCAATCCCAATTAAGTCAACAACTTTTTCCTCTTTAAAATAGTTTTGAACTTCCTTTACAATCTTCTCTCCAATCCAAGGGTCTCTAAAATTTGCAGATCCAATTTGAACAAGAGAGGCACCTGCAAAAATATACTCAAGAACATCTGTAAAATTCACTATTCCTCCACAGCCCACAATTGGAAGAATATTTTCTTCATATAGTTCCCAAACATATCTTAATACAATTGGTTTTATCGCCGGACCAGAATATCCTGCAAAAATTCTTTTAAAAACTGGTTCTCTTTTCTTCCAATCAATCGCGAGTCCTAAAAAGGTATTGAACACTACTACTGCTTCTCCTCCAGCACTCCTTACCGCTTTTGCAACTCCAATTATATCTTTTGCCTGAGGAGTTAATTTCACCCATACTGGTTTGTCTACTATATTTACCACATTTTTAGTGATCTCCTTTACCATCTCACTATCAATTCCAAAGAGCATCCCACCACCTTCCACATTGGGGCAAGACAGATTAATTTCAATTCCAGAAATTTTACACTCTCTTAAGACTCTCGCAATCTCGTAGTACTCTTCTTTTTTTTCTCCAGCAATACTCACTATTACATTAGTATTTAATTTTTCAAGAAAAGGAATTTCCTCTTCAAGAAACTTATCCAATCCAGCATTTTCAAGACCTATAGAGTTCAAAATACCAGCATAACTTTCCCAAATTCGTGGATTAGGATTTCCTTCCCTTGGATTTATAGTGATACTTTTTGTTACAAATCCCCCCAATATGTTGATATCATAAAACTTGTTAATTTCTTTACCATTACCACAGGTTCCTGAAGCGAGAAGAATTGGATTCTTAAAAGTCAAACTTCCAACCTTTACCTGTACTTTACTCATTAAAAACTACCTCCGTTCCACAAAAAACAGGTCCATCCTTACAAACATGCAAAAGTCTATTCTTTCCTCTAACAGCACAAGAAAGGCATATTCCAAAACCACACCCCATTCTTTCTTCTAAGGAAAGATAAACTTTTTCTTTATCTTTTACTTTTTTCATTAAAATCTCTAACATCTTAGAAGGTCCACAAGAGATTATTTTTTCAAAATTATCCAGATTCTCAGGAATAAAATCAAGGATTTTTCCTTTATATCCTAAGGAGGAGTCTTCCGATGAGATGACAAATTCTCTACTGTAATTTTTAAAGTCTACATAAACCTCTTCAAGAACAAAGGATGAAAAACCTATAAACGTATAGAAATTAACTTGGTCTTTGTAAAAATTCACAAGAAAATTTAAAGGAGCTATCCCAACTCCTCCCCCTACAATAAGAACATTTTCCCTTTCCTTCAATTTAGGAAAAGAGTTCCCAAGGGGCAGCAAAATACTTATTTCTTCACCTTCTCTCTTTCTACTTAAAATCTCTGTTCCTCTTCCTACAACTTGATACAAGAAATAGTACTTATTACCAATTTTTTTAAAAAGGCTCATAGGTCTTCTTAGAAAGGGATCATATCCATTTTCAATTCTTAGCATAGCAAACTGCCCTGGGTAAATTTCTCCTACATCTTCTGCCTCTAAACTCAGAATATAAATATTGTTTCCAACCTTTTTATTAAAAACTATTTCTCCTACTATATCCTTTACCATAAAATCTTCCCTTCTCTGTAAACTAAACGTCCTTCTACGAAAGTCATGACAGGCCAGCCTTTTAATCTCCATCCATGGAACGGAGTATTCTTACCTTTTGAAAAGAATTTTTCCTTATCTACTTCTTTCTCGGAAAGATCTATAATAGTAAGATTGGCAGGGACACTTTCCTCTAAAGGAATATAAGGCAAATTCAAAATTTTACAAGGATTGTAACTCATCTTTTTAAAAAGTTTTGAGAGAGGAATCTTTCTTTCATAATATCCGTAAGTAATAACTAAGGGTATAGCTGTTTCTAAACCTGATATCCCATACTCTGCAAGTCCATATTCTACCATCTTATCGTCCAAATGGTGGGGTGCATGATCTGTAGCTATTACATCAATAAGATCATTCTTTATACCTTCCCATAAGGCTTCCTGATCTTCCTTAGTTCTCAAAGGAGGATTCATTTTAGTATTTGTATCATAGTTCATTTCCTTTACAGCATCTTCAGTAAGAACTAAATGATGAGGTGTTACTTCACAAGTAATATTTGCTCCATGCTCCTTTCCCCACTTTATCATGTCCAAACTTTGCCAACAAGAAATATGAGCAATATGTAATCTTCCTCCCGTTAAGGCGGAAAGAAAAACATCCCTTGCCACTATGCTTGCCTCAGCAACCCAAGGCATACCTTTAAAACCAAGAAGAGTTGATATCTTTCCAAAGTTTACATTACCCTCTAATGTAAGATTCGTGTCTTCTGCATGCTCAATTATTGGTGCATTGAATATTTTTGAATACTCAAGAGCACATCTTAAAACCTCGCTGTTCATCACACAACTCCCATCATCCGAAAAGCCTTTTGCACCTGCCATAAACATATCTCCCATCTCGGATATTTCTTTTCCTTCTCTTCCTTTTGTAATAGTTCCTATAGGATATACTCGTGAAAGTCCAACAATATCTGCTTTTTCATAGATAAATCTCACCATTTCTTTGTTATCAATAGGCGGATTAGTATTAGGCATACAACAAATAGCAGTAAATCCTCCAGCAACAGCAGCTTTACTTCCCGATTCTATAGTCTCCTTCCACTCATAGCCAGGTTCTCTAAGATGTACATGAATATCCACAAGAGTCGGTACTACAATTTTATCTTTTCCATCTATAACCTCCACATTTCCATTGATATCTAAGCCTTTACCAATTCTTTTTATTATTCCATCTTCTATATAGAGATCTCCAATTTCTTCTTTGTCTTTTTCAGGATAAACAAGAGTTATATTTTTAAACAGGATTTTCATCACTTTTCCCTCCTAACATAAGGTAAAGAAGAGCCATTCTAACTGCAACTCCATTTGTAACTTGTTCATTTATAACCGAAATAAGGCTATCTGCAACTTCGGAAGATATCTCAACCCCTCTATTCATAGGACCAGGATGCATCACAAGGACATCTTTTTTTGCCTTTTTTATCCTTTCTTGATTAATTCCATAAAACATATGGTATTCACGTAAAGTAGGAAATAGTCCCCTTTTTTGTCTCTCTAACTGGAGTCTTAAGACATAAATTATATCAGCATCTTCTATTGCCTCATTTAGATCATAGGTAACCTTAACATTAAGGTTTTCTATATATGGAGGTATTAAGGTAGGAGGACCACAAAGGATCACATTGCTTCCCAACTTATTCCAAGCATAGATGTTAGATCTTGCAACCCTACTATGAAATATGTCCCCCACTATGGCTATCTTTAAACCCTCAAGCTTTCCCTTCTTTTCGTATACTGTAAAAACGTCTAAAAGAGCTTGGGTAGGATGCTCATGCATGCCATCACCTGCATTGATAACTCCAGCCTTTATATTCTTCGCAATAAAAGAAGGCACACCCGAAGCGCTGTGCCTAATGATAAATAAATCAATTCCCATAGCTTCTAAGGTTTTGACAGTGTCAAGAAGACTTTCTCCCTTCTGCACACTACTTGTGGCTGTAGCAATACTCACAGTATCTGCACTTAAATATTTGGCAGCAAGTTCAAAAGATGATCTTGTCCTCGTACTTGGCTCATAAAAAAGGGTACATATAGTTCTTCCCCTTAATGTGGGAACTTTTTTAATAGGTCTTTTCAAAATATCCTTCATACTTACAGCAGTCTCAATTACTACTTCAATCTCCTCCCTTGAAAGCTCCTCTATACCTATAAGATCTTTTCTCTTCCACATACTTAGTCCTCCTTCCATTCCCCAATAACTACCTCATCTACCCCGTCTATCTCTTCAAGTCTTACCTCAATTTGTTCTTTTCGAGAAGTAGGAACATTCTTTCCCACATAGTCAGCCCTTATGGGAAGCTCTCTGTGTCCTCTATCCACCAAAACAGCAAGCTGAACTGTTTTGGGCCTCCCTATATCCATAAGAGCATCAAGAGCAGATCTTACTGTCCTTCCTGTGTAAAGTACATCATCCACTAAAATCACATCTTTATTTTCAATGGGAAAATCTATTTCGGTCTTTCCAACTTTAGGCTGTTCCAAGCGGAGATTAAGATCATCTCTATAAAGGGTAATATCAAGACTTCCCACAGGAACCTCTATATCTTCAATCTCTTTCAAAAACTGTTGAAGTCTTTGTGCAAGAGGAACCCCTCTCCTTCTTATTCCAATAAGAACTACATTACTAATTCCCTTATTTCTTTCCACTATTTCATGAGCAATTCTCCTTAAGGCTCTTTTTATGGCTTCTTTATCCATTATCTTTGCCTTCTCTTGAAAATACATACTTTTTCCTCCTTTCATAGGCATAAAAAAGGCGGGTATACCCACTTTCATGGATATACCCGCCTTATTTACCTTAACTATATATCTTTTAATCAATTTTCCTCCTTCTTAGCCTCACTGGGCTAAATTAAAGGAACCATAGTATTATAAATGGATAAAAATTTTATGTCAAATTAAAAAAGCAGAGGTTATAAAAATTATCATACCTCTTTAATTCTTGTAGTGTTCTGAAGTAATTCCAATCCGGTAAATTTTTCTTTTAAAATAGATGCAAAAATTGCTAAGGTTTTATGTATCCCAAAAGTTGGATCAGGATCGTCAGAATCGTGAATAGAGATTTTTAAAACCTCTTTTTTTAAACTAATATCTAAAAAAAATCTCTGTCTAAAAGATCCCTCTACACATACTATATCTGCTATTATACTCTCTTCATTATAATAAAAATCTAAAACTTTAATTAAGGCGTTTTTATCTCTGTATATTAAACCTTTCGGCAAAATAGATAATATATCTTTAATAAATTCACTACTTTTTTCTTTTTTAATTTTAAATTCCACAAGAGGCATATATAAATCCTCCTTAGATAAATTCAAAAGAGGATAATATTCCTTCACATACTCTGGAATCTCTATGTTTCCAGTCTTTTTGAAACCAATATAATAAATTGGAAGTCCTAAAGCAAGCCATTTTCTCGCATACTTCGTTTTATAATACTCAGGAAAATCCCTTCTTAAACCATGATCCCATAACGGAGAAAAATTATCAAACTTTTTTAAAAGACCCCATACACTCTTAGTATATTCCTCATTATCAGAGACAAAAATAAAAATACCTTCATTCTTTAATCTATCCGAAACCAAATAAATGAAGGGTTCATTTACCAATCTTCTCTCCTTATGAGATTTTTTATGCCATGGATCAGGAAAATTAATATAGACTCCAGAAAGAGTTTCAGATTTTACAAATTTACAAAGAAATTCACTTCCCTCAATCCTCATAAGTCTAATATTCTTCAAACCAGATCTCTTTACTCTACTTACAGCTTTTCTAAAAATCTCCTTAGAAACATCAATTCCTATAAAATTAGCATTTAGATTTTCCTTGGCCATATGGACAATAAATTCCCCATTTCCCATTCCTATCTCAAGAAAAATGGGATTCTCATTCTCAAAAACCTCTTTCCAGTCTAAGAAATAATTTGATTTTTGATCTAAGATCACAAATTCATCCACCAAAAACTATTTTATAATATCTTTATAAAGATTTAAAATGGAGGTGCCAATATGGAAACAAGAGAACCAGTAGTATTGGAAAATCAAGGACAAAAAATTTTTGGAGTTATACACATCCCTGAAAAGACACCTGCACCCTTTGTCCTTTTCTGCCATGGATTTACAGGAACAAAAGTAGAACCCCATAGAATATTTGTAAAAACAGCAGAAGCATTGACAAGAGAAGGCATAGGAGCTTTACGTATTGATTTTAGAGGTTCAGGAGATAGTGAAGGATCCTTTAAAGACATGACTGTAGAAGGTGAAGTATCTGATGCCATGATTGCTATTGATTATTTGGCAAGAAGCAATTTAGTTGATAAAGAGAAAATAGGAATTCTTGGCCTTTCCATGGGAGGTGCAGTAGCAAGTATAACCTCGGGAAGAAATTCTCTAATTAAATCCTGTGTACTTTGGTCTGCAGTATGCCATTTTGACATCTTCTTTAACAGATCCCCTGAGGAAGTTTCAAGAATTAAAGATTATGGAGATTTTATTGATCTTGGAGGAAACCCAGTAGGAAAGGAGTTTTTAAGCGAAATAGTAAACATAAAGCCTCTTGAGGAGATAAAGAAAAGAAGTATACCTGTTCTTATAATTCATGGAGGTGGAGATATAGTAGTGCCAATACAACATGCATACGATTACTTTAACGGGTTAAAGGATACTCATAAAGTAAAACTTGAGATTATAGAAAATGCAGATCACACCTTTAATTCCATTGAATGGGAGGAAAAAGTTATTGAAAAAACTATAAAATGGTTTAAAGAGACGTTATAAAAGAAAGGGTGGAAAATTTTCCACCCTTCTAAAATTTATTTACTTTTTTACATATTTTTCTGGATCTTTATCAAATTCTATCTTACAAGCCTTATTACAAAAATAATACTTTTTCCCTTTATACTCAGAAACTGCAGGTGGGTTCCTCTCATCTACCTCCATTCCACAAACAGGATCCTTTGCCATTTTTGTCATCTCCTTTACCAATCTAATAATCTTCTTTCTCCTTCAATCTTTTTAATCTCTGTTATATCTTGAGTAACTTCAAGAGTACCAAGGTAATTTCCATCTTCATCTCTTACTGCAAAATACCTTATATAAATTAACCTCCCATTCACATTTATCCAAAAGTCTGCATGATCTTTTGTACCCTTTTTAAACTCATCAAGTATCTTTTCTACTATATGCACGCTTTTCTGTGGATGACATTGTTGGACTTTTCTCCCAATAACTGCCCTTGTCCTTACAAAAATTCTATCCTTAGTTTCGTTAAAATACTTGACTTCATCATTTTTGTCTACAAAAGTTATATCTACTGGCAAAGTGTTTAAAACTGCTTTAAGCTCAGCTAAGGTAAAACTTCCTGAAGGAAGTCTCATTTTGTCTTCAACTTGAACAGAAACTTATTTTTTTCTTTCCACAGGAGTTAAAACTTCTGGGGGAGTAAAACAACAATATCCTATCTCATCAAATTGAATTCTTATATCTCTCCATTCCTCTTCTGTTATTACATGAAGCCCCATAGGAAAAAGGATGTTATTCTCTTTATAAAAATGAGAAGACATAGTATCTCCAAGTTCAACTGCTTTATATAGCAAAGTATTTACAAAATTCTCAAAAGAAAAACCTTGAAAGCTCTCAACCATGTTAAAGATTTCCTTTTTAATACTTCTAATTTTATCATGATCCATCCACATTATTGCAGGAGGTTCTGTTATACCATGCTTTTCCAAATAGGGAAACAAAACATTTTCCTCTCTCAGATAGTGTTTTTCAGCCTCTTTAAAATGGTCCACTATATCTATTATCTCCTGTAGCTTATCTTCACCCTCTTCAAAATCCCCAGCCAATTTCAGCTCTTCAACAGCTTTCTTTAATCTTTCTGAGAACTCTATAAGCTTCTTGTGCTCCGACATCAATATAGTTACAGGATGCCCTGCTTGCGAATCCACTTTATCCTTTTCCAAGGCCTCCTCAAAAACCTTGAGATGTATTTCACATAGCCTCATTACTTCCTCTCTTGGCATTCCTTCTTGTATTAATTCCTGTTCTATTTCCGCTATTTCTGTAGTAGTTACACTACCAAAGATATCTTTAAACCGGGTCTTTAACTTTTCAGGATCTTCTCCTTTGTGTATCTTTCTTATCAACTCTTTTAACATTTCTTTTCTTTCTTTCCTTAGTCCAAAAACCTCACTCATAAAACTTCTCCTTTCAATCAAAATTAAGACAATAGACCTCTTAATTTTTCGTATTCCTCTTTATAAGGTAGAAAAATATTCCAAATACAAAAACCCAAAATATTAAACCCACAAACATCATAAAGGGACCTCCCAAAAACCATGGGGTACCCCAAAAGGGAAATCCAAAATACCAACACATCACTTACACCTCCTTTATATAGATACCTTAAATTTTTTTAACCTTAGAGAATTTGTCACTACAAACACAGAACTAAAAGCCATTGCTATCCCTGCAAACATAGGCTCCACTTGCTATAGGAATTCCAATAATGTTATATATGAAAGCCCAAAACAAATTCCACTTAATGGTTTTAAAGGTTTTTTCTGTAAGTTCTAATGCTCTTAAAACCCCCCTCAAATCACCATTCACAAGGACTATATCTCCCGACTCAATAGCAATATCAGTGCCACTTCCCATCGCAATACCAAGATCTGCCCTTGCAAGAGCAGGAGCATCATTAATTCCATCTCCTACCATAACTACTTTTCTACACTTCTTTATTATCCTAGAAAGTAAAGTTTCTTGTCCTATTCTATTGGCTTTTATCTTTATTACAGCATTAATATTTATGGTTCCTTCGTAGACCTCATCGCCAACTTTCTTCTCCTTTGTTGTACTTTCTCCCGTCAACATGGATTCGTCGATATAAGAAGTACCATCTATTATTTCCCCATCTACAGGTATTCTCATGGAAGGTTTTATCAAAATTATATCTTCTTTTAATATCTTCTAACTCTTTTTCTTTCGCTTCTTCAATTGTTGTTTC
>ERZ1669248.139-NODE-139-length-43886-cov-12.086834_pt1 | contig 43886 bp, 40 predicted proteins | sample MGYA00579296_ERZ1669248 | MGnify/ENA primary metagenome ERZ1669248 (study PRJEB41166, sample SAMN08046057) | hot springs metagenome | biome: hot spring; feature: neutral hot spring; material: thermophilic sediment; isolation source: thermophilic sediment from...
CAAGACACAACCCCCCAGAGGAATAACCCGGGAGCCACCCCCAGTGGTGCAGGCCGGCGAGCTTGGAGATATGAAAACCATTAAATATCGCTACGTTTCGGTCTGTTGTAGTGAGCTGGTCTAATGAAAACCTCGAGAATCATCATCCTTTTACTTACATTCCTGATATTAACAGCACATTTAACCCTGTCTGAAACATCCACTTGGAGCAGCTCCACACTTACTTTTAATGGGTTTGATCTACTGAGTATGGCTGTCAGCCCCTCCGGAAGATATTTTGCAGTAGTTCTAGGGGACAGGTCGTATTACTCGAGGACTCTAAGGATATACGACGCAAGTCTTAACGTTGTCGATACATTACAGTTATCCAGCTTTAGTGAGGTGAGTGTTTCATTCCTTAACGACACGTATTTAGTAATAGCCGAGTATATCTGGAGCTCGCAGGTTCCTTTTAGTTATATTCACCTCTTAAACCTGAAGGAGGGAAAACTATTAACGTCTCCTAAAATACCTGCGACTTATCTCCAATCGATAAACAAGGCTGTGGTTGTCGGTAGAACTCTTTACCTGCTTACACCAAGGTATCTTTTGGGACTAGATATTGATACTCTTTCGAAGACCTACATTAGGGGCTTTCTTAATAGGGGTCTTGAGCTATTAGCAATAAATCAAAGCCTATTCATACTCTCTGTTGAGACACATTGTCCGCTTTGTCTAATGCAGAACGAGAAAAATTTAACGATAGTGACGCCCAGCGGTGAAAAATCGATCACTTATTGTCATGTTTTACAAATGGTTAACCTACCAAATAATAGGGCAGGAATATTATACGATAATGGCACTCTAGCTGAATGTACTGTCCAGGGAGGAGCGCCTTTCTGTTACGGCAAAACTCAGGTGCCCGTGCCTGTAAACTTAGCCTCCGAGCCCAACTACAAGTTGCTATACGCACTTAACATCGCGGGTCTAGAGGTAAATTTGATTGTATTCAATGTGAGCGATGGTATAACAAGAAAATATCACTTACCTCTCCCATATGCAAAAGGGGATATTATTGGTCTAAGAGTTTACGATGACGGCTACTTTTTGGCCTGGGACAACGACACTATAGTGCTAGGCAGCCCCGCAGGCTTTGAGGGTATTATAAAAGCGGAAACACGGGTTATAGACGCTTTTTATGCCGGAGAAAAAATATATGTGGCTTCTCCGAACAGAGTAACAATTTTCGAGAGAAAAATACCCTCAGAACTTCATTCACTTCGACTAGACGCGTTCTCCGAGGACGGGACGCCGATAAGCAACTTCACGGTATTAATTAACGGCAAAAGGATTTCTTCAAATGACTCGTCAGTAAGCTTGTGGCTTCCCAGAGGGGTTTATAATATAACCGTGAGCTCACCTAAACACTACTCGACAACCTTTACACTAAACCTTTCCTCTGATATAAGGAAAAGCATTGTTCTGAAAAGGATAAGGTATTCTCTTATCGTCCATGCATCGACATCAACGGGAGACCAACCTGATGTGCTCGTTTACCGTGGGAACACCCCTATAGCCCGTGGAGTAGGCATCCTTAAGGTAGACCTTTTACCTGGCAATTATACGCTACAAATCAGTTATGGGAACACCTCTGTTTTGAAAAAAGTAGAACTTCTGAATTACACAGAGATTTCTATCACACTCAATACTACACCACCATTAGTTCCTGAAAAACCTCATAATCAAACTAGCACACAACCACCCATGAATAGCACGGAAGCAGAGTATATCATCATGTATGGGGAGAAAACGTGTCCGGAATGTCAACGCACAAAAGAGACTCTCCAAAAACTTTCCGTGAAAGTTTTCTTCAAGGATATTGCTGGTAATCAAACATATCTTAACGAGTACGACACCCTATACCAGTTGTGCGGAGCTGGCAATTTGAGAATAGTACCGTTAACCCTCGTCTTTAAAGGGAACAATCTTATCGCTGTAGTGGCAGGTTCTCTCCCGGCTGAAGGATGGAGTGAGGTGCTGAAAATGAATTTTTCGGGAAAGACGCTTGTCATAATGGATAATGGCGGGCAAGCTTTAAGAGACCTCAACTCAACGCTTATCTATGAGATAGCAGTTAAAGGCTTAACTTCATTAAATTCGAGTTCGAAGCCCAAGGAAAACATCCTACCATTGATTTTGGTGCTCGCAGCCTCAGACTCCGTAAACCCATGCACATTCATGATTTTTGCCGTACTCGTTACGGCGGTTATGAGTTTCTCTGGAAGAAGAAAAGCTACGATTACCGCCGCTTCCTTTATTTCAGCAGTGTATATATCTTACATGACTTTAGGTCTCGGGTTAATACATTTTATAGCCTCGTTCACCTGGCTAAAATACGTAGTCGGACTTCTCTCAATAATTGCTGGTGCATATTCTCTTGCCGTCGGTACCATTGCCTGGCGGGAAGGATGCCGTGAAGATAAAAGAGCGTTCCCAAGGGGGCTCATGAGGCTGAGCGAGAGACTAAGAGGACTGAACAAGCTTAAGGATAAAGTAAACGTAACACAGCAAAACCTCCTAACTAAGGCTCGTAGCGGAGGTATTTACGCGTCATTTCTTGCCGGGGTTCTAGTTAGTTTCACACTTCTACCGTGCAGTAGCGGACCCTACCTGGTCGCATCTTACGTCCTTTCACAGGAGGATACTGCGACAGCTATAGGAGTGCTTCTATTGTATAATCTTGTCTTTGTGCTTCCACTAGTACTGATAGCCGCTGGGGTCATAATCGGGGGAAAGCTCTTAATGATGGTGGATTTTGCAACAGTACAACTCAACGCGTTACGTAGGTGGACTGGAATACTGCTTGGAATAATCCTGGTTCTTCTAGGAGTATTTATCGTGTTCTTTCACTAGTCAATAGCAAACATTTTTGTTCTCAATTTCCTTATAAAAACATGTACCGTTGAATCTTGTAGAGTGAAAAAGATGAAGGTAATAGTTGAACTCGGGTCTAAAAGGTGGTTACGTTCAAATACCTATAGAGCCACAGCTAACGTAATTGAGCTTTGCGAAGGAATATATATAGTGGAGACAACCCTAGAGGGTGCAAGGTACCTTTTTCCTGTGATGAGGTGCTCGTGCAGGGAAAGGGATACTGTGAAGATAAATGGAACCCCTTATTGCGAGGCAGAATACTGTAGCGATTTCCTTGAAAAAATTTCAAGATGCGACGGGATAAATATAACCGCTGAAAATCCCGCCTTTAGACGCTTCTCTGTGAAACATCCGATAGCCGAGGACGCGACTAACCCGCATATCCTCCTATCTTCGAATGGGGAAGACCTCGTCCTTAAAGGCTATAGGCTGTATACCTCATGGAACCCTGAGCCCTTATTTCTACATTTCCTTAGTGATAAACAGCTGACGCCGAAATTGAAGTTATCCTACTCGTATAAGGGCTCCCCCCTCGGAATTCTAACAGAGTTCATCAAGGGAGCAATTGATCCGGGCTCTATTCTCTACAGTTCACTTGTTAGAACGCTTACGGGTGAAGGCCTCATTGTGCCTTTAGACGATATAAAGGCAGCTAGTCAAACCATCGCAAGGTTTCACAACGTGATGCTCTCTTGTACTGAAAACTGGTGTACTCCCAGAACAGCAAACGAGACAGATGTTGATAGGTGGCGTAAAAGAACTCTTTTCTACCTTTCCAATATCCTAAAATTTGAGCCATCCCAGAGCATCAAACGCATACTCCTCAATTTGAAGAACCCGTTATTCGATGAATTTATTGATCAGAGGATAATTGCGACTCACCAGGACCTTCACTTTTCACAGATGCTGAAATGGGGGGAGAACCTCTTTATAATTGACTTCGAGGGTGAGCCTGGACGCCCCGATGAGTATAGGCGCGACCTCGAACCCCCCTTGCGTGACCTCGCCTCCACTCTACGTGCATTGTCCTATATAGCCTTTTTCGCTTTATTGGAAGTAAACAGGATTGACAAGCAAAGAACAATGCAGCTCTTATACAGTAACAGTCAACAAGTCGAGCTAGCAAGAGAATGGACAATACACGTGGCCGAAAAGCTAATAGAAGAGTATGCTAGGTATGTCAAAAGAGACATAGTAGAGTCGACGTCGCCTTCTGAAATCCTGGAATTCTTAAAACCTTGGTTTGTCGAGAGAGCCTTGTATGAGGCATACTATGAGTCGGGTTATCGTCCTGAGAATACAATGATAGCGTTGTCAACCCTTGCTAACAATATTCCCCCTATTCTTGACGCAAAGATTATCATGTAGAATGATAGTATCTTTACTAGGGAGTCGTATCATGAGTGGTGTTATCGAAAAAGTAAAAACTGGAATCCCGGGTTTCGACGATTTACTTTATGGTGGCATCCCGAAGAGAAACATCGTTTTGCTGTCGGGGGGTCCCGGAACCGGTAAGACCATTTTCTCGCAACAATATCTCTACTATGGTCTTGTCAATGGTGAGCCCGCTGTTCTCGTAGCCTTGGAGGAGCACCCGGTTCAAATCCGACGAAACATGGCTTCTTTTGGATGGGATGTTCGCCGCTTTGAAGAAGAAGGCAAATTTGCCATAGTTGATGCCTTTACTGGAGGAATCGGAGAGGCTGCCAAGAGGGAAAGGTACGTTGTTAAGAGCGTAGATGATGTCAGTGAACTCATAGACGTTGTACGGCAAGCTATAAGAGAATCTAAGGCTGAGAGAGTTGTCATCGACTCTGTCTCAACACTGTATCTGACAAAGCCTGCCATGGCGCGCGGTGTTCTGATGCAGCTGAAACGTGTGCTGGCTGGGCTTGGAGCTACTTCTATTTTCGTTTCCCAAGTGAGCGTGACCGAGAGAGGATTCGGCGGGCCTGGCGTGGAACACGCCGTTGACGGTATCGTACGCCTTGACCTTGATGAGGTAGATGGGGAACTCGTAAGATCCCTTGTTATATGGAAAATGAGGGGAACCAAACATGACATGAGGAGGAGACCTTTCGATATCACTGATAAGGGAGTCGTCGTCTACAGTAATAAGGTCGTAAAGCTTAAGGGAATCTTTTATAGAGTTGAAGAGGGGGGGTCTAGTGAGCAGTGAGATTCCACTCAAGCCTTTAGGAAAAGATGAGATAAGAAAGCTTGAACTCTCACTCATCCTCGGCACCCTTTTAAGACCAGACGTTATAGATGCGGTTAGGAGCGCTGAGGATAAAATCACTTGGCTAGACTCCCTCGTTGTAGCTGCTGGCGCGCTCGCACGTGAGAGAGCTGGTTACTCTATTGTCCGAATTGCCGAGGAACTGGGTAGAACAGAGTCCACTATTAGGAATCACCTTACTGCTAAAACTGAAGCCGGCAGGCTTGTGAAGGAGACATACGACAAGCTCTTGCAGAGTGGCGGCAAGCTTGAGCTAGATATATTTTCTACAAAGGCTGAGGAGGAGCTTGGAGCTCTAAGAAAACGCGTCGAGGAGTTAGAGAAAAAGCTTGAAACTGTTAAGAAAGCACTAGAGGAGATTCTCAAAAATATCTAGTTGTTTCATCTAAACGCCGCCTTTAGTGTTAGGCCCGGCTAGCCTAGAGTAGGCCTCAAGAAGCATGTCTGCGGCTTTCTCCCAAGTAAACGTACTACTCACCCTGTCAATCGCATTCTTGCGTATTATCTCCCCAGCATCAAGGTATTCTTCAAGGATGGAGAGAAGTTTTTCATCCCCTATTTTCCTATGGTATCTCTCTAAGCTGCCTTGGTTTGAAGCTTCCATAAAGGCCAGCATGTTTCGCATCGCGTCTGCGAGCTCGTAGGGGTTATCGGGCGGGACAAGCAGACCTGTTCCCTTAATACCGTGCTCGTGGATATCAAGAACAGTCTCCTTTAAACCCCCCACCTTGCTCCCCACAACAGGACAGCCGGCGGCAAGGGCTTCTATAGCCATTATTCCGAATGGTTCCCAGCGTGAAGGTGCCACAAAAATGTCGGCTGCGAGATGTGAAAGTTTATAGACCGAGGGAGCGATGCCGAAAATCACCCGGACGTTATAAGGATACTCGCGAGACAGTTCGATAAGTACGTCAACGTACTTCTCTCCCCCCCATACAGGTAATACAAGAAAAATTATCCTGGCCTCACCGAATTCTCTAAGAAGTATCTCGATGGCTTCAGCCATGGTGTCGAAGCCTTTTTGGCGGGAGAGCCTACCGGTTGTTATCGCTAAGGGACCATCAAAGGGGAACGGGTCTAGCTTCAATTCCTCACGAAATGGTGGAGCAACCCGTTCCAGTATATATTCCTTTATTTTTTCATCTGGAATTTTTGGCTCACCCTTTGGTAACTGTCCCAGAGCATGAAGCAACAAGTATTTTCTAAGGGAAGATCGATTAGAAGTATTCCCAACGGTCTTCTCAATCCTATCTCTATGTATCGACAAAACCTCTTGTATGAGTGTCTCATACTGCCAGTCAGTGCCGTTGTAAACTACGAGCCCTCTACGGGTTACATCTCTCCCTAGGAAGCCGAGAAGATCCTCCTCTAGGTACGACTTACTCACGGTGATCAACTGGTCTGACTCCGCTAGGCCCAGTTTTTCTGCAAAGCCTTCTACCGAGTCGAAAACCTCTCGCAGGGTAACATGCAAGGTTTTACCATTTAGGTATGCTTTATGAACCCAGTCCCTTCTAAGACCTGCTGCCTCTATCGTGGCCCAGTCTAGTTTTCTCCTAACTAAGAGGTGCACGTGGTATACCAGGTAAGGTTTCTCATCCTCTCCCCTCTTCTCCTTAGCTTTAAGCAATGGTACTACAGAGTGCCAGTCATGAAAGTGGAGTATGTCTGGCTCTACTAGTCCCAGATCACTTGCCCACGTGAGTATGTATGGAAGAGCCTTTGCGAGATCCACTACTTTGTTTAATAAAACGTCCTCTGAATATACTCTGGAGTCATCTAGAAAATCGCTGTGAACACGGAGGAAATGGATGCCTTTGTACATTGTTTTTTCGAAGACGTATTTTTTCCCCTCAATTAACCTCTCTACAATCTCTGCACGAGGATCTATTACCGGGGAATGAGACGGCATGATTATAGCCGAGAATATTCCCTTTTTGGAAAGGGGTACTAGAAGGTTTGTCGGAACCTCGGCTAGGCCCCCAACCTTTGCGAAAGGTATTGCTTCAAAGGTAACCATCCAGACACTCTTCAAAGCCAACGTAGAGTCACCTGAGTCTCAAACGACTCTCCTGGATTCAATGCCACTATGTGATTAAACGTTATGCCTATTCCTTGAAGCTCCTTCTTTAACCCTTTTTCGGTTCTGGCAAGTGTCTCGATCGGAGCCACCCAGACTTCAGCGTGCTTGTTGTTCTCGACTACTATTTCCTTATAATCCTTCGAGGAGATTCGAATCGTGCGTGACCATGGACTCTCAAACCTCTCTGTAAAGCTTCGGCTATACGCATCGTCCACGGTGTAATTAGGAGTGCTCTCCTCGTCCAAGGGGAGTTTGGGCATCAAGGATAGCTCGATAGATATTTTAGGGTCTATGAATCGTTTCTCCATGTTTCTCCAGATGTATTTGACTCTAAGAGTCTTTCCTTCATCTTCAACTTCATAAACCTTGGTAACATGAATTCGTGAAGGTTGACTTCTTATACTCCAGTCACGTCCCATTGCAGATAGGACTACGCCTCCATCCCCTATATGTTCGACCAAGTAGTGTTTAAGGGCTAGATCGCTCACGTCTACAAACGGAGTGTTTTCTATCCAGTCTCTAAGACTCGCATCACGCTTCCATATATGTTCCCGGAATGATACCCTGCGGTACCAATCTGGCCTATAGTCTGTAATCCCACTTAGATATGGCTCTGCATATCGTGACATTGTATTAATTAGGTTGTGCTCGTAGCCCTCAAGTTTAATGTCGAGCTCGAACAAGGAGCCGCCATCGCTGGGCTTGATATAAAAGTTCGTGTAAAGAGATTCGATCAGTATTTCGCTTCGGCCATCATAATCAAAATCCTCTTCGGATATTCTCAAACCACTTGCATAGTACAACGCTGAGCTCTCTGAAATCCTTTCAGCTTTTATGAGATGTTCGTATATGGCTTGCCTGAGAATCGGTAGATAGGTTCCGCCAAACAGACCATGCCAGTACGCGTCGTTACACTGTGCAAGATAATAATTCTCCCAGGCATGTGGAGGGGCCTTGAGCCTTACAAGCTTCTCGCGTACGCGAAGGAGCTTCTTATGCATGTTGTTTGCTTCAGGGTATTTTCGAAGGAAGTTAGGAAAATAGCCTCCGCTCCACTCAATCATCTTATCATAGCTCCATGGACCAAGGTATGCTAGACCTGTGAAACCATAGCGTTTAATGTATTCAGATGGAGTGAGAGTTTGAATGTCATTGCTTTCCCTAAGAAGGTGGAAAAATAGTCTTAGCCAGGGCTCCGCGTTTTCACGGGGCCACCACTCGCCAAACTTCTCCGCGTCGCTCCCCCATAAGACGTATTTAAATCCGTTAGGTGTTCGGAAGCTTCTAATATAATCGAGGACTTCCGTATGTGTTCTCCAGGGTAATATGTACCTGATGTTTGCATCTATAAAGAGAACACCTATTTTTCTACCAGCGTATTCTGTGAGGATAGCTGTGTGAGTATCATCCCGCCATAACCCTGACCTATACCCAACTTCGTCGTCTACAATAACATAGGAATAAGCAGCTTCCTTTATGGCTGATGGGAGCGTGGGATCCCAGACCCTTTCGGCAAGCCATAACCCTTTGGGCCTAACTCCGAGTAAATCCTCTACCAGTTTTCTGCCCCGTTTCAGTTGTTCAACTCTATCCTCATATGGGAGAATCGAAAGAATACTTTCTGAGAAAGCACCCCCTAAAACCTCGAAACGGCTGTTCTGTATGATATCTTTCATACGCTCGAGATAATCAGGATAGTATTCTCGCCAGTAAAGAAGAAGAGGGCCGCTGAAGTGTAGGGTGAGTGGCAGATCCTTGAAATATGAGAAGAGATCTAGAAGCATCTCATAGGAGTTCGACTGAATTCTCCTCAGGATGCTTTTTAGCTGGCCTATAGGCTGATGAAAGTGTAGTATAAAGATAAACGTACTCTTCATACTATATCCTTGTCCGGTTCAATGAGATAAGTTTTTCTTAAAATTGGAAGTAAATCCCATGCCAACAGAGCCCCGGCCGGGATTTGAACCCGGGACCTTCGGCTACCCCGAGATTATAGTAAACCTTACGAGGCCGACGCTCCACCAGTCTGAGCTACCGGGGCTAAGAGATTATCTTAGACAGAGATTAAAAAATTTTTCACGTCTCATAAAGCTTGAAAAAACGACAGGTTCCTTTAAATCAGTTGAGGAATTACCGGAGCTAAAGTGCCCCGGCCGGGATTTGAACCCGGGATCTACGGCTCGAGAGGCCGTCATCCTTTCAGCCTCGTGCAGTTGACCGGGCTAGACGACCGGGGCCTAACCCAAATAAATTAAAAATCTTGATAAACTTTTCTTTCGCAGGGGGGTTTGAAGACTACTTCATGTCCTCGCCTGAGAATAAGAGTCCTCAGAAAAACGTGGCGCCGGGGCCGGGATTTGAACCCGGGCGCCCTTGCGGGCAACGGATTTCTTGGATCGTGGGATCTCGAGTCCGCCGCCTTAGGCCGCTCGGCCACCCCGGCACCATGACATCTCAGGCGGGGAGGGTAATGAACTTTACCGCAACGACACCTACTAGCCGGGCGTTCAAGACGCTACAAACACGTTTTTAAGGTGAGTGTTTTTCCTTTCATTTTGAGTTTTTATGAAGAATATTGTCGTTTTTCTAGGCCCAGCCGGGAGCGGCAAAACCTCCCTGTATAAACCGAGAGGTTCTGGGTTCGAATCCCGCCGGCTTGCTCTATATAATCTTGATGGTTCTAGTATGTCTTCTCTGTCTCCTATTCCCCGAGGAGGCCTTAAATCCTTGCTGAGAGTTCTTCTAGCCTATCTGAGAATTACATTTATGCTGTCGAGGGCCTTCCTTTGGTCTGGGAGAGCGCCCGCGTAGGCCCTCAACGAGAAGAAAAAATACGACCACTAGGAGCAAAACATAACCCTCAGGGGGTAACCCGGGAGCCCGCCCCAGTGATGCAGGGTGCGGAAAAACAACAAGTCATTTTTATAAAGCTGAATACAGTGTTGACGCGTTAATGTGTGGCTTGCTTGGTGCTAAGATATGGGGAGGATACGTCTACTTGCACTTTCCGACGTCCATGGCAAGGAGGATATAGTTGATAAGTTCCTAGAATGGGTTAAGAGGGACAACGTTTCATATGATATTATAGTAGCCGCAGGAGACATAGGAAATCCCCAGAGACCCGGGAGCATGTGTAGAATTCTAGCCAAGATATCTAGGGTTTTACAGAAACCCGTCTATTATGTTAAGGGAAATTGGGATGTTGAAGACGACTGTGACGTCCCAAAAGTCTTCAACCTTGACGCAACAGGTCCAATATATTTAAACGATATAGCTCTTGTCGGGCATGGTAGGAGCGCGGAGCCCTTCAGGCTCGAGCATCAGGTCAAAACAATCATACTTGTTACCCATTACCCTCCTTTCAGCATACTCGATAAGGGTAAAGTAATAGACAGCTATCATCATTCACCGCATGCAGGAGTTATTGAAATAAACTATCTGATAGACTATTATCGCCCTAATGTTCACATCTTTGGACACAGCCACAGCTTTGGAGGATTGGAAATAGAACATAACGGAACACTGTACGTGAACGTCGCTCGACTTGACCGGCTTTTGAAGTCCGGCGAGCCTATAGGCAACTACGCTATAATAGATGTATCAAGCAGTGGTGAAGTAAAAGTCGAGTGGCGTTTCATTAACGGGGTATGGAAGAAGTGTTCTAGCTGTGGGAGGATCGTACATATCCCTGAAAAATGGTCTCTTTGCCGTAAGTGTGCTCATAAGTCCGATTTGAAGTTTACAAAGGTGACAGGCGTACCATATAGAAACATGCTTGTGTTCAGCGATGGTGTAACCAGAGAAGTTTTAGCAAAGAAAGAAGTAAAAATACCTTTCTACACTATACGAGACAATGTCACATTGGATGATTTCCTAGACATTATAGTGACCAGGGTATTCAAGGAGACATTCACAAGGGACGGGACGCGGATACTTGAAGTTCCAAAAGATAAGGTTATTGAGTTTTACGGCAACAGGCGTGAGCCTTTGACTCCCTTTAGCGAGTATCTATTTGCATGCAATGAAAAAATTAAGGAGCAAAAACTCTGTCTTCTAATGAAGGTTTTCTCAGTCGATAAAAGAGCACATGTATTTTGGAGAATAAACCAGAACAACCCCCTAAGCATCGAGAACGAGTTTATCCTATTCAGAGAAGGAATTCTATTACCTGAGTCACAACTCCTGAAAAAGCTCGCAGACATTAACTTCAGAGTAATATCCTACAAATTTGAGGCGATCTAAGTGAGCACCACCTGGCGCGAAATTTATAGGAAGATTGTTCACGTCGCTTTAAGTCTTCTCTTATTTGCCCCTTTTTACTTCAAGCTTCCTCCTCCTCTAAATCCCTATAGTTACTACTCGCTTGGACTCTTCTTGGCAGCATTTATAAACAGCGTTGTGGTGAAGAAAGATAAACTTACCTTAGAGATAAACGCGTTACGAGATGAACTACACCGATTTGCGGATAGTATTGGAGACATAGCTAAAATGCCAATATCGATACTAGAGGAGATTCTCACAGATTTTCATAGTTTTGTCGAGAAGCAGCTTTCACTGCTAGAAAGAGACTACGAGAAAAGAGAAGGTTACGTTGGACTTCTTTACGGAATAATCGGGGCGACGTCAAGCCTTCTCGTTGACCCCAGCCATGCATTCTACGGGATAGTTGCGCTGGCAGTTGTAGATGTCTTGGCGTCTATGTCCAGCCTTTTGATTTGGAATAAAGGTAAAACCATGGGTGGCGAGGCAATAGCTTTTCTCTCCTTTGCAATAATACTCATGAGTCTCGGAGTTCCGGTGCTTCAAAGCATTCTAGTTTCAGCGGTAGCTACGCTCTCAGAGTATTTCTCCCCTGAAGATAATCTCACAGTTCCCTTCTTCACAACTATTGCTGCATTTATCCTAAAGCTACCTGAGAGGCATCCGCTATAAAAATTCAGTATGCGTTATAGTCTTCATTAAAGTAGTCTGCGTCTAACTCTAGGGTTTCAGTGTCGTCGCGACGTAAGCTATCACTGATAGGATAAACATCGCCACTATAAGAGCCGAAACTATGCGTTTCATCTTCTCTCTCCTTACCGGCACTTGAATCACCCTGGACCAATGCGAACAGAATAATTAGAGTTCCCGACAATATTAACATTTCTGGTAAGACGGATTTGTTCGTGATAAAGTTTAACGGTATGGAACTTGAGTTGAAGAGAAAAGAGTATTTTGCTTTTGTTTCTTCGAGTTCCTTTCGCGCGCCTATTCCCATGAAGATGAGCTTCCCATCTTTAACTACTAGAACTGTGGGAAAACTTGAGGCATTAACTTGAGCTCTAACGTTGAGACTGTCGATCCCCAGGGGCCAAGTGATGTTATTCTCAATAGAATATCTTCGAAGCATTTCGGGGGTATCTGATGGGGATACGGTGAGAGATACTACCACTGTGTCGTTCTGACTCGAGAGCAGTTTAAGTGTCGGAAGCAGGTATTTACAGCCTGTGCATTGAGTATAGAACAGCTCTATTATCAGTATCTTGTCATGGGATAGATACGATAAGTCGAGATTACTGCCTCCAAGAATAGTCACATATCCGAGGCTTAGCGTTTTATTCAGTCTTCTACTAGCTATTGTCTCGTTTGAAAGAACCTGTAATACACGCTCTACTGAGACCAAATTAACATTTTCCAGTCTGACACAGGAATAATTGATGAATATTTCCTTTATACCTTCCCGCCAATTCACTAATATATTACTTGTATTATTTAGAGTGCATCGGAGTCCTTCCGGGAAACCAGTAATTGACAGCTGGTAGGATCCGGCTTCAAGCGTCTTGACGTACATCGAAGATGGTTGTATATCAAGGAAAATGGTATCCGAGGCCTCGTCCAACCTTGTGACCGCAATCCTACCAGTAGAGTTTTGTGTGGATTTCACTATTAAGTTAAATGTTAAACGTTTAAGCGTCACTTTAAGCGTTAATGGTGTCTTGAGAGATATGTCGAGGATTCTAGACTGGTATAGCGGAGCCTCAATGGTCGCTGAATAGTTTCCTTTTAGAGCCTCAACCATGGTGATGCCTTGAGCCGTCGTCCATAATTCATAGGTTTCAGGTCCCTTTACTGTTATTTTCGCACCGGGAATGGGTTTCCCGTTTTCGTCTGTAACATTAAACGTAAGTGTAACCCTTTTAGGGGGTTCTTTGGACATCGTCGCAGTCATATACATGATAGGTTGAGCTAGCTGTAGTGTGAAGGTGTTTTGCGAGTATCCCTGTTTCAGTATCTCAACAGTATAATTACCTATTGGTATTAGACCTGTAGCATAACCTGTAGAATTCGTGAAAAGTGTAAGGGTTTTAGAGGAATCAGATAAAATTATTGTAGCATTAGAGACGGGGGTTCCCTCACTGTCAATAACCCTTAAATAAAAAAGAGCACGTGTGAGTGGATATATAACGACTAGTCTCCTGCTACCGTAAGCTGCAACATATAAGGTTTCTGTGTTTTTTCCAGATTCCGGATCAAAAGGAACGCTGCTCCAGTTAACCTGTTGTCTCATCTGGAGAGTTGGAGCGCCTTTCCTGTCGAATGTATAGAAAGTCACGTCACTAACCGTGAACACAGCAACCCCGTCATCTGTGACTAGGTTAACAGAACGTGAAGCTGGTAGTTTAAGTACACTGTTGCATTCAAGGTTGTATGTGCACAGACTTAGGATGCCATCGGATCCGATTATAGCAAAACCGTTTTTAAGAGGAATCATCTGTTTTATAGGAGGCATCATTTTTGTGGCCCTTAGCTGAAGGTTAGGTAATGTGAGTATTGAGGTGTTGTGGAGACCGTTCTCGTCCTTAACTTTTTGGAACAAAATAAAATTGTTCCCGATAGCTTTCGAGGTTAGACCTGTTATCTGTGTAGCTACCTTCTCCACTCCGTTTCCGGACACCCTGTATACCTCGATCCTGTTATCTGTAAGCTGGCACAGCTCGCATAGAGTATCTATGGTCTCAACGACAAGAAAGTTATTGGAAAAATCCATTGAAAATATCCTCACGAGAACGTCCCGGGAATTTACATCTCTTTCAAATATGCGGAGGTTTCTCTTAAGATCTAGAACTATCAGTCTGTCAAGTTTGACCTTCTCGACTGAATAAATCATGCTCATGGCAAGAAATCTTCCATCAGCGCTTAGGGCGCAACGAGCGACTTCGATCTCATCACTCTTAGCCTTGGCATTTAAGGAGGCTAAGACTTGAAGACTAGAAGAGTTTAAAATGACAACCGTCCCAGTCCTGTCGACAACCACAAAAACAGAGCCGTTAGTCGCTAAGCATGAAATATCAGCTCCGAAGGGAAAAATTATTCGAGAGTTTACTTTTCCGGTTTCAAAGTCTATTTTAGAGATAGTTCCATTAGTAAACATGACGAATAGCTTATTCCCATAGGGTAAAAAGGCCTCGAAAGCTGTTGTAAAGTCTAATGTGGCTGTTGTATACATCGGTGCTGAAAACGAGTAAGCTGCTAAGGCAAGAAGTAGTACAAGAAGCACTAGGAAGGTTTTTCCATTAATCATTCTGTTTCCTTCAATAACAGTTTTACAGGTATCTCATTAAGTGTCTGAACAAGTATTGTGATACCCGAGAGTTTTTCCTCTGACGATAGTGAACTGTTAAGCTTGTAAAGTATATCTCTGATACGTAAAAGCGCCTCCAGGGACTCCTTCTGCGACTCAATCGTTTCCTCAAGAACGTTTAGCTCATCAACAGCTCTTGCATTCACTACAACTTTAAGACCCATAAAATCGATCTCGTTAAGAGAAGAAAGCTTTTCGCCTATAAGATCCTCTAGGACACGCTCTAAAGCTTTCATACGCTCAGCTCTAACTTTTACGCTCTCATACCTCTGCTCGAGCTGTTGTAGTGTATCTTGGAGGGTTCCTATCTGAGCCTCAATATACCTGAGCAACTCGTCGAACCCATTAAACTGATATATATTGTAAGACACGACTCCTCAATATGTGCTATACTCAGCGTTTAAAAAAATTAACGTATAAATACAGTAACCTTTACCCTCCAAACCTTCTATGTCTCGATTGATAAATCCTTATAGCACGCAGAAGATCAATCTTTCTGAAATCAGGCCAGTATACGTCCAGGAAGACGAGCTCAGAGTACGCAATCTGCCAGAGCAAAAAGTTGCTTATTCGCTCCTCGCCACTGGTACGTATGACGAGGTCAGGATCCGGGTGTGGCTGGTCACCAGTGAGAAGATACCGTGCAAAAACTTCTTCACTAATTTCATCCTCGTCGAGCTTACCTGTCTTGACGTCCTTGACTAGTCTCCGAACAGCCTCAACGATTTCCCATCTCCCCCCATAGGCAATAGCAATATTCAAGAATCTTTCACTGTATACCGAAGATTTTCTCTCAATATCCTCTATCTTCTCACGAACACTAGAGGGTAGAAGAGACTTGTCCCCTATAAACCTCACGTGAACCTTTCTCTTTTCGATCTCACCCGAGTCTCTAAGCTTCACGAGCTTCTCTTCCAGTACCTTAAAAATCTCTCGTATCTCCTCCTCACTCCGTTTTTTAAGATTCTCTGTCGACAAAACAAACAAGGTCACCGTTTTTACTCCAAGATCGTAACACCAGTCAAGAACCTCCTCGGCCTTTTCGGCACCATGTCTGTGTCCAAACCAAGGTGGGAACCTCCTGACCCTAGCCCATCTTCTGTTACCATCCAGTATAAAGGCAACGTGTTTAGGAATGTCGCCTCTTTTAACTTCCTGTTCTAGAAGATACTCGTAGACCCTATATAAGCCCAAGATGTGGGCTACTGACCTCCAAGACATTAGAGACCACTAGCTTTTTGAGGAGGCTTAAAATATTAATCATTATGCTAAAGCTTTTTTCTCGAAGTTTAGAGGAGTTAGAAAACCCAGTGGAGGAGATAAAACACTTAATCGATCATACGAACCTGAGACCTGAAGCCTCCCTTTCAGATCTTGAGAAAACCTGTAAAGAAGCAAACGAGTACGGTTTCTATGCTTGCTGTATACCACCATTCTTTGTAAAGCAAGCCAGGCAACTAGTTAGGGGCGAGACTAAAGTCGTAACGGTGGTGGGCTTTCCCCATGGTAACTCACCCGTTGAGGCTAAGGAGCTTGAAGTCAAGAGGGCCTTTGAAAGTGGGGCAGACGAGGTTGACGCTGTAATTAATATTTCTCTTGTAAGGAGTGGAAGGATCAATGAGGCTCTAGAAGAGGTGAAAAGATTACTTGAGGTAACGCGAAGCTATGGGGGAGTTTTGAAGATAATTATTGAAACTGGATATTTAGAAGAGAAAACAATTTACGAGGTCTCAAAGGCCCTAGCCGCGACAGGAGTCCATTTTGTAAAGACATCCACAGGGTTTGGTCCGCGTGGGGCTACGCCAGAAGACATCCTGATTATGCGGGATGCAGTAAAGGGGACGGGGACAAAGATAAAGGCCGCTGGCGGCATCCGAACGGGTCTTCAGGCAATGTATTTTTACCTATTAGGCGTCGATAGGATAGGCACAAGCAGCAGCCTACAAATACTGAGCGATCTTAAAAGAATATTCAAGTCATGATATTTTACTTTCCAGAAGCGCCCTTTCTCTTTGGGCTGGGGTGGTGAAATTTAAACAAGCGTAAAAGAAATATACGACAATCACTAAGATGAGGCCGATCATAGATGAAAGGCATCGCATCGATATACGGTTACGGCGCATATATCCCGGTTTACAGAATAGAGGCTAAGGAGATCGCGAGGGTGCACACGAAGGGTGGTGAGAAAGCTCCCATAAAATCTAAGAGCCTCCCCGGACCGGACGAGGACTCTCTAACCATGGCTTATGAGGCAGCTAAAAACGCTCTCAAAAGGGCGAGAATCGACCCCTCGCTTGTAGAGGCTCTCTATATTGGCTCCGAGAGCCCCCCTTATGCAGTCAAACCCTCGGCCACAGTAATCGCGGAGGCACTGGGCCTCTCTCGAAAGCTTTACGGCATAGACATGGAGTTCGCGTGTAAGGCAGGCACTACAGCCGTTATTAGCGTCGCCTCACTTATATCTTCTGGAGTGATAAAGTATGGAATGGGTATCGGGACGGACACTGCGCAAGGCCGCCCAGGCGACGAGCTTGAATATACCGCAGCTGCTGGAGCTGCAGCTTATCTATTGGGCCCCTTGTCAAGAGAGAGTGTGGCCACTATCGAACATACTTATAGCTATGTGAGTGATACGCCAGACTTTTGGAGACGAGAAGGGGAGAAATTTCCAATGCATACTTTTAGGTTTACCGGAGAGCCAGCATACTTTCAACACATAGAAGGTGCGGCGAGAGGCCTGATGGAGGAAACAGGCCTAAGACCTGGGGACTTTAACTACGTGGTATTTCATCAGCCAAACGTTAAGTTTCCTCAGCGCATGGCGGAGATCCTAGGATTTACTCCTGAACAATTAAAGCTTGGCCTGCTCTCTGGAGAAATAGGAAACACTTATGCTGCAGCGTCCCTTGTGGGACTGGCAAACGTGTTGGATCACGCGAAGCCCGGGGAGAGAATACTCGTTGTATCATTTGGAAGCGGTGCAGGCTCAGATGCACTTAGCATCATCGTTGAGGATGGTATAGTAGAGAGAAAACCCTTAGCCCCTAGTGTCAGTTATTACATCAAGAGGGCAAAGTATGTTGATTATGCGTTCTACCTAAAATATAGAAGGTTTATTCTAGGGGTGATGTAGTTGGGAAAAGCCTATATCGTCGGAATCGGCGCCACGAAAATTGACGAACACTGGGAAAAGGGTATACGCGACCTGATGACTGAAGCCTCACTAAGGGCCATACAGGATGCGGGAATATCGAAGAAGGAGATCCAAGGTATATTTGTAGGAAACATGTCATCTGGTTATTTGCAAGGTCAGGAGCATTTGGGATCACTGCTGGCCACATGGTTGGGGCTACCCGGGGTAGCAGCAAACAAAGTCGAGGCTGCCTGCGCCAGCGGTGGTGCAGCAGTCCACGCGGCTTATCTGGCTGTTAAATCCGGTCTTTACGACTGCGTGCTAGCAGTGGGCGTGGAGAAGTTAACCGATGCTCCTACCAGTGATGCAACAAGTGCTTTGATAATGGCAGAGGATCAGGAGTACGTCGCTTTTGCTGGCTTCTCGTTTGTAGCCTTAAACGCTCTTGTATACAGAGAGTATATGAGGAGGTTTGGGGTAAGACAAGAGGACATCGCGCTCTTCGCGGTGCATGACCACAAGTATGCAGCAAATAACCCGTTAGCCCAATACAATAAGCCTCTTAGCCTCGAAGATGTCTTAAAATCACCCCTTGTAGCAGATCCTATAAGATTACTTGAAAGCGCACCTTTGGGAGATGGAAGTGCCGCCCTAGTTATTTGCTCGGAGGAAAAGGCTAGGAGACTTAATAAGGATGTTTTCGTGGAGCTTGCAGGTAGCGCCCTCGCCACGGATATTTTAAGCCTCCATGACAGGCCTGATCTGACCACGCTCTCTGCCACAGTGAAGGCAAGATCCATGGCATTTAAGCAGGCTGGGATAGACGTGAATGATATTGACATATTGGAAGTCCATGATGCTTTTACAGTGCTGGGCGTTATTCACCTGGAGGACCTAGGATTTGCCAAGAAAGGTGAAGGGTGGAAGCTACTAAAGGAGGGCCAGCTCGAGAAAGACGGCAAGATTCCCACTAACACCATGGGGGGTCTTAAGGCTAGGGGACACCCTGTTGGAGCAACGGGCGTATACCAAATCTATGATCTTGTAACACAGTTGCGAGGTGATGCAGGGGCCAATCAGGTCCCTGACCCTGAAATAGGTTTGGCACAAAATGTTGGTGGCGTTGGAGGGACTGTTGCAATAAATGTTGTGAGAAGGGTGAGATAAGATGGCCTATGTGAGGAGTGTTCCGAGAGCATGGAGGGAGAGACAAAACAAGTACAGGTTAATAGGAGGAACCTGTAAGGACTGCGGCAAGACCTTCTACCCCTATCGGGGAATATGCCCAGTATGCGGCTCGAGCAATGTGGAAGCCAAGAAGCTACCTGAGACGGGTACAATAGAGACATTTAGCGTTGTTAGAACACCGCCAACAGAATTTACAGGTCAAGCCCCCTATGTGGTGGCGCTGGTTAGGCTAGACGATGGCACGCTTGTCCCGGCACAGATAACTGACGTTGAGCCCGAAGAGGTTCAAGTGGGGATGCGCGTCGAGGCGGTATTCAGGAGGTACAGAGAGCAGGGTGAGAAGGGAATCATCGAGTACGGCATAAAGTTTAGGCCTGTGGTCAACCTTGAGTCAAAATGAAGAGAAGACAACACGTGAGAAACTAATCGAAATTTTTCTCAATAACCCGGGGGTAGAGTTCACTTTAAACGAGCTTCTCTTGCGACTTAATTTAAAAGAACGCGATGCTAAACAGTTACTGAACAACATAAATCATGTAGCCAAGAGTATCAAAAGACTAACCGGGGGCGAAGCCTACCTTGCCATGCGTCCTCCGACATGTCTAGACTGTGGATACATCTTCCGTGACCTGGAGTCAGCCAGAATGCCGAGCAAATGCCCTAGATGTAAAAGTGAAAGGATAATTCCACCCTCATTCATTCTTTTGAGAAAAGAGTAAGATTCAAGCCTTCAGTTTGTTTTATAAAGGAGTCTCTTCGCTTCGATAGAAGTATTTATCGGGGGGAGAGAATAGAAAAGAAGAAACCGTCTGTTCGATGAACATGTGGGTAGAGTCTATAACAGTACCCGCACGTCTTGTGTATAGTCCGCTCAATGTTAGGCGGCAGGAATGGCTGAAGTGGCTTGATCGGGATCTTCAGAGAAGAGATTACTTCTTCTCCTTCTTCCGGGAAAAGAGAACATGTGGAGTATAGAACCAGGGCTCCACGATGAACAAGTTTTAAAGCGTTTGTAAGTAGTTCTAGCTGGACTTGTTTCATTCTGCTTAGATCCTCCCTTCTTAAGCTCCAGAGAGCAAGTCTTAGCCCGGGATCCCGCGATATAGCTCCGCTATTTGTACAGGGAGCATCGACTACGGCTGCGCTAAAGAGCTTTGAGCTCGAGAAAAATCTACCATCTGAGTTAATTACTTGATAATTGCAGTTTGTAGCTTTCATTATTTCGATACACGCTCTTGTTCTTTTTTCTGAGATATCTACCAACAGAATTGCGTCGTGGTCTATTTTACGGCAAAGTAATGAGGCCTTCATGCAAGGAGCTGCAGCTAAATCAACTATTACTCCTTTTGGTCTAAGCGATATGAGAGCTTCGACTGCTATAATGCTCGCCTTGTCCTGATAAGTTGCAATTTCAGGTGGTAGAGAAGGAAGAGGTATCTCCTGTGTCGGCAAAATCTCTAGAAGATATGGATAATCTTTATCTTGCCTAAACCTGAACCCTTTCCTCTTCAAGTAGTCTTCAAGCCAATCCTTTCTCTCAGTATCATTCAGCCTAACCCACACTTGCCGATATCTTAGAGACTTTAATATCTCGGGGGTTGCTTTCTCGCCGAAACGTGAGAGAAATGTTTCCACTATAAGAGGTGGGACGCTCTCCTTGTAAGATAAACGCAACGTAATAGGCATTTCCTCGAGCTCGTTAAAAAGCCGATCTAAGTTTCTAGGTGTTAGAAGGTTAAGTAGAGAGTCGCTAACAAGGCCACCCCTTAGGGCTCTTATCCTATCTAGTGTGAAGCTGGGAGATGAGGAGGCTAAATAGAAAGCGACATAAAAAGCTCCTTTTCTCCGTAGAGGCAAGTCTTGTTTGTTGTTCTTCCTTAATAGGTAGATGGGTGGCCCAATGTTTTCAAGCGTTCTCTTCGCGAGAAGAAAAGATATCTTCTGCTCTTCAGCGGAGAGTTTGAATTCTTGCATAGTCTCCTGAAATGCTGCATCAAAGGATATCGACTTAGCTTCAATTCTCTCTATGACCCTTGTAGCGGCCCGGAAAGCAATTGGAGAAACAAGCTCTACAAGCTCTTTGTCTCTAGGCATGAAAGGTCATTCCTGGAACTTTTCTTAGAATAGCCTTTGAACCAGTATTGCCAGGGTAAAGCTTGCATAATAGGCTACGAAGACGCTTATGAATGCTCTTTCTGTTGGCAGTTTCTTGTAAACTTTGATTATAGCTGTTAGAAGCCCTAGTACAATAACCTGAACGACTCTGTAGAGAATATTTGTTAGAATAATATCCAGGTTTGCAAGGGCTGGTATTGCGAGTAGAATTGTCGCCAGAAACATGCTTGAGAAATAATCGAGTCCTATCCGGGGATCTCCGCCCAACAGGCGAGATGAAAATTCTAGAATAGATAGTGTTAACGATATCCCTGAAATCCACAAAACTATACGTGCCTCCCTGTACACTATCGGAACAAATAGTTGATCCAGACCAAAGACTACGTAGCTTCCCGTAAGCGTCGCCACCGCTGCCGTTGTAAAATAAATGAGTAAGGCTAAGAATGGAATAACTGGTTGCGAGTACATGTAGGAAACTAAGTTTTCAGGAACTATAACCGGTAAGATGTATTTTTCAATAACTAGGGACAGCCCCCGCTTCTCTAATAGAAGACTTTTAACTCTGGCCTCGTTTTCCGTTAAGAATTTGTAGAGCTTAACGCCTTTCTCTGTTAGCACATACTTGCGTCTCTCATTCTTCTCAACAAGTCCTGAAAGCTTATCCAGATTATAGTATAGGTTTCCAGTACTGGTCTTAATAGCCTCTTTCAACTCGCTAAAGGACGCTTCCCCGGACTCTCCTATCTTTCTGATAATCGCCCTTAGATAAGGATTCCCTATTACAGAGTATATCTGATCAAGGTCTATGTCCTGCCCTGAACTCTCCATAGACGTGAACACACATAAGCGTCACAGGTTATTAACCTTAGCTCCATATACACGACCCGCCTGGCCCGGGACGTACACACAAATAATAAAAACTATGACGATTAACTGACAATTGAAGTATTGGAATGCAACACGTTGTTCCCGCAGTAGGCATACGCGTTGAAGATGAAGAGTCACTGGGAAAGCTGCCAAACCGCTTGTCGCGTTTTGAGACATCCCATGTCTGGGTTCAACTCATATCCTCCTACAAGTTTTTCTCGGACATGGGTGTCAGCGACATTACCGATGTCTTTATCGATCACGACGTCAACATTGCTTCCCTGAAATTCGAATCTGTAGGAGAAATTGATCAGGAAGTCTTCGAGAAGATAATAACTATAGCTGATGAAACAAAAGGTAGAACCATAATTATTTCCAGGCCACTAAGCTTGAGTAGTACTACTCTGGAGAGAATATACGAGCTGGCGGCCATGTATAAAGTGAAAATTCTACTTGAGCCTGAAAAGCCGGAAAATCTTAAACAAATTTCTAGTATAATCGGATCTTTCATGGGAGGGATTCTTGGACTCTCTCTTGTCCAGGAAAAGTACTCTTCTACGGAGACCTTTATATCAAGCATAAGAGGATATCTACAAGTCGCTAGGAATATAGAGATTTCAAACTATGATGGAACTGAACCCGCCCCAATACTCATACCCTCTCAGTATAATAATCCAATGCTTTTACGCTTTCTCATGAGAAATCAGTTCGAGGGCTTTCTGACAATATGTTATTCAAAAAGAATGACAGACGACACGTGGTTGCTACGGGAGCTTTTCAGTCTAAAAGAGCAGCTGGCCACTCTAAGCGAGAAGGAGGACTAGACTTCAACCTCAAGCACAAGTGCGCCTCTGTATCCGCAGTTTGCACACACGTATAAGGGTGGTGTTAAGCCTGCGACTCCAAGGGGTGAAATTCTTGTGCTACCACAAATGGGACATACAAGGATGGAGGAGGAACGTTGTCTTGAGAATTCCAGAGCTAGAGGTCTACCTTCGACGGCTATCCTGTGCTCAGGTAATCCCTTCGACAAGAGATACTCAATAGCCCGCGTGATTTCCTGAAAACTCGTTTTTGAAAAACACACATCTTCCCCTTCTTCCACCTTGAAGCCAAGAGTAACCTCGACATATTTTCGAGCAGAGCAATCAAATTCTATGCAGACTTCTCCGGAACAGGTTACTATGTTGAAAAATGTATCCGTATCTGTCATCCCAAACACATTAATTGAGCGGCACAAGAATATATTTGTTGTAGACTAGTTACCGGGGGGACCTCTTGATATCCTGGAGAATCAGAATAAAAATAACGACGATAATGCTAGCGCTCATTCTCTTAGCGATGATTATTGGATATACACAGGAAATCAGTAGTGATGATGCCGTGCGACTCTACAAGGAGGCTCTAAATTACGATGAAAAACTCAGATCAGCAGGAGATGTCGAGACAACCATTTTGAATTTTTTCACAGATTTCGCACCTATAGTGATTGTGTCCAATATTCCCTTTGCCGGTCCTGTAACAGTACTCTTCATCTCATTCAACGCTGGTTATACGATTAAGGCCGAATACATAGCGACAGGTCACAATGCACTCTACACTTCTCTATCCGAGTCAGTGGTCATTGTTCAGTTACTAGCGCTTGCGATAGCCGGCGGGGAGGGTCTACTCCAATCATATTTGGTTTACCGCAGAATGAAGGCAGACTTATTCGATTCGCTAGCAGTTATAACCCTAGAGGTCTCTCTTGCTGTGCTCTCAGCAGTTCTTGAGGCGGTTTAAACGATGTTTTAAAATTCGTTATTCCTGAAGCTTAAAATATCAAGGCTTGAATAAGTTAAATCGAGGGTGAAAATGCATGCTTGAAGGTTTTGGTATTAAGACGCTCGACGACGTTGACGTTAAAGGGAAAACAGTTGGTGTGCGCGCCGACTTTAATTCACCAATTGACCCCAAGACAGGAAAACTCTTAGACTATACGAGGATAACTGCACACGCCGAGACAACTATTCGAGAACTAGTCGAGAAAAAAGCTAAGGTTGTTGTGATTTCTCACCAGGGCAGGAAGGGAGACCCTGATTTTACCAGCCTACGGGAGCATGCTGAAATACTGGAGCGGTACTTCCCGGGACGTGTTAGGTTTGTACCCGACGTTTTCGGGGACAAGGCAGTCGAGGAAATTCGATCTATAAAAGAGGGCGAAATCCTCGTGTTGGAGAACGTTCGCTACTGGGACGGCGAGACAAAGAATGCTTCCCCCGAAGAACATTCGAAAAGCGAGCTTGTAGCAAGGCTAGCCCCCTTTTTTGAAGTCTATGTTGTAGATGCCTTTTCTGCAGCGCATAGACCCCATGCCTCACTGGTAGGCTTCGCTCCTGTAGTCAAACACTACGTTGCGGGCAGAGTTATGGAGAGAGAACTACGCGCCCTTTACCGTGTCAGAAACAACCCTGAGAGACCATGTGTTTACGTTATTGGAGGGGCTAAAGCGGAGGACACGGCGGAGATTATAAAAAGCGTTCTGGGTGAAAATATAGCCGACAAGATCCTGACTGGTGGCCTCGTGGCTAATCTGCTCTTACATAGCGCTGGATACAATATAGGCTTAGAAAACGTTAAGATATTAGAGGAAAAAGGGTTTTTATCCCTAGAGAAAGAGTTGAAGATTCTTTTAGACAAATACAAGGATCGTGTTTTGCTCCCAGTTGACCTTGCCTTAGATATTGACGGTAAGAGAGTAGAAGTGGAAGTTTCCAGGTTACCCGCACGAGGCATTATAAAGGATATCGGAACTAAGACTGCCGACCTATATTCAGGCTTAATTAAAAATGCCAAGACAGTGGTTATGAATGGACCTATGGGAATTTTCGAAGACGATCGCTTTTCTATAGGGACGAAGAAGGTTTTTGAGTCAATGGTCAGCTCGGGTGCTTTCACGCTCATCGGGGGTGGCCACACGCTAGCAGCGGCAGATAAGCTTGGATTTTCTGAAAAAATATCCCATGTAAGTACTGGGGGAGGTGCACTTATCGAGTTTTTAATAAAGGGAACACTACCTGTAGTCGAGGTCCTGAAGAAGTACGGTCAAACTAGATAAACACTTTTTTATCAAAAAAGCAAAAGCAAATATATTCACTTTTACTTCAATATATCTGTATGAGAGCCGAGTGGATCTTCTCTCTTTATGAGGAAATACCTGCTCCCAGCTTAGTTGTTATAGGTCTCCCGGACGTTGGACTGGTGGGTCCCATAGCCACTTCTCATCTTGTTAAGCAGTGGGGTTTGAGGAATATAGGCTATGTGGATTCGCCGAGTATACCTCCCGTTATTCTGTTTCACGAGTCCTCACCTCTTCTCCCTATACGCGTGTACGGCGGGTATAAGGGAAACGATTTTGTACTCGTAATTCACTCCGACGTGGCCATACCCCCTCAAGCAATCCACGAACTGTCTTCTTTCCTGGTTTCTACTCTCCTCGAAAAGAAGGCGGGAAGGTTGTTCCTTTTGGGAGGAATCGCGGTTCAAGACAGGTTAAACATACAGACCCCAAAGACTTACGCCGCGTCGATCGACCCCGAGGCATTAAAATACGCTAGAAGCAAAGGTATTGACCCCATACAGGAAGGATACATAGGGGGTATTTATGCCCAAATACTCAAGGAGGCTTTTAAAAATAGGCTTAATGTCCTAGCCCTCCTCGCTGAATGCTTCCTTAATTATCCTGATCCAGGCGCATCTGCGAGCACGCTACAAGCCTTCTCAAAACTTACGGGAAAAGACGTGGACGTGAAACAGCTTATAGAGCAAGAGGAGGAAATAAGGCTCAAGCTGCGGGAACTTATGAAGAGAACCATGGAGAGCATGAAAGGAACAGGAAAAGAGTATGAGTACACGATCCCCGCACTCTATGTGTAAGGGGTGGCTGAAAAATGGAGGAATGGGTAAGGCGTGAAATTGAAGAAATGCTAAAAGAGTTTAAGAGGCTTCGAGACGAATTTGCTAGGATGGAACAAGAGATGTTGCAGCCGCTATTTCATCCCGAAGAGAAAACAGTAGTTCCTCTATACGAGGTTCGACGCGAATCAGACAAGATAATTGTATGGGCTGATCTGGCCGGTGTTCGTGATAAGAATAACGTCGATGTCAGAGTGGAGGGAAGGACGTTGAAAATAGAGGCATTATTCTCTAAACCTTTTAAGTTGGAGGGGTTCACCTTCCTTCGGGAGGGGCTTCAAAGGTACAAGCTTGAAATTCCTTTACCCGAAAATATAGACCTGGACAAGATAAAGGCAACACTCAAGAAGGGAATTCTTGAAATCGAGATACCACTAAAAGTTGAAAGATTTAAGATAAAGGTGGAGTAGTTTTTCTCACTTTATTGCTCTCAACCTACTAATTAGCTCGTTAAGATCCTCAATCCTAGTTACCGCTAGAGGTATATTTTCACGTTTAGCAATTTCAAGCCCTAGCTCGTCCACCTTGCGCGCGCCATGTAAAACAACCAGGGCTGGTCTAAGGCCTCCCATACCCGCCTGCATAGACTTCACTGCTACCATCGGGCTCCTACCATAAGCAACCTTTGTAAAAATAGCTGCCCTTTGAGTCGTTGCACCATACAGCTTGATATAGTCGTAGGACGGAACGTCTAGAACCAGTTTAATGCTGTCCACTACAGTATAGCCAAGTATGGGTGTTGATATGAAAGCCGCCCCTACAATTAAATCTGCTTCAATAGCCTCGCAAAACCTTGCAATCGAGAGTGGAATGCTGAATTCCCTCATGTCTAGGACTGCTTCCCTTAGAAGATCGGAGCCTAATAGGATCCTTCTGAGACCGGAGAGAACTATTCCACCTCGTTCGATGTCCTTCATGATGAGACTCTTCACAAACCTGGCAACAAACCTTGAGCCTGGAGACTTTCGTCTTCCACTCTCATAGTCGCTGAGCACTGAAGCCGATACCCCCATTTGCGTTGCCACTTCCACCTGTGTAAGACTGAATTTTTCCCGCCATTTTCTCATCTCGGCTCCTGGGTTGTCGGACATGATTATTTCTCCGGCTATCTTAGAGGCTACTTCTCGAAGAGAAGGATCGCTCAGCCATCCTTCTGAATTTACCCGTCTCTGCATCATGGAGGATATTGCCAACTGTTATAAAAGTTTTAGGGATTTGTCGAATCAAAAATGGTAATTTTAGACTGGGCATTAAGGCGGTAAAATAATAAGTGACTATCCAACTTCATCTTAGGCGATGAAGAGGCTCGGAAGGCCCGACTGGTGGGGAACTCGTGCAGGGCGGAGCCTGCTTTAATCGTCATAAATATGAGCGTATAGTAAAAAAACCCTTTAATAGACTGCATCGTGAAATATATCGAAAATGGATATGAAGTACACAGTAGCGATAAATGGATTTGGTAGGATAGGTAGAAATTTCCTTAAAGCCGCCCTTCAAAACGAGAAGTTCGTTAAGACTTTCAACGTAGTCGCAGTTAACGACTTATCTGACGCCAAAACTCTTGCACATCTATTCAAGTACGACAGCGTCTTCGGGAGGTTCAAGGGAAGAGTTGAGGTTAAGGATACAAAGCTCCTGATAGAAGACTACGAAATAGAGGTTCTTGCCTTCAAAGACCCGTCTCAGCTACCATGGTCTAAGATGAATGTTGATATAGTTTTAGAGTCCACAGGGCTTTTCACGGACAGGGAAAACGCCTCCAAACACCTCTCAGCAGGAGCTAAAAAGGTTGTGATTTCCGCGCCTGCTAAGAACCCCGACATCACGATAGTTATGGGTGTAAACCACGCCCAGTATGACCCCCGTAATCATCACATAATATCTAACGCTTCATGCACTACCAACGCCTTCGCACCCGTTGTAAAGGTACTCCACGAGAGTTTTGGAGTTATCCAGGGCATGATGACCACTGTACACGCTTATACCAATGATCAGCGGATACTTGACCTTGTCCACAAGGATCTGAGAAGAGCAAGGGCTGCTGCACAGAACATCATTCCTACTACGACTGGAGCAGCCAAGGCTATAATGGACGTGTATCCGGAGCTTAAGGGTAAGTTAACGGCTATGGCTATCCGAGTCCCAGTCCCAGATGGGTCAATTGTCGATTTTACAGCATTACTGAAGAAGCCTGTCACCAAGGAAGAAATGGACTCAGCATTCAAGAGGTATGCTGAGGGAGAACTGAGGGGCATACTGGAATACACAGAAGAGCCAATCGTTAGTACGGACATTATCGGGAACCCGCACAGCTCCATATACGATGCAGCTGCAAGTCAGGTCGTTGGAGAGAGAGGGGACATGGTAAAGGTTTTCGCATGGTACGACAATGAGTGGGGATACTCAAACAGGCTAGTAGACTTAATGGTGTACATGGCCGAGAAAGGGCTCTAAATCACACTTTAAAATCATAAAAAGCTCCTTGTTTGCTGAAAACTATCTTCCCATTTTTATAAGTTATCTCTGTTATCCTGTGAAAAGGGATAAATTTATCTTTCCCATCAACAACGATTACAACCCCATCCCTTGTAACCTCCCTTATCTGTTCCCCGGTGAATTCATCTAGCTCCCCCGATACTCCACGCGAGATAAACTTTACCCGAAGACTACCTTTATCCATGTTTTTATCCCAGAGAACTCGTTGGAAGAAGTTTCGCATGGGGTTTTTCACTGTAGCAGCACCCTCCTCCTGTATCCAACTTCTATCAATATTTTTTCTTTCAATGAGAAGTTCTTCTTTCCTTCCAGCTTGACACGGATATATTTGTCGTCTATATTTAGCTCAAGAACACGCGTCTGTGCTATCTTCTCGATCATCTCACGAGCCTCGTCCGGATCAATCTTTGTCTTTATTTTAGGGCATTGGACGGGGCATAAAGTGCAGAATCTTCCGTCAATATAGTCTAGGCCAGGGCATGGCGCGCGTATACCATCATAGAGCATAGCAGTATAGTTGTTTGCACAACACGCGCTGAGAAAAGGAACTAAACCCTTTTCCCGTACTACTTCGACGGCTTGCCTCTTTATATCACTGACATCTACGGATAGCTGTACCCCCCTTCTTAGAACCCCTTTAACCCTTTCACGTATTTGCGTGGTTTGGAAGCCAGCCTTCTCCAGCCGCTCAAGAATCATAGGTGTTATTCGTAGACCACCGATAACAACTCCAATGGCTCCGGCTTGCTTGGCTTCATCAACTATCTCTTCGATCTCCTCAGTGTTTACCCCGGGTATAAGCGGCCTAAGAAAGAGCAAGGGATGTAGACCATTCTTTCTCATTAAGCGTATGGTTTCGAAACGCTTCTCCGGAGTTGGAGCGTTGGGCTCAAGCTTACGATAATAAGCCAGGGAAACGACTGTAACCAGAGGACTTAGTGGAAGTTTCACGGATGCCAAAGCCTTTACCTGAGCCTCGGAGAGGGCTGCTTTTGTTGAAAACTGAGTGGGATTTCCAAGATGCTTACTGAATGAATGTATGTATTCCAGTGTCCGTGTGAAGGCATGCTCATCGACGAATGGTTCCCCGACGCTTCCTATAGCTATAAGGGATCCAAAACGGCCTGGCAGGAAGTAGGGGTTTAGAAGTAGAGCATAACTCATTTCGTCTCCGCTGAGTCCATAAACGTGGTAGTTTGAGAAGCTTACCCCCATCTCAGGCAGATAACAGTATGTGCAACCGTACTTGCAGCCAATCACGCTGTGAACTGTTACTCCGCAGGGTCGAGGTTTTTTCCTGGAATGGTAATCACCTTTAACTTTCCTTTGACTTTCTGCGGGAAGCCGCTCTTCAAGCATTTTCAACAATAATGTCTTACGGTATAAGAAATCCTTCAGTGATAGCTCTAAAACCACCAATAGCACCGTGAAGTGCTTTATGTTATCTGTAGCTGGGTCTCTTGCTGAGATATCTTGGGAGCATGGCTGAGACTCTGGGATAACCTTGTAACTCCTTGTTTATTCTTTCGACTAGCTCCTCTAGGGTCATTTCGAGCTGTCCTTGACCTCGTATTCTCACACTCAGCTTGCCAGTCTCGGCCTCTTTTTTGCCAATAACAATCACGTAGGGGATCCATTTAACTTCGGCATCGCGAACACGTTTGCCGACACTTTCGTCTCGGTCATCAACATCTACGCGAACACCCTCTTTCTCAAATGTATCCGCGACCTCATCCGCGTTTTTGAGGTACTCTTTCGAGAACGGGATAACTCTTACCTGTACAGGGGCGAGCCATAACGGGAGGGAGGGTTGTTCTCCCCTCTTTGATTTTTGAGCAGCAGTGTCGAAGACAGCGAAGATGTAGCGTTCTATGGATCCGATGAGAGCGGTGTGTATTATGACAGGGTGTTTCCGCTCACCCTTCTCGTCCGTGTAGGTTATCCCGAAGCGCTCCGCATTACCGAAATCTATCTGAAATGTACCTATTTCTCTAGGCCTACCGAGCTCGTCAATTATGTTGTACTCTATGTTCAGGAACCAGTAATACTTGCCTTCAGGGACAAAGTGGAGAAGTACGGGCTTCCCCTCCATCTCTACAAGTTTCCTGAGATATTCCTTGTGTCCATCTAGGAATGACCTTGTGAGATTATATATACTCACGTAGTCTCTGCCGAGCCTTCTCATTTCCTCATATATCTTCCTATGAACCAAGAAAGAGACTTCCTGGGCCTGGGCTAGATCCCTGCAGAAGATGTGGAGATCAGGCATCGTGAACTTTCTAAGCCTAAAGCAGAGAAGGAGTTCTCCAGGCTGTTCTAGGCGGTAGCTGTCGGCGATCTCTAACATGCCTAGAGGCAGGTCCCTATAGCTTATCTCCCAGTCCTTGATCATCGCGAATTGTTGATGACAGGCAGCGTATCTTAGGACCAGCTTCTTTTCATCGACTTCGAACTGGTAAAGCCTATCGCCAAATAGTTGAGCATGTTGAAGAACCGGCTTGTATTCCAAGTTGAATGTATTAGTGCCTCTAACCTTATATACAGGTATACCTAAGCTACGACATACTTGCCAAGCATATTCTGAAACAGCCTCCACCATTATTGTAGCCTCAGGTCCATACCGCATATGACCAAGGTCACTCATAGGCTCCCATTCAAATCCAAACTTTTTACAATACTCGAGGAATTGAGGCTCCCCACCTTCACGTCTCCGCTTAAACACCTCCGACTCTAATAGTGCTACAAAGTCCGCTGGGAGGCCGCTGGGAAGCTCTTCAACACTAACTACCCTACCATCGGGGAACATAACCGCGAAGTCTTCGAAACCCCGCTTAGGAGGCTCTCCCGGTCTTATACTCCTCGAAAGCTCCGATAAAGGATGTCCATAGCAGTCAAGTGTGAAACGCTTATACCAGCCGAAGGGTGCTCTCTGAGTTTTTAGCCCCTTTTCTGAAAGTTGTGACTCTATCGACTTTAGTATTGCCAGGGCTTCACCGGGACTAGCTAGATTCTCTGACAAATGGGCATAGGGATAAACCACTACCTCTGAAGCCTTTACTCTTCTGAATACATCTTCTATTTCCCTAACCGCGGCACTAACAACACCGGGGTCACTAGAATCTCCCTCCTCGACTGTGACGAATACCACTAAGGCGTTTTCAGCCTTCCCAACCCTGCGCCCGTCAATATCCTCAGCACCCTCGAGGGCTTTCTCGCGCGCTTCGTACTCGAAGCTTTTAGCATGGATAAGGAGCAACTTCAACTCGTCCACCCCTCTTACAGAATAAATATTCTTGAGCCTAACCTATACTTTTCGCTATTCGAGGTCGTTCACCCTAGATCCAAGCTTCTTGAGCTTATTCCGCAACTTGCTATAGACCTGCCTGTCCAGGACTTTCGCTTCTTCCTCGATAGAGAACTCCTCTTCCGTCTTTTTGGGTTGCACCATCTCCAGTTTAAGCCTGCAGGTTCCATCAGGTAACAGGGCGTGCCTTGAACAGCCAGCGAACTGGCACCTGTATCCAATGCAAGTATCGCCCGTCCATGAACAAAAAGCTTCAAGTCCCCGCTTGGTACGCCTGTAGATCAGAGCGTTCTTGTAGCAGGTGAAAGCTTTGAAGGGGCAAAGTGGGGAACAACTCACGTCATTCTTTTGCATAAAATTCCCCGCATAGCATTTTACACTCTCAGACGAGATTATTGAACTTTACTCTCTCTAAAGTTTAAAATTATACAAGTGTTAGTGGCTCATATCCATTTTTTACTAGAAACTCGTTTAGTTCGCTTAACGTAGGTGAAGAATGTGCCCCAACCCGAGTCGCTTTTAATGCGCCGGCAGCATTTGCTACTAGGAGACACTGTTCAAGGGAGAAGCCGAGTTTCCACGCAACGAGAAATGCCGCATTAAACGCGTCTCCAGCCCCAGTAGTGTCTACAGCGTGCACTTTAAACGCTGGAACCCCAATGCCGAGTTTAGGCAAACGAGATCCCAAGCTACCCTCTTTTAAAACTAATAGCCCATTAAACTGTGAGTCTAGGTATTCAGGTCCAAGGGTTTCATATTCCCTTTTATTCACAAATAAAATATCAACCATCCTCAGCGTTTCCCGAACGTATGAAAATCCTTTAGATGCTATCGTCATTCCTGGATCATAGCTTGTTGTAACTCCTTTACTCTTAGCTATCTCGAACACCCAAGACGTGTATTCAGGCTTCGTGCTGCTTAAATGGACGTGTTCAACTCCTCTTAGAGCCTCCTCGAGATTCAGGAAGCCGGGAGTTAAATCTGTATTTGCTCCACGAAGGGCGACCATCGCCCTATCCCCATTTGAATCAAGCAGTATTATTACCCGTCCCGTTGGTTTAGAAGATCTGACTATCCACTTCGTATCAACACCCTCCCTTGAAAAATTATCGAGTATGAAGTCTCCTTGCTTATCGCCACCAACCGCGCCGATGAAAAATACCTTTACGCCTAGCTTCGCCATAGCCACCGCAACATTGGAGGCTGCACCACCCACTCTTTGAAAGTAGTCTTTTGCTTCCTGTGCCTCATCCGCTCTGGGTATGCTATCCACTAGATAGTACTCGTCAATGCTGGCATTCCCTGAGACGGCAAAGACGAGTTTAGGATCCACTTTTTTAAGGACGAAGAATATGTATTTCTGTCTTACGTGTAGTGAACCCTGGGAGACTATACTTGTTACATAAGAACAAAAATATAACGTGGACCTGTCACCTATAGATTAGGGGTTGATATTGGGAGAAGACACGAAAAAACTGGCAGAAATAAAGGAATTTCTCGAGAGAAGGCTTGAGGAACTGCGTCACGAAGAACAGCTTATTGAGGAGATGCTAAATCTCGTCAACCAAGCTCTCTCATCTGCGAGTTTCATCAGGGCTTCAGAGCTTGTATCTAGGCCCCAACCCGCTGTTGAGCAACAAAGACAATCTCCGCCGGTGCAAAAAGGGGAGGCGATAGAAGAATCTGTAATAACCGCGACCCCTACAGGCGAACATTTGGCACGCATCCTCGTATATCCCAACATCATTGAGATTTTGTTTGAAAAAGAATTTCAATCATCTACGCCTCCTTTTGAGTCTTTCTTTTTGAGAAAGGTCCTGGAAGGATTCAAGAGAAAAGCCGAAGACTCCGTCGCGAAAGGTGAGAAAGCTCCAGATGAGATATTTGACTATGAGATCATCCAAGATAAGGGAGTTTTAAAGAAGATTATAATAAGGAACTATGGCGACAAGAAGGTCATAAACGAGATCAAAAGTACTTTACGTTGGACTTTGAATAAAATGCTTTCCAGATCCTCGTCCGAGTAATCAGGCCTGAACCACTGTTTTCCTCTGGGACTTATACATTTCTATCAGCTCAGACTCAGTAGTAGCTTGCTCGGGTTTTTTGTCAAACCTATAACGACCCGTGAACCTGGGGAACCTCACTGCTAGACCCGAATCTGGCTCTATTTTTCCGAGCGCGCAGGTGTGAAGAGGACTCAGAGTAATTTCCGCTCCGATAATCTCGAGTACAACGGCTGGGACAAACCACACATCAGCCTCTAGTTTTGAAACCACACGTGGGTGACGGTGCGGGATTTTGTAGGGCTCTAGGAGCTTTGGCAGGTTTGCTAAGTCCTCGTCGGTGAAACCAGAGCCAACTTTGCAAACCGTTTTAAACGTGTCGCTGTTAGGGTCATAGGCTGCCATCAGCAGGGCTCCATAGGTTCCGGCACGTTTTCCTCTACCATGGAAAGCTCCAACCACGACAAGGTCCACTGTGTCTGTCATCTCCATCCTGTAGTCCCGCTTGAACTTTATCCACAACCAGCCTCTAGCTCCCATCTGGTATATGCTCTGATTCCCAGTGGATTTACACATTACTCCTTCACATCCTTCGCTTATGGCCTCCTCGAAGAAGAGCATGAGGTCTTTTACATTATCAACGAGCTTAGCCTGGGAGAGGAGTATGTTCTCGTCCCGCGGTGGCGTTATAGATTCAAGTATTTTTCTTCTTTCCGGGAGGGGCTTTTCGATTAGCTCCTCTCCATTAAGGTAGACTATGTCAAAGAGATATACTCTAACCGGGTACTCCTCCATCGCTTTCTTAACATCATACTTGCGGCGCCTGTGCATGAGCTCCTGGAAGGGCAGCATGTCTCCCGTGTCTGGGTTATAAGCTACTATTTCTCCCTCTACTATAAACTCATCTGCCTTTAGTGTTAACATGAAGTTCACGACGTCTGGGTAGTGGCTTGTTATGTTTTCAAGACGCCTGCTAAAAAGCCAGACCTTATCACCTTTCCTGTGGGCTTGAACACGTTCACCGTCATACTTGAACTCGGCTAGACATGATCCTCCCAGCTTTTCTAGAATCTCGCCGGGATCACTCAGTCTCTCAGCCAACATTGGGAGAATAGGTACTCCAACCTCGATTCTTATCGATCTCACAGCCTCTAAGCCCTTCTCCGCAAGTGTACGCGCAATAAAGCCTAGATCGGGCCTCCGCGTGTATGCCCTCTCGAGAACGTCGCGTGCCGACTTTGTGCCTGTGAAGGCTACAGCCAGGGCGTCCAGAATTGTCATGTCAGCTATACCGAGGCGAAGCTTACCCGTGACTGTCCTAACGATATACTTCGCCTCCTTCGGTGAGGCATCTGATAGGAGGCTTGCAAGCGTGTTGATTTTTGTATCCTGGCTTCCCTCCCCTGAAGCCAGTGCTATCTTCATCAGCGAGTTATAAACGTGGGAGACCATCAGCTCACGTTTACCAGTTTCTTCTCCTATGTAGCCTAAGAGACCGGCGGACTGTCTGGGCTTAGAGAGGAGTTCTTCCGCTACTAAGCCAGGATCCCCGGTTTTCTTGTAGAGTTCCTCGACAGATTTGAGAGAGACACCGCTAGCCTTAGAGATTGCCCTTAAAGTAAGCTTTTCGGCAACGCCGAGCTCTACTCCTTCGTAGTCCGGTCGTAGCTGTCCCTGTGTTAGATATATAACCTTGTCTAAGACACTGGTGGGAGTCTTTTTGAACAAGGCCACGAGATAATCTGTCATGGCTAGCCTGCTTGTTGTCGCCTCGATTTTCTCGTAGAAATCGACTAGGACACCATATGGAAGGTCATTCTGCTCCATAATCGCCCTTATATTATTTGTACAGAAGGATGTTTAAAGGTTTAGTCGCGTCTGGGTTGGGGTTAGGGTTGAAGCTTTGGCCCTTGTTTACCTCAATATTGCTGCTTAGGTGCGGGGTTTGCGTCTGCCACAAGGGGGGTTTGTAGGATCTGGAACGTTGACGTGTAGAAGTTTACACCTACTCTTGGCCTGGTCGTAGAATACGCAAGTAAAGCATGTTCCTGTTAGATCACTTATGCCTGGTTGTGGTTTCTCCTGTCTCTGCATTTGTGGCGCGGGTTTAGGCTGTGGGGGTGGAGTTTGTTGTACTGGAGGTTGAACTGTAGGTGAGGGGTGAGGTCTAGATGGCTGGGCTTGTGGAGCGGGGGAAACAGGAGGGGTTGGATACTTGGGGGGAACAGTTTGCCTGGGAGGGGGCTGCTGTTCAGGCTGTATAGCTTTCGGCTGCGGCCTTGCAGGTCTTATTGGTTTTTCCTCTAGTTCAACAGGAGCGAGCTCTATAGGTGGTGGTTCTTTCTGTGTTTCCACGACAGGTGGCGTTGGCGGTTTTTCGGGGGTGGTTGTGGGAGGGGGTTGCTTGGCCTGTACGGGGGGTTTAGTTGGTTGCACGGGCTTGAGTTCTAATGGCTGCTGGCTTTCTAGAGCCGGAATGTTTGCGAGGTCTGGCGATAAGCCCTGAATAAGGAGTTTTATCTCTTCTCTGCCTAGATATCGGCCCTCAACGACCTTCTCACCGTCTACCACTACTGCTGGAATGGCACTGATCCCGTACTTCTTGAACTCAGCCGTATAGATGCCCCCGAAGAGCTCATCCAGATTTTCAAGCCATTCCTGGTATTTAGAGGGGTCTTTAAGATTCATTAAGAGCCTAACCGCGAGGCGTGGCCGCTGCTGTTTCGGTATAACGTTTAGCTCGGCCTTAAAGGCTTCCAGCATGGCCTGTGCCTCGGGAGTGCGTGGTAGGAAGACCTTTATCTCTTTGACCACCTAGCCCACCACTAAACCTTATGTTTTCTAGGAAGAACCTGATAATTAAGTTATCTTTTCGATACTTTCAATCTGGTGGAAAACTAGGGGAAGAACTCGAGTATCCTTTCAGTGACTTCGCCTCCTGGCGTAACTTCGACGAATATTTGGGACTGAAAAGTATAAACCTTGAGCTTTCCGGACCTCCAGAAGTCTTCAGGGAGGCCGGCCTTAAGGCAAGCATAGCTTAGGTATTCTTCAACGTCCCAGCCCTCCTCTACAGGAACCTGGGGTAAGAGCAGGCCACGGGCCATTCCGTGTTCGACTAAGAGTCCGTCTCTGCCGATCTTTATCTTTCCTATGAGCTCTTTATAGTCAGAGTATATTAAAGGTTCGGGCTTTGTCAGAACGCTGACCTCAAAGATTATCTCATCCAGTTCACGGGGGGTTACTGGGGGGAATCTAGGATCCTCTGTTGCGGCTGCGACTGCCGCGCGTATTGTTGCCTCGGCTAGAGGGAAGAGGGGTTCAGGGTAGCCGATGCACCCTCTAAGTTCGCGCCTAGCCTGCCTTGTGACTGGGTTCACCTCTATACGTTCAAGAGTTACGAAGACACCGGATTTCTCTAGAAGTTTTACAGGCGTATCTCGAGGTGGCTCAATTATGACAGCCTTGTTAAGGTACTCTTCAACAGCCCTTCTGGCAAGACTAACGAGGAACTTGCCTTCTTCAACAGATAGTTTTTCCATAGATTATACACCTCACTTTTTCAATTTTTTTCTCTATCTCTACTACATGAGTGCCCAGCCAATAAATTTGTCCACATCCTGTGCACATGTAAAACTCGTTATATGTGTCCCTGACCTTGAGGGGAATATTATCCTTAATTTGCTCCTTATCAACCTTGACTAGGGGGGCTCCACACAACGAACATAACGCCTTCTCCGGGTTAAATTCTGGCTTGATATCCAGCCTTGAAAGAACCCAGGCCAGTACGTCCTCCTCGGGACCATCTGGAACGAGTAGAGCTTTTATGTTTTTCCTGATAAGCTCCCTGTAAAGAACCTTGTCTCGGGTAAGGAAAACCGCTTTATTATGCGTCGCGAGGAAAAGCTTAATTTCTGCGTCCTTAAAGTCCCTGAGATAGATTGTCCTGACCCCGAGGAGCCTCAACCATCTTGATAGTTTACCGAGCATCCCATCAGCCACTACTTCTAGCAAGACTGGAACCACCCGTATACGCCGACAAGAATTTTTGCAGTGCTGAAGAATCAAAGAGGAATACATCGTCTCCGAAGTCAGCGTAGACAATGGAGTACTTCCTGAGACTCTCCATTGGTTCCAGTTTCTTCACCGTATAAACGTCCAAGAACTGACCAGCTATCTTGGATACGGAGACCGTGCCGCTCAGCACTTCAGTTCTACCGACTCTCAGTGCATAATGAGCTAAGTCTGGAACTGTGAGTATATTCACTACCTGACCTCTATGACAGATGGGGAGGACTAGGGCGTTTGTTTCGTTGAAGGCTCGATAAGCGGTTGTTACCTTCGAGTTGCATTTTAAACAAGGTAGCCTGAAGGGTTTTAGTTTCGAGATTAGAACCTGAATGCTAATTAATCCACTAGCAAGCATCCAGGATACTAGGGATCGTGGAGTATAAGCTCTCCCAGTCTTGCGGAGTACCAGATAGTATCCCTTCGAGACACGATGCAATGCTGTTGAAAAGCCCGGTGTTGAGCTTATGAAGGATATATTGGTCTTTAATCTGCGTCCCGTGGTAAAGTGGTGTAGAGAATGAAGCGGGAGATATGTCCCCTTTATTTTTGCTACCAGGCTTTTAAAGCCCTCTTGATGCATGATCCCAAATGCTTCCTCGGGGCTTTCAGCCGTTAAAACGCCTTCGCTATAGTCGGCTTTCAATGTTCCGCCACCTCTCCACATGGAATGTTCCTTGTGGCAGTAGCCTCAAGATATCCTCAAGCATTACCTTATACCCGCAGCTATGTTGAAGGAACTCGTGTATCTTCCTAGCTGTGAGTTCTCTGGAGATCGTACCCGGGGACAATTTTACGTAGCAGTTTCCTTGGGGTTTCTTGAGGGCTGGTATGGCTTCAAGCCCGTTACTTCCAACGCCTATAAGGAGTTCTAGTTTTATCCCTCTCAGCCAGTTCCTCTTACCGTATATCATAAAGGCTCCTTTGCCGAGGTACTCGCCGCTAGGGGCTTTTTTAGACACCTGGCTTCCTGGAACCCAGTACACGTCCATTGTTAGCAGTCCAGCCTTCCAAGCGCTACTATAGCTTGCGGCGAATTGGGCTGCCTCGAGTATGTCCTGTTCAGGAACATCTTTTCCCTCAGTCTTTATAACTACGGCTGGAGCTCCGTGAATGTCTGCGTGTAGGAACAAGTCGTGCTCGTCCATGTACCTCCTAACTAGAAGCTCGTTTTGCCCCGCGGATTTCCCGGCTATAACAAGGAAGCCGTTCGTCGTCACGAAGAACCTGAAATCCCTATACCAAGGACGACCTGTCTCCTTCGTTATCCTTACAACCACCTTTGTGGGTTGATCATGTCTTACTTCCTGGAGCTCCTGGATTTTGCTTTTAAGCGACTTGGCCTTCTCGAATAACATCTCAGCGTTGGCGTATGCCGAAATCCTTGCGTTGACGTGAATATCTAGGCCTCCTAGATCCACCTGTATAATCCATTTCTCGTGGTTGAACGCCTTGACCTCAGGGAAATCTTTCCTCAAATCGTTCTCTAACTGTTCCCAGGGAATCCTACTCTCACGCATTCTTCTATAGGATTCTATAAGTCTTTGAAGCCTAGACGCATGATCCATGACTAGCCTAGCTTCAAGCTCGAGCCTCGCCAATGCTTCTCGAGCCCTCTCCACAGGACTTGCTTCGATCTCACCTGCGGAGGAGTCCGATAGCATGAGGCTTGCAACGTAAGAGGGAAAATGTTTAGGATATTCTATCTTCTCGAAGCCAGCCTTAAGGTGAAATGGCTCAAAAGGGTAGATCAACACTTTGCCCTCGATGGTTGTTTTGAAGCCCTCTTCTTTGCGCTCAATTGATTCGAGGTATATGTTTCTCGCCGTTTCGACTATGCGTATTATATCCTTTACGTCAATGCCCGGAGAAGCTGTTTCTAAGCCCTGCCTGTAAGCGGCCTCGTATATGAGCTCTGGTGGCAGGGATAAGGCGTAAGCTAGGGCGGAGATGATGCTTCTTCTCGATAGTCTAGAAGCTAATTCCACTATCTCTGAAGGAGACCTTGAAATGTCGCCTAGCCTGGGTGGGGGTTTGTAGGGCTCGCCTCTCCTTACCGTTCTGTCCTTCATAGTCTTTTGGGCCGCTGCTGCTTGTATCCTACCTTCGTGGTCTAGGAGTACCACGTTACCCTCTCTGACCCACTCTAATACAAGGGTGGCCGAGTACAGGTCTAGGGCCAATACTCTGTCCTCGTTAATAATGCTGACTTCGCGGATTCTACGCCCCTCTATCTCATGTAGAAGTCTTGAACGAACGGGGTTTTTGAGTTCTATGTCCTCACTTAGAGGGGATACGCCTCGTTTAGGACTAAACAATAGTATACCGTTAGAGTGCTGTATAACGTAGACCCCCTTGTATTCTAGCGCGCGTTTAATCCTCGAGCCTTCAAGGCTCTCAAGCAGATCCCATATCTTGTAAAGGTCTAGAACGCTTACGCTATCCCATCCCAAGCCATAAGCCACAGGTAACTAGGGGTATAGCATCATTAAAAACCTACTCCGAGGGCATAACAATATCAGCCTTGTAGGGGTGATAGAAGGATAGCGTTATTTTGTCTCCCTCGCGTCGGACGAGGGCTCTATGGGTAAAGTATTCTGCGAAAATGTTTTCCCCAAAACTCTTGGAGTCAGAACTATAGTTGATGAATATTGAGTTTAATCCCCTGCTGGCTTTATCGAGCGCCAGTGCCAGTAGGGAAGCCACTAGCCCCCATCTCGCCCTGTACTCGAGGTTAAAAGCGTAGAAAACCCTTGGAACGCTGTCCACCACGATTAGCTTGTAGTTTGCCCCTGCTATAATAGAGAGCAGTTCAAGAGGATCACCGGGCGTTTGGAATTTAACGTTACGCCATTTTCCCCTTGACCGCCAGGAGGTCTGAGCGTAGTCTATGTAAAGGGTTTCAGTCCCCATTTCTGAGATAAACCTTTGCACAGCTTCACGTCGCCCTGAGCCTGACGACCCCGATATTTCAATTACAAAGCCTTGACCGAGAAAGCCTATATCTTGGGGTTTACGCCTCCTCGACACCATGTTCACCTATCCTGAAGGTTGCTGTTCCACGCTTCCATGGCGTTGATAGTACCTCTGCCTCTCGAACCACGCCGCGCTTGCGGAGAAGTAGTGTTAGACACGCGTATGTGTCGAGGGCCGCGCCTCCTGCAGGTCTTATTCCGTCCGATTGGACAACCTGTCTAGTAGCTATGACCACCGCGCCGGCACGCGCCACGCGCCAGAGAGAGTAAATAACCTTTGCATAAGCCTCGGTTCTCTCACGTGCACTCAGCGCCTCGGTGCGTACTAGCCGTGTAAGCTCGTCCAGGATTAATAGGCCTACATCTCCAGCCACGACCTCCTTGAAGGCTTTCTCGAGGAGGACCAACAAGTGTTGTAGACTGTGAGCACGAACATATAGTATGCCAGCCAATACAGAGCTAGGATCTAGATCCCTAGCAGCGGCCATCATCACGACCCGCTCTGGGGAGAAATCGCCTGTTGTATCGACAAAAACCACGCGGGATCCTAGACCACCTTGACCGACTGGCTTTTGAGCGTTAACAGCAAGCTGCATACAGAGCTGTGTCTTTCCACTTCCAGCCTCACCAGCTACATCATATAGACAACCCATTTGGAAGCCTCCATCCAGCAATACGTCTATTGGCCCAACATTACTCTGTAAAACGAGCTTGTGTTGAGGTACAGTATGAGCCTCCATATGTGACACAGTCGGGAGTTGAAGAATTCCCAAAACATCTGAAACATTCATCAGAAGATATAGAAAGAAAAAAGGTAAAAAATTATTTTTTTAGTTTTAGAGAGACTAGGCTTCTTACTTTGCCTGGGTGCCCTCGGCTGGAGCAATGACCTTTGCGAGTCTGCGGCGCCTGTACAGGCTGTACTCGTGGGCGATTATGAAGATCACTAGGACTATCAGTATGAGGAGCAGTATGAGTCCGAGGAACTCGCTGCTGCTCATCTCCCATCCAGCAATGGTCAGGAAGATGTCGAGCTTTAACTCGAGTGTTGACTCCTTGCCGCCCGTTACAGTGGCTGTTCCGCTGGCCTCTCTTCCGCCCTTGCTGGCGGTAACAGTGTATGTGCCCTGCGGTATCTCGAGTGTTACTATTCCGCTAGCGTCTGATGTGAAGCTTCCAACATTCTGTACGGTGACGGTTGCGCCTTCAACGCCTTGTCCCCTGGCGCCAACGACCTTTACGGTGAGCTTTCCGATGCTTGGGACTGTTATGCCCACAGAGGGCTGCCTGTCTACGCTTCCGGAGTAGCCTATGTTGAGGCCCTTCCATGTGCCGACGGAGAAGCTAATCTTGCCTGGTGGTACCTCTTTGACTGTTATGCTTCCGCTGCTGTCAAGAGTATCGCTTATGGTTCTGCCGTCAGGCGTGGTTATCTGAACCGCAGCGTTGGCGAGTGGTGTGCCGAAGGGTGACGTGAACGTCAGCTGGACGTCGTAGATGTCGAGCTTAACCTGGAAGATCTGCAGGCTGGTCTCAAACCTGCCCTTCTCGATCTTGATGCTCTGAGTGGCTATTGTGCCTACGCCGGCGAGGTCTACCTTAACCTGGTAGGCTCCGTGCGGAGCCTGTCCGTGGTCAGCGGGTGTCTCAGGACTGTACTTGGCGCTTGCATCAGACGGCCAGCTTACCACGGTGTCCTTTGCGAGTCTCAGTATTACGCTACCGTCTGAGGCTGGAGTGTGTTTAGTTACCACGCTGTCGGGCCACGTGACGGTAACAGTGATCTTATTGAGTATGCTCTGGCTGAGAGACCCTCCTTGGGCGTTGGTCAACACGAGCTTAGCGACATAGACGAAGGTTTCAAGCGTTGTCCCGCTTCCAGGCTTGTAAAGCCTTGGAGTGTCGTAGTCTGTGACTGTGTCAAAGATCACTATCTCCTTGGGTATCTTGCCCGCTGCCCTGAGGAGGTAGCTGTCACGCCAGTAGACGAGGAGCTGGTATGTCTGATTACCAGACGGGACGTAGAGGATTGTGTTACCGTTGGCGTTAGTGAAGTTGAACGTGCTTGGATAGGCCTTTGCGTTCGGTTCTCTCAGGTAGGCTGCAACCATGGCGTTCTGCAAGGGCTTGCCCGACCAGTCGAAGACTGTTACGAGTATGCCGCTCCACTGGAGTGGGACACATTTTCCGCCAGGCATGTTGTTTGTGAGGTTGAATTTAACCGTGGTGCCGAGGGTGTCAGGGTCTAACACGTTCTCGGTCTTCAGGTTGTACGGGGAGAGTATTGGGTCGAAGTTTAGCTTGGTGGAAAGCCCGTATGTGAGCCCGCTTACACCCAGGAATGCAAACTTGCCCGTGAAGACGGGGAGGCTGCCTACAGGAGTGCTGACTGTAGCACCCTTGTCAGGGTAGAACGTAACCGTGCCGTCGGACCCTGTCGTGCCGCTGACTAGGCCTGACGTGGCGCCGGTTGAGCCGATAACAGTTACTGTTACGGGCTGGTTAGCGAGGCCTACCTGCTGTGAACGGAGGTTGGGGCCTGTGACCTGGACGCAGAAGCCCTCCATCGCCGAGGTGTATACCACCTTGGCTACACCGCTCCAGTAAGTGACGTTCCATGCTCCGCCAAGCATGTAGTCGTGGTTGTTGCCACGGAATGCATTGCCTAGCTTGTACCATGTTGGGCTTGGGCTGCTTATGTCGTTACCGCTCGTAGTGACACCAGTCTCGATTTTGTCAGTTGTTACATTGTATGGTCCGACAAGGTATCCATAAGCAGTACCTACTGCTATTAGTCCATACTTGGGGGTATCTGGGACTCCGGGGGTTCCATACTTCTTGCCCGCAAAGACGTATGCATTGGTTATGTTGGCTCCAAACTTTACTGGTGCATTCTTAACTTTGTGGTTGGGCATCCAGACGGC
>ERZ1669248.140-NODE-140-length-43879-cov-11.933598_pt1 | contig 43879 bp, 51 predicted proteins | sample MGYA00579296_ERZ1669248 | MGnify/ENA primary metagenome ERZ1669248 (study PRJEB41166, sample SAMN08046057) | hot springs metagenome | biome: hot spring; feature: neutral hot spring; material: thermophilic sediment; isolation source: thermophilic sediment from...
TCTAAACCTCATGGAGTGGTTTTCCAGCCTGGCTACCAGAGGCGAAAATTCTAAAGTCTTGGTTTTGGTTGCGTTTGTAGAGAACTATAAGCTGGCAAAGACCTAAACCTATTTTAATAGAGATCTCTATAACTGTCTATCAGGTATGTACCTCGATCCTGAAGAGGAAAAAATGCTGGACGGAGAGTATGGAGAAGCTATCGCAATGGCAATGAAAACGGTTTTAAGAGTGGCTGAGGCGCTTAAAGCTGAAAGGCTTGTAAGGGTAAAAAACGCACATATATCAGGTATTTCGTACAAGAATATTGGAGACGAGGGCCTCCAATTTCTGGAGGAGCTAGCGGCCAAAGGTGGGAGAGTAAGCGTCCCCTCTTCAATGAATCCAGCTGGCTTAGACCTAGCCCAATGGAGGAACATGGGCGTTGATAAGGGCTATTTTGAAAAACAAATGAGAATAATAAACGCCCTGGCAGCACTGGGGGTTAAGCCCACGCTTACCTGTACCCCTTATCTCTACGAGGATATAAGTTACGGGGATCATCTTGCATGGTCTGAAAGTAATGCAGTGCTGTACGCTAATAGCATCATAGGCGCTAGATCCAACCGTGACGGAGGCCCCCTTGCGCTCTTCGAAGCTATTGTCGGACGAGCCCCACTAGCCGGCTTACACGTCGAGTCGAACAGGCGACCAGAACTTGTCATAGATTTTACAAGTGTCTCAAAGGAGGTAGAGGAGCAAAACATGTATTCGGTGGCAGGGCTACTCGTAGGCGCACTTACAGGAAACCGGGTTCCTCTTGTGCGGGGTCTCAAGCTATCAAAGGAGAGGTTAGACTATATTAAACTTTTTTTAGCCGCAGTCGGGGCAACGGGGGGTACAGGGCTAGTCCTCATAGAGGGGGCTTCGCCTGAAAATTATCCGGCAAGCGGGGTTGACACAATAGAAGTGGATTTCAAGATGCTCCGCGAAACACTAGATAATTACTCGGGGACCGATGAAGGAGCCATAGTTCTTGGATGTCCACACCTCTCGTTAGATGAGATAATGGACATCATCAGCCGTCTACCTGAAAATGGTACCGCTACAAGAAAGATTTTCCTTTATACGAGTAGGGAGGTCTATGAGGCGTTAAGCGCATACATGCCAAAGCTAAGGGAGAAGAATGTTTATGTCTTTGCCGACACCTGTATGGTCGTCTCACCCCTCAACATATATGCTGGCAAGGAGGTTATCACCGATTCGGGTAAAGCCGCCTTTTATCTCAAAGCACAAGGTTACAAGGTCAAGCTTGTTTCGCGGCAAAAAGCTATAGAAATGGCTTTCACATAGTAGTTGTAAATTATATCTCTGTTCGCGGCGTGTGAATAGATATGAAAATACCTGGTCATCCGGTCTCGGAGGGGGTAGCAAAAGCCGAACTCTTAGTCTCTCCTGAGCCCATAACATTTTATGGCGGTGTGGATCCTCTAACATCTAAGGTTACCGAACCTGGGCATCCTTTATACGGGGAAGTCTTAAAGGATAGGATACTGGTTTTTCCCCATTCAAAGGGGAGTACAGTCGGATCCTACATCATACTGCGCTTGGCCAGGCGTGGGATAGCACCAGCCGGAATAGTTACGCTCAAGCCGGACGAGGTAGTAATAGTTGGCTGTGTAATAGGAGGTGTGCCCTCGATGACCGGAATAAGTGAAGAAGCCTTTAATACGCTTAGAACTGGAGACAAGGCTGAATTAAGGGTAGACAGAAATTATGCCGAGCTCCTCGTCGAGGAATTGTGAGGAGATAAAACGGGAACTTGAAAAGATAGCAGAGGAGATCAGAGTATGCACTCGCTGCCCTCTACACTTGAATCGTACTAATGCCGTGCCCGGGGAAGGAGACCCCTGCAGTGGAGTCGTTTTCATAGGAGAAGCCCCGGGGCAAAGCGAGGACGTCCAGGGTAGACCTTTTGTGGGCTCAGCAGGACAGCTTCTCACACAATTGTTGAGCTCAAATGGTATCTCTCGGGAATCTGTATTCATAACGAATGTCGTGAAGTGTCGTCCCCCTGGAAACAGGGAGCCTCGCGAGGAGGAGATTAAAGCGTGTCTGCCCTATCTCAGAAGACAACTTGAGGCGATAAAGCCCAGGGTGATAATAACGCTAGGCCGACACAGCACTAGGACGGTTCTAGGCATGCATGGACGCGCTGTGAATTCGATAATGGGTGTGAGGGGCAGGGAGTTCATGGTCGAGGAGAGCTGGGGGTCTCTAGTTGTTTTTCCAACGCTTCATCCAGCAGCCGCGCTTTACAACCCAGGCATGAGATCGTCTCTTGAGGATGATTTCAAGAGGATTTCTCGCATTATAAAGGGGGAAGAAACGAAAGGGCAAAAGACTCTTGACAGTTTCTTCGCAAAGTATTAAATGATGATGCTTTAAATTGATACGTGTCTCTTACGCCTAGAGAGAAATCCCGTAGAAAGGCAAAAATTATAAAGGAACTTATTGAGGAGTTGGATGCAATACGAGCTTTTAGACTCTTTAATACGAGCCGTGCCCTGCGATACATATCAGAGTTGAGGTTAGAGGGAGATTTGTGGAGGGAGGTTCAGATAGTATTGAAAACTATAGCCCTTTGGCCCACACAGGACAAATCTTTTCCAAGGATAAAGAGGGCCGACTCCATAGCAGACATTCTGTTTATGGCATCATTTGCAGGAATGATCGGCTCACTAATACTTATGTTATTAAACCTTGAACTTTTTCTGGCCTACATTTTTCTACTTTCAACACTTGTCCTGATGAACTTATCATATATCCTGAAGTTTTACGTTAGCGTAAAAATTAGAAACATATATCTATCGAGGAGGAGCGAACTTGAAGGCTATGATGGACTCTTGAAAAAAGCCGTTGATAATCTTCTGTTCAGGCTTAGGGGCGAGTTAAAGAAGGCGGGGATTGGGTTAAGTGAGGTTGATTTCAAGTTATATAATGGGGATTACGCGGGACTAGTGGTCGAAGAGGAGAAAAAGGGAGTCTATAAGTTAAAGTTTAAGTGAAAGTCGCTCAATTTTCTGATAACACTCTCTACACACAAGCGCAGGACCTATTTCCATGGAACAGTCTTCGCATACTAATCGTCCGCAGTAAGCACAGTTCCCGATTGAGAGCTTGTTACCGCAAACCTCGCACAACGTTTCAGCGCAAGCAACGCAAATATTTCTCTTCTCATCAAAGTGCTCCGGGCATACTTTCCTACCACATATTTTACAGATGCGGAGTTTACCCGCTTTCCCGCATATTTCGCAGCCAGCCACTCTTTACCTCGGAGTTGAGAATGGAAATATTTTTAAATTTTAACTTTTGAAAAGCGAATGGTGGTTTTTAATTGCCTATAAAGCTTGATCAAGCTGAAAAGAGACTGCTTTACCTTTTTTACGTGTACGGCAAGGCCGTATCGAGAAAACGTATCCACGAGCTAGTATATAAGCTGCAAACTGAGCATGGAGTAGCTCTTGGATTCACTTTCGCAGGCCAAGTTCCGTTTTCCAAGCAGCTAGACGAGAAGTTGGAAGAGCTAGTAAAAAAAGGCTACCTTAAGCTTATCTACTCGACAGGTGGAAGCTATCTAAGCCTCTACCGACCTTACTACAAACTTTCGGAAAGGGGTGCTAAGGTAGCTGCCAAGAGTGATTTCTCAAAGACGGATAAGGAAACAATCGAAAAAATGGTTAATTCTTTGCGTGGCGCGAAAGAAACAGGTGGCACAGAGACTGCTGTACAACAATAGTGATTTATTCAAGTAGCTCGTGATCATAACCAGGGCTCATGTCCGGCTCACGTCGAGAAGATGATATCGAAATCGTAGAGGTTGGGGAAGGAGACATCGCAGTTCTCCTCGCGGCTTTGCAAAGACTCAATAACGGCGTGTACGCCCTTAAAGTCACCCTGGACTTTCTAAACTCTCGAGTAGGAGCTCTGCAGGAAAATATCCGGGAACTCGAGGGCTCTCTTGAAAGTCACCTCCAGAGCTTTAAAAGCGAGAGAGAGAAATTCTCGGATGAAGCCAAAAAAACCTTAACGGAGCTAAAACAAGAAACTCAAAGCACTAAAAACGAGATAAGACTCTCTCTCGATTTATTCCTAGAAAAGCTTTCAAGCGAAACTGGGCGTTTATACGACTCTCTACATCAAGTCGAGTCTGACATTAATGCCATTATCTCCAAGTTGAAAGAGGTAGAACTAGTTTTAATGGATACTACGACAGCCGTTAAAGCTGAGACAAGCGGTCTGCGATCGAAATACTCTGATACAGAGGTTCTTCTAAGTGAGCTTTCACAGAGAATTGGAAGACTGGAGGAGAACATCCTGGCCGCGCTAAACGAGCTTAGGCTTTCAACTCAAGAACTCTCCCTCAAACTCTCATATTTGGAGAAGAACATCTTGCAACAAGGGGAAAGCAAGGTCAAGGAAGAGTGAATTTTATTAAGCGATACTAAATTATAACTCTTTTACAAGAATAACTGGAGGTGCTGATATGTCGTTTCTACGAAAGCCAAAGGAACGTGAAGAACCAACCGAGAAAATCTTAGTAGAGATCCAATCGGCTCTCAACAGCATTGACCGCAGGCTCAGCGCTATCCCTGAGTCATTACAAGAACCTCTTAGAGCGCCTCTCAGAACTCTTCAGGCTCAAGTCCAAGCCTCTCTTGAAGAACTGAGAGGCATGCTCGCCGACACCATAGAGCTACTTCAGAACCAACAGTCGGCCATCGAGAGTTTATCCAAGTTATCAGATCTCCCTGCAGACTTAGAAGAGATGATGTCGAGATTGTCTATCACCTTGAAAGCAATTGACGAAATCAAGGCTGAAACTAGCAAGCTCGATGAACTTAACGAAATATCTAGAGAATTGCAAGGCCTGAGGAAATCTATAGAAGAGCTTGCAGCTGCTGCAGGCAAGCTTGAAGAGTTAAAGAAGGTGATATCAGAACTGGAAAGCATTTCTGAGACTCACGGTCTGCTTCGTGAATCTCTAGATAATATTGCCAAGTTGCTTGAGGGTCTCAGCACAACCTTTGCGAACTCAGAGAATCTTGTAAAGTCTCTCATGGAGGAGACTCAAAAGTATACAAAGCTAGTCGAAGAATACTCCCAGCTTTCAGCTAAAGCTGAAAGCTTATCGAAACAGGTGAAGGAATTAGAGGAGATGCGGATTCGCCTCGAGGAGAAAGAGAAGATACTACTACAGCGAGAGCAGGCTTTAACACCGCTCTTCGAGCAGCTTAACAAGGCTGTCTCGAGGATCCCCGAAGTAGGGGATCTCGTCAAATACATAGAGTTTCTAAAACAAAAGGAAACTGAGCTCAACACTAAGCAGATAGAGCTTGAGAGAAAAGAAAACGAGATTAAACTTTTTGCTAACAAGGTTGCAGCTGAAAGCGACGAGCTTAGAAAGCTACGCATAGAGTTAGCTGAGCTCCAAAAGAAGCTCAAGTCATGGGAAGAAGATCTCATGAGAAGAGAAAAGACATACTCCGAGAAAATGGAGGAGCTTGCCAGGCTTGAGCGAGACCTCTCAGAAAAGGAGAGACGGGTGAGCGCTCTTATCAGCCGCTACGAGGAGCTTTCTCGACAAGTGGCTCAGAAAGAGGCTGAGCTCAAAAAGCTAAACGATGAGATAGCTTTAAGAGAGAAGCGTATTAGAGAGGAGTTAGAGCCCTACCGTGACAAGCTTATAAAGGAGAATGAGCGCTTGGTAGAGTGGGAGAAGCGTCTACTCGAGAAGGAAAGAGAGCTAGTCGGGTACCAGCGCATGGTGGCCTCGAAGGAAAGCGCGCTCATAGAGCTCAGGGAGCGTCTCGAGGCAAGGCAGCTTGAACTCGATTCACGTGAGAAGGCTTTGCAGGACAAGCTGAAGAGGCTTGCCGAGCTCGAGAATATGGTTCAACAAATGGAGAGAGAAAACGTCAGCCTTCGTGAGGAGCTTAAAAAACGGGAAGAAGAGATACAGCGTCTCAGAGAGCTTTGCGGTAAGTAAATCTCTATATTCCTTTCAGGAAGTATATAAGGACTACGAGTAATGCGAATACTATCGATAATAAAATTGAGAAAACGTTCATCGCCTCAATAACCTTAAAGGGGATTTTCGACCCCCATTCCGGTTCCTCGTCCCGAGCCATCGTGAAGCCTATAATGGATGCCAGGACAGCTATAACAGCCATAGCTAGGGTTCCAAACATGTAGAGGAAGGGTGGTGTTGTAGGATTGACGTTGAAGCCATCGGTTATAATAAAGATTGCCACGTTTAGAAACAGCGGAATAAGAGTTACAATGATGAGGAGCGTGCTTGGCTTAACTTTCTCTCCCATGTAGTCTGACCACGACGTTTTCATCACCTTATGAGAGATGATGCTTGTCTTAGTCTTGTGACTACGAAGTCTTTATTAAGCATAGCGAGATATGGGGCGATCCTAGGCCCGCTGGGTCTGCCGAAGAAGACCAGGTAAAGCGTGGTGAAAAGTTTTTTCTCTAATTCCTTGTCCTTCTTCAAGCCCATCATAACATTCTTTATTGAGTCCTCGTTCCAAGAGTCGAGAGACTCTAACAATGACGCTAGTTCTCTAAGCAGACCTGCAGTGGATGCGTCTAGAATCTGGGTAATCTCCTTAGTTGGGGGCTCTGGAACTATGGATATGCGGTAGTACTCAGGTGCATATAGCTCCAACCATCTCCTTGCTAAGGATATGCGGGTCTTTATTCTTTCGAGTTCCCATGGATGCAGATCTCGATTGAGCTGCTTTGTCTCGCGTAACCTCTGTAGAACTTCCCCGATATCTCTTCCTCCGCTGGGGAGTACCTGTGCCAAGATCATCGCGGTTAAATATCTAAGCTGGAACGGGGGCTCCTTGGGCGGAGAGTGTAAGAGCGACAACCTGTAGCTTTCAGCAACATCCTCCTCGCCCTCTTCTAGACCAAAGAATACCCTTTCTGCCTTGTCAAAGTTGTCATAATAGCTCGGCACTTCTTCCAGGCTTAGCACTACTCGTCTCATCGGAGGCGAGATAAGATATATAAACCTGAGGATCTCGGGTTCCGCAACCTCTATCCATGCTTTAGGAGAGAAGCCTATGAAGTCACTTGAACCCATATCACCCACGTCTCTTCCCTTGGTCCTGTATCCAACCCACTCATATGCAAGTCCCAAAGGTGGTTCGAACCCGTAAACATTCCTCGCAAGATCGTTACAGCTGTCTCTCGACCCCCCTGGGGTGGCATGATCTTTACCGTAGGGCTCGAACATGACCTTCAAAGAATACCATACGCCAACCCACTCGACCCTCCAGTTCAGTTTACCCTTTGTAAGACTTTGCCAGCCCTCATTACCACAATGTTTACACACGTATCTAGCACGATAGTTAGCTGGGTCGACCTCAACGACCTCCGTGGTATCGATTCTGCCGCACTTATCGCAAATCGGCTGGAAGGGGAACGAGTCTTTACCTAGCTTTTTCTCACCCCTGTACTTGTTAATTGTCTCGATAACTTTTTCACGATGTGTGGTCAGTGAGAGAAGTACGAATTCCTTCATTCTATCGTTATTTTCGTAAAGTTCCTTTGTCGTCACGACTTTAACATCCTCTGCAAACCGGTTAAGATAAGAGCCAAATTCCTCCCAATAGTGATCTACCCAGTTATCATGGCATCCATGCGGGTCGGGGACACGATACAAGGGCCATCCCGTATACGAGCGCGCCTCGTTGACGTCCTTGAACTGCTTAAGCTGCCCCTCCTTACCCTTCCATGAGTCCACAGTGTACAAGGTGAGCAGATGCCTGGTCTCTTTCCCGCTTAGCTTACGGGTTATTCTTAAAACTGTGTCTACAATTGTTATCTCTCCTCTCAGCCTTCCAACGTGTTGGAGCCCCGAAACAGACAAACCGCCGTTCCCTACAATCACGTCTTCTTTACTTGTAGTGGAGAGTAATTGCCTAGCTACGTTCTCCGTCCAGTGCACGTTATCCAGCTACCTTAACATAAATATATAAATGCTTATCCCGAGCCATTTGACAAAACTTTTACCTCCCGTTGCCATGGTTCCATAGGCTGTTTTTATGAGATTATCAGCAACACTTTCAAATCCTGGATCTGAGGTTGTTGCATGGTCATATATGCGTGCTGCGCTAGCGGTACTTTTAATATTCCTGGCTTTGCCTCCCATGCTGGAGGCTGTGCCAACAGTATACGTTAACTACGCGGAGGTTCTTGAGTACGATGGCGTTTCATGGAAAAGCTCTTACCTCATGATCCCTGGGACGACTCTTTCGATAACGACATCTTCAAAAATACTAATTATCAGAACCGATGCGGCATCAGGGAAACAGCCCACCACAGTACTTGTGGATGGGGTGGACTACAAGCCGATAAGAGGAACCGGGGTTCTCTGGAATACAGCAATCCTGATGCTTGATGGGACTCCCCACAAGGTAGAAGTCACATTCTCTGATGTACCGCCTCGACAACCTATTCTAGCTTTCTTTGCACTCCCAGGTGGCTCAACGACCTCGCCTCTTAACATCTCTTCTCCTCCAATCCCAGGCTTCAAAACTTTAGGAATAAGGTTAGTACTCCTACTTCGCGGCGGCGAGTTCAAAAACGTGGTGAATAAGCCTTTTTGGGTTCTTAACCAGACAAGTATTACTCTTCTCGGAGAGAGTCTTCAAGTAGTCGAAGCAATAGTTCCTTTTGAAAATGTATCCCTGCGTGGAGATTTTCTCAAGGCTACGTATTCCTACCTCTATGGCATAGAGGCCAGATTTGGCGTTAGAGTGCAGTTACCCCCTTACCCGGAAGTTTTCATCTTCGTCAATGCTCCTACCCATACAAACCTTAGCAGATTTCCAGCTAACCTGATTGTAGGGGGGCCTCCTAAGTTATTAATGACAAGGTTCAACGCTACTTCCATATCTCTTGATGCCTTGGTGTATCCTGTGTCATTCAATGTTGCTCAACCGGCTTCTCTCTGTGGGTTGACAGGTGTGAGTTTCCGCGTGTTTTCCTCTGAAAAGTCTTTGGGTACAAGTGATAGTTCAGTTCTGGTGAATGGAGATAATACAACGCTTCTATTCAGGTTCTTTTCGAGCGGCTTGTCGCTTGTAGACGTGATTGTAACTACTCCTCCTCCAAGGTTTACTCTGACGCCGCCAATCTATACCTTAACCTTTACACTCCTCGATAGAAGTGGGGGAAAGGTTCGCAACGCGTACTATACCATCTACTCACAAGGTAAGATTGTGGCCTCTGGCCTCACACGAAATGGAGATGCTGAAGTCTGCCCCTTACCGCCTGGAGAATATGTGATACTCATTTATTTGGCCGGTAACGTCATTGCTCGCACAAAGATCCAGGTGCAGGGAGACTCGTACCTTCCAATAATTACCAATACTACAACCGTTCAAATCACTCTCTTGAGAGAAGGTACTGAAAGCCTTCTCACAAACTACACGATAATGCTTGAAGGGAATGCCCTTTCCTATAACTCTTCCTCGAGCAGTGGTAAGGCAAAGATTGAGGGGGTTATCCCGGGAAAGTATACTTTCACTGTTTATATAGCCCAGGACAAAGTCTACGAAGGTGAACTGGAAGTCACAGAGGCACAGAATGTTTTCGTATTCTCTCTTCCAATCTATCAGCTTAGAATACAATTGCTAGGCGCGCTTAATCAACCCATTGCAGGCATGCCCGTAGTAATATATGGTTCTGGGATAAGGAAAACCTTGAGCACAGACATTTATGGCCGCGTGGATGCAGGATTCCTGCCGCAGGGTCAGTATACTGTGCGTGTAGGAGACAGAGCCTACAATGTGACGTTAGTTTCAGACTCGTTCAAGAGTATAACGTTAGATATTATTGCCGTAGTAAACGGGTACATTATAACCACTCAATACCTTGAGTTGGCGGCATTACTCGTATTGATAATTATTGTTGTTGTCGTCGTTAGGAAGATTGTTAAAAGTTTAAAAAGGGAGTCCTCAGACATAATAGAGGTGTAGCCTGCCGCCCTGCGTCACCGGGTGATGGCTCCCGGCTACCCCTCTTGAGGGCTGTGTCTTGCTCCTGGTGTCATCTTTCTTCTCGGTGAGGCCCTACGTGGGCATCCTGTTAGACTAAAGGAAGGCACTCGACAGCATGGAAGCGACGCTCAGGGGACTCGAAAAGGACAGGAGCATGCTTGAGGGCCTCCTCGGGGCCAGGAATCTTCCATAGCTTTGATGGGAGCACTGTTACAAGCGATAAGGATTTTATCTTTGGAGGCTAGTGTTGGTGGTGATGACATTATTGACGTTGGACTGGCACTTTGAGATCGCGGAAAAGTTGGAGTTAGCCCCCATATACGAACCAGTGCTCGATGATTTCCTTCTCCTATTCCTATATTTGGATGGGAGGACGCCCTTCTATGGCGAGGAGACCCTTCACTTATGCTTCTTCCTATATCCATATGTTTCTGTAAAGGCTTCTCCCTCAGTATTCCTTCCTTTCTCACAAGAGATAGAGGACGCAATTTTAAGGCTCAGGGCGAAAGATTTAGTCGAGGAGGGCAAGGACTTTAGGGGCGGGAGATATGTTTCCATGCTAAAACTTTCTGATATAGGTGTGTCAGAGGCCAGGAAGGTTTTTTCGACTTTTGCGAATAGCTGGATCCTTCTGAACGGCTTTGTACTCAGGAGAGGATCTGAGGTACTCTCGGAGCTTGAGGCACTAAAGAAGACTTATAATGGTAAATCCCCATTAGAGCTTCTCAGGGTCATGGCTTTAAAGATCGACTCCGAGGGCGAAGTCATAATTAAGAGGCTAGGGTTTTCCTCGGAGAGGCAGGGAAAAATGATTATAGACATGGCTAAACAACTAGCACGCGAACTAAAAATCCTCATGAGAGAAAATCCCTATTGATCGGCATCCCACATGAAACCCGAAGTGATAGTTCTAGGAGCAGGTTCTGCGGGTCTGCAAGCAGCCAGAAATATCTTAGAGAGAACGAATCTCGATATATTGGTAATTGAAGAGCACGCTAGGATAGGTTATCCGGAACACTGCACAGGGCTTATTAGTTTAAACGGCGTAAAGAATGCGCTACGGGTGCCTCTGCAAAATCTAGCCGTAAACTACATACATGGAGCATACATCTATTCTCCTTCCGGGATTCGATTGCTTGTTGCGAGGACGGAGCCCGTAGCGGTTGTGATCAACAGACCTTTGTACGAGTACATGCTCTATAAATTGGTTGCTGACAGGGTAAAATTTGTATTGGGTGTAAAGGCTAGTCTCGCGAATGGAAAAGTCTACTTTAGGGACACGACCCTCAAACCCTCCTTTATCGTTGATGCAAGGGGGCTTCAAAGTCTAACCTCTAGAAGACCCGAAGCCAGAAAACACGTAATACCTGCGTTGCAGTTTGATATGAGTGCGCGACTCGAGGAGTATAAATATGTACACGTTTTTCTAGGCGATCAGTTTTCTAAAGGATTTTTTGCCTGGGCTGTTCCTCTCGACGACAATCGGGTTCGAATAGGGTTAGCCTCTAAAGGAAATGTTCTTCTAAGGTTAAAGACTCTCGCTAATCGTCTCGAGAAGATCACAAATGGTATTATAAAACCCACTTCTAGGTTGAGGGTGCTTGGTGGAGCCGTCTATACCGGTGGGCTGGCGGATCAGGTGAGCGGCACAGTTTACTATGTTGGGGACTCGGCAGGTCAAACAAAACCGACGACAGGGGGAGGACTCGTGTATCACTCCTATGCCTCTCTTTACTTGGCCGAGGCCCTCGCGAAGAACTCGCAGGCCCACTACGACTATAGCATCAGGAGACTCTTAGGACGGGAGATCAAGCGCCAGCTATTGCTGCGTAGGCTTCTTGACGGGATGAACGATAAAGAGTTAAACGAACTATTCCTGGTTCTAAAGAGGATAAATGGGGAAGAGCTCGTCTCCAAGTATGGGGACATGGATGTTCAGACAAGCTTGCTCCGGAAGCTAGGAATGGAACTTATGAAAAGAGAACCACTATTTTACCTGAGAGCTATACCTCTTCTTTTCAACCTCCTCGTAGCCCAGTTTTAACGCCTCCAGATTTATTCTCAGTAACTCTCCTTTAAACCGCCTAGTCAAAATACGCTCGATATCTTCTACACTGACGTCGATTACACGCGTGGCAAGGCTGGCCCCAATCATAACCATGTTCACAGCTATCTCCGACCCAGCCTTTAAAGCCAGTCCATTTGCATCGATTACAAAATCATTTAATCCTGAGCCTCTAATGCTTTTCAGCAGCTCTTCGCGGCTCGGCACTTTTCCGGCGGCAGGTGGAGGCAGTAGAAAATCATTCACAATAACGAAGCCTCCTTTGCGAGCCAGTTGGAGACGCCTCGCCGCCTCTATTAGCTCCAAGCCGATAATTAAGTCGGCTTCACCCGTAGTCACGATGGGAGACACTGATCCATCACCATACTTCAGGAAGACTACAACAGAGCCACCCCTCTGCGACAAACCATGTACCTCGCCTACGCTCACATTGAAGCCCTTCTCGCTTAAAGCTTCACCCAGCACACCTCCAATGGTTATAAGTCCCTGTCCCCCAACTCCAGCTACAACTATACTTTTACGCGCCATAGAGATCACCCCATCGCCGGTCGGATAGCTTTCGCAGGACATATAGAGGCGCATACGCCGCACCCTACGCAAAGCTCGGCAAGAATTCTCGGCTTTCCGCTATTCTCTCTAACTATGGCGGGACAGGCAAACTTATCCACACAGATACCACAGTTGATGCATTTTGCCTCATCGATTATATATGGTCTAATTTCCTCACCCCTACGACGCCTATTTCTAACATCAAGCAATGCGCATGGACGACGGGATACTATGACCGCCACCTCTCCTGTTTCCTTAATGTATCGCAGTGCTCGCTGTACAGTGTCTCGCACAATCGTTACATCATAGGCGTCCACCACCTCCACGAATTTGACGCCTACCGCTCTGGCCACGTCCTCTATTTTTATCTGTGGCCTTGACTCACCACTGGGCCCTACCCCGGAACCGGGGTGAGGCTGATGTCCAGTCATGGCAGTAATACTATTATCCATAACAATTACGAGGAGAGGTGTTTTGTTATACACGGCGTTTATCAGGGCTGGTATACCTGCATGATAGAAGGTGGAGTCTCCAATAAACGCAATCACAGGTTCTTTGCTAAAACGTGCTATGCCCAGTCCTATACCAATAGAGGAGCCCATACTCCACGTGAAGTCAGCCATCTCGTATGGCGGATAGAAACCAAGAGTATAGCACCCTATGTCGTTAGCATATATGGGCTTGACCCTCGCCCTCTGTGCAGCCAGCTTTACAGCATAGTATGTCGATCTATGTCCACAACCAGGGCAAAGTACAGGCGGTCTCCGCGGGAGTCCCGGAGGGCTTAGAGCTGCCTCCGGAGGCTTATATTCTATACCCGTTACAGCGGCGATCCCGGCTTTGGCGAGCTCCTTGTTCAGCTCGCCCACCCTCGGGAACACAGTTTTACCATATATTTCGGCTCCAGTTTTTTCCTCATAGCCGATGATCTTAAGCTGCCACTCGATCACAGGCTCTAGTTCCTCCACTACAATGACTTTCTCATAATTCAAGATTTCAAGAGCAATTTTTCTCGGAAGCGGAAACACCGAGGAAAGCTTATATATTGTTGGCTTTACTCCCAACTCCTCGACAGCCTCTAGGACGTAGTTGTATGTGATCCCGGAAGTGACTACTGCAACGTTGTCCTCGCCCTTAACCACGGAGTTAAACCTGAACTCAGAGAGGTACTCTTCCAGTTTCTTGAGTCTCTCTAAAACTTCGCGGTGTTTTACTAGATTGTAGGGGGGTAGGAGGGCCCATCTCTCAGGGTTCTTGTGAAAAGAGGCGTCGCGTGAAGGACGGGTAACTTCACCGAAAACTACAGGTGACCTGCTGTGTGAGAGGCGAGTGGTTGTTCTTAGAATGACACTTAACTGGAATTTTTCCGAGACTTCAAAGAGGGCTTTAGTCAAGTCTTTAGCTTCCTGTACAGTAGAGGGCTCAAAAACTGGTATGTTTGCATGAATTCCGTAAAGTCGATTATCCTGCTCGTTCTGGCTGCTGTGAGCATTCGGGTCATCCGCGGTGACGATGACCAGCCCACCAATAACCCCGGTATAGCCAAGGCTCATCAATGGATCGGAGGCCACGTTAAGTCCCACATGCTTCATCGCTACCAGGGACCTAAGCCCCATCATCGACACACCGATTCCAAGTTCGAGGGCTACTTTCTCGTTCGTACTCCATTCAACATAAATTCCATACTCTCCTGCAACATCGACAAGTGACTCTATGATCTCCGTTGAGGGGGTTCCCGGATAAGCGGCGGCAGCAGATATTCCTGCCTCCAGAGCTCCACGAGCTATTGCCTCGTTTCCAAGGAGAAGCTTTCTTTCACCAGCATTACCGCTAATAATAGCCTTCGGCACAATATTTAAGTGTTGAATTATAATTAAAGGTATTCGTGCAGACAACTATAGCGTTCACCTATCTACAGGCTGAAAAATTCGCAGAGCCTCCCCCGACGCCGTTAAACGTAAACATGCAAGTTAATTTTCCGCTTAATATATCGTTAAGTGAAAAACAGCTATCAGCCGAGTTCGTCGTTAGCGTTGAAAGCGTACCCGCTGTTTTCTCAGTTAAAATTAAAGGGAAATTCACGCTCACAGGCGACTCAAAGGAAATCGAAGAAGTAAACCTAAAACTCTCAAAAGGGTCACCTGATCCACAACTTCTCCAGATGTTAACCTCCCTAGTCTTCTTCGAAGTGATGCTCCTGTTAAAAGAACTTGGTTTTCCACCAATGCTCCCATTACAACCACCGCCGCAGCAACCACCGCCGGAGACATTCAGACCGGCGTGACTACGAAATGCAAGTCCTAGTCATTTATGGGGACAAGTGCCCCGATAATGTATTCTCCGTAACACCCGAGGGCGATTGTCCACCATGGACGCTCGCACCTGAATGGCTTGTCTCCAAAGCCCTGGCTCACGACACTCGCCTGGCGAAGCCCGAAAGGCTCTCATTTCTCTTAAACTTAGCTCCTGGTCCTCATTCTGTCTGGAAAGCCGCTGCAGTCGAGCCCGAGGAATGGTGGGGTATTCTCTCCATCGCAACCTACACAGGCACATATAGCGAGTGCAGTAGCGTATTGCTACTCCCCAACGCTCCGGCAACCTCGACGCTATCTGCTATCAGCAAAAAAGAAGTATGCATCTACGCGACCAATATACGAGGAGATTTTTTATCCATTCTTATACAAGCCCTCGGCTCACTGGGAACTGAAAAACTCATACTTTTAAACCCCACAGATCCCAGGGACTGGCACACTTTACGTCTTCATGGAATACTCGGATACATCTATGCAAAACGCCTCAGTCTCCCCAAAGCGTTACAGCTGAGGGCTTTGGCTGAAGGCGACATAGATGTTGAAAGAGCCGAAGCCAAGACTAAAGGTTCCATAGCGCCACGCGCACCGCGTCCAGGCGTACCACAGGATCTCCTCAAAAATGCGTTCGGCGAAGACAGCGAGGTAGCCCTAAGTCTCCTCTCCGAGGTCGAAAACGGAGGCGGCGTAATGAGCTATAGAGCCCTGCTTGACATCACGCGTGAACTTTCCGTGAGGGGATCAGATATAGCTCGACGGCTCATTCTTTTCGGATACCTTCACCTCCGTCAAGCTCAGGTAGAGCTAACAAGCAAGGGACTCTACACTTTACTGCATGCCCGATAGGTTCCCGTGGTGCTCTTTCACAGTTTCTATAGATATAAGGAGTACAGGCGAAGCTTTTCACACTAAGATCCCGATTAGAATTTCGCCTTTATAATGAGTTTACGATGGATGGTGGACCGGCCGGGATTCGAACCCGGGACCACCCGCATGCCAAGCGGACATCCTCCCACTAGACGACCGGCCCTCTATCAAAACGAGAATATGAGACTTTTAAGTTTTTTGTCTCCTTGGACAAGGTGATACATGTAGGAGATAGGAGTTCCTGTTGGCACTCAATGCTAAACGTGCCCAAGGCTTCGCAAAAGCATTAATTTAGTCGTCGACTAGAATACTGCTTGGCAAGAGATATGGAGGTAGATGTTGAAAAAGTAGCCTTGAAATACGCGCTAGCTAACGCTGTAAGGTTTGGGGGAAAGGCTGAGGTTAAGGCAGTCGTAAGTAAGGTATTCGCAGAGCTCCCGGAGCTGAGGACACGAGCTCGAGAAATTGTTGCTGTTGTGACGGACGTCGTCTCACGGGTTAACAACATGACTCTGGAGGAACAAGAAAAACTTCTACGGGAAACATGGCCCGAGGCCCTAGTACGTGAGAAGAGGGTGGAGGAGGAAAGAAAGCTCCCTCCACTTCCGCGCGTTGAAGAATTTAACGGTTTCGTTGTGACTCGTTTTGCCCCGAACCCTGACTTCGTCCTACACCTTGGCAGCGCGCGTCCAGCCATACTAAACTATTACTACGCTAAAGTCATGTACAAGGGAAAATTCATCCTCAGATTCGAGGACACAGACCCCAAAACAAAGAAACCCATGCTAGAAGCCTACGACATGATTAGAGAGGACCTCAAATGGCTTGGTGTTAAATGGGATGAAGAGTATATTCAGAGCCTCCGGATGCCCATCTATTATGAGCATGCGAGGAAGCTCATCGAAACTGGAGGGGCATATGTCTGTACTCACCCGCGAGATGAGATAAAGAGGATCCGTGATGAGGGCCGGCCGGATCCATGCTCGCTTCTCCCACCTGAGACACACCTCGAGAGATGGGAGAAAATGCTGGCTGGCGAGTACGGGGAGGAGCAAGCTGTACTGCGAATAAAAACTGATCCCGCGCATCCAAATCCCAGTGTTAGGGACTGGATTGCTTTTAGAGTCCTAGACACAAGTAAAAACCCCCACCCGCTCGTGGGTGACAAGTACACTGTTTGGCCGACCTACAACTTTGCATGTGCTATTGACGACCATCTTATGGGTATCACCCACATTCTAAGGGGGGAAGAACACGCGGTTAACACGATTAAACAGGAGTATATCTACAGGCATTTCGGCTGGAAGCCCCCGGTAGGCATACACTTTGGTAGACTTAATCTTGAAGGGATGATTTTGAGCAAGTCTGTGATACGTAGAGGGATTGAGAAAGGCGCGTATCATGGCTGGGACGATATTAGGCTAGGGACCTTAATAGCTCTGCGCAGGAGAGGTATACTCCCTCAAACAATCTGGGATCTAGTCTTTGAGGTCGGGATAAAGCCTTCCACTGCTACCCTGAGTACTGAGAAGATACATGCCTTGAATAAAAAGTATCTCGAGCCCATTTCTAATAGGTATATGTTTGTAGCCGAACCCGTTAAGGAGTATGTTCTTTCCGGGGTTACGCTGCCAGTTGTCGCCGAGGTTATGGTTCACCCATCTTATCCAGAGAGAGGGCGTAGGAAGATAATTCTCGAATCACCTCACATCCTAGTTGAAGAAGGTGCTCTCGCGGGTAAAGGGGAAGTTCGACTAATGGGGCTCGGGAATTTCATGATAGGTGAGGAGGGCAGGCTAGAATTTCTCAATAATGACGTGGCGTATGCTAAGGATCACGGGCTCCCAATAATCCAATGGGTTCCTAAGGACGACAATTTCCCTGGAACAATTCTGAAGGCTGAGAGAACGGAGGTTCGGGTAATAAAAGGTTACGGGGAGCCTGCGACACGTGAACTAAAAAGTGAGGATAGGGTACAATTTGTCAGGATAGGTTTCATTAGGGTGGAGAAGCCAGGTGTCTATATATTCACGCATGATTAGGTTTGTTTCTGGAGGTTCCAGGGCTTCCCCTCTTTAATTATTTTCTCAGGCACTTTGTCCTTAATGCTTTCCAGGAATTTGAGATCGCTCTCCTTTTTACGTAAATGGTCTGGAAGTATTATGGGTATCTCGTCTTTTATCGGCCACCAGCGCCCGCACTGAGGACAATATAAAATTCCGGTCTTCACCTCGAATTTTATGCATTCATCGCAACCAGGATCCCTGCCTCCCAGATCCTCTACCTTCACACCCCTATAGGCACAGTATAGCTCGCAGGCAGGCTTTGTCTTGAAAGTAAATGTTCTCCCCTCGTACTCCACCTTCTCAACCACGTATAGCTCTAGCGGGAAATGCTTGTCGTAGGGGCAAGCCAGGAGATCCATTAACCGGTATTTCATATCTCTTCTTCACAACTAATCGAGTCCTCAGTATTTAGATATTTCTCTCCTGGATCATTTTTGGCACGGTAAGAATTTTTAAGGCAATTGAAAGTATCGAAATGTATGAGAGTCCCATCCAATATATTTAGGGCTTATGATATTCGTGGTGTTTTTGGAAAGGATCTCACGCCTGACGTCGCAACAATAATAGGGGGGGCTCTCTCAAACTTTGAGCAAGACGAGTACTGTGTCTGCCACGACACTAGGTTCAGCTCCCCCATACTAGCGAAAGCCCTTATTAGTGGTCTCCTAGGAGCAGGTTCAAGCGTTGTGGAAGCTGGAGCAGGCCCCATAGGTATGGCTATTTACGCCTCCAAGCATCTTGGTTTTCATGTAGCGTATATCACGGCATCCCATCTGCCTCCAGAGTGGAACGGGTTTAAACTCTTCCGAGGAGGTGGAGACCCGATTTGTCTGGGAGATATCGAGAAGATCCGAACTCTTGCAGAGAAAGGCGTGGCCTGGGCTGATCTGAAAAACTACGGCAAATCCAAGGAGCGAGAAATACTTCCAGAGTACTACGAGTTTCTACACAGGATAGGGAGTCATAAGGGAGGCCTAAAAGTCGTACTCGACTGCGGTAACGGTGCGACATCCCTGATGTTGCCTCACCTGTTGAGAGACCTTGGATATGAGGTCTACACTGTAAACTGTGATGCTGATCCACGCTTCCCAGCGCGCGGCTCTGAACCAACTCCTGATAACACGAGGTATATGGAGCATCTTGTCAAGTATTATAAAGCTGATCTCGGGGTATCCCTGGATGGGGATGGGGATCGAGTAATATTTTTTGATGAAAATGGTGAGCCCTTAACCCCGGAGCAAGCTGCAGTGGTCATGCTTAACCGGTTAAGCAGAGCAGAGGTTGCCGCGAATGTTGAGTGTTCTAGCATAGTTGATAAGGCGGTGGCTGCGAGGCGTGGAAGAGTTGTCAGGGTGCCTGTGGGCAGGATCTTCATGATTCTCGACGCGATCAAGGCGGGCGTGGAACTGGGTGTCGAGAGTAGCGGACATTTTGTGACTTACAAAGGGGTTAACCTGGACGATGGTATAGTTTCTCTTCTCTTCATGCTTGAGACGATTGAAACGCTTGATGGGCCTCTCTCATCATACAGGGTTCCAATGCCTCCTGTAAAGAAACTCAAATTGGATGTTCCAGACGAGAAGAAATTCGGTCTTGTCGAGGCATTACAGGAGAAGTATTTGAGGGAATATCAAAGAGTGACTACTCTCGACGGTGTTCGAGTAGATACCGATAAGGGTTGGTTTCTCGTTAGAGCCTCTAACACCGAACCCGTAATACGTATAACAATAGAGGCCGAGGATATGGAGACACTCCAAGATCTTGAAAATAAAGTAACGAGAGATATAAAGCAACTACTCTGAGTCTGGATTCCCGGCGCTTTAACTAATCTTCAAAATAGCTTACCCTTTCCAGACTTTGGCATAAGAATTAGCTCCTAATCCTTCCTTGCATGGGGGATTGAGATATGGGAGAAAAAATAAATAAGAATCATTGTTACCATTAGGGGGTTGTATTTGAGCGTGGTAGCCATAGGAGCAACGGAAACCATAGACCCCCTACGGCTTCTGGGGTTCGAGGTGATAAAGGTTAGCGAGAAGCCTAGTCAGGAGGAGGAAGAGGCAATTATTTCAAAGATACTTGAGAGCAAGGTCGCTATGATTGAGGGAGAAATATACGCCTTGATAAGCAACAGGCTCAGCGAGGTAATGGCCGTAATGAAGGAACCTCCTTTGCTGGTTGTAGTGCCCTCCTCCTCCAAGGCATCTACTCACAGGTTGGAAGAATTATATAATAAGCTCTCTTTAGCAGTCGGGGTGAGGTTGAAATGGGTCAAGAGAGAGTAGAGTCTGTTCAATCTTTTACCAGTGAGATAAACATAAAATTGATACTTGAGGAGCAAAGGAAGGCTGAAGCTCGAGTAGCTGAGGCGAAGAAGATTGCCGACGAGATTCTAAACAAGGCTAAGGAACAAGCCAAATCTATACTAGCTAAAGCACAAGAGGCAGCGCTAGACGAGGAAGTGCAAAGGCTTCTAGAAGAGGAACGCAGGAAGCGCGAGGAAAGCCTTAAAGCCTATGAGAGTCAGGAGCTAAAGAAGCTGAACGAGGTCAAGTCAGCCCTTGAATCCCGCAGGGAAGATTTGAGAAAACTTCTCCTGGAGACTTTGATAGGGTGAGATGATGAGCGAAAATCAGAACTTTATGGAGGCTATAATAAAGGAGCTGAGAAGCGCGGCAGAGGAGGAATATCAAAGGATTATTAGAGAGGCTGAGGAAGAGGCCAAAAGAATATTAGATGAAGCAAACGTGAAGGCAGAGGATCTCAGGAAGCAGAAGATCAACCAACTTCTCACCGAGACTAGGCAGAAAATTGAGGCAGAGCTTGCCCCTAGGAGGTTGGAAATAAGGCGGAAATACCTAGCCGAAAGATACAACTACATATTCAATCTCCTCGAGGAAGTGCTATCACAAGTGGCTCTAGAAGTTTTAAGGGACGAGAATCACTACTACGCATTTTTATCCAAAAGATTTGAGGAGGCTATTCAAAACATGAAAAACAATCAAATAACGATCAGGCCGTGCCGGGGGAGTAAAACAATCATCGAAAAAGTGATAAGGGATAAGACATCAGCCCTGACCAAGGTTAAGCCCGGATTAGTTCTAAGCGTCGGCGAGGAGATAGACTGTCAGGGCGGCTTTGTAGCAGAGTCAGCTGATGCGAAAGAGTACTTCAACGCCACTCTTGAAGCCAGACTGACAGAGATACGTGAAAGAGTACTGCCCGAGCTTCTCAAAAAACTCCTCTACGAGAACAAGGAAAAATAGAATTTTACGAGCTGAGCGGCTTCTTTATCCTGTTTGTTTCTAGTTCAATGATCGCCGGTAAAGGGCTCTTATACTTGATCTCTGAGAGCTTTCCTTTTCCTATCTGTCTGGCAAGCACATCGTCAATAAGTAGCAAGTCAACCTCTTTTTTGTTTACGACCTCCTCTATGACCTTCAAAGCTTCTTTCCAATTGTCAACAACGTATACCTTGTCTACGCCGCTGGCCTCAATCGCCTTCTCGAGATCAGATAAAACAACTGCCCCTATCTTCAACCTAGCACCCACCTTGAACATATCCAGGACCTAATAACATTAAACTATCCCCCTTTAGGGGTATGACTGTATTAAATACCTACCTTTTTAATCTGTACGTCGAAGACGACTTTGTAAACATGCGGAGCATATGGGGCTACCACCCTAGCTTCAAGCAGGCTGGCCTGATAGCCTTTCAGTTCAGCCACCTTACGCACGACCTCGAAGCCTCTCTGAAAAAGAGTGTCTTCTCGATCCCAGAAGTAGAAGTGTATCACGCCTCCAGAGGGCTTGAGAGAGCCAAAAGCCTCCTGCAAGAACATATATGCTCCCTTGGGAAGAGGCATGACGACCCTGTCTGCAAATCCCGAGAATTTTAATGCCTCTAGGCGTACGTCGCCTAGTATGGGTAATATCTTATCTTCTAGCTTGTTTAGCCGTATATTCTCAACCATGTACTTGTAGGCTACCGGGTTGATTTCTATTGCGACAACCTTATTCACTAAGGGCTGTTTCCTTGCTATTGCTATAGCGTATGGCCCGACACCCGCAAACATTACGATAACGTTTTCTCCGGGCTTTACCTTACCGGCAACCCTCTGCCTCTCAGTTGCCTCGCGAGGAGAGAAATACACCTGAGTAACGTCAAGCTTTAAAACATAACCGTGTTCACGATGAATTACCTCTCTAACCTCCTCGCCAGCGATCAATACTAGTTCACGTACCCTATACTCTCCTTTCCTCTCCCCCATCTTCCTATACACTGCTTTCACGCTCTTATGAATCTCCATTATCTTCTCGCCAATGATTTTGCTGTATGGCTCAAGCTCATCAGGAAGCTCGATGATCGCTACAGCCTTTCCTTTCGAGCCTACTATGTCAAAGCTTGTCGGCACCATTCCTAGGATATTGTCGGGTAAATACCCCTTAAGTTTATCCCGAAGTGTAACCATACCTTTAATAAAAACTGATTCAATCCTAACTTTATGCGTTTAGCCGTCGTCAACGCATCATATCCGCTCTCTGAAGATGTAGACAGCATCGTTTTCTCATTCGAAAGCGGGGTCCTTTACACTGGGAGGGAGAGCGGCATTAATAGATTTCAGCCTCTGAGAGTAATAGACGCCGACCAGCGTATAGTTATCCCGGGACTTACCGATGCCCACATGCACTTATACTCTACTGCTCTAGCTCAGGGACGCCTAGATTTGAGAAAGGTAAAGTCAATTGATGAGCTAAAGGAACTGGTAAGGAAAGCATACGAGTCATCCGCTAAGAACGAGTGGATCGTGGGCAGGGGCTGGGATCAAGATAAGATGGAGGAAAAACGACTCCCAACCCGATATGATCTCGACGAGGTGGCACCTGAAAAACCAGTCGTTCTCGTAAGAGTTTGCGGTCACGCAGCTGTTCTTAATACAAAGGCTATGGATATCCTCGGCTTAAAGGAGAAGTACGATAAGATGGCTAAATTTATCCAAATTGAAGACGGGAAACCCACAGGAGTTGTACTCGAGGATCTCGTATACTATGTCTTATCTAAGATTCCACCACCTCCAATGGATAAAGTTGTGAGTCTGGTGAAATCTTTACTGGAGGAATATTTGTCCTACGGAGTGGTACAACTCCACTCCATGTCTGTCACCGAGGATGAGCTTGAAGTTATCGCTCGCTTGGAGGATCTCGGAGAACTTATCCATGAGTACAACGCATATATTGAGCACTCAGAGTTCTTGAGAGGAGTTCAAAAGAAATACCGGGGCCTTATAAGAGGAGTTAAGCTCTTCTCCGATGGCAGTTTCGGCGCCAGGACTGCAGCCTTGAGGCAGCCCTATTCAGACGCAGGAGTAAGCGGCGAACTCCTCCTCGACGCCAAGGCAATCCTTGAGTTATCCTCGGGCGTTGTTCGTGAAAATCTTGAAGTTGCTGTCCACGCGATCGGAGACAAGGCACTTGAACAAGTTTTGGAAGCGGCAAAGCATTTAAAAAACACGCTTCGTATAGAGCATGCTTCTCTAACTCCTTTAGATCTACTCGAAAAAATTTCCCAGTTAAGGCCTCGAATATCTGTCCAACCACACTTCATTCTAAGCGACACCTGGATAACAGACAGACTGGGCGACAGAACCCAATGGGTCTATGCCTTCAAGTCTCTCCTTTCGAGTGGAGCCCGCCTCATGGGATCATCGGACTCCCCGGTAGAGCCTTTTAATCCATGGCTAGGCGTCTATGCGGCAGTGGAGAGGGGAGGACCAGAGGGGTTGCCAATATATAATTACACCTCCTTCGAGAAACTCACCTTTACAGAGTCCTTGCGATTATACTCAGAAAACACCTCTCTTGGCAGATCCCTTGTAGTCACAAACCTTCGAAATATACCACGCAGCAAGCAGGACTATGAGAGGGCGAGGGCCGAGATTGTTATCACTAGGAAGGGGGTAAAGGAGGTAATTTCAAAAGCCCAATGAGGCTTGTCAGAAAAGACCAATCATTTCATCTCTCAAGCTGACGTGCAATCATCATCCGACATTCCATTAGAAAAAGAGTTAAATAATGATTACTCTCTAAACGTTAAGGGGCCGGTCGTCTAGTGGGAGGATGCCGCCCTTGCAAGGGCTAATGTAGGGGCTCCGAGTACGGCGGCGGTCCCGGGTTCGAATCCCGGCCGGTCCACTTCTCAGACGGCTAATATCCTATAATTTGTCATTATGGATTTTCGAAAATTGATATTAGCAATCGTAGAAGCCATGTTAGTCGAACAACTATGGGTGTTCTTCCAGTCGAAGAAAAAAGAGTAATAACAGCCCAGATGGAGGAGCTCAGGAAACAGGCACTTGAGAATCCGGAGCAGTTTTGGGACGAAAAGGCACGCGCACTCGAGTGGTTCAAGATATGGGAGAAGGTTCTCGATGACTCTCAGAAGCCGTTCTTCAGGTGGTTCGTCGGGGGGTTGATTAATGCTAGCTACAACTGCCTGGATAGGCACGTTAAGACTTGGCGGAAGAACAAGGTCGCGATAATATGGGAGGGCGAAGGAGGAGAGATACGAAAATATACTTATAGGGATCTCTTTGTGGAAGTCAACAGGGTTGCAAGCCTTTTAAGGAACTTTGGAATAAGGGAAGGTGACAGGATAGCCCTGTACTTGCCAATGATACCGGAGCTCCCGATCTTTATGCTTGCAGCTGCGAGGATCGGAGCTATACATACGGTTGTTTTTTCAGGATTTAGTAGTGACTCTCTAGCTAAGAGGATTAACGACTCCAAGGCAAGGCTTCTCGTCACTGCTGACGGCGGGTTTAGGCGTGGGAAGATAGTTCCTTTGAAGGAAATCGCCGATAAGGCCTTAGAACAGACCTTCTCTGTAGAGAACGTGATAGTCGTAAAGAGGGCCGGAAACCCAGTAAATATGGTGGAAGGCCGGGACTTCTGGCTACATACTCTACTTGAGGGTGTTAGTAAAAACACATACGTGGAGCCTGTAAAGGTTGATTCAAACCACCCCCTCTTCATATTGTATACCTCAGGTACAACAGGGTCTCCCAAAGGCATTTATCACTCCACGGGGGGCTACTTAGTCTGGGTGTACTGGACTTTCAAGTGGGCTTTTAACCTAAACGACGAAGACATTTGGTGGTGCACTGCGGATATTGGATGGATCACTGGTCACAGCTACGTCGTCTATGGTCCACTGATGCATGGTCTAACCACGCTGATGTATGAAGGTGCCCTAGACTACCCGGCTCCTGACCGAGTCTGGAGTATAATTGAGAAGCACGGAGTGACTGGGTTCTACACGTCTCCCACAGCGATAAGGATGTTCATGCGGTACGGCAAAAACTGGGTCGAGCTACATGACCTATCCTCATTAAGGATACTTGGCAGCGTGGGTGAGCCTATAAACCCAGAAGCCTGGGAATGGTACTTCAACATTGTTGGCAAGGGGAAGTGTCCAATAATAGACACGTGGTGGCAGACAGAAACGGGAGGATTCATGATCTCTCCCGCAGCAGGTATCCAGCTTTTACCATTGAAGCCTGGCTCTGCAACGATCCCGCTCCCGGGTGTCGAAGCAGACGTCTACACCGAAGATGGAGAGCCAGCTCCCCCTGGGACGCAAGGATACCTAGTTATCAAGAAGCCTTGGCCGGGGATGCTTTTAGGAGTTTGGGGGGATCCAAAGAGATATATTGAAACTTATTGGAGCAGGTTCCCTAACTGCTACTACCCTGGCGATTACGCGATGCGTGACGAGGATGGCTACTTCTGGATACTTGGTAGGGCGGACGAGGTGCTCAAAGTCGCTGCGCATAGAATTGGAACCATGGAGATCGAGAGCGCACTTGTATCCCATCCTGCTGTAGCAGAGGCTGCGGTAATTGGAAAGCCCGATCCAATAAAGGGAGAGGTTCCCGTGGCTTTCGTTGTGCTACGTGAGGGATACGTTCCAAGTTTTAAACTAGAAGAGGAGTTACTCAACCTTGTATCCGAGACAATCGGACCAATCGCGAAGCCAGCCAACATATTCTTTGTACACAAGCTTCCAAAGACTAGGAGCGGTAAGATCATGCGTAGAGTTCTTAAAGCTATCGTTAAGGGTGAGGAGAGCCTAGGCGATCTATCCACAATAGAGGATGCCTCCGCCATTGAAGAGCTGAAAAGCCTAGTGGGAGTCTAAGGATTTCTCAAGCTGAACTTGGAACGTTATTTTATATTCTAGTTCTTTCAAGCATATCTTGTAGATAATGCGGCCCGACATAATCGTCATAGCGCGGATCCTCGATGCGCTATATAATGAGGGAAGAATGAAGAAGACCCACCTGCAGATGGCGAGTAGGCTCAATTATCCTGCTTTTATGAAATATATTGAATGGCTTCAAGAGAAGAAGCTCGTCCGATTAATAGAGGATAAGGACGGTGAATATTTAGAGCTCACACAACAGGGTCGAGAGAGCTATGAGAGGGTCGTAACGTGGCTAAAAGACTATCTAGGAAAACTATGACTCTAGCTTCATTAACAGATGGATAAGCCGCTCAATGTCCCATGAAGGTGTAGGCGGTGTGATTTCTCCAAGTTGTGAAACCTCCTTGAAGTATGCATCTAATACTTCTGCTAGCTTCTCATAGAGAGCATAATACTTGTCGTATATTTCTATCTGTGATTTGTCTGGGGTTATTCTTAGTTTTTCCTTAAAGAATACTCTTGAAGCCTCATCATAGCTCGAGAGGGCGCCGCTAGCAACTGAAACAAGTATAGCGTCTCCGCCTAACGCAGCGTCTAGTAGTTCTGGTAGAACCACCTCCAAACCAGTAACGTTAGCTTTGATCCTTGCCCAGGTCGGCGACTTGGCTCCACCACCCATTAATACAAGTTCTCTTGGCTTGACGTTCACTTCTCTAAGAACTTCCAGGATTTTTCTCACCTCGTAGGCAATACCCTCCATCATAGCCCTGAAAACATGTGCCCTCGTATGGAAGACTGTCAATCCGAATATTACTCCTCTAGCATAAGGATTCCACCTTGGTGATCGAGCACCCGAGAAGAAGGGCAAAACTATTAGTCCATTGGAACCCGGGGGTATATATTCTGCCTCCATGTCTAGATACTCGTAGGCTCGGCGTCTCGTGGATGTGGCGAGAAGGTTAACTCCTTCTGCTAGTTGATCCCTGAACCAGCGCAAGATAGCTCCCGCGGTGGACATGCCTGCCTCTAGAGCCCAGCTTCCAGGAATTGGACCTACGCCAACCGAGTATCTCATCTTCGGATCCAGCATGGGAGTGCCTAGAAGAGTGGCGGTTGTCGAACCTGTACCTGTTGACTCTTCTACTTTATCAGAGGAAAGAATACCTGCACCTAGTATCTCGGCGGTTCTATCTCCTGTCCCTGCAAGCACAGGAGTTCCCTCGGCGAGACCGGTTGTCTGGGAAGACTCAGGTGTGACCTCGCCGACTATTTCCCAGCTTGGGAGAGATTCGGGTAGAAGATGTGAGTATTCCTCTAGTCCGAGCTCCGATATTAGTTCGTGATCCCACTGGCTCGTGTTTATATTGAATAGCATAGTTCTGGAAGCCACAGTGTGGTCGGTTACAGCCTTTCCAGTCAACTTGAATATGATATAATCCTTGGGCTGTAAACCTACCTTCGCCTTTTCCAAAAATTCGGGGTTATTCTCCTTAAACCATAAGAGCTTAGTCGCTGTAAACGTGGCGTCGACCACAAGTCCAGTTTTCTCATAGATTCTCTTAGGGCTTAAACGCTCTTTTATCTTTTCAGCCTGGGGCGTGCTACGTCTATCCATCCATATAGGGACTCTACCTAGGCTACGCCCATATGAGTCTATGAAGGCCATCGTCTCGCGTTGACTGCTTGCACAAATCCCTAGAATTCCCTTGGGGTTTACCTTTGTACGTGCAAGGATGTTTCTCACGATTTGTACGGTGGTATTCCACCAATCCTCCGGGTCTTGTTCAGCCCACCCGGGTCGGGGATAGTATGTAGGGTATTCGCGGCCCTCTACTGCTAAGAGTTGACCGTTTATATTGAATAGCGCCGTTTTTACCGTGGTTGTCCCAACATCTATCGCGAGAATATACTCTTTCTCCATCAAGATTATATCAAGTAATCTAGAGATAAAGGGTTCTTACTAATCGTTATTATTTGTTACCCATGTTGAGATTTAAAAATAAATCACTTTTTCCTCTCGAGAATTCTGAGGAATTCCTTCCTTATACTCACCTCTCTTCCACAATGGGAACACTTGAATACTACTTCTTCATTGGTCTCGGCTATTCTATCCTTCAGAGGCCTCCCACAGTAACAGACAAACCCTATGAGTCGTGCAGGGTTTCCTACCACCAGGCCATGAGGGGGCACGTCTTTTGTAACTACGCTTCCAGCGGCCACCATCGCGTATTCCCCGATAGTAACACCGCAGACGATCGTTGCATTGGCTCCTATCGATGCACCCTTACGGATCCTCGTCGGAACTACTTGCCAGTCAGTTGAAAAGGCGCGCGGGTACTTATCGTTGGTGAATACGGCGTATGGGCCGATGAAAACGTCATCCTCGATTACAACTCCCCTGTAAATTGAGACTCCGTTTTGTATCTTAACCCTGTCGCCTACAACGGCGCCTGAGTCTATATAGACATCCTTTCCTATGTTACAACCACTTCCGACTATTGCCCCGCTCCTTATATGCGCGAAATGCCATATCCTAGTGTTCTCTCCAATTTTCGCCCCATCCTCTACAACAGCTGTGGGATGGGCGAAGTATTTACTTTGGCTCATGAGCTTTCCTTGAAGCTATAAGATTAGGGGCTTTTTAAGCACCACGTCACATTAATCTACTTAATGTTTTCCAGCTCCTCCTGACTATCGGGGGCAACTCACGATTGTTTTCCAAGAGTCTTTTCAGAAACTCTCTCGTCTTAGGGTCCGAGGGATATCCGGAGCCGAAGTCCCCGTATACTCGCTTCAGCTCGGAAATAATTTTTTCTCTCTCGCTCTTCGCTATTATGGAGGCCGCTGAGACAACCGGGTATTTTATGTCGGCGTGGTTCTCAGCAACGACTACGATATCCTTGTTTATCCTCGTTGCAAGGATTCTGCCGAACCTCTCGGCAACCGGATCAGGAGAGTCCACATATACCCGGCTTAAACCTATTTTCTTTAACGCCTGGAGGACAAGGTCAGCTATAACTGTAGCCTCTAGGCTGTTTAGATTCTCGGAACTTATTCCCTCAACTGCCTCGTCTATCTCCCTAGGTTGGACAACCCTTATTGCGGTATACTCCAAAATCTCCTCCAGAATCTTTCTAATCCTCTCTCGACGGCTTGGAGAAAGCATCTTAGAATCTTTGACACCTATGTTTTCAAGAATGCCGATTCTCGACTCATCGAGGGCTACTAGTGCTACAACCATAGGGCCTATCACGGGGCCCCTGCCTGCCTCGTCTACGCCCGCTATCCAAGCCACACAGTTTATCTTATGAAAAAACAATTATACGTTATGTTCACTCGTGTACTTTTCCCGGGTCGATTTCAACCTGTGCACAACGGGCATGTACAAGTGGTAAAGTGGCTTCTCTCGATTAGTAAAGAGGTCATTATTCTCGTTACCGCGGGGCAGTACAACTATACGGTTGAAAATCCATTTACGGCGGGAGAAAGGCTCGAGATGCTTCGACTTGCCCTCTGGGAGTTTTGGGACAGGCTCTTCGTCTTGTCTCTCGACAATATACCTGATAATTCACTCTGGCTTTCATACGTGTCGAGGCGTGTACCTCGCTTCGAAGCAGTATGTACTGGAAACGCCTTTGTAAAGATGCTCGCCGAGGCGAGCGGATATAAGGTTCTCGAGGCTCCCCAGTATAATAGGGAGGAGCTTCAGGGTAGGAGAATTCGGGAAGCCATGGCAAAGGGTGACAGGTGGGAAAACACGGTTCCAACTCGTGTAGCGGAATATATTAAGAGTATCAGAGGAGTCGAGCGCGTGAAAGCCCTTTCCAGCTCCGAAAATGTCGTCGTTAAGCTTTAACCCTTCTAAGACAATATTCTTGTTACCAGTTTGACCGCGCGAGCCTTTGATAGCTTGTAAAGTATCTCAAGTGTCTGATTCCACGGCACACCACTCTTCCTGCTTACCATCTCGACAAACTCTGCGAAGTCTAGTACCTTGCTTTCGCCCCCCGAGCGGAGCCATGAAATTGCCTCAAACACCTTTATTTCCTCAGGCGTCAAGCTTTTCTGCATCATGTCTTGGGCGAGTCTCTTAATTCTATCCAGCTCAGAGTAAAACTCTCTAGTCTCGAATGGTTGGGGATGCATTTTAAGTTCATTAATTTTTCTAGCAAGTTCGTCGAGAATCCCGAGTTCACGCGTAAGTATTGACCTATCCTGGAGCATGGTCACGCTCAAAGCCTTTTCTACGAGCTCGCGTGTAATATTCAGGTCTCTTTGTATAAAGTCGAGGGTTTTCTCGTATTCAGCGAGGAGTACTCTATTAGTTCTCTCGATATCTTCTAAACCTTTCTCGAGATCTATTAGAAGCGCGGGTTTAGGGTCATTTAATACAAGTTCTTGTATACGTCTGACCTTTGAAACTTGTCTATAAGCTGTGTTGACAAGACTTGGATTTATTGGTTTCAATAGCTCCGCTGTTTTCTCCACCTTCTCTATACCGCTCTCGACTTCGGGCAAAATTTTTTCAACCTTATCCAGGAACTTTAAAATCTCTCTTAGGTTCTCCTCAAGACTCCTCAGGTTTTTCTCGTACTCCTCAAGACTCCTGGGAAGTTTATCGGCCTCAGGCGGCAAGGGTGGCTCGGGGATTCTTAGTTCTCCAATCAAGCGGTCAATAAGGTTTTTCAGAAATGGGTTGGACTGACCCTTTCTAAGAAGGTCCTCATATAATTTCTCGACAAGCTCGATTTCCTCGCTTACCCTTTGGCTTGACTGCGCTAGGAAATCTAAAAGCTCCTTCTTTGGTTTTTTCTTTAAAACAACCTCCATAATTTCTCTAAATATGAGGGTCTCTGCTATAAGAAAAGAGTATTGTTGAAAAAAGTATTCTAGATTAACCCCTTCTCCTTAGCTTTCTTTATAACTTCATTTACCAATTCTTCCCGAGACTTTCCTTCGCTCTTCACACCGAGTTTCTCGGCAAGTTTCTTCAGATCCTCGTCGGACAGAGAGCTCGCTGATGAGGCGGAAGTCTTTGTAGAGGTAGATTCCTCGATAGAAGAAGTTATCTTTTGGCTTTCCTCTCTGAAGATCCTGACAGCCTCTCCGGCGGCTTTCGCTAGCTCTGGGAGCTTTCTCGGCCCAAATAGGATCAGGGCGATTATGATTAACAAGAGGATCTCGGTAGGACCTAGATTAAACTGTAGGGGAATTATTGGGGAGCCGCTTACAGGATACATTCTAGCACCTAATGAGCTGTTTCAACACATAGTAAAAAATATTTCTACTGCCTCCGTTTATTAAGCATGAGCAAGGAAGTACTAGTTATACACGGGGGCGCCGGCAGATATAGACAGTCTCTACAGGAAGAGAGAAAAGAAATTGAAAAGACCCTAAGAGGGGCTCTAGAAGACGGTTTCAAGGCATTAAAGTCCGGCAGTTCACTCGATGCTGTTGAGGAAGCCGTGAAAGCAATGGAGGCCTCTGGCATACTCAACGCCGGCAAGGGTGCAGCCTTAAACCTTCTTGGAGAACAGGAGCGGGATGCAAGCGTAATGTTCGGCAAGAATCTAAGCTTTGGCGCGGTTGCCTCCGTAAAGTACACCTGGAATGCAGTGACTCTTGCACGAAGAGTTATGGAGAGGACGGACCATGTTTTCCTTGTCGGGTCAGGAGCCGATAAGCTTGCTGAAATTCTAGGCCTGGATCCTGCCGGCAAGCCAAGTAACAGGCTACAGGAAAGGTATGTCGAGCTCATAAAAATGGTGGGTGAGAAGGATTATGAACTCTGGAGAAAAAACTTTGAGGTTGCAAAGCACTTCTTCTCAGACACAGTCGGTGCAGTGGCCATAGACAAGGAAGGAAACCTTTCAGCTGCGACCAGCACAGGAGGCTTATGGTTGAAGCTCCCCGGGCGTGTGGGAGATACTCCTCTGCCGGGGGCGGGTGTGTATGCTGAGAATGGTGTTGTAGCTGTGTCAGCAACGGGTATAGGTGAGCTTATTGCACGGTATCTTGCCTCGGTGAAAGTCGCTTTCAAGGTCAAGAGTGGTTTGATCGTGGAAAAGGCCGTTGAAGAAGTTGTAGGAGAGATAACTAAGCTTTTCGGCCAGGAAAACAGCATTGGTCTTATCGCGTTAGACTCTCATGGAAGAATCGGCCTAGCAACTAATTGCGAGGTCTTCATAAGGGGATTTATAAGCACCGAGAAAGGTCCTATGATAGCTCTACTTGCTAATGAAGAATTGGCGGGAGCATATAAATCGTAACCTGAATGTGAGACAATAAGGCCCTAGAGTAGTTCATTAAGTGTTTTCAAGGCGCGACGTGACCTAACATATAATACAAGTGACCCTAGTAGTACTACTAAGGATAAAAGGGAAATAAGGGGTTTATCTAAAAAGAGATTTAAGAGCAGAGAAACAAGCGAGGCAACTAAACTCGAGAGTGAGGCACTCCTGGCAAGGGATAGTTTTCTCACAAGAGACCCCAACCTTCCCTCTCTATTTCTTAAGTAGTTTACCAAGGTTAACATAGATAATGTTATCAGGGAGATCGGAAGCAGTATCAGAGTTAACGAGACAACGTAAGGTATGCCACTTAAGGGAGTCGATGCTTCCTTGGTTGTTGTGTTTTCTTCAGGATGCTTCTCAGTCGCAGCAATCTTAAGAGGCCCTGTACTGGTAGGAGTCGTCTGTGTCCCTATCTTTGAACTCGATTCGAAGCTGTATAAAGCATAAATGGAGTACAGAAGCAGAATAAGGGCTCCCGTAAGCAGCACTAGCGATTTCATCATTACACTCCTCTTTACCCCCTTTTATTCATATAAATTAAACGTAGCCACAGTACATACGCTAAAAAAGTAGACCCATCGCGTATACCACTATGGGAAGAGCGACTGCTGTTGAAAGCAAAGTCGAGGTAAAAATTATTCTAGCAACTTTAGACGCATCTAGTCCAAGTTCCCGCGATATAGGTACGCAGGAAACAGCGCCAGGCATAACGCTCTCGATTATAGCTACGTTTCTGTCGACCCCCCTCATAGCCACGTTATTTGTGAAAACAAGGGTGAGAGGTATTACTATTGCAAGGCGGTAAAAGTATGCTTTGAACCCGTCTAAGTCCAAGCGAGGGTTCATGCTGAACTCGAGCCCTAGTTCAAGAAGCGCTATTGATGCGGCTGAATCTGAGAAGGGTTTTAAAACCATTATCAAGGAGTCTGGTATTTTTAGTCCGGACAAGCCTATAAGCGAGCCTAGGAGAATAGCCGTAACTGGAGGAAAAGTTACAACTCGAGTTATCATATTTTTCAGATCAACTATTCTGTGTTTGGACAGGGTTGGTGCTAGTATATTAGAAGTGGCATTGTTGCCCAGAATATAGAAGCCAACGCTTGCAACGCCTTCTTCACCATAGAGAGACTGCGCTATGCCTACAGGAAGGTATCCAGCGTTCGCATACATTGCGGTAAGCGTAATCTCTGGATTCTCCCTCATCAACCTTGTAAAAATAAACGTGAGTAGGGAACCGAGGCTGCTCAGCAAAGAGAGGATAAGAACTTGGGGGTCAGGGTTCCTTGAAAACCTTGTATAGGCTGCCACGAAGAGCAAAGATGATAGAAAGATGTACACGACGATTTTTGCTAAGAAGGCAAGCTCCTCATTAGTTGGCTTAAGTAGTAGGCCGATCAGGACCCCAAAAATAATTGGCGTGTAAATGTTGAACAGTTCTTGAAACATAATTCCAGCTAGTAAGCAACCTTTAATAACTCTTCCATCAATTTCAATAACGATCTAAAATGTTCGCAGTTCTCTCTAAAAAAGGGAGATACATTCATGCTGTCCCCTTCCCCTGGAAGGTTAGCATCGTCGCATTTATGGCCCATCCGCTCCTAATGAAAAATGATTTGCAGTCCTCTCTCGAGGCTATACGTGTTCTCACGAATGACCCGTTCTTCGACATGATCGAGGTGAACCTTTTAAGCGACGATGTATGGCGCCAGCTCGAACCTGTGATCAAGAACTCGGGTGTCGACCTAGCAATTGGCTTACAACCCATGACCACAGCACAGGGTTACAACCCTGCCTCGATAGTTGAGCAAAAAAGGAAAGAGGCTGTTGAAGCCCTGTCTCAGGCAATCAGGAAGGCGGCTGAAAGGGGTGTAAGGAAGGTGGGTTTCTCTAGCGGAGCGGATCCTGGACCAGATAACAGGGAAGCCGCTAAAGATTCATTAGTCAAGAGCCTTAAAGAGCTCGCAGCTTTCAGCTCGAAACTAGGGGTTAGCTTGATCTTAGAGACCTTCGACCGAGACTGGGACAAAAGACAACTCATTGGTCCGATTCGTGAGGCTGTGAGTGTTGTCGAGGAGGTTAGGCAGGAGTACAATAATATTGGATTGCTCTGGGATCTCAGCCACGCTCCAATGTTGGGAGAGAGCCCTGAAGACCTAAAGATCGCAAGAAACTATCTATCTCACATTCATATAGGCTGTACCAAGAAACTACCCGACGGAAAGCTAATGGATTGGCACCCAGGCTTCTACAGGCCCGGAGCTATAAACGGGGTCGAGGAGGTTTCTCATCTTCTCAAGGTTTTAGACGAGATAAACTATGTGGGCGCTATTGGCTTCGAGGTGAAACCTGAAGAGGGTCAGCACTGGAGGGAAGTTGTAGAGGCTGCGAAAGGCGTTCTATATACGGCATTCGCGAAACTAGTTTTTTAAGGGGTGATTGAGACGGGAAAGCTTAAAATAATATTCCCTGAGAGCATAGGGGTCGTAGAGGTAGAGCTTACTGGGAAGAATCCCAAGACTGCTGAGGCCATTATAAAGGCAACCCCCTTTGAGAGTAGAGTTCATCTTTGGGGGGATGAAATCTACTTCTCAACCCCTGTTAGCATTGGTCAGGAAGTAGGCTCCGATGTTGTTGAGAAGGGTGACGTAGCTTACTGGCCACCCGGGGACGCTCTATGCTTATTCTTTGGCCCAACACCAGCAAGCAGGGGAGGTGAGATTAGGCCAGCTAGCCCCGTAAATGTTTTTGGGAAGATCGTCGGAGACCTCACCCTCCTTAAAAAGGTAAAGAGTGGGGAGAAAGTGCGAGTAGAGTGGGAACCTTGAGCCCGGGGAAAAAGATAAGGATTAAGAGGCTTTTCAAGGACGGCAGGGCTCTCATTGTTGCCCTTGACCACGGGCGACGGCATGGACCGATACCGGGGATCGAGGACATGGCTTCTACGCTGGAAAAGGTCTTAGAGGGGCGGCCAGATGCTGTGATGCTTACTCCTGCCATGATCCAAAGATACCATGAGCTTTTGTCCAACGTTTTTGTAGTAGCCAGGATAGATGGAACCGGGACGACGCGAAGCCAAGACGAAACCGATGATAGGCTTATCTCCTCTGTAGCACGCGCCGTTTATTCGGGAGCGGACGCTGTCAGCGTCATGATATATCCGGGAAGTAGAAACGAGTCCATGCTCTGGGAGAAACTAGCCAGAGTGGTCGAAGAAGCAGAACCCCTAGGCATACCGGTAATGGCAGAGGTGGTTCCCAAACCTCCTGTCTTTACCAGTGTAGATGCAGAGGTCGTGGCATACGGGGCTAGAATAGCAGCAGAGCTCGGCGCTGATATAGTGAAGACCGTTTACGCTAGTGACTTTTCCATCGTTACGAAAAAAACACCGGTGCCTGTGGTTGTTCTCGGCGCATCAAAGGCTCCACTGAGTGAAGTTCTTTCCAAGGTCGAGGAAGCCGTGAAATCTGGTGCTGCCGGTGCGGCGATCGGGCGTAATATATTTCAACATGAGAGCCCTGACAGGGTTGTCAAAGCCTTAATGGAGATTATTCATGGTGGGGCCTCTCACTTGGAAGTTTTGAAGAAGTATTCTCTCTCGTAGAGGCTGCAATTTCACAAATTTTCTTCTCTTCTTGTTTATAATGTTCTCAACCTATTTTACTCGAAAGCAACTCGAAGTTTTAGCTGTTGCAACGATAGACGAGATTTTTTCATTCAGCCAAGTATAAGATTAAATTTATATATAAGTTTGACATTACATTATTTGATGCAATGGCACATGAATATAAAATCGAAGAACTCGCAGAGGTGTTACAAGTGCTTGCAAACCCTATACGTTTAAAGATGCTTTCCCTAATAGCTGTAAAGCCAAGGCATGCATATGAGCTCTCGAAACTTCTAGGGCTCTCATACCCGCTTACACACCTTCATGTTTCCCTACTGGAAAGAACAGGCTTTATAAAGGGAGAAATAGTCCCAGGTCCTCGCCCCAAGAAGGTCTACTCTCTTACAGAGTTCAAAATAGTGGTTTCACCTGATCTTTTAAAGAGGATGGGTGAGAAACTTGAAGCTGAGTAACATAGTAGTTTTTGTACTGATGCTGGGGCTTGTAGCCCTTCTAGTCTTCTATATTCCTCTCGAAGTTATAAAAGGTGTATCCGCACGAACCCTTGACCCGCTTTTTGGTGGTGTTGTGGCGGCTCTAAGTATCCTGTCTGGTGCGGCGCTAGGCTTCTTCAGTCTAGTTTTCACACTTGTAATACCATTAGAGGAAGTGGGCGACCGAGGCATTGAGCTCAAAATGAGAGAAACAGAGAAGAAGATCCTAGCTTATCGTGCACGCCAGCGCGCAATGCTTGAAGAACTTGACGCGATCAAGAAGGAGCTCGAGGAGATACGTGATATCTTGAAGGAGGGGATGGGGGTTTGAGTGAAAAAGAGCTGAAGTATGTGGAACTCAGCGATGAAGAGGTTGAGGAGCTTGTGCTTAAGAGGCTTAAGGAGATAAGGGAGCTTCTTGAAGAGATAAAGAGAATATTCGAGAAGGCAGGTGTTTAGTTATGAGCGAGTTATTCGACTCGTACGAGTCAGCCTTGAGTGGGAAAAAAAGAAGAGGAAGTCTCAGCATCTCGGGGGCTGGAAAGGCTAACGGCGGATACTATCAGGAGATTAAGATAAGCGGGGCGGGGAAGGTTGAAGGCGACGTAGAATCCGAGAGGGTGAGTGTGGCTGGCTCCGCGGTCTTCAGTGGGAATGTAGTTGCAGTCGAGGCGAAGCTGGCGGGAGCAGTTAAAGTGCTAGGCTCTCTTAAGGCTAAAAGGGTTAGCTCTGCCGGCGCTTTAAAGGTTATGGGGTGTCTAGAGGCGGAGGAGGCACTATTAACCGGTGGGATTTCTATCGGCTGTCTAACGTTCACCTTCGCTAGAATTGAGGGGGGTATCCGTATCTTGGGTAAGACGGAGGGGGAACATTTAGTGCTGAATCTGTCTGACGAGTCAAAGGTTGGGGAGGTCTCAGTTAAGAAGCTTGAGGTCAAGACGGCTGAAAAGTATGGTGTGGTGAAGCTTCTCAAGTTGCTTTCAGGAGGAGATGTGCCTGTCCTTGAGGCTTCAAAGATAGATGCTGAGGAGGTCACTATCTACAATGTGACTGTGAAGGCGCCTGTGCGAGCCAGGCGTATCATCCTGAGGGGTAAGGCACGAATAGAAGGCGAGGTTCAAGGAGAGGTAATACAGGAAAAATAAATCATTTATCTTCTTTCTTCCCAGCGAAGTACTCCTGAAGGGGCCCAAGTAGTTTGAAGAGCTCCATGGGAAGCACTATCTTTGTTGATGGGGAAGATGCTATCGCCTCGAGCGCTCCAAAGTACTGTAGGAGGACGGTCTTCGAGTCCAGTTTTCTTGCTTCCTCATCAACGTAGCGCAGGGCTAGGGCCTGACCCTCCGCCTTTAGTATAGCTGCCTGTTTTTCGCCCTCCGCTTTGAGGATGAGCGCCTCCTTTTCTCCCTGAGCCACACGTATGGCTGCTTCACGTTTTCCTTCGGCCTCGGTCACCATGGCTCTCCTGTTCCTCTCGGCGGACATCTGTTTAATCATAGCCTCTTGGACCTCCCGTGGAGGTATTATTTCGCGTATTTCTACGGCTGTCACCTTGACGCCCCACCTTGCTGTCACTTCATCGAGCTTCTCACGGAGCACCTCGTTTATGTACTCCCGCTTTGCCAGAACTTGGTCCAGGTCAATATCGCCTACGACCGCACGTAAAGTTGTAGTAGCTATACCTATAGCCGCCCCCCTAAAATCGGATACTTCTACCACGCTTTTCGTCGGGTCTATGACCCTGAAGTATATGAGGAAGTCGATGTCTACGGGAGCATTATCCTTCGTGATGCAAGTCTGCTTCGTGACTTCTATATATTGTTCTCGAAGATCGACAACTATACCTCTATCGATGAAAGGAATTAGCAGCACGAGCCCTGGACCCGCGACCTTTACTACTCTTCCAAGCCTTAAGACAACTATTCTTTGATACTCTGGAACTATACGAATACTCGAGGCTATTATGCTGGCAAAGACTATCAAGACTACAAAGGCTAAGAAAACAGAGAGGGGATCCATATCAAAACATACACGGGGGTACTGTTTTATTAGCTTTCCGCAGGCCTCACCTTTAAAATGAGGCCCCTCACAGCTTCTACAACTATTCTCTCTCCTTCTCGTATTTCATCGTCGCTTTCTGCAGTCCAATCCTCTCCCTCTACATATACTACTCCTCTCTTTCCGGGCGTTATTCCTGTTTTCGCGTAACCCGTTTTGCCTATGAGTTTCTCCTCAAGGCTTAGCGTCTTCATCCTGAGGGTTTGAGAAGCCTTGTAGATTATGAGGGCTATAAAGACTCCAATTAATCCCAACAGGACTAGTGCAGTTACAGTGAATGATGAGAGAACATGGTAGGGCTGAGTATAGTATTCAACAGCAATCCCAATACCGACTAAAAGTCCACCGCTAAGCCCAAAGACCTGTATACCCGGCTTGAAGAGCTCAAGGAGGATAAGCACTACGCCGAGTGAAACGAGTAAAAATGCATAAAGGTTGATCCCGATTAGGTTGAACGTGTAAAGTGCCGTTAAAATAAGGGCGCCCCCTATCACACCCCATCCCTGAAACCCCGTAACATGGAACTCCAGTGCTAGTAGAAGTACTCCTAGGACAGCCAAGAGGAGCGCAATACCAGGATCTATTAAAAGAGAGAGCGCCTCGCTGACCAGATCGTCTCTGAAGTATGAGATAGGCAATCCCTCAAGACCCTCCGCCCTTAATACCTCGCCGAGGCTCCCTGCCCTCGCGTCTGCAAGGCCTAAATCTAACGCCTCCCTCGCGGTAAACGCTTTATTTTCCACGACGAGTTCACGGGCAAGTAGATCAGGCTTTTGGACCTTTTTCTCTTCAAGAAGTCCAGTGAACCTCGAAATCATATAGGCCTCTGTCTTGTCATTTGACGGTGTTGGCTTACATGCTCCAATGACTGCGCCGTCACCGACATAGAGTTTTGAGGCTGCTAGCGCTACGCCGGTGGCTGCTGAGACGGCTTTAGAGCCTGGAGGCAGGAACGCTATGGTTCTGCACTGGCAGGTCTTGAGGAGAGAGATTATCTCGTCCATGGACTTGACGTAGCCTCCATAACTATCAATTACCAGTATGAGAATGCCCCCGTTGACAATGGATAAGCCCTTCTTTACAAGGTAAACTTTCCCCTCATCAATACCGCCATGGATCTCTACTACAGCTACACTTTCTGGTTGTGCTTTACTGAGAGCAGCCAGAAGGAGACCGAGTATAATCACAAAAATTATGAACGAAGTTCTACGCATCTCGTGTTTTAAACAGCTCTTCCCTTATAAAGATTATAGTTTGCCTAGCAGATAAAGAGTTATAAAGCTTTAGAATCGTTTTCCCCCTCCTAAAGGAGGATAGGACTAATCAATGCCTTAAAGCAATACTTGGAGCTTTAAAACGCGAGTATATATACCAAGCAAAGTTTTCCTATTTTCCGTGAGTGAGATTAACGGCGTCATCTTCAACTTTGCATTCGGGCTCGCGTTAGGCTTACCTCTAGGCCTAGCAGCTTACAAGCTAAAATATCTCGACGCCAGAGCTGCGGCTTTAAGCATTATGTTCTCAGGCCTTTATTTCATGGGGGGTATCGGGCTTTACCTTGCGTCCCTCACATTTTTCTTCTCATCTTCACTTATAACAAAACTCGGCTATGCAAATAAGAGGCAAAAGGATGCTGCTGAGCGCGAGGGAGGGCGTTCTTCTAGCCAGGTGATAGGCGCCGGGCTTGTCGCCGCACTATTCACGGCTCTCCATGGACTCTTCATAGATTACCGTCAGAAACTACTGCCTACTGCTCTAGCCGTTCTTGCGGCATCAAACGCTGATACCTGGGCAGCTGAGCTAGGAGCCATTTATCCGGGTAGACCCCGGCTTATTACTCGTCCCTGGGTTAAGGTAGAGCCAGGCACCTCAGGCGGGATAACACCATTGGGCACAATGGGAAGTATTCTTGGAGCCGCGATTATAGGTGTAGTTGCGCTTCTAGAAAGCAATCTAGGCTTACTTAATATCAATCACGCATGTGTTCCTCTTATAATCGCGTTGGGCTGGCTGGGCGAAGTTCTTGACAGTGTTGTTGGAGCCACTTTGCAGAAAAAATACTATTGTCCGCGTTGCAAGACGCTTACCGACAAAACAACGCATAGCTGTGGCGAGAAAACACTGCCGGCCGGCGGGTTCTCGTTTATAACAAACGAGGTGACAAACCTTATTGCTACTGGACTCGTGGGCTTACTTGGCTTTCTTATCCTTTGCTAAAGAAGGTAAAGGTGTAGGAGTAGTACAACACAATATATATGAGGAAAGCTATTGCCAGCAGCGTTACATATGGTAATAGTACCACGGCCCAGAACTTCTCCGTCGTGGGGGTTTCCATTGACTGGTTCATTTTCGTGATAAATGAAGGGTCTAGAGGGTTGGCAGGGGTATACATGTATCTCTTCTCCTCGTATTCTCGGGAAGTTATCATTCGCATAGTCATATAAGCTATAATCTTGAGGTAAAGCGGCGTACGCTCAGGGAAGGTAGCCCTATTTCTCCAGTTATAGTATACGTTATAGGCTATATAACCCATAGATAGTATCCCTGCAAGAATTACAATTGTTGCGGGCGGGACAAGTGTCAGAATATTTCTGAGGCTTGGCGGCTCAGCGAAGGATATAAAGATAAGGGCGATAATGTCAGCCTCCCCTACTAGCTTAAACTTCAACGCTAAAATAGCCACTAGGAGAATAGTTATAATAGACACCGCATATAGTACCAGTTGTATTGTTTCCGAGAGGAACTCAAGGAGTAACAAGGGGGCTATAATAAGCGAACCGATAATCCATACTTTATCATCGACTTCCCTGCTTTGGTAGTCTGTAAAACCGGCTAACATCAATGTTGAAAAAGCAATCAGCCGTCGGATTAAAGGCAGTAAAGCAAAAATGTTGAACAATGATATCCCTGTTCTCAGAAGCCGAAAAGGCTTGAAAGACCCTCTTCAACAGTCTCCTCGGGCGCCTCCTCCTTTTTCTCTTCCTCTTTCTTAGCTTCCTCCGTCTTAGCCTGAACAGGGGCTGTTGTAGCGGGGGCCGTTGCAGGAGCCGCGGCAACAGGTACGGCCGCGGTCTTTATGGCTTCTTCGATGTTTATTTCCTTGAGAGAGGCTACCAAAGCTTTCAATCGTATCTCGTCGACCTGGATACCTGCCGCTTCAAGGATTTTCTTCACGCTTTCCTCTGTTATCTCTTTTCCAGCATGGTAGAGGATTAAGCTTGCATATACATACTCCATTCTTTCCACCGCGATTCTGCTTTTTACGCGTCAGTACTTAAAGCTTTTGCTTGATGTCTCTATGAATAATTATATAGGCGTCCCTGGGTTTCAAGAAGCAAACTTTGGTTTGGCAATAGGCAACACTAGTTTTCATTTCTATTGATAATTCTTGTGATTTCCCGTGCGAAAACGCTAATGGGGTCTTGTAAAGTTTTCTTAGCTCTCTGGATATATCGTTCGCGTTCTCCTGGTCCTGTCTCGAGAAGTAATAATTTTTCAATAAAGCTTTGAGGCAGAGGGGCCTTATAAAGTGGGAATCCTCTCTTTCTTATAAACTTGTGAACTTTTAGCTCGCCGGGATACGTCGAGATTGAAGGGGTTCCGAGGAGCGCGGACTCTGTGGCCATTGTGCCACCACCTGTAATGACAAGTCTTGCGTGGTACTCCAGGCTCACGAAATCTGTAGCCCCTTCAAGAATCTTTACCCTATTATTCCACCTAGAAAGCAGTCTTCTATATAGCAAGGCTTGATCCGGATAGCGTGGATACACGATAACTGTGAGATCTGTCCTCCTCAGAATCATTCTAGCTATAGAGAGAGGCATCCTAGTCGCGAAGGCAGGGGAAGGGTAGTAATATGATTTCTCCTCTCCTGGTCGTACTAACGCGTAACTGAAGGGCTCCAATCCGAGCTCCCTTGGGACCTTTGGGTCAGGTTTTTCACGTAGAATCCATGCTAGCTCGAAAACTCCTTCAAATCCCACTACTTCCACAAGCCTATTGTATTTTTCAAAATCTTCCAATAGGAAATAAGGCGTCACAAATATCCTAGAGAGAGGAATCGTTAGCCTTGACACTGCATCTGAGTGCGGCGAGTCACTACTAGTTATAACTGGTATGCCGAGACCAAAGGCCACACGTACTGAGTCAGGTGAGACAAAGGTAAGGTGAACGTCCGGTTTTTCAGAAGACACTATATCAATAAGTTTCTCTTGCCGCTTTATACTTTCTCGAGTTTTGGCTATAGACGATGCTCCGGGATAGCGGCCTACAAGAAAGTGTCTTGACCATCTCTTGCTAGCCAGGTTGGCGTTAAGATCATAATCGCGAGTCGTTAAAAACACATTTTGCCTGCCGAATATGTCTTGAATATAAGAAAATAGGAGAATCTGTTTAGGGGTAAGCGCTTCTACCCATATCTTCACGCGTTTACCCTCTCCTCACCACTCAACACTTGTAGCGGGCCTCTCCTCAGGCTCCTCGTATGCCTCCTCAGGACCAACTTCTTCTAATTTTTTCGTGATGTAATACATTATCGCCGTTAGCGCCAGGAAGGTAACTGTTATTGCGAGACCGATGATTATCATTGTGTTTTTTGACGGTTCGGGTGCTAACCATGGGTATCCTCCGAGAACATAACTACCTATAATTATTGGGACTGGAAACCAGTAGAGAGTAATTCCTATCAGGGACATCAGCAGGACGACGACAAACTTCCCATTCATAGCCAACAAAACGCTAGAAGGCAGTGTGGTAAATAACGGTTTTGTTAAAAGATTACCCTGCGCCACAAATGCTTATATACTATGTCGACACTTATCCGGGTGGATGATGACGCCGTCCCAGTTGTGTGGAGAAGGGGATGACAGCCTCGCGACGATCTGATTAAATCTTTGCTCATGAATACTGCCACCCGCTCTGCGCCATTGGGGCGGGCTCCCGGTTACTCTTCTAGGGGGTTATTCTCTGGCTCCTGGTGACGTATTTTGCCTTTCTTCTCGGCAAGTGATACGACTCCGCTGTGTGGGATATAGGTCCCGATTCTCGTTGGTGTGGGCGGGCTGTATCCTGTCTTGTGAGTGATGTTCAAGCATGCGTTGATGTCCGCGTTTATCTCTAGACCCGCAGTTCTTGCACACAAATCGCAGCCTTCAGGGCGTACACCGGCATCCTGCCAGACTACAGGAAGGCACTCAACGGCATTGATGCAATGCTCAGGGAGCTAGAAGAACATCAAAGCAGGATCGAAGGCCTCCTCGAGGAATGGGAAGCTGAGAAGACATACTAGGGATCTCCCTCTAAGAATCACTTTC
>ERZ1669248.141-NODE-141-length-43672-cov-5.968292_pt1 | contig 43672 bp, 39 predicted proteins | sample MGYA00579296_ERZ1669248 | MGnify/ENA primary metagenome ERZ1669248 (study PRJEB41166, sample SAMN08046057) | hot springs metagenome | biome: hot spring; feature: neutral hot spring; material: thermophilic sediment; isolation source: thermophilic sediment from...
GCATGCGATTACATTACTTCAATAAAAGAATTCAATAGCAAACCTATATGAAAGCGGAAACAGCATACCGAGGCTTAAAAACTCTATTTATCTTTAAATCCATGATTTAAATTTGCATCGATTAGACTCCAAGGATTATTTTTATCAATGCCATCCTCATGTAAAGACCGTTCTTGGCTTGTTCAAAGTATATCGCCTGGGGTAGCACGTCTACATCGGTGGTGAGTTCCCACACTCTTGGGAGTGGATGCATTATCATGGGTATCTTCTTGAAACGTGAGAGGTACTCGTATGTAATAATATAGCTTCCCTTAAGCCTCTCATACTCCTCTGGATTCATTCTCTCCTTCTGTAGTCTTGTCACATACAGGATATTCAGTTTCTCCATTGCATCGTCTGGTTTTTCGAGGAGTTCGTACCTTGTCCTCCTCTGGTCAAGTATCTTTAATACTTCTTCACGGGGTCTTAGTGCCTGCGGTGAGATAAAGTATATTGTTACATCCCTAAAGTTGGATAATATATATGATAGGCTAGAGATGGTTCTACCATACTTTAAATCCCCCATTACCCCTATTGTTACCCCATCTATTCTACCCAAGCTCCTCCATATAGTGTAGACATCAAGTAGGGCTTGCGTTGGGTGTTCATTGTATCCATCCCCGGCGTTCACCACTGGGGCTCTGCATATTTCAGCAGCCTTAGCCGCGAACCCGGGTTCCCTATGTCTCACAACTATTATGTCGGGATCGTAGCTATCAACTGTCCTGAGGGTGTCCTCAGGGCTCTCTCCCTTGGCTCTACTCGTGACCTCCTCGGGTCCTAGATCAATTACGTTGCCCCCTAGCTTAGCCATGGCGAACTGGAAGCTCAGCCGGGTTCTAGTGCTGGGCTCGAAGAACGCTGTGAAAAGTATTCTTCCCTTGGCCAGTTCTAGTTTTTCACCGTTTTCAACACGCCTCCTTAACTCCTCTGCTATGGTGATTAATTTCTCCACATCGCTCCTGGAGAACTGGAGGGCTGATATAACATCCATTCCCTTATACATGGGGTACACCACAACTACTTTATGGTGAGCCCCCGTTATAATTTAACTGGTCTAATCCATTTTCCAACAGGTTTATCTGTGATCACGCCATCACGGTATATCACCATCCCTCTGAGTATAGTGTACCTTATCTTACCCTTAAGCCTCCACCCTATGTATGGAGAGAGCTTATACTTGTATTCAAGCCACTCCTCCGTTACAACCGTCTCGCCACCCGGGTCGACGATAACTAGGTCTCCATCGAACCCTATATCTATCGAGCCCTTTCTAGGCCACAATCCCCATAGCTTAGCTGGGTTCTCAGATAGTAGTATAGGCATCCTGGTTAAGGGGACTACATTCCTTAAAGCTAGATCGAGCATTATGGGAAGCAGTGTTTGAACCCCGGGCATCCCTGATGCAGCGCTCCATATATCCCTCTTCTTCTCCTCTTGGGTGTGGGGGGCGTGATCTGAGCCAAGGGTGTCTATTAGACCGTTCCCCACGGCTTCAAGTAGTCTCTCCCGGTGAATGCCTCCCCTTATTGGTGGGTTAACCTTGATTAAGCTTCCGTGTTTCTGGTAGTCAGCCTTATCAAGTACGAGGTAGTGTGGGCATGTCTCTCCATATATTTCAACTCCCTCGCTCCTAGCTTTTCGAACGGCTTCAAGCGCCTCTATAGATGATATATGTACTATCAATACTCTCCCATGGGTTTGCTTCGCGATGGTGGCTATTTTAACAATACTGTATTCCTCAGTTATTGGCGGCCTAGCCTCGATATGGAGCCATGGATCCATTCCGCCTCCTGCCTTCACCTTCTCGGTGAAATATGTTACCAGTGAATGGTCTTCAGCGTGGAAGGCTATCGTAACTCCTGTCTTGCCTGATTTGGAGAGGGCCTCATATAAACTGCTATCACTAGGCGGCGGGATATTACCTGTCGTCGGGCCCATAAATATCTTGAAGCCTACTGCTCCTGCTGCGATAATGTCCTCGAATAAATGTATATTCCCATCGTGGAGGACGCCGAGAAGCGCGTAGTCAACATACGCCTTCGACTCAAGCAGTCTCGCCTTACTGGCTAATTTACCTGGATCCTCTACCGGTGGAAGCGTATTAGGGTGCTCTATAACTGTTGTAACGCCTCCTTTTAAAGCAGCCCTGGTTCCATGAGTGAAGTCATCCTTGTACTCTAGGCCGGGCTCCCTCATGTGTACGTGCTCATCTATTACACCGGGTAGTACAAGCATGCCTGATGCATCGATGACCTCATCCACCCCACTAGTGCTAAGTCCAACCCCTATCTCAGTGATAACCCCGTTCACTATTTTCACATCAGCCCTGAATACTCTCCGAGGAGTAATGAGGAGCCCGTTTCTAATGAGTAGGCTCATAGCTATCACATTATGGATCGATGATATATTGAATAAAAAATATTTATTTATTATAGCAATAAATTGACTTGAGGTGCACTTATGGTGGATTCAACCAGCCTCCTGGAGAAATGGCTCTCAGCAAGTGAATTCCTCGTTATAGGTAGGAAAGTGTCAAGAGTCGACTCCCTGGAAAAGGCTCTTGGTAAAGCATTATTCACTGAGGATTACTACATAGACTACTTCCTCGGTAATGCATTATACGTTAAGCAAGTGTTAAGCACTTATCCACATGCAAGACTGAAGAGTATAAGCCTACCGGAACACCTGAGGAGTAAGGGCGTGAAGTTGTTCACAGCTAGGGATATACCCGGGGAAAACCAGGTGGGATACGCGTTGCCTGATCAACCATTACTTGCAGAAGGAAAGGTGAGATATCACGGGGAAGTAGTGGCACTGGTTGCCTCCATAGATATGGATGAAGCTCTCAGGGCAGTTGAGGAGGTAAGGGTAGAGTATGAGCCCTTACCATATATACTGGATCCGTTGGAGGCTATGAATAGGAATGATATCCTTATCCACGAGGAAGCGGGCTCGAATATAGCGTTTAAGACGAGGGTTAGGAGGGGTAATGTCGAGGAGGGGTTTTCAAGAGCCCATGTCATAGTTGAGAATGAGTATAGGCTACACCACCAGGAGCATGCATACCTGGAGACTGAAGCGGCGTTGGCGATCCCGAGTATTGAGGGGGGCGTGACTATAATAGGTGGGCTCCAGTATCCTCACCTCGGGCAGAGAATAGTTGCAAGGGTCCTGGGTTTACCATTAAGTAAGGTGAAAATAGTTGCACCTTACATAGGTGGAGGCTTCGGCGGTAAGGATGACGAGGGCCCGTTGGTATGTGCTAAGGCAGCTCTTGTAGCCTACTTGACTGGTAAGCCAGCCCTACTGATATATAGTAGGGAGGAATCAATCAAGGTGCATCCTAAGAGGGAGGCAGCAATCATAAGGTATAGGAGCGGGGCTGATGCCGATGGGAGGCTCACGGCTATAGATGTAACAATAATACATGACACTGGTGCATACGCTAACAGAGGGCCCTTCATACTTTGGCGTGCAACAATGCATGCCTCCGGGCCCTATGTAGTACCCAATGCAAGGATCGATGGCTACGCTGTGTACACTAATAAAGTATACCAGGGCTCGTTCAGGGGCTTCGGCAACTTATCAATACAGTTCGCTGTTGAGAGGCAGATGGATCAATTGGCTGAGAGACTCGGGCTAGACCCAGTTGAATTCAGGTTGAAGAACATTGTAAGAGAGGGCTCTTTCACTATCACAGGGCAGCTACTAGACCACTCTGTTGGAGTAGCCGATGCCTTGGTAAAGGTTGCTAATACATGCCGGTGGCGTGAGAGGAGGCGTGAGATAGAGGAGTTCAATAAGCATAGTGAAAGAATTAAGAAGGGTATTGGTGTGGCCGTGGCATGGCATGGTATTAGCACATCCAGGGGTGTACCAGACTGGTCAAACGCATATGTGAAGATAGAGCAGGATGGCTCGGTCACGCTGTACACTGGCATCGTGGAGATTGGACAGGGCTCGCCGAGCTCAGCTCATGTACAAATAGTATGCGAGCTACTCGGTATAACACCCGACAGGGTCAGAGTAGTGTATGGTACAACGGATTCCCCCGATACCGGTGCAACCCATGCATCAAGGGGTAGTAGCATAGGGGGGATAGGGGTCTACGTAGCGGCTTCGAAGCTAAGGGAGAGGCTGAGCGAGCTGGCATCCAGGGTCCTAGGAGTGTCCGTGGAGGACCTAGTGTTCGCGGATAACAAGGTCTACTCGAAGAGTAACCCTGGTAAGCAGATATCGCTGAGAGACCTCGTTAAGGAGGCGATGGCCAGGGGTGTCGAGTTATCTGCAACAGGCTATTTCTTCCTACCAAAAGGTAGATTCGATGATGCTGTGGGGCAGGGATTCGCGTACCCAGCCTACAGCTATATCGTGGTAGTCTCTGAGGTTGAAGTAGATACATTAACAGGTGTTGTAAGGGTTACACGGGTATATCCAGGCCTAGCTGCTGGAAGGATAATCAATCCCCAGCAGGTTGAGGGACAGATAGAGGGCGCTGTAGCTCAGGGCGTGGGATATGCATTGATGGAGAAACTAGTGTTCAGTGATAAAGGAGAGGTATTGAACACTAACCTAACGGACTACGTTATCCCGACGATCAAGGATGTACCGGAGATAGCTGAGCCGATTTACGTTGAAGACTTATTCAAGTACGGTCCCTTCGGCGCTAAAGGTGTCGGTGAAATGGCCCTCATACCTATGCCGGCCTCAATAGCTAATGCTGTAAGTCATGCACTAGGGGTCAATGTAACTAGGACACCATTGACCCCTGAGGAGGTGCTTAGATTGATTGGTAGACTATGAGGTGGTGGCAGTGTTCTACCGGTTACCTGAGATAAGGTATTATAGGCCATCTACACTTGATGAAGCACTCAAACTACTCGGCGAACTGAGTGAGAAGGCTAGAATACTGGCCGGGGGCACGGATCTAGTGCTCGACCTGAAGATTAAGAGGTATAATGTGAGCGATTTAATAGATATATCCAAGTTAAACGAGTTAAGATACATTATTGACGAGGGAGACAGAATCAGAATCGGTGCCTTAACAAGTATACAGGAGATAGCGGATTCCAGTGTCATCGCTGAGAAAGCACCATCACTGAAAAAAGCTGCCGACGAGTTCGCGTACTGGCAGATAAGGAATATGGCCACTATTGGTGGTAATCTCTGTAATGCCTCTCCAGCAGCTGATACAGCGCCACCACTACTAGTCCACGAGGCCCTCGTGAAGACCGCCAGCATCGAGGGCGAGAGAATAATACCAATCACAGAATTCTTCAAAGGGCCCAGGCAGACGGCTCTCAAACCCAGTGAGATACTTGTCGAGGTGGCGATCCCAAGTAAGCCTCAACCCCCTTGGAGGCATGCTTATTATAAACTAGGTAGGAGGAGGGGACATGAGATCTCGGTAACATCGATAGCTATCGCTGCATCGATCGATGCCGGGGTCTTCCAGGATATTAGAATAGCCCTAGGATCAATGGCTCCAACACCTGTTAGGGCGAGAAGTGTTGAAGTGTTCCTAAAGGGAAGAAAGGTCAGCGAGTCGGTTATTGAGGAAGCCGTTGAGAAACTGAGTAGTGATGTGAAGCCAATAAGCGATGTAAGGGCGTCAGCCGAGTATAGGCTCCACGTGTCTAAGGCATTGCTGAAGGATATGCTTCTCAAGCTTGTTAAAGGAGGTGGTGAATAGTGCTCGTTAGGTTCAGGCTTAATGGTAGAGATATAGAGCTAGATGTGCCATCTAATGAAACCCTGATAGACACCTTGAGGCTGAGGCTGAAGGTAAAAAGCGTTAAAAGAGGGTGTGAAAGAGGTGAATGCGGATCCTGCACGATACTACTGGATGGCAGGCCGGTTACCTCCTGTATGCTGCTTACACCTCAGGTAAACGGCAGAGATGTAGTGACCGTGGAGGGGTTAGAGGGGGATCCGTTGTTCAACCAGCTGGTTAAATCATTCATTGACAATGGAGCTGTGCAATGCGGCTTCTGTACACCAGGTATATTATTAACGGCGTGGGCAGCTATAAGGGAGAACAGGTTCAGGAGCATGGATGACGTAGCCAGATACCTGGGGAACCTATGCAGGTGCACCGGCTACATTAAGATAGCTAAAGCCGTGTGGAACGTGGCAAGTGGGGTGAGGAAGTAAGTGTACTCCTTCATTGGTAAGAGGAGTATTAGAAAGGATGCATTACCTAAGACCAGTGGTACCATTAAATTCGTCAACGACTTAGAGGCCCCGGGGATGCTTATTGGTAGGATACTTAGAAGCCCCTATGCCTTCGCCGATATAAGGAGGATAGATGCAAGCGAGGCAGAGAGACTTGGCGTTGTGGTTTTAACGCCTGATGATATCCCGCAGAAGCCATTTAATCCACGATTAGTAAGCATCCATGAGGTGACCTATAAGGATACATACGTCTTAACCAAGAAGCCGAGATACGTAGGTGACGCTATCGCGGCTGTAGCTGCTCCAAGCGAGGAGCTTGCACAGAGGGCTATTGAATCGATTAGGATCGAATACGAGAGGATATATGAGCCGATACTGGATCCCTTTAAAGCAATGGAACCCGGTGCCCCGTTGATACATGAAAGGATTATGAAGGGCAGTGAATGGGTTAATGTAGAGAGAAATATGGCTGCTACGTTAAATTATGTCGAGGGGGATGTGGATAAGGCTTTCAGGGAATCTGATATCGTTATCGAGAGGAGGTTTAAGACCGGTAAGAGATACCATATGCAGTTAGAGCCTAAATCTGTTTTATGCATACCTGAACCAGGCGGTAAGCTGACAATATATGCGACGACGCAGACTATACATAACACCAGGATACTGGTAAGCCAGATCTTCGATATACCGTTAAGCAAGGTGAATGTGGTTAAGGTACCTATAGGCGGATCCTTCGGCTCCAGTATCCAGGTAAACTACTTGGTTCCAATAGCTGTAGCATTATGCCTTAAATCAGGTAAACCCGTCAAGATATCTTATACACGTGAGGAGGATATACTAGACCACTCTAACTTCGTATTCCACTTCAGGATGAAGATAGGGGCTAGGAGAGACGGGGTGTTAATGGGTGCCGAATTCGAGAACATCCTCGACGTGGGAGCTCACCAGGTGCAGCCATATCCCCTCCTGGGCACGAGCCTTGGATGGTTTGTCTCGATGTATAAGTGGAGGAATATAAGGTATATTAGTAAAGCAGTGTACACGAATAAGGTGCCGGCCTGTGCTTTAAGAGGGTACGGGGCACCTGAGGTACAATGGGCTGTTGAAACAATGATGGATGAGCTGGCTGAAGAATTGAAGATCGATCCGATAGAGCTCAGGCTGAAGAACTACGTTGGAAGAGGAGAGATATTCTGGGGGCAGGGACCCACAGTTAAATCAGTTATTAAATCAGATGGAGTCCCCGAGTTACTTGAAAAAGGAAGAAAGTTAATAGGCTGGGAGAAGAGGAGTCACCCAAGCAGGAAAAAGGGAAGATATAGGAGAGGCATTGGACTGGCCAGGGGCTTCCATACATCTGGTGCTGGGGGGCCTATCAGCGGGGAGGTAATAGATTATACCGGCTGCATACTCAAGCTCAACGAAGATGGGACACTTGACTATATAACAGCACTACAAGACCATGGAGGCGGCACCCTCGACGCACATGTCAAGATCATCTCAGAGGTCCTAGGGGTACCCCCGGAGCTAGTAAACCTTGCTACTGCTTCAACGGAGAACACGCCGTACGATGTGTGCACTCATGCATCAAGGGGAACTTACGCTGGTGGCGAGGCAGCTAGGAGAGCAGCTGAAATAGTTAGATCCAAGATATTCGAGTACGCGGCCAGGATCGTGGGTAGAGTCGTCAATCCGGAGGCATTCAAGATAAAGTACGATGAAGAGTTGAAGCAAGCCATTGTATACGTTGAAGGCACAGATATAAAGATCCCTCTTAGCGAGATAGCTAGGATAGCTTGGCAAAAGAACTGGGGAACAATAGGTGCCTTCGTATCCTATAGGGCTACCTCGGCTCCACCAAGCTTCACAGTCTACTTCGTTGAGGTTGAAGTAGATACCTGGACAGGTAAGGTGAGGCCTATAAGGGTTATAGCCGGCGCAGACGTTGGTACGTTGGTAAACCCAGATATGGTTGAGGGGCAGCTCCACGGTGGCTTTGCAATGGCATGGGGTATGACATTCACGGAGAACACTGTGTACGAGGAGAACGGTGAGTTAGCTGGGAGAGGCTTGATAACAGATTACAAGATACCAACCATAACGGATATGCCCACACCGGAGGACTTCATTGTTATAACAGCTGATACCTATGAGCCCACGGGGCCCTTCGGCGCTAAGGGGCTTGGTGAGGCGGCTATGAACCCGGCTGTTGGCGCCATAGCCAACGCTATCTACAACGCTATTGGTGTGAGATTCTACGAGCTCCCCATAACGCCTGATAAAATAGTGAAGGCGTTGAGGGAGAGAGGTGAGATTCCATGAGTATTAAGCCATCGTTGATAAATTATAGGAACACGCATATAATACCGTTTAGATTCGAGTACTATGAACCGGGATCTCTTAAAGAAGTATTCGAGATACTTGAAAAACTAGGTAATGCAGCTAAGATACTTGCGGGTGGCACTGATCTACTGGTTAAAATGAAGACTAGGCAAGTGGAGCCGAAGGCACTCGTCAACATTAAGAGGATCAAGGAGCTGAAGGGCATAGTTGACGAGGGAGATAGGATCAGGATTGGCGCGTTAACAACCCTGAGAGAGCTCGAGGAATCATCACTAATAGCAATGCATCTCCCCGCATTACATGACGCGGTTAAACAAATGGCCAGTATACAGATAAGGAATATGGCCACTATTGGTGGTAATCTCTGTAATGCCTCTCCAGCAGCTGATACAGCGCCACCACTACTAGTCCACGAGGCCCTCGTGAAGACCGCCAGCATCGAGGGCGAGAGAATAATACCAATCACAGAATTCTTCAAAGGGCCGGGGCTTACAGTGTTGAAGCCAACCGAGTTACTAGTGGAGATCATTGTTAACAAGGAAAATGGTTCCTCAGCCTTTAGTAAAATGGGGAGGATAGCGATGGATCTAGCTATCGCCAGTGTAGCTATCTACTTGAAGACCAGGGGAGATGTCGTTGAGGATGTAAGGGTAGCTGCTGGCGCGGTAGCCCCTACACCGATTAGATGCCCGAGAACCGAGACCATGTTAAAGGGGCGTATGATAAATGAGGTAAGCGTTGAGCTGGTCAGAGTAATTGAAGAGGAGGTGAAACCAATAAGCGACGTTAGGGCGACGGCTGAATACCGTAGACACCTAGTGAAAATCCTGGCCTACGATGTCTTCCATAAGGCGGTTGAGAGGAGTAGGGGTGGTACTTAATGGTGAAAGTCGTATTCGAGGTTAACGGGAGAACCGTTGAGCTAGATATTGAGCCCAATGAGTTGTTGATCAACACGCTTAGGAACAGGCTTGGATTAACTGGTACCAAGTATGGGTGTGGAATAGGTGAGTGCGGGGCTTGCACTGTGCTCGTTGATGGAGAACCCATGCTCTCTTGCCTCTTGTTAACAGTCGACGTCAATGGTAGGCGTGTGGAAACCGTTGAGGGCTTGACAAGTGAGAGGAATCCTAGTGTAGTCCAGAAGGCATTCATGGAGGAGGGGGCTATTCAATGCGGTTACTGTACACCGGGCTTTATAGTTATGGCTGAGTACATGAGGAGGAGAAACGTAGAGCCCGTGGATGAGAATATCAAGGAATACTTGAAGGGTAATCTATGTAGGTGCACCGGCTACATCAATATATATAAGGCTGTTAGAAAAGCCCTTAAAGCCAGGTAGGTTTCCACCGGGTGTAATATTCATTGATAAAGGTAAAGGTTGTTTTCATCGGCATCATAGCCGAGGCTATTGGCACACATATCGAGGAATACTCTATACAGGAGAACACAAGGTTAAACGAGCTACTTGATGTAATAGCGGAGAAACACCCCTTCCTCCAAGAGATACTTAGGAATATACCATTAATCAATACCTATGTTAATGGTAGGCATGTAGACTTAAACCATGTTTTAGAGGATAATGATGAAGTGATTATAGCTCCTCCGTTTTATGAAGGAGGTTAGTGCCACGATAACATGTTTAACTACGTCTTTAATATATATTTATCTCCTTGATTACAACATCACAGTAAGGGAGTAGAGTACTTCACCATGAATAAGCCTTATATTATGCCTGCTGTATCGGTTTTAATGTGGGTTTATGTGGTTGATATTAACTTTGCCTAAACCCTTATTCCTCAAAAAGCTATAAGGTATCTATATTGTAAGCGGGTATTGAGGACGACACTATGAACTTGGTTAGCAGTTACGAGGATGAAACCACTCAACGAGACAGAACCTCTTTCATGACCCGGTAGAGATCTAGATATTTCTGCAGGTATTATAATATCACAACCAGTTTAGGAGTGTCTCAAGGAATCGATATATTCCGGCCACATTAAGTTTCTCAACCGGTTGTAAGACTTATGTGGGAGGAAAACTTATATATTATTTATTCATAGAGTTATAAAACGGGGAAATATATGGGTGAAGAAATAGTATTCACTAGGAGAGCTTCTGGGCTAGTGAGAGAGTTAAGCTGGCTGGATATAGCGATATGGGCTATAGCAACACCTGCTGGTTCAGGCATGACGTATTACGCTGTTAAAATCCTCGGAGACCCAGCAGCCTATGGTGGAAGCCTTCCATTAGCGTTCTTCATTGCTGGACTAATGTTCCTACCACTCGTAATAGCCTTTGCAATGATAACTACATCGTTTCCTCGAAGCAATAGCTTATATGTCTTCGTCTCTAGAACTATTCATCCTGTGCTAGGGTTCCTACCATTCTGGTACTTCATCATTGGCGGAGGCTGTGCGATGACTGCTGGCTTCATGATGGTTGTGGGGCTTAAAGCGTTGAGCGGTCCACTTGTAGTTGCATCTGCATTAACCGGTGATCCAGCTCTGTTAAGGATTGGTGAAGCAGCTTCAGACCCCAATATCCAGCTTATAGTGGCATTAATACTTGTCGCCTTACTGTGGATAATAAACTATTTAGGGATGAAGGTGATAAAGTGGGTGCTGAGGATATTAACAATCGTCCCCATGGTCGTTACAATCCTAGTACTAGCATACCTAGCTATCCTGGGAGGCAATGCTGGTCTATCTAAGTGGGACCAGGTATTTGGAGCTGGTGTCGCCGAGGAGATAATGAGGGTTGCATATCAGGGTGATCCATCGTTAGGGGTACAGCCATTAACACGTGTTGACATGTGGTCCGGCACCTATGAGATGCTACTATGGACACTGTGGGCCTGGACCGGTCTTGAGATAGTGACTTTTGTTGGTAGTGAGGTCAAGGATCCATCTAAGAGCTATATTAAGGGGTATATCACAGGCTTCACGCTAGTGATGGTATTATACCTGCTCAACGCTTTCATTATTCCATGGGTATTCAACTATGATTTTCTAGCGGCTTACGCCTACCTGAAGAGCGAGTATCCTGACGCGTTGAGCAAGATCATGGGTGCCTATGCGCTCCCCGATCCATCGGTGCCACTGGTGGCATCTGTTGCTGTAGGCAATGCCGTCATAGCCGTATTGATAGGCTTATCATACTTCCTATGGTATGTTAACACTGCTCTACCAGTATGGGTTGGCGGAGTCAGGGGATTCTTCTCCATGGCTTTCGACAGGGTGCTACCGGAGAAAATGGCTGAGGTTTCGCCCAGATGGGCTGCACCAACATGGGCTAATCATGTTACAGCTTTAATCGCGTTATTCGGTGCGGTAATGACTTACCTGGAGAACCTCGGCTATGAGCTTGCAACGGCCTTAATATCATTCCTCGACTTCAGCCTCTTCATATTCGTGTGGCCGGTGGGACTGGCATTAATGCTTATCCCATGGTGGAAGCCGGAGTTGTTTAAGAGAATGACTATAACATCTCCTGTCACAGCCACAGTTATCGGGGCAATAGTGTTTGCCCTTGGCTGGTACTTCATGATATATACGTCTTATAGCCAGCCATTAATAGTCCTGGTTAATATAACGGTTGGACTAATAGGTTTAATAATATTCACGGCTATGTCGGCTAGGAACAGGAGCAGGGGTATTGAACCAGAGAAAATCTATGGCGAAATACCACCAGCATAGCCCTGCCCTATCCAGACATTTTTCTCTCTCATTCCTTTAAAGCTTATAAACACGTACAGCATTATCCTTGTATGATTGGACAGATGTGGGAATGATAGGGGTATGACGTCTAAAATATTCTTCTCGGTGGATGTACATGGGTCTAGCATAGTGTGGAGGAAATGGATCCGTGCCGTGGAAATGTATAATGTGAACGTGTTGATCCTAGCAGGGGATTTAACCGGTAAGGTGCTAGTACCAATAATTAAACATAGTGATGGCTCGTGGACTGCTAGGTACTTCGGTAAAAAATGGATGTTCAAGACCGAGAGCGAGATCAGGGAATTCGAGGATAGGCTAGAGGGTGCGGGAGTGTATTATATCAGGGTTGATGAGAAGGAGTTAGAGGAGTTGAAGAATAATCCTAAACTAGTTGAGGAAGTAATAAATAAAAAAATAACTGAAAGGCTGAGAACGTGGCTAGACCTGCTTACAAGCCATGTAGATACAAAGAGCATTATCACCATAGTGATGCCCGGTAATGATGACGAGTTGTTCATCGATGACATAATAAGGGAATACGAGGATAAAGGCGTTATATATCCACTAGATAAGGTGTTTGAGATAGAGGGACACGAAGTCATTTCCTCACCCTACGTCAACCCGACTCCATGGAAGACTCCCAGGGAGATGGATGAGAAAAGCCTTGAGAAACACCTGGAGAACCTGGTCTCAAAGCTGAGAAATGTGTCAAGCTCCATCTTCAACTTCCACCCACCGCCTTTCAACACTCACCTTGACCTAGCTCCCAAGCTTACAAGGGATTTGAGACCAGTGGTCGTAGCCGGCCAGATTCAATACGAGCATGTGGGGAGTAAGGCTGTGAGAAAGATCATTGAGAAATATCAACCCTTAATAGGCATGCATGGACACATCCATGAATCCGGGGGCATGGATAAGATAGGGAGGACCATAATTATAAACCCCGGCAGCGAGTATAGCGAGGGTATTCTAAAGGGATTCATTGTAGAAGTCGATAGGGAGAAACTGGTTAACTACTGGAGGATTGAGGGCTGAACATGAGTGGTATAGGTGAACACGTGAAGTTATCTACCGAGGAATTCGTAAAGGAGGCCATTGAAATAGTGTCTAGAGCGGAATCCAGGGGTGTGAAACTAAGGATCCTGGGTGCATGCGCGATATATATTCACTCGATGCATGAGCAGAGAGCTATCAATATATATAGGTCGCTCGGGAGATTCACATCATCCGGCGCGTTATTCACAGACCTGGATTTAATGGCTTATAGTAAGCAGAGGAAGGATGTAATAAAGTTCTTTGAGGAGGAGTTGAAATTCAAGTATGATCCACTCATAAAGGCATTATTCTCTGGGAAGAGACTCATATACTTTCATCCACAGAACCTCTACCATGTCGACGTCTTCTTCGACGTTCTCGAATTCAACCACGATGTCTACTTCGGCAAGGAGCCGGGTAAGGGGAGGCTGGAACTGGATAATCCAACTATCTCGCTTGCAGACCTGGTCCTCGAGAAACTACAGATAACCAAGATTAACCTGAAAGACCTGGTTGACTTAGCCGTGTTGTTTAGGGCTCATGATATATGTGGTCAAGACATCCATAAGGAATGCATCGATGGGAACCATATAGCTACAATACTCTCGGATGACTGGGGCTTCTGGTATGATGCTACAAGTAATCTGGGAAAACTAACTAAATTCCTTGAGGAGAAACAGAGGGAGGGCTTATTGGATAATAGTGATGTAGAGGATGTAAAGTGGAAGACAGGGAAGTTAATGGAGTTGATTGATAGAACACCTAAGACAAAGAACTGGATAAAGAGGTCTAAGATAGGGACCTCCAAGCCGTGGTATAGGGAAGTAGAGGAAGTAGTGAGATAGGGCAAGGAAGACATAGATGAGCCTCATACCTTTATTGAAGAATACCACAGGGTTTTTCAAGGTCATCTAGAACAGAATATGTCCCAACGGTCATCAAGGAGGCATATAACTCTGTAGTTATCGATGTATATGGAAGAAGGTACATAGACTTCTCATCAAGCACATCAGTAGTGAACACCGGCTATAATAATCCAAAAATACTAGACGTCGTTGAAAAGCAGTTGAGGGAGCTGATTCATTACACTCATATATATGGCTTCAATGAGCCGGCATTAAAACTAGCTAGGAAGCTAATCTCTATAACAGGTGTAGTGGATGGAAAAGTAATCTTGGGTCTGAGTGGTAGCGATGCTAATGAAGGGCTGTTTCATTGTTGAAAATGGGTTGAGAATACTTGAGAAGGCCATTGATGATGTGGAAAAAGGAAGGGTAAGAGATGATGTTGTAGAGATGGTGAAGGGATGGGGTGACTACTAGTATATTCTCTCCCCTCCTATATATGTCTCCAATACCTTAATGCCTCTAACCTCATCGATGTCTACTTCGAATGGATCTCTGTCAACTACTATAAAGTCTGCTAATTTCCCTTCCTCCAATAAGCCTAGTTCCTCTTCCTCACCTATCACGTATGCTGATCCATACGTATAATAGTAGAGGGCGTCCTCAAGAGTTAATGCTTCATTCCTCGTGTCCTCGTAGAAAATTATATTCTCATTCCTCCCCCTTGCAACAGCCGCATATATCGTCTCCCACGGGTTCAATGGCTCAACCGGTGAATCGGTGGAAAAACCTAGCATTACTCCTTTACTGGTCATGGTTTTAAATGGATATAACCACTTAATCCTCTCACTACCTAGTCTCTCCTTAGCCCACCAATCCGAGATCACGAAGTGTGGTTGGACAGAGATGACTATTCCCAGCCTAGATGCCTCCTCGATTTGATCCGGCCTTATGACAGAGGCATGTTCAATCCTGTGTCTAATCCTTCCGCTTACTCCGAGTTCTCTGTATACACTGAGTATTAGATCTATTGCCGCATCACCGATACCGTGTACCGCTACTTGGAAGCCTTGCTTAGAGGCTTTCTCAAGGACCTCGCGAAGCTCCTCCTTACTAATCAGCTGCCTCCCACTAACTGATGGCTTATCGCTGTAAGGCTTTGATAGCCAGGCTGTCCTAGCCCCTAGGCTCCCATCCGCGAATAATTTAACCCCCTTTATCCTTAGGTACTCGTTGCCGAAGCCCCCTTTAACACCCAGCCTGCTTACATCATTGAACAAGCCTGGCTCCATGTATACCCTAATCCTTGGATACCTCCATCCATTACTCTGAAATAATGTGAAGAGGGCTTCAAGCGAATATCTACCGCAACTCATGAATCCTATTGTTGTAACACCCAGTGATGACGCGTATTTCAACGCGGACTCCATGAGCCCGACTCTTGCATCCATGCTCATGGATCCATTAAGAATACTTAGCGCCTCGCCTACCGCGTCCTCAACTACTATGCCGGTTGCAACACCTGATTCATCCCTTACTATATTAGATGTCTGCTTGGTAAGTAAACCAGTTATCCCCATTGCCTTAGTGTTTAATACTGCTGCATGCCCGCATACCCTGATTAATATAACTGGTTTATCACCGATTACCTCGTCTATGTCCCAGCGTGTAGGCCATCTCTTCTCATCGAATAATTCCTGGTCCCATCCCCGGCCTATGATGATTCCCGGGTTCTTTTCCTCATTGTACTCTCTAATCCTCTTCTTCAACTCATCTATGCTCCTTACCCCTCTGAGGTCGAGTGTAGCTAGCTGCAGGCCCAGGCTGTCCAGGTGCATGTGTGAGTCTATGAAGCCGGGTAGAATAATCCTTTCCCCGAGATCCACTATTTCCCCCTTAAGCATCCTGCAAATAGATAAAGCATCCTCGTTTTCCCCAACATATAGGATCCTGCCATATGCAGTGACAACGGCCTCCCTTACCCTCAACGGTTTAAACCCAGCATATATCCTTCCGTTAATAAAGCACTTGACTCCCTGCAAAACCGTCACCAGCACTCATCAATTATAACACAATAAGCTTATACACTTATAGCTGACCCGCCATGGTTCTAGAAACACTAAACCATCTCGGCATCAACTATAACACAATACTTGCTCCGTAATCCATCGGGGCCGCCTAGCCTGTTGAGGGCTCTAAATTCTACTTTCCACCAAGGTATTCGTGAACCCAGATTATTTAACAGACCCACCTAATCTATTAATTACCGATGATGAGCTTTCGGTCGCCCTGATCCATGGTGACGAGTTTTCCTCTCGCTGATAAACAAGAGTAGTCATCAAATAATATTATCTATTCTATATTGTTTAACAACCCATGAGCATGAATCATGGAGTCATTGTGATGTCCCGGGGCCAGAGGCCCGTTTTCATCCACTCCCCGTTAAGGGGTGGTCTGCGGGCGTCTACTCATGGTTTAGGCCTAGTGTCCTTAATTATTTTTCTCTTCTAGGATCCTTTTTAATCTAAGCGCGAACTTCACGGCTTTCTCAAGGTCTTTTTCATTAGGGTGGCCCTTGTTTAAGCCGCCGATCCTTGCTAGCACACCATTTGTATCCCAACCTCTACAGGTGAAGTCTCCGATGAGCCGGTATCTTTTCCCGACAAGTATCTTCTTCAAGGCTCTGTGATTAATCATCTTTAATGGTATTCCAGCCGTGGAAAATATAAAGGCCATTTTACCTGGTGCCGGCGGAAGCTTCTCAGCCAACCTTATGAGTGCAGTATGATGTCTCCAGTAGTATATACCTGATCCGAAGCCCGCTAACTTGTACTCAACTACTTCGTCTGGCTGTATCTCCCAGGGCTTAACTAGTCTAGCACCCAAGATGCTGGATATAGCCTTGGCGATCTTCTCAGTGTTCCCGTGGTGAACGGATACGTAGATAATCACGACGTCACCACTCATCTAGGGCACCCAGCATACATAATACCACAATACACATCTCAACAATCCCTCTCGTGTCCAGTTATATCAGTGACGATAATTGAGAACCCTTTCTCAGTCAGCTTCTATACGATGCCCTTATCAATGCCTGAGCTTGTCCTTGTGATTATTGCTACCCTACGGGTCATTTCCCACATATTAGGTTAATTTTATTAAACAATATAAAATTTCTAAAAATCCCCTGGAGACACAGAGGATAGAAGACTGTTTAACCGCTACATCAGCTTAACGATGGTTCTTAAACCATTTGTGGCCCTCGTAATAGGCTCTTACAGATTTCTCCCCTGCCTCTCCACGAATTATGCTTCTTATCGTATCCTCGACTACATGGTGGGGCAGTATATTCGTGGCTGCATTGAGCACCCCTAACAGTACCATGTTTAATGCTCTTGGGTTGCCAGCCTCCACGGCTATCTTCCTTGCTGGCACCACGACAGCATTATACCTGGCTAGCTCGGCTAGCAGGACGCTTCTCGAGGGTGCTCTACCAGTTATACTGGCCATCGATGGCGGCCTGTATTCATCGGCTACGATTATTGATCCATGATGCCTCAAATACCTCATGTTCCTAACAGTCTCCGTTAACTCTAAGCCGAGTAATACATCTGCCTCGCCACTACCAAATATCGGTGAGTACGTGTTACCACCTATCCTCACGAAGCTCACAACGCTACCGTATCTCTGAGCCATTCCAAGGGTTTCACCTGTCTTAACGGAGAAGCCGGTTTTAACAGCTGCCTCAGCAAGTATCCTTGAGAGCGTTAAGCCTCCCTGCCCGCCGATACCAGCTATTAATATATTGAACACCTTATTGGACACCAGTACTCACCTCTCCCTCCTTACTATTGCGTTGTATTGGCAGTATCTAACGCATAAACCGCATCCATTGCAATCCTCCTCTATGATATACGCCTTGCCTTCAACCATGATTATTGCTGGACACCCCGTTGAAGCAATACATGCCCTGCACCCTGTGCACTTCTCCGCGTCAACCACATAGGGCTCTACGTGCTTTGTCCTCCTCTCCTCGAGGGCACATGGGTGTTTAGCTATCACCACGTTTACGCCTTTCCTAACGAGGTACTCGCCTATGATCCTCTCAGCCTCCTTCAGATTGTATGGATCAACTACGGCGACATTGTCAACGCCTATAGCCTTCACCAGCTCCAGTATACTGATCCCCCTTGTCTCCCTACCCGTCTCAGTCCTGCTCCATGCCGGGGTTGACTGATGACCAGTCATAGCGACTATGTCATTGTCCAGTATCAAGACAAGCATGTTAACCCTCTTGTGAACAGCCTCGATCAACGAGGGGATGCCGGCGTGAAAGAATGTTGAATCACCTATGACGGCGACCACGGGTTTCTCGAAGCCAGCTATCTTCAACCCCATCGCCATCGATATGCTCGCGCCCATACTGTGCTCAGTCCATATAGAGTTAAGCGGGGGGTTCACTGAGAGCGCGTAGCAACCAATATCCCCGAATACAGGTATATCGCTGGGCTTGAACCCGTTTCTCAGTAGTGCTGAGCGTAACGCTATAAACGTGAATCTATGAGGGCATCCAGGGCATAGTGGGGGCGGTCTCTCAGGTATCTCTACACCTGGTTTCACCGGCTCAGCGCCCCCAGTCTCCCTCACACCAGTAGCCCTGGCTATGAATTCCCTAACTATTACAGGGTTTAACTCGCCTTCAAAGGGGAGCCAGCCAGCATGCTTACCCAGGATCTCTATATGTAGCCCGGCCCTGTAGAGTGTCTTGGCCAGCTCTTCCTCTATGAAGGGGTCCAGTTCCTCAACCACAAGTATTTTCCTACAGCCCTCTATGTTCTCCAGTATGAACCTGGCTGGGAGAGGGTGTATCAAGCCTAGTTTAAGTATTCTAGTCATGCCAGATAAACCGAGGGATTCAACGGCTTCGACAACGTAATTGTAGGCTGCACCCCCTGTGACAATACAGAGGTCCCCGCTCCCCTCAACCCTGTTTAAACCATGCTTTCCCGTAACCTCCTCGACCCTGGAGAGTTGCTGGTCAACCCATTTATGTCTTTCAAGATTCCACTTCATCCCAGCCCTTACGTATCTCGGCGGGTCCCTCTTAAACCCCTTATACCTCCTCGGCTCCTTGAACTCGCCTAAGACAACTTCCCCAACGGCATGGTTCACCCGCGTCGTCGTCAGAAGCATTACGGGGAGCATTAATTCCTCGCTTATCTCGAATGCTACCCTCGCGTAATCCTTGGCTTCCTGGGGGCTAGATGGAGAGATAGTAGGGAGCTTGGCCAACTTAGCGAACCACCTGTCATCCTGTTCAGTCTGGGTTGTATGGGGACCCGGATCATCGGCTACCAGGATCACTAACCCGCCGTCAACACCACTGTAAGCAGCTGAGATAACAGGGTCTGATGCAACGTTTAATCCAGGAGCCTTCATCGTCGCGAGCGCGCGGGCGCCGCTGATGGCTGCTCCGAGGGCTATTTCGAAGGCTACTCTCTCGTTCACAGCCCATTCAACATATATCCCTAGATCGCCCCCATATCTCTGTATGGTCATTATAACCTCGCTGCTGGGTGTACCGGGGTAACCGGTTACAACGTAGACGCCTGCCTCTACGGCGCCCCTGGCGATGGCTTCATTACCCATTAATGCTAGCTTGGTGCCGGGGAGAGCCTTTAAAGGGTTTAAGCTGCTCATAAAATTACCCCTTATAGAAATAATACCTGGATCCACTTAAAACACTATGATCCGTCTTCGAGGACAGCCCTTCCTACATCCATCGGGGATTTCCATGCCACTCCTGGGTCAGCCTAGGATGCGCTCCTCATTTACTGCTCAGACCCCCTGTTCATCACTCCCAGAATCTCCGGTATATATTTTATATATGGATATGTTTATAAGCAGGAACGTATATAAGACAGTCAGGGCTAAATGCCTGAAAAACAAGCTGTTTCAGTCTCTAGTGTGATTGGTGGAGAGGGTAAGCTATCTGATTTAAAGGTTTTCCATATCCTCGAATCATATAATATACCTCTAGCATCATACGGGTTCGCATCAACTCCGGGGGAAGCCGTTGAGATAGCTGAGAAGATAGGTTACCCAGTGGTCGTCAAGGTGGTTTCACCCGATATAAGCCATAAGAGCGATGTCGGGGGCGTTAGACTGGGTTTGACGAGTAGTAGTGAGGTATACAGAGCTGTCGAAGAGATGAACAGGGTTATCCAGGTTAAGGCGCCGGGTGCTAGGATTGAGGGATTCCTAGTGCAGAAGATGATGCCTAAGGGTGTCGAGGTAATCATTGGCTCACTTAATGACGCGGTCTTCGGCGGTGTCGTGATGTTCGGCCTTGGCGGTATCTTCACAGAGGTCTTCAGGGATGTCTCATTCAGGGTAGCACCAATAGATGTCAGGGAGGCGTTGGAGATGATCGAGGAGTTGAGGGCGTCCAGTATATTCGACGGGTATCGCGGCATGCCCCCAGTTAATAAGCATGCGTTGGCTGATATATTGGTTAAGGTATCCCACCTGATAATAGAGAATCCCTGGATAGACTCGATGGATTTAAACCCGGTGATAGCATACCCTGATAAAGCTGTAGTGGTTGATGCTAGGATAATAGTACGCAGGTAGATTGCCCTTAGTGATGAGTGCCCGATAACCTGAGCACGGTGTTGATGAGAGAGGCCTCGGCTGACCAGTGCCCTAACCCGTTAATAAGGGATTTCAAGGAGCAGGATTTAGATGAGGTCGTGGAGATAGATAAGGAGTGCTTCGAGGAGCTCGTACGCTATGATGGAGGCGTCTTCAAGTCCATACCCGGCGAACACGATGGCAGTATCATTTTCTATGTTGCTGCATGTAATAATGGGTTAGGGTTTAGATCTTATATAGGTTTATTTAAATTGGTTTCATCCCTTCATCCTTGTTCCCCCTGTATCCTGCTTGGGCTTGCATACGGCTTAGGGGCTTTCACAGGTACCCTACATCTTGAATTAAGGGATAGGTTTATGCATGCTACCCTATCCCTGTCTCCGGTGAACCCGTGCTTCGGTTATTTGATGATCCTGTGGTCTTCTCGAATCAGCCTCGCCCCCTTATCCCGAGTTTTTCGAGAAGAAGAAACACCTACACGGCAAAAATTATACAATAATATAATAATAGCAGAAGACTAACACCAACACATACAAACCATTATAAAACCAGGAACAACTTGATGAGACTGTGGAACTATGTTGCTAGAGGTTGCTACTGACAACGCTGAGGCCATAAGCTTCTACCTGGGACACGGGTTTAAGATAGTTGTATTTATCAAAGGATACTACTATGGTATTAAAGACGCTTATGTGATGGGGAGGATCCTCGGGAGTAAAAGGGTGTCTATTCATGGCTAAGTGCAGGAGGTGTGGTAGGGAAGCTGAGTACAGGGTTTCCTATGCTAAGGCATGGTTTTGCAGGGAGCACTTCATAGAGTACTTTGAGGAGAGAGTAGTCGAAACAATCAGGAAATACAGGATGATAAAGCCCGGCGACAGCGTCGTGGTAGCTGTCTCAGGCGGTAAGGACAGTATGAGCCTCCTCACAGTACTAGTAAAGCAAGCCAGGGAACTTGGTATCAGGGAGGTGATAGGACTCCACCTAAACCTCGGGATAGGTGGCTTCAGCGAACTTGTCGAATCAGTGGTGAGAGAGTACTGTGAAAGGCTTGGAGTTAAGTGCCACGTGATCCACTTGAGAGATCTCCTCGGGCTATCCATCTCTGAGCTCGCCTCGAAGGCGCGGAGGCCCCCCTGTAGTGTCTGCGGGCTTGTTAAACGCTACATCTTCACTGTTTCAACTATGACTGTAAATGCATCTGTACTCGTTACGGGACATCACTTAGACGACGTGGTAAAATACGCGTTAAAGAATATATACGTGGGAGACTATAGGTCCCTCGCCAGCTTAAAGCCTGTTTCAGTGGAAGAGGGGCTACCCGTTAAAGCAAGACCCTTAATAAGCGTTGGTGAGAGGGATATAGAGACCTATGCCAAATTATCGGGGATACCATACGTGGAGGCGAAGTGCCCGTTTAAACATGAGGGCGATGCTGAGAAAGCGGTCAGAGTCTTCATAAGTGAGCTCGAGGAATCCAACCCGGGCGCCAAGCTAACCCTGTTATCCAGTATAAGCAAGTTGATCCATGAGTACATTGAGCCACGGGAATCAAGGGGTTTAACAAGGTGCAGTATCTGCGGTATGCCTTCCTCGAGCGATGTATGCAGCTTCTGCAGGCTGACTAAGAAGGTTTATGGTAAATACATGGGTGCTGACGTTGCATCGAAGATTGGGAAATCCCTCAATGCTTCCTAGCGGTGCTCGACCCGTTTTAACTGGCTGCCCCTATTGCATTAACAGCCTTATCTCCCATTTATTCTTCGATTGCTGTAGAACTGGTAGTTTCTCCCTTACCTCACTTATGAGGGATGCATCTATCGTGTATTCAACGTATGCTTCCCTCCAGCCTAGATCCAGCTCCCTGTAGCCCCACGGATTGAACACGCCGCTTCTTCCTACGAACATATCGCCTGTTTGATCAGCTAGGACTATGTAGACAGTGTTCTCATGTGCCCTTATGCTTGCTAGTTTATCAAGTATCTCCTCTTTATGCGGTCCCTTCACCCAGCCTGCCTGCACGATTATTATCTCGCTGCCCATTAAAGCGGTGATCCTGTACAGCTCTGGGAAGCGTAGGTCATAACATATCGTGAAACCTATCTTGACTCCTTTAATCGATATTATCTTACCCGGTGCATCGCCCGGCTTGAAGAAGCTTGACTCCCTGAAGCCGTATGCGTCAAACAAGTGCATCTTACTGTAGACCGGTATCGCCTCGCCTCTATCAGTCACTATTATGCTCGTGCTCATGGTTAGCGGTGGAGTATCTGTTTTCTCTATAAAATGTACCAGTATGAACACCCCTAGCTCTCCAGCAAGCTTAGCCATCTCAGTCAGGTACCTGCTTGTAAGCGGTGTCTCCGAGTAGCTGTATACTAGTCTTGGATCCCCTATCTTCAACGGGTTCAACATACTGTACTCGGGGAGAACTACTATATCAGCCTCCTTATAATTCTTCCTCACTATATCAATAGCCTTACCAGCGTTCTCCGCTGGGAGATCATTGAATCCTGCCTGCACTATTCCAATCGTGATCGATGACATAGCATCCCCTTTTTGAATAATGCATCATGGAAACCTATTTAACCAGTGAGGCCAAATATTATCCAAGATGCTAGGGATTAAACACGATGCAGGAAATAAACCTGTTATAGAGAATATTGATACGCTTCTTAAGAAGCAGAAGTCTGTGGAAATAACGTAGGAAACCACATCTAGAGCTGGTACACCTTTAAAAATGTATACAAGTGGATAAGGAGAAAAACTAGTCTAATGGCTCGCCCTGTAGTGCTTTCTCTACTAGTTGTTTAGCGTAGTCGTATCTTATTCTACCGTCCCTGATCATTTTCTCGGCTACCTTATCTATTAGATCTCCTGATGCACCAGCCATTATAGCGAGGTTTCTGGCGTGGAGCCTCATATGGCCTTTCTGAATACCCTCCGTCACGAGGGCTCTTAGAGCGGCTAGGTTCTGGGCTAGCCCCACCGCAGCCATTACCTCGGCGAGCTCCCTAGCCGTGTTTACCCCTAGGATCTTCAATGCTATCTTTGCCACAGGTTGTACCTTGACTGCTCCTCCAACAACGCCTATTTGGAGAGGTATCTCAAGGCTTCCCGCAAGATAGTTATCGCTTGTTACCTCCCAGTAGCTGAGGGGCTTGTAGACCCCCGTTCTAGAGGCGTATGCATGGGCTCCAGCCTCTATGGCGCGGTGATCCTGTCCCGTCGCGAGGGCTACTGCTATTACTCCATTCATTATGCCCTTGTTATGGGTTACCGCCCTATAGGGATCTATCTCGGCGAGTATAGATGCCTCCATTATCCTCCTGGCTACTTCAAGGCCTCCCACTTCTTCGACAGGTGTCGCAGCCCATGCCCGTGTAACCCTGTATACTGCGTGGTTGGAAACTATTCTGAGCCTTGCTTCCCCACCCGTTATCTTCTCTAGAAGCGGGGCTATCGCTTCAGCCATCGTGTTAACAGTGTTAGCACCCATGGCGTCTCTGACGTCTACTACTAGGTGGACTATTATGACCCCGCCTAAAGCAGGGTGCTCCATTACTCTTACCTCGAGGTCCCTGGGACCCCCGCCGTACTTTAGCAGGGTTGGATCCTGCTGTGCCGCGTAGTCCAGTAGCTCCTTCTTGGCCTCGATAATCTTCATGGCTTTAAAGCGTGGGGAGTTTACTTTAACCAGGTGTATTTGGCTGATCATCTCCTGTCTCTCAGCATTTGCAAGTATCCCTTTCCCATGCCTAAGCATCCTGGCTGCATTGCTTGCAGCCGCTACGACGCTTGTCTCCTCTATAACCATTGGGACAAGGTAATCCCTCCCATTGATCAGGAAGTTTGTCGCTACTGCGAAGGGATAGCTCATCGCGCCTATAACGTTCTCAATCATGCTGTCCCCTATCTTAACTGGTAGATTACCGAATTCGCTCAGTGTCCTGCACTCTTCCTCTGTTAGCCCAGCCCACTCGCAGACTATCCTCCGTCTTTCTTCAAGGGGAAGCTTGTAGAAGCCCTGTATACGGCTTGTCTTCTCCATGTATACGCACCATTAGTTAACTATATTATGTAGAAATAAAATAAATACAGAGCGAGTGGTGTAGAGTCATGGTTCATGAGTGGGCTCTCGCAGAGTCAATAATATACCATGTTATGAGTCAGGGATATAGGAAAGTGAAGACGCTGAAGATAAGGCTGGGGATACTTCAAGGCATCGACAAGGAAATACTAGGGTTCAGCCTAAGGGAGCTGGCATCGATGAATAACATCGAGATCAAAGATATAGTGTTCGAGGACGAGGAACCCCTATTGGAGTGCAGTACATGCGGCTACAAGTGGAGCCTTAGCCCATCAGCACTAAGTGAGGAGGAGAGGGAAGCCATACACTTCGTGCCTGAAGCCGTCTACGCCCTGGTGAAGTGCCCTAAGTGTGGTAGCAGGGACTTCACCATAGTCAAGGGACGCGGAGTCTCCTCAATAGAGGTGGTGTCGGAGTGATCGAGGACCCGAGGATCCATAACATAGTCAGGAATCTCTCGAGCATAAGAAATGTATATGCTGTGGTGAGTAGCAAGGGGGGTGTGGGTAAATCAACTGTTTCGACACTCCTAGCTCTCCATGCTTCAAGGAGATTCGAGACAGGGCTGCTCGACATAGACTTCACTAACCCCTCAACACATATCCTGCTTAACTTGAACCCCGGCGAGTTAAAGTATGAAGAGGAGAAGGGGATCCTACCATATGATTTAAAAGGGTTGAAGTACTTCTCAATTGTAGCCTACACAATGGATAAACCCCTTCCTCTACGGGGTGAGGCGGCTAGGAGTGCTCTCAGGGAGCTACTGGCAATAGTTAAATGGGGCAGACTAAAACTCCTATTCATTGATACACCGCCAGGCATGAGTGACGAACACCTGGATCTAGTATACATGCTGAGAGACATCGTTAAACCCATAGTGGTTTCAACACCGAGCATCCTTTCTGTTAAAAGCGCCGCCAGATTAGTAAGCGTGCTGAGGGAGGCTGGGTTTAAATGGATTGGGTTTATCGAGAACATGGGGAACGAGTCTCTGAGAGGCAATGAGGTACTCGGGGATGTAGAGTACCTTGGCTACATACCTTACACACCGGGCATCGAGTCCTGCCTGGGCTCAAGGATGGTGGAGGCCTGTATAGATCCTGGGTTACTCGACTCGATCCTCTCCAGGCTCATTGAACTCTAGCCCCAGCCTCGGCTCGAAAGCCATGTCAGCGCTTAGGCTTCTATCTCCTGCGTCACCAATCCCTGGCATAATGAAATAGTTTTTATCGAGAACTGGATCCACCTCTATGGCTAACAATGGTATCTCGTCGAACCTTGAGTGGAAGTACTCTACCCCGTAGCGGGAGGCGAGTACTGTGGCTGCAATGATTCTTCCTCCTCCCCTGGCACGCACTTCTTCAACTACCCTCACCATTGTCCTTCCTGTGGCAAGCGTTGGATCCACTACTATAACTGTGTAAGCTGTGAGGTTGCTCGGCATCCTCTCATAATATATCTCCGCATCAACCCTGTTCTCACTGATCACTCTTCTCGCTGCAACTAACCCAAGTCCAGCCCAGGGCATGGCATCCCATAACCCGTGTGTGAAGGGTATCGAGGCGCCTAACACCCCTATTATGTAAACCGGTTTATATGGATAGAAGCCCTCAGCCCTCCCATGATCGGAGTCGACGAAGACCCTGCCCCACTCGAGTAGTCTTGAGACCTCGTAGCCCATTATGAATCCAAGTTTTCTCATGTACTCCCTGAAGAGTCCGGGTGTTGTACCTGGTTTACGGAGTAGTGTTAGATAGTATTTAGCTAGCGGGTTATCGATGACTATGAGTCTACCCATGTGTCTCACATTAAGATTTAATGTTTTCAGGAGGTTAAAGGCTTGTGTTTAATTAATCCTATAGCCGAGGTCCCTGAGCTGTCTATCTATCTCCTCAGCTATCCTCGGACCGAACTTCGGTAAGGAAGCTATCTTTGATAACGGTGTCTCAGCTAGATCCCTGAGGCTCTTGATCCCGTGTTGTATAAGTATCCTTGCCCTAACCCTTCCAATAAGCCTCAGTGTGATCAGCTCTAGTGCATCCTCCTTTACCCCTTCCTCGATCCTTCTCGACAACGTGTCGAGGGCTTTGTGGAACCTTATATCCCCCAGCACCGCTTCTACACGGGCTAATGCATGGATGATCCATGATGCTGTATCCCTCATGCTGTAGAGGTCTCCTGGGCCAATCATGTATCTTGATACTATTTCATCCTCTGAAACCTCGTTTATCCAGTCGTAGAGTATCATGGCATGCATGAATCCATCCAACCACTCCTCATAGTCTAGGCTGGTTTTCGAGGGCGGTGGTATCATCCCCTGATCAGCCATCTCGAGAGCAACGTCTTCTAATCTCTCCACGATCTTATCCTGTATATATGGCGAGCTTCTCTTGAAGTCCGGTGTTAAGCAGGCCACGTGGAGCAGGTAGAGGTCCGAAGGCTCGACTGGTTTCAGCTCCCTGTATATGCTTATGCTTAAGGGATCCAGGTAGGTGTGGGATGTCACCCTGCCCAGCCTGGTAGCTTTCAGGGAATTGTTACCGGAGTACTCAATCATGCCCAACTCCTCGAGTAGTTTAACGGCCCCCATTATCTTCGCTGATTGGAATGGTGAGACCTTAGCCTGCTTCATTGAGAGCGTGGATGAAAGGATCTCTGATACCTCATCGATGCTTGACGCCTCACCTGAAGCCACTAGTGATAAGACATGTATCCTGAGGCTTCTCTCACTGAGAAGCTTGCCTGCAACCGGCTCAGGGGATCCATTAATATACTTCAAGGCCTCGCTACTGCTTGATGCATCAGTGATCACCGATTCACCTATTTCATCATAGCCGGGTCTTCCAGCCCTCCCAGCCATCTGCTTGTACTCCGAGATACTTATATTCACCCTCCTACCCCTTGATGCATCATAGCGTTTCAAGGAGACCAGGACCCTTCTAGCTGGAAGGTTTACTCCGGCAGCTAGGGTCGGCGTCGCGTAGACTATCTTGAGAAGCCTGCTCCTAAAAGCCTTCTCTACAGTGCTCCTAGCTATACTGGATAATCCTGCATGATGGAAGCCAACACCTCTCCTGATAAGGTCTGAAAGCACGTCTCTCTCAATACTAGTTGGCGCATCCTCTAGTTCACTGATAAATGGCTTTACAGCATCCTCGGGGAGCATTGGAAGGTGTCTTGCGGCTTCTACGGCATAATCCTCTACCTTCCTCCTGTTATGTATGAAAACCAGTGTCTGTAACCCTAGTTCAACCACGTTGTGTAGTGGTATGTCTAAGAATGGATCCCCGTTCTCCAGGTCAACGCTCTCCACTCTATTATCCACGGGGAAGACTAATCCAGGCTTCTTCTTATCCAGGTATCCCTCCACAAGCCTCACAGGCCTCCAATCAGTGTTAACCAGTGCAGCGTTAAGCCATTCTGCGAGAGCCTCTGGATTCCCTATTGTGGCGGAGAGACCTATGATCCTGGTGCCTTGCCTAAGGAGTCTGGCTGCTATAACCTCTACTATTGGTCCTCGTTCAGGGTCGCTAGCCATATGGATCTCGTCTATGACTACTAATCCGACATCGCGGAGCCAGCTCGGCTTCTGCCTTAGTATACTGTCGAATCTCTCGTATGTAGCCACTATTATATCGTACCAGCTCAGGTACTCGACTGGCTCATCGTAGTCGCCTGTTGAAACCCCTACCCTCACTCCTAGAGCCTCCAGTGTCTTGAACTCCCCATACTTCTCGCTGGCAAGCGCTCTCAACGGCGTTAGGTATACTCCCTTCCCATGGTTCAGCCAGTTGTAGACCAGGGCTAGCTCGGCTATGAGTGTTTTACCGGAGGCTGTTGGGGCTGAGACAACGAGATTTCCCCCGGTGAACAACCCCTTCTCCACTGCCTCGCTCTGAACAGGGTTCAGCCTTCTTATCCCCCTAGTCTTTAACAGCTCTATGTATCCCCGGGGGAAACCGTACCCTAGTAGTGCATCTATATCCATGGCTTGATCCACTTGACTCAGGTAATTAAATCCCGTAATGGATATGTATGTAGCCGGGGTGTTTTAATTGTCTAGGAAGATCTTCCACACGCTTCTCTCGACAAGGGAAGCAGTTGAGGAAGTTGTGAAACGGGTGAAGCCAGCCCCGAAAGGAGTAGAGGAGGTTGGTTTAGAGGAAGCCCTCTGGAGGATACTAGCAGAAGACATATATGCACCAGTTGACCACCCACCCTTCGATAGGAGTGAGGTGGATGGTTACGCTGTGAGAAGCATTGACATCGAGTGGAGTGATGAATTATCCCCGGTTGAACTCAGGGTGGCTGGCTCAGTAAGAGTTGATGAGGAACCCGGTATCGCATGTAGGCCTGGTGAAGCAATTGAAGTTGCTACTGGAGCCATGGTACCAATGGACTGTGACTCCATTGTAATGGAGGAGTACACTGAGAGAACCGGTGAAGTAATCAAGGTTTACAGGAGTACGAGTCCCGGTGAAAACATCTCGACTGCTGGCAGTGATGTATCAGCTGGAGACCTAGTCCTCCTCAAGGGTACTAGGCTCAGTCACGAACATATAGCTTTACTAGCTGGCCTAGGGGTTAGAAGGATCCCCGTGTATGTGAAGCCCAGGGCTGCAGTATACTCGACCGGCGACGAGGTCGTGGAGCCAGGTGAACCGCTGAGTGCTGGCAAGGTATATGATGTAAACGGCTACCTTGTAACAAGCTATCTCAAGGAGCTCGGGGTTGACGCTGTATTCAGGGGCCGTCTTCCCGATGACTATGAGATTCTGAGGAACACTATAGAAAGCGATCTCGGAAGCTATGACATGGTTTTCACTAGTGGAGGTACAAGCGCTGGGATCAGGGATCTCGTATACAGGGTGTTCGAGGAGCTGGGCGAGGTAGTGGTACATGGTTTGAAGACCAAGCCGGGTAAGCCAACGGTTATAGCTGTATCCGGTGGTAGACTTCTCGTAGGTCTCCCAGGCTTCCCCTTATCATGCTACATGATACTGAGGGGTGTTGTGAAGCCCATTGTCTCGCTTATGACTGGCCTCAGAGAGGATGAGAGGATAGTGGAGGCTACTCTACCGGTCAGGGTGAGGAAGCAGGTTGGTAAGACCTGGTTGATACCTGTATCACTGGTTGAGGGGGTCAACGGGTATTCAGCATACCCTGTATCATTTAGTAGCGGCAGCATAGCTTCGCTTATCTATAGTGATGGATACATTGAGCTCCCAGAGGACCTGGATACCGCTGAAGCCGGGAGCAGGGCGAGGGTCTACTTGTTCAGGGATCCACCATCACCTGGGAGACTCAACATTATCGGGAGCAACGACCCATTACTCATGGAGTTGTTGAGGGCTACTGGGCTGGCTTACTCCAGCAGGGTGTTGAACACGGGTAGTCTTGCCGGCTGGCACGCCGTGGCAAGGGGTGAGGCGGATATAGCTCCAACCCACCTACTAGATGAGGAGACGCTGGTCTACAATATACCGTTCCTCAAGAAGTTCAACCTGGAGGGTAAAGCGGTATTGATCAGGGGCTTCGACAGGCTTATAGGGATAGTAACAGCTCCAGGTAACCCTAAGAAGATAGAAGGTATAGAGGACTTCCTTAGAAGCGACGTCAGGATAGTTAACAGGGTAAGGGGCTCCGGTATTAGGACTTACCTAGACCACCACCTCAAGAAGATACTTGGTGAGAAGGGGGTGCCCTTCACAAGGGTGAGGGAGCTTGTTAAAGGCTATACATACGAGGTGAAAACGCATACAGCTGTAGCACTAGCAGTAAGGCAGGGGAGGGCTGATGCAGGAATAGCAGTAGGCTACGTGGCGGAACTATTCAACCTGGACTTCAAACCGTTGACATGGGAGGAATACGACCTACTAGTACCCGTGGAGAAAATGGGGAAGCCAGGCGTAAGGAGACTCATAGATGCATTGGTAAACAAAGAAATAATCGAGCCGCTACTCCAAGGCAAATACGGTAGATACTACAGGATACCAGTGAACGCAGGAAAGCCGAAGCATAATAGATAGCCTAGGAGAGCAATACACTAGTTAATAGTAATTCCCCTGATGGTTAATGTTTATAAGATAAAATAACAAAAAATAAAGTTATTATTGATTTCCTGTCTTAAGCGAGCATGGTACAAAGAATTAGAAGTGGTGGCGTGCTAGATGTATTAAAACATGTTTTCTATGCCGCACAGGCTGATGCTACGTGCTTATGTAACATGGGGACATAGCTCGGATGAACGCTCAGCTCGCTACGTCTAGTATTTTCATTACTGCGTGTACTGCTGTTCCCGCGAATACCCTGATCATTGCTTCTTTACCAATATCTCCTGTATCGTAGACTATGTCTGCCTTGCTGTCTATCGAGAATGCCTCCCTTATTATCCATGGTATTGACGCACCCTCTTTCTGCTTTACTTCTACCGGTTCACGTGTTCTATCTATGTAGACTACCCTGTATCCTTTCCTAGCTGCTTTCTCAATGAACTCCCTACTGTAGGCTATGTTAACTACTGCCCTTAACTCTGGGTTGTGCTTCACTGCCTCTAGGAGAGCTCTTGCCAGGTGGCTCGACGCCCCCAGCTTCACGGGGCCCACCTGCTTCACCGTGCCCATGTACCGTACTATCCTACCTGCCACTGCTACAACGTCTTTTATTCCCCTGGCGTACAGGGGGTTTATGATCCTAGCTATATTCATTCCTACCTCGGGGACCAGATGCTTGAATACATCCCTGTTCTCTAGGACTAGTTCAACGGCTTCCTCTACATCCATTATAGCCCAGTATTTTTCAGCAGGTATAGCGAGCCATGCTGCGGGGTTCACTGGACAATATCCCTTCCCCACACTATACCCGTAGCTTATAGCCGTGGATATGAATTCCTTGGCTAACTTCACTGCCTCAGGGATCTCGAGTCCCTTGGCCAGCCCAGCGGCTATAGCCGCTGAGAAGCTGCATCCACCTCCATGGTTGCAGGGCTGGCTCACCCTTGAAGCCCTGTACTCCCTATACCCGCCGCGCCAGTAGAGGACATCTATTGACTCATCACCCTCCATATGCCCGCCTTTCACCACAACCGCCTCGACACCTGTTTCAACAGCTATTACCCTAGCAGCCCTCTTAGCATCCTCAAGGCTCCTTATCTCCATGCCCGCCAACACCTCTGCCTCAGGCTTATTCGGGGTGGCTACTTTAGCCAGGGGAAGTAGCTTCTCGACGAGTGCTCTAACGGCATCCTCTCTGAGGAGCCTGGCCCCGGTTTTAGCTATCATGACTGGATCTACTACGAGTGGGAACCCATATCTATTTACCGCTCTAGCCACGACCTCTATGATCCCGCTATTACTCAGCATACCTGTCTTGGCAGCATCAACCCCCATGTCCTCAGCCACGGCTTCTATTTGCTTATAAACGATCTCAGGCGGAATATCATGGATAGCCGTGACAGCCACTGTGTTCTGCGCTGTTACACTGGTGACTGCTACAGCACCGTGAACGCCTAGAGCTGTGAATGTCTTGAGATCCGCCTCTATCCCTGCTCCGCCGCCTGAATCGCTTCCAGCTATGGTTAACGCGACCGGAATGGGTTTCAAGTGTGTCTCCTCCATGATAACCAAGTATTACATGATACAATAACAAATTTATAAGTTTAACCTAGGATAGAAACAAGTGGTGAAACCATGAGCCTTGAATCCCATATAACCCGAGTCATATGGGAGGAAGCCTCAAGGGACTGGGTGGAGCTAAGCAGTTGCGATGTAGTAGTAGTAGGGGCAGGACCCTCAGGTCTTACAGCCGCTAAGTATCTGGCTGAGAAAGGATTGAAGACCCTCGTACTAGAGAGGAGGCTTAGCTTCGGTGGGGGAATAGGCGGCGGAGGAATGCTCCTCCACAAGACCGTAGTCGATGAAAGAGGATTAGGGATTCTCAGGGACTTCAATATAAGGTATAAGCCTTCAAGCATCAAGGGGCTATACGTGGTGGACACAGCAGAGTTAACAGCTAAGCTAGCCGCTGGAGCCCTTGATGCTGGAGCGAAGATCATACCAGGAATATCAGTAGAAGACGTCATTGTGAGATATAACCCGTTCAGGGTACAGGGAGTAGTAGTAGAGTGGAGCGCCGTCCAGTTATCAGGACTGCATGTAGACCCATTATTCATAGAGTCAAAAGCAGTCATAGATGCAACAGGCCACGACGCCGAGGTGTTGAGGATACTCGAGAAGAAGAACCCTGAGTCCAAGGTCAAGATACCCGGAGAGAAATCAGCATACAGCGAGAAAGCAGATGTAGACGTCGTAGAGTACACGGGGAGAGTGATCCCAGGCCTCTATGCTACTGGAATGGCGGTCGCAGCAGTACACGGCTTAAACAGGATGGGGCCAATATTCACAGGCATGCTACTCTCAGGGAGAAAAGTAGCCGAGGCAGTAATAAGAGACCTGGAATCAGCACCTAAGTAGCTTATTCAGGGCGTATCTCTGAGAGAGCCTTGAGCAGGGTATCGGGTTGAACAATATGCTTGGGTATCCTGGCCCAAGCTGTTTTCCTCGGATCCACTAGTTGACTCACACCAACGTCTACTCCAAGGCTTGCAAGCATGTATGCGTCAATCCAGTCTATTCTTAGAGCCCTTGATAAGGTTTCCACAGCTACTCTAGCCGCCTCCCTTAATGCATCATTGATACTGTCCATGGATACAAGTATGTAGAGTGAGCCACCGTAGTCTACAATAGGCCATGGAAGGGAAGTATTCTTCACTACACCCACTCTCACAAGGACCGAGCCCGATACCTCACATGCTGAAACACAGATCTCGCCGTGTCCCATTAACGCGTGGAGATCCCCGATACCCAGCAAGCCTCCTTCGTGAAAAACCGGGAGGTAGACCCTTGACCCAGCTGTAATATACTTTGTATCAAGGTTCCCGCCGTGCCTCCCTGGAATCCCTGTTGAAGGCTTCTCATCACTGGCCACGCCTATAACACCGATCATCCTCCATGCAGGCAGCTTCAAACTCTTGAACTCCACGTAGTCACCGTTAACCATGCAGACCCTTGTCTTTGCCTTGTCAACTCTCTCACCGAGAACCCCTTCACCGGGCGCTGTTACAATTACTCCCCTCCCAGATACCTCGAGAGATAAGACATCAACTACGAGCACATCACCTGGACCAGTATCCTCAACGTAGAGAGGGCCTGTTGCAGGGTTTACCCTTGTGAAGTCTATTTTCTCAATAGTGTCCTCCTCGCTCTTAACTTGCCCCCCGAGGGCGTCGAGGGTTTTGAAGACAACTAGGTCGCCTGGCTTAACCCGTGCAACTGGTTCCAGCCCTGGATTAAACTCGTAGAATACATGTGATTCATCAATAACTACAAGCCTAGTCAAGTAATCCACCATTAATTAGTAATCAAAGCCGGAGAATAAATTTAACTTAACATGTGAACATCGATCATGAAATCTAAGGGCTAACTCTCCCCACGGTACTTTTAATTACTTTTTGATGATTTTAATTCCGTGAGGGGAAAAACGCTTGGCTACCGACTCTCTCTGCCAGTGCTTTCCTTAGTTTCTCCTTGTCGCGCTTGTATGTTTTGAAGGCTGGTAGCCATAGTAGTGCGCACGCTATCCATAGAAGGCTTACCAGTAGCAGCCCGTAGTACATGCTTTCAGACTTAGTTAAACCCGTTGACTCATAGTACGCCATGAATGCGGCAGCTAGCGTGGGTCCTATTGCTGATCCTATATTGTCTGTTATATTGAAGAGCCCGAAGACTGTTCCCCTGTGCTCTGGAAGCGTGATCTCGCTTAGTATGGCCGGAACGTTTGGGGCTGAGAATGTTACGAACACCATTCCAAAAACTCCGAGCATGATCACCGGGAGCAGAGCTGTGAAACTCGAGTCGCCGTATGGATAGGGGTAGCTGATCAACGATATTACTGTGAAGGTTCCAGCTATGATGCCTATGAAAGGTATTATGAGCCTGGCTTTCTCAAAGTCCCTCCTGAGTAGAGCATCCGATAATACCCCACCCACGAAGTACCCAATCATCATTCCTATACCTGCAGCGAATATTATCAGGGTCGCTACTCCCGCATCTAAACCCCATTTCTCCTGGAAATAAGTGGGGGCCCAGTAAGGTATGGCACCCCATGGAAAGGTCCCTGGAACACCCTGGAGGTAAATAAAGATCAATGTGGGTGTCACGGTTACAGCAGTGAGAAACTCCCTCAGGTTTATCCTGAACCTGTACTCTAATCCAGCCTCGTATAACCTCCTTATCTCAGGCTCCCCGTAGCCTATCTTCACCTCTTTAACAAGCAGTAAGAATAATGGTATAAGGATGAAGTTAGGAGCTGCTGCCAGCATGAACGGGATTCTCCAGGTTAAACCAGCGGAAAGGACTATACCAGTCATCAGCATCCCTATGAGCACGCCGAAACCACTGCTGAAGTTGTAGATGGCATATCCTGTCCCCCTTTTCTCAGGAGGGTAGAGGTCGGCTATGATTGCCCTAGCTACTGGTGCGGCACCGTTTATACCTATCCCGGTTAAAGCGCGGAGGAAGAGCATCTCGTAGTAGTTCCTGGCGAAGCCTGTGAGGAAACATGGGATCTCGCCTATCAGTACAGCTGTCGCGAAGAGCGTTCTCCTGTTTAGTTTATCTGCCAGGTATCCCCAGATGAATGTTGTAGCTATGCCTGCGAATGTTGGAACTGTTGCCAGTAGGCCAGCGTAGAACCAGAAGTTGGGGGTTCCAATCCCGGGTATCATGCCGTCTTCCTCGAGGATTTTAAGCATTGGTGCTATAAGGTTTTGATCCGCGTATAACATGGTGAGAGATAATGCCATGAATAAGATCACTGTTTTCCCATGGCTCATGTTATCCACCATGATAAAATCTAAGTATATACTTGTAAGGAATGTATATAAGTTTAACGCTTCATCACTAATAATCATGTATAACTTGTGGGGGTATCGCTGGCTTGATGATCAAAGGAGTAACCATGCATTATGCTGATGGATCAAGCGAGGACTGCAGTCAAATCGAGACTGGTGAAAACCATTACATGTATAAATGTGTAAACGGTATCGTGACGTTAAGGAATGAGGACGGAGTAGTTTCATTATCGGCCAGTACAGTGAAGCCCTTGAGTAGCCTCATAGCTCTTGATATATGGCTAGACCTAGAGAATGACTCGAGGATACTTGTATTGACAACGCATCCCGATGCTGGATCCATGTATGCCTCTGCCTTCGCATACTATAATAAGCTAGCTATTGGTGAGTCTCCTTCAGTCGAGAAGCCGCCTGATAACCCTGATTACCCACCTAGGTTCACTATGATAGATCACTTCTCATACATCAGGAGATTCCCTTGCTGGAGCTATCCGGTAATAATCCAGGGCTTCGATGAGATACCATTATACAGTATATTTGCTGTATACATGCGTAAAGGAGAATACATTATATTACTTCCCCTGCTAGGCTGCTCATTCACAGTTTACCTTGGACCTGGACCCAGGTTAATGGTATTCACTGGGAGAGAAGTCTTCGAGCTCCCAGAGACCCCTGTCCTCATAGCTGGGAAAGGCTTGAACCTCTACAGGGTTATAGAGGAAACAGTAGCAAAAGCATCAAGGATCACTGGCTTCAGGCTTAGAAGGGAGAAGCGTCTCCCCGTCTTCATGAATGGGCTTGGATGGTGTTCATGGAATGCGTTCCTAACAACCAGGTTAACCCATGACAACGTAGTTACAGTTGTATCTAGGCTCCTCGGGAAAGACATCCCATTGAAATGGGTTTTAATAGATGATGGATGGCAGGATGAGGAAGTGGTATCCGTACTGCAAGTGAGAGCGTTGAAGACCCTTAACACGGATAGGTCTAAGTTCCCAAGAGGCCTCAGCAACACTGTCTCCATGTTGAAGAACATGGGGATTAGGTATACCGGTTTATGGCACACTATTAACATTCACTGGGGAGGTGCAGAAGAAGAAGTATTCAGAGAGCTGGGTTCCAACGGGTATAGATCACCTGTTCTTAAAACCCTTATCCCGCAACCGGAGCTAGGGGATGCGTATCGCTTCTACAAGGGGTTCTATAAATGGGTGGGGAAGCAGGGATTCAACTTCGTCAAGGTTGACAACCAGTGGTCTATACATGCATTGTATCTGGGCGACAAGGCCTCGGCTGAGGCCTCTAGGAGCATTGAGCTTGCCCTCCAGCTTGCTGCCGAGGAGAATGGGCTCGAGGTGTTGAACTGTATGTCTATGGTGCCTGAGAACTACTATAGCTTCCTACTGAGTAACGCGGTGAGGACCTCTATAGACTATGTCCCCTTCTGGAGAGGCGGCGCGAAACTCCACGCATTCTTCAATGTGTATAATTCACTCTTATTCAGCCATATAGCCTATCCTGACTACGATATGTGGGTAACGTATGACCCATACGCCAGGCTACACGCTGTCCTCAGGGTGTTCAGCGGTGGCCCAGTCTACATAACTGATGGAGACCCCGATAGAACAGATAGGGAACTCCTCGGGAAAATAGTGTTGCCGGATGGATCCATTACAAGGGTAGATGAGCCTGGTTTACCAACCCTAGACATAGTCTTCAGGGATCCCTACAATGAGGAGGTCTTGTTAAAGATCGCTTCAAAGATAGGTTTCTCAACAGCTATAGCCTTATTCAACATCAATAGGAATGAAAAGAGGATCAGTGATAAAGTAACAGTAGACACTCTTCCATACATTACGGAGGCAGAAGCATACGCCTATTACAAAGTATTCACAGGTGAAACAGGCGTCATAGATAGAAGCGGAGAGGTGCACGTGGAGCTGGAACCATTGGGCGTTGAAGTACTAATACTGTCACCGATAATAAACAATAAAGCCGTGATAGGGTTGGAGAATTACCTGCTACCACCAGCCACGGTGGAATCCCTGATTCTACCTGGTGAAATACTCGTCAAGGCCAAGGCTAAGGGGCGAATACTATACTATAAAGACGCGGGCTTCGCAAGGAAACAGGTTGAAGCAGGCGAGACAGTAAAGATCTAGCTTATGTTTTCTTCGACTTAAACCCACAATCCCTGTTCTGTCTAGTAATTCAAGTAGTTCATTGAGGTACGGCATATCGTTTCCTCCAATCATATCGCTCCATACCTTTTTGTTTCATTAAGACATAAAGAGATACAGCTCGACACAGAAAGCTATAATCTAATGTTTCTACCCAAGTTCACCAGGCGGAATCTATATCGCCAGATGAATACAGGTGCTGAAATCTTTTTGTGTGTTTAGAGGAGGGGTTTATATGGGTTGGTGGGCTGGGGTGGAGTCCCCCTAGGTGAAACCATGAACATAGTATAATTAGAGCGAACAACTAGGGAGAAACAGTAGTATCCTTTATTATTCTAATTTCTACTAGTCCCCTGAGAAGACTGTTGCGTACGTGAAAAACCCTCTAGGGAGCTGAGCCTGAAGGCGAGTTTATGATGATGCCCGGTGTCTCAGCTCTCCTTAGCGATGCTAACCCGGCTAGTGTTAAAGCATATATAAATGCTGCCCTCAAGTGTGGTGAATTCCACTCATAATTCAATGACTCGAGAAGTATTTCAGTGCCCATAGTATTTCATCTATTATAGTATATATGAGTAGCAGCAGGGACTCCGGGTTCGACTTGTTCGCTATATACTCCTGGATAACTGTATCTCTTAGTCTAACCCTGTATACAATCACTCTTTCACCATCACTTCTCCCTACTACTGGTTTACCTGTATATTCTACACGGGTGATGGTGTACTTGCCGGGTAAGTCGTGTGGCTTCCTTGAGATTAATGGAATCCTGAGCTCACCGTGTCTAACTGGCTTATGGTTTAAGGCGATTACTGTTATGGAGCCGGGTTCATTAATGTATACATCCTCTACACCGAGCTCCCCGAGGGACCCGGCATTAATTAGCTGTGCAAGGTATCCTTTCACCAGTACAGTGAGCTCCTCCAAGTCTCCCTGGATGTCGGGATACGTGTTCAAAGCCTGCTCGATATTTATACCCATATTCCCGACCCATAAGATCTATATTTTTTGAATCTTTTTAAATATTTTGACCGTGAAATATATATTAATATATATTGATGCATTTAAGTTCGTAAACAATATACTATGGCAACCCAGGTCCAGGAATCAGTTGGCAACAAACTATAAACCCTAGGGCTCTACAAGTTCATGGAAAGCCCTAGTAGAGGCGAAGCCTCATCCTTTAGTGCGGGGAGCCGTTGACGTTGATCCCCTATGGCTTAACCAATTCCACCGGTAAATGGATATTAAAGAGTAGATGTAAGCCGTCAACATGTTCTCTAGGGTCATTGTCTTCCCAGAGTATACTATACTAGCTATTGTCATAGACATCATTAACAAGCCGGTTGCAAGCGCGCCTAGGGAACCGCTTGTAAGCCACGCGTGTAGCATGAGTATGCCTGGGATCAGGGTCACCGTGTTCCTCAGCTTCAAGGGGCCGATCAGCTTTTCATCAAGCACCGATGCCTCCTCAAGGTATATGAAGTCATGAAGCCTCGCCTCCATCCTACTCACCTACTCGTGGAGAATAACCCGAGTTCCTCACTAGTTGCAAGCACCTGTATAAATAGTCTCTTACCACCTGTCTTCAGCAAGCCGTAGCCTGGTGGAGCGTTTATAATGGTGTTTACCTCCGCATCGCTCAAGCCATATATCTCCCTTAATATATTCCTCCCCTCCTGCTCCTGCCTTAACACTAGTACAGTGGCTGATTGCTCCAGGATACTCCTGCCCTGCGGGGTTCTAGCGAGATCCTCTGCTCTCTGGGTTATATAGATGAATGCAACTCCATGCTTCCTTCCCCTTCTCGCGATGTTCTCCAGTAGCCCCATGAGAGATGGGGTTTCGAGGAACAACCATGCTTCATCAATGAAGAAAACCGATCTTCCTGTTTTAGAGAGTAGCTTATTGTACGTATATACACTGATAAGCGAGCTTATAAGCGCTTTCAAGCGCCTAGATCTAATATTCTTCAACCCGAATATAGTCGACCCCCTTAGCTCTGGGAGCCTCCCCCTGTACACATGGATATCGGGTGGTGCTAATGCTCCCTTGAGGAAGCCCTTTAACTCCTTGTCGCCGATGACTTCTATAAAGCTCTCTAAGTCAACCACTCTATCACTCTTAACGAATAATTCCCTCCTTAGAACACCTTGTAGCCTCGGGGGTATAGCGTAGAGCTCTGAAAGCACGTCGGCTACTTGGCCTAGTTCTAGGAATCCTTCTTTAAGTAGTCTAATGGGATCTAAACCCAGCTCCTCGCCCTCAGTGATCTCCACTGGTGTTGCATCAAATACCCTTGAAGCCCTCGTATACTCTGACTCTGGGTCGACACCAAAGTAAACTACACCCTTGTCAAGCTCCCTAAGCCTCTTCAAGTATATTTTGATAGTCATTGATTTACCGGCTCCCGAGACCCCTAGCACAACGAAGTTAAGGTTAGGTTTGCTCCAGAGATCCAGGATTACGGGACATCCAGAGCTTGAGACCCCGAGGAATACGCCCCGCTCATCCCTCACCTCCTCGTCCACTAGGAAGAAGAATGGTTTAATGGAGTAGGTATCCGTATATTTCTTCTCGAGCCCGGCGAGTAGTCCACTCGTCTTAAAGTAGTATAGATCCAGCTGCATGTAGGGGGCCTCAGCCTCCAGGCCATGCGTCTTCAATAAGTCTCTTAACTCTCCAGCCTTATCCTCTAGTGTCTTGTAATCCCGTGCTATCATAGTGAGGAGTAAGTGGAACTCATAGAGGTCTGCGCCCCTGATTATCCTCGAAGCTAGTTCCCCTGCGAGCTCTACACTGGCTTCCTCCCTAGCCCCCAGTATACCTAGCCTTCTCTTCCTCACCGAGTCAGCTATATGGATGGCCCTGGAACGCGGGATCCGTTTAAAGACTAATACAGCTTCATCACTAGAGGAGAGGAGCATGTATGTGAAACCCTCCGGTAGCTTCAATGGATACCTGTAGACAACGTATACTCTGGCCATCCTGCCATCCTCGAGTGAGAGTGTCCTAGGATTCATCAACCTAACCGCTCTCGGTCTCTTAGGTTCCTCTCTCGAGGCATTGAAGAATGAGAGGTTTACTCCGGGTGGGGCTAATGCATAGTACTTGTATTGTGCTGTATCTATAGAGTAGGCTCCATACCTGTACTCCTCAGTGATCCTCCTGGCTAGTAGCACTCCCTCCTTTATCACGGACATCATTGAACTCCATTCCTCGAGAACCAGGTCTCTCTCAGCATCGGTGAGGTTGAAGAATGACACGCCTGTGAGCCTCCACCATACATGGTTATACATTCCGGGCACCACACCTATACTGTAGGAGGGAGTCAAATAATCAGGGCCCTACACGGTATGCTCCTTATTTAACTCGTCTACGACACGTAGTATGGGTGGGATAATGGATCTCGTGTATCAATTACTCTACTCCCTACCAATAACAGTGACCCCTGAGCCACCGCCCGGCATAGGTGAAGCCGTCTCAAGGGTACTCAGCTGGCTCTACTGGCTCTCATGGGTCGCAGTGCTCGGAGCAGGCTTCTATGGTGTCTTAAAGATCGTGACTGGTGATGGTGATGAAGGGAGAAGGTTTATCATCAGCGCTATCGTGGGAGGAGTACTACTAGCCTTCCTCTGGCTGATACTATCCGCTCTTATCTCATAGCGTCTCAGCCAGCGTGATACCAGTGCAACTATACCATGTATTCCCCAGGATCGGGGAGAAGCCGGATCCCAGCGCCCTGGGCTACAGGTTCACTTACTGCCTGTTGAACACCGGGGGAAGCCTAAGGGTATTCATCGCCACTGAGCTACCTAGGGATTCTCTCAGTAAATTCATGGATGTCAGGGAGTATAGTGTACAGGAGTTGACCGGGGAAACCGGCCTAGAACTATATGTTTCAGAAGCGAGGTTGAAGAATAGAAGGGATTTCTGGCTGAGAGACACGGTTATACTGGATCCACCGAGCATAGCGTCTTCTCTTGGAAGGCCTGGGTTGATGTGTATAGGGTTCTCCAGGGACACCGTGTTAGATGAGATATTCTTCTCGAGGGCTCGTGGGTTATTGAAGGCTAGAGGGACCCGTGGAGGCAGAGTGGAGGCTGAGACCATCCTTGATAGAGCTAGGAGGGGGCTATGGACCCTGAGGATAATGGGGGCGGCAAGGGATAGGATTACCCTTGGGTTGATCGAGGAGAAGTATTCCACGGCATCTTACACAGGCTTTAAATGGGTTAGGCATATTGCCAGAACTCCTGGTGAACTATGGGGGTACCTGAAGCCGTTGGAGACTGGTTTCTGGACCCGGGTTTTCCCCGGGGATATACCAGTTGTAACCAGTAGTAGGGTGTATGATATGATGGTTCTCCCTGATCCAGCTATACACAATGTTGAATTCGCAAGGAGGAGCCTTCTGCCAGAGGCTGTACCAGTTAGAAGTGGGACCGATTGCTTCAGGATAGGCTCTACCCTTAACGGGAGGGAGGTAAGGCTCTGCATGAGTGACCTCGAGAGGCATGTCTACGTTATTGGCCAAACCGGTAGTGGTAAGACTAGTTTCCTTAAGCTTCTGGTTCACAGGGTGCATGAAACTGGTGAGGCCTCTATCATTGTGATAGATCCCCATGGAGATATGGCTTTAGAGCTAGGCAGTGAGATATCCGGTTCACTACTCTATGACCCGGTCGACAACCCGTTCAGTATCAATCCTCTTGACCTGCCTAAACACAGGGATAGGGATTACGCTGTATCAGTCGCCATAGACATACTCCTTGATATCTTCCGCGAGGTTTTAAAACTAGTGAACACGGCTGTGAACGTCAGGTACTTGCTTAGAGTCGTTTTGAGAGCTCTGTACTCAAGGAGTGATTCACCCACTATGGCGGACCTATATAATACTATACTAGGACTGTATGATGGTAGGGTTACACTGGGAGATCTAAGCGACTACGAGTGGAGGCGCCAAATAGGGGTGCTCAGGAGTATGCAGAGGCAGTCCCTTATCTCGGCATTATCGAGGCTGGAGCCGTATGCCAGGGATAGATTTCTCAGGGAGTTAACGAGCAGGACCAGCGTGGACTTCGAGGAAATGATGTCACCTGGATCACTGACATTATTCTCCATACCCAAGGCGGTTGTAGGAGGAGATTTAGCCAGGCTGATCGCCTCGACAATAGTTATCAAGACATGGTACGAGGCACTGGCTAGGTCGAGGCTGGGAAAGCCCAGGACACCCGTGTTCCTCATCATAGATGAGTTCCAATTTGTCTCCGATCTCCCATTAATAGACATTGTTTTCTCAGAGGCTAGGAAGTATGGTTTACACCTTGTTGTAGCCCATCAGCACACTGGTCAAATACCTGGTCAGCTAATCCAATCGGTACTTACTAATACAGGTGTGAAACTAGTGTTCCAAGTGGCTGGTGAAGACGCTGAGAAACTAAGCACCATCGATGCCGACTTCGCCAGACTACTCCGCAGAACCCTAACATCCCTGTCAACAGGTATGGCCGTATTAAAGATAGCTGGAAGACCTGGAGAGCAGCCTCCACCACCATTAATTGTTAAACTAGATTACCTCGGGTCCACCGGGTTGAAGCCGGGTTAGCTGACGGGGTTCAGGTCTCATATAGGTTTATATAAATTGGTTTCATCCCTTCATCCTTGTTCCCCCTGTATCCCCT